>Ga0182027_10004606_pt1 | contig 21323 bp, 12 predicted proteins | sample 712E1DmetaG_FD_121300 | JGI IMG/M metagenome (GOLD analysis project Ga0182027, IMG submission 121300) | Permafrost microbial communities from Stordalen Mire, Sweden - 712E1D metaG (Illumina Assembly) | ecosystem: Environmental > Terrestrial > Soil > Wetlands > Permafrost | place: Sweden...
AACAGATGGGGCAGGTGGCGTTGCTGACGCGCGAACAGGAAGTGTTGATTTCCAAACGGATCGAAGCCGCTGAAAACGAAGTGCGCAAAATCATTTACGGTTTCGGCTTTGCCGGCAAAGAGCAAATCGCTCTGGCTGAAAAACTGGTGGCAAATCCGCCGCGCGAGCGATTCGACCGTGTTGTTCTTGAGAAAAAGGCGAACAACCGCAATGCGCACCTTCGCGCGCTTCGCAGGCTCATCAAACAGGTTCACAAAATTGATCGCGGGGTGGACTGTAAATACATCTTGTGGCGGGATGCCAAGTCCAAAGTCCAACGCAGCCGCGCGTTGGCGGCGTTCAAACGCCTCAATCAAAAACTGCAGGGCACGTTTCACAAATTTCACTACAAGCAAAACGTCATTGAGGAAATGGCGCTTGTCGCGGAAAACATTCACGACAAATTACATTGCAGCCTTTGTGCGCTGGCCGAGACTGAAAGGCAGCGCGAGTCCACCGCGCAGCGGCATCTCGTCGAGGCCGAAAGGCAAAAGATCAAGGCACTCGAGGAATTTGTGCGAATGCCGCATGTGGATTACCTCAAGACGTTTGGCCGGCTGCGCGAATTTTCCAACAAAGCGCTCCAGGCAAAAACCGAAATGGTTGAGGCCAATCTGCGCCTCGTCATTTCCATCGCAAAAAGATACACGAATCGTGGCCTGTCATTTCTTGATTTGATTCAAGAGGGAAACATGGGGCTGATGAAGGCGGTGGAAAAATTCGAGTATCGACGCGGCTACAAATTCTCCACTTATGCGACATGGTGGATTCGTCAGGCCATCACGCGTTCCATTGCCGATCAGGCGCGCACTATCCGCATTCCCGTCCACATGATCGAAATCATCAACAAATTGATGCGTTCGCAAAAACGCCTGCTTCAGGATTTTGGCCGCGAACCAACGCCGGAGGAAATCGCGGAAGATATGCAAATGTCCGTGGAATGTGTCCGTGCCGTGTTGAAAATGTCGCAGCAACCCATCTCCCTGCAATCTCCGGTTGGTGACACGGAAGGTGCCAATTTTGGCGATTTCATTGAAGACAAGAGCGCTGACAACCCGCTCGACATGACCAGTTTCATTTTGCTCAAGGACAAGTTGGGCAATGTGCTCTGCAGCCTGACCGAACGGGAGCGGAGGGTTTTGGAACTGCGCTTCGGTCTCGGCGACGGTTGCGCCCGAACTCTCGAGGAAGTCGGCCAGCAATTCCGTGTCACGCGCGAGCGTATCCGGCAAATTGAGGCCAAGGCGCTTCGAAAAATGCGCCATCCCACGCGCATCCGCCAATTGCACGGCTTTCTCGAAATTGCAGGTCCGAGACCGGATTAAAACCCGCTCCCGGCATGCAAGGCTGCGATGTGACAGATTGGAATCGTCAATGATTCGTTGGTTGTCCGTCCCATTGAAACGTTCCGTCCTTTTGAATTTTTACTTCGCGCGTCACGTCGCCATGGCGCAGGCGGCAGGGATTGCCGAGCAGTGAACGCACGGTGGCGGAAACCAGTTTCCCATCCTTCCAGTCGGCATCCACCTCGAATCCGCCGCGGGCGCACAATCCTTTGAAGTGGCCGGTGCCCCATTGCTTCGGCAGCGCAGGAAGCAGGTTAATCTCACCATTGTGGCTTTGAATGAGCATTTCGGCAATGCCGGCAGTGCCGCCGAAGTTGCCGTCAATCTGGAACGGCGGATGCATGTCGAAAAGATTCTTTACCGTGGATCTTTGGAGCAGCGCCTGGACGTTTTCATACGCCTTGTCCGCGTCATGAAAGCGCGCCCAATAGTTGATGATCCATGCGCGGCTCCAGCCGGTGTGCCCGCCGCCATGCGCGAGACGATAATCAATGGTCTTGCGGGCAGCAGCCATGTAGTCAGGCGTTTTATTTTGCGTGAATTCATAACCCGGATACAGACCGTACAGGTGTGAGATGTGGCGGTGACCGGGTTCCGGTTCCTTGAATTCCTGCGCCCATTCCATCAACCGCCCGTCCGAGCCGATACCCGGCATGGCCAGTTTATCGAACGCGGCTTGCACCTGCGCGGTCACGTCGTCCTTGATGTCGAGTTCACGTGCCGCCGTGAGAAAATTGTTGAACGTGTCCCAGATGATTTCCTGATCCATCGAACCGCCCATCGAAACGCAGTAGTTTTTGCCGTCGGGTCCGGTGAACTCGTTTTCAGGCGAAGTGCCGGGGCCGGCGACCAGCTTGCCGGTTTTCGGGTTTGGTACCAGCCAGTCGAGCAGGAACAGACTCGCATCTCGCAAAATGGGATACGCACGATCCTTCAGGAACGCGCGATCGCCGGTGAACCAGTAGTGTTCCATGAAATGTCGGGTGCACCACGCGCCCCCCATCTGCCACAACGCCCATTTGGGTTCACCGCCCGTCGGCGTGTAAAGCCAGGCGTCAGTGGTGTAATGGCCCACGAATCCGCGCGCACCGTAGTAATCCCTGGCTGTTTGCCGGCCGGAAACAGCCGCAAAAGCTTCGACAAAGTCGAAGAATGGCTCGTGACACTCCGAGAGATTGCAGACTTCAGCCGGCCAGTAATCCATCTGGCGGTTGATGTTGATGTGATAATCGGCGCCCCACGGAGCATACATATCCTTGTTCCAAATCCCCTGTGCATTCGATGGCAGGTTGCCGGGACGGGACGCACTGATCAAAAGATAACGGCCATATTGGAAGTAGAGTGCGACGAGGTCCGGGTCGTCTGCGCCGCCCTGCACCGCCAGCAAACGTTCGTCAGTCGGCTTGTCCAGCGGGGGAGAGGACGAGAGTTGCAGGTCCACGCGGTGGAACAGGCGCTGATGATCGGTAATGCTGCGTTCTTTGAGTTTGGCGTAGGATTGAACTGAAGCGGCTTTCACCTGTTCGAACGCCTTCGCGCGAAAGTCCGTCGTGAGCGGTTCAAGGGGATTCTTGCGGTTGTAATCCGAGGCGGCAGCCAGGAGCAGCGTGACCTCGTTGGCGTTGGTGATGACAAGGCGATTTTCCTCCGCACTTGCTTTTCCGCCCACGATGATTGCCTTCAGCACGGCGGCAAATTTCACACCGCTGTTCCGATCGCTTGAAACCGGGTGGCTCATGATGAGCGTGTCGTTGCCGGAGGTTTCAATTTGCACATCGGGACGTTGCAGCTCGACGCCCATGCTGATTTTTCCCGGCTGGTCAGCCGAGAAATGGATTGCGATCACTTGATCGGGCGCGCTCGAGAAAACTTCACGGTGATGAGTCACACCGTCCAGTTTAAAGGTCGTTGCCGCCACGCCGGTGTCCAGGTTTAAAGAGCGGCGGTAGTCCGTCGGTTCACCTTTCAGGTCGGTGTTGAGAAACATGTCTCCCATTGTCTGATAACTGTTCCCTTCACCCCTTCCGATCAATAATTTACTGCGGACCAACGCATCGGCCTCGGCGTATTTGCCGTCAAAAAGCAACTGCCGGATTTCGGGCAATGACTTGTAGGCACCCGCCGGCGCCGGATATGCGTTTCCACCGGACCAGATGGTGTCTTCATTGAGTTGGATCTGCTCTTTGGCGATACCCCCAAAGACCATGGCACCGAGCCGTCCATTGCCCACTGGCAGTGCCTCAAGCCATTCTTTTGCGGGTTGCCGGTACCAAAGTGAAAGTGAAGGGTCGGAATCCCCGGCGCGGCCAGCTGTGGGCAAAAAGAGTATTGCTGCAAAAACAAATCCGCCCGCAAAGAGTGTTTGAAGAGCCGGTTTCATGTGTGATTTCCGTTCCAATTTTTCCAAAGCCAAAGACTTTCATTGCAGGTTGACAACTTTCAGCGATGCACGCAATCGGATGTCATTTTTGGGCATGAAAAAACTTTTTATCCATCTCATGGAACGACCTTCAGTGACACGCGCAATCGAATGTCATCCGACGCCGCGCCGATCAGCAGTTCGTAGTTGCCGGGTTCGATGGTGTATTGTTTTTTCTTCGTGTCCCAATAACGAAACCGCTCCGCCGGAATGTCCACAGTGACTCTTGCCATCTGGCCTGCAAGCAGATGAATCCGCGCGAAGCCGCACAGCGCAAGTTTGGGTTGGGGTCGTACGGAGTTCACGTGGTGGAAATAAACCTGTGCCACTTCATCGCCGTCGCGCGCTCCGTTGTTTTGCAATGTGAACGCGACTTTTACCGCGTCGCTCGCACCGACGTTTGAGGCATTCAATTTGGCATCGCTGTATCCAAATCTCGTGTAACTTAAACCGTGGCCAAAGGCGAACAACGGCCGGCCGCCGAAATAGCGATAAGTGCGATTGGACATCGAATAATCATTGAATGCAGGCAAATCATCCGTGGAACGGTAAAAGGTGACAGGCAGCCGTCCGGCGGGATTTATATCGCCGAACAACACGTCAGCTACGGCGCGTCCGCCTTGTTCGCCCGGATACCAAGCCTGCAAGATTGCCGGTAGATGTTCCGTTTCCCATGGCATGGCGATGGCGCTGCCGCTGCAGTTAACAAACACGACAGGCTTGCCCGTTGCCTCCAATGTTTCCAGCAGTTCATTTTGCGCTTCTGGCAGTTCAATTTCCGTGCGGTCGCCGCCGGAAAATCCGTCGTAATCCACCTTCATTTCCTCGCCTTCGAGCCGCGGGCTGATGCCACCGACGTAAATAATCACGTCCGACGTCTGTGCGGCGGCAATAGCTTCGGTCCACGCCTTGGCGTCGGGCTTGTCCGTTCCATCCCTGCGCAACGCCAGCGGACAGGCCGGTGCATAAACCACCTCGACATTTGTGCCGGCGGCTTTTTTGATGCCGTCGAGAATGGTCACCGGACGGGCTGGGGTGCCATTATAATTGCCAAGCAACACCGGCACGGAATTGGCGTTGGCACCGATGACGGCGATGCGTTTAATCTTCGCGCGATCAAGCGGCAGCAGGCCGTTGTTCTTCAACAGCACGACGGATTCGCGTGCGACTTGAAGTGCCAACGCTTCGTGTTCTGGTGTGTCATTTTGTGAAATCGGAATTTGCGAGTAAGGAACTTTTTCCGGCGGGTCAAACAGGCCAAGCCGGAACCGCGCTTCGAGCAGGCGGCCGACGGCGGTGTTAATTTCCCCCTCCGAAATCAGGCCTTTTTTGACTGCGCGTGTCAGCGAATTGTAATCCGTGCCGCAGCAAAGGTCGTCGCCTGCCTTGACCGCGTGTGCCGCAGCTTCTTCCGGCGTGGCGGTGAATTTATGATTTGCATAGATGTCATAAATCGCACCGCAATCGGAAACGACGTGACCGTCAAAGCCCCATTGCTTCCGCAAAAGGTCCGTGAGCAACAGCGGGTTGGCGCAGGCCGGTTTGCCATAAACCGAATTATAAGCCCCCATGACCGCGCCGACGTGGCCCTCGCGCACGGCAGCCTCGAATTGCGGCAGATAGGTTTCGTAAAAATCGCGTTCTGGCGAAACAGCATCGAAGGTGTGACGCGTCGGCTCGGGTCCGCTGTGGACGGCAAAATGTTTTGCACAGGCCATCGCCTTCACATATTTCGGATCATCACCTTGCAGCCCGCGAATGAATGCCACACCCAGCCGCGCGGTAAGGAACGGGTCTTCGCCATAGGTTTCCTGGCCACGGCCCCAACGCGGGTCGCGGAAGATGTTGATGTTTGGCGTCCAAAATGTGAGGCCGTAATAACGCGTACTGTCGCCGCTGTGTTTGCCGACATAATCGTTGTATTTGGCGCGGGCTTCGGTTGCGATGACGCCAGCCTCTTCATGTATCAGTGGTACGTCCCAAGTGGCGGCCATGCCAATGGCTTGAGGGAAAACAGTGGCGATGCCGGCTCGCCCGACCCCGTGGAGACATTCACTCCAATAATCGTAAGCCGGAATACCAAGCCGCGGAATGGCCGGAGTGGTGTTGCGCATCTGCTGTACCTTTTCGGCGAGCGACAGCCGGCGTACCAGGTCGTTGACGCGTGCCGCAACCGGCTGCGAGGTGTCTTTCCAAATTTCCGGTCCGGCAAGGACGGGCGGCTGCAGCGCGCCGATATCTTCGGCGCTGATCAAATCCGCCGCGCGCAGGAAAATGAGCGATTGGCCGGAAGCATCCCGGAGTTCAAACGTGTTGAATTTGGCTGCGCCCCTGCGTCCGGTGAACGTGAGCGTAAGCGGACCGCGCAAGGCATCGCCGGAGAAATCAATCTGGTTGGTGATCAGGAGAACTTTGCCCACGCCGCCGGCGATGGCAAAGATATCGAGATTGCTGGCGATAATCCGGTCGCCGCAGGTAATGTCGAACGCGCGCTGGCCGGCGTTGTTGAAATTAATCTCCACCAGCCCGATGAGGACGGTGTATTTGCCTGAAGGCAGATGGGGGACTGACAGTGTGAAGTTTGGCCCGTAAATTTCCTCGCGAAACGCTTCCTCGCTCCGGCGCGGCGCGCCTGCAATCGTCAGGCCTTCCTGCCCCCGACTATGGCTGAACTGGCCGCTGACCAGAACCTTCCGGTCACAGACCGCGCAGGTTTCTTCGTCGCCAAATGCAGCAAGAGTTGCAAACCAACCGACGGAAATGACCAGCGCACAAAAAATTATCCGATACATGTTCCCAAGGATGATATGACACGACCACCAGGCGACAAATTTTATTTTTACCGCCGGCTTCGCACCTGTTTTTATCGCATGGTCAGGCCATGGATTTGATCACGGCACAAACGGTCGGGGTGTGCAGGGCTGTGATTGAATAGACACCGTCACAGGTGCCAAATCTTTCGCGCGGGCGGTCAGTTTGATTTCCCCGGGGTCCTTGGTGGATTGCATGATGATTTGCGCAAGGCCGTTGAACACGCTGCGTTTCCATTCAGGCAGGATCGGTTTATCCTGCATCCGCAGTGTCACGCCATTGGTTATGCCGCCGGAACTGGAATAATTTTCAATCAGCACGGCCACAGGGTTGTCGCCCGGATGCAGCAGGTGTTTCACATCCACCGCCGAGGGTATTCCTCCATCATGTGTTTCGCCGGCCTTCTGGCCGTTCACATAAATCTTCCCGGTGCCGTTAAGGGCGCCGAAGCACAGTTCGACCGCGTCGGCGGCCAGTTCCTGTTCCGCCACCTTCAGGTGCGTGCGAAAAACCCCGTGCTCATTATTACCCAACTGATTGGTGATGGATTGGACGTCAGCCGGTGCCCAGGTGGAATCGTCGAACGACGCGGCAAATTCCGGCAGATTGGCGTCCCACGGCCGGGTGGTTTTCTCCCAGCGCCAGCCGTCATTCACGGCCACCGAATGGCTCGGCAGAACAGGCAGATAGACATCGGGCTCGTGGCAACTGGGGTCGCCATTGCCAACGCCGATAATTTTTCCGGGACCACTCAATTCAAAACGAATCAAATCCACCGCTACCGGTACCACGCGGCCTTGCGCATCGATCGCGGCAACTGTGAACACGCTCACGTCCTCGCCGTCGGCATTGATGGTGGAACGGTCGGGCGTGAGTTGAATCGCAGCGGGCGCGCCGGTGGTTTCGACTTTGGTTTCAGCCACGAGCTGTCCGTCCTTATAGCCTTTGGCCGAGAGCGTACCGGGCGCATATTTCACCTTCCATTTCAACTCGGAATCTTTCTTCATTTTTTGTTTACCAAGGCTCTTGCCATTCAAAAATAGTTCAACTTCCTGACAGTTGCTCAAAGCGCGCACGTCAATTTCCTGTCCTTCTTTGCCTGGCCAGTTCCAGTGTGGCAGCAGGTGCAGCACCGGCTGGTCCGTCCACCACGCCTGGTAATACCAGGAGTTATCCTTGCGAAAGCCACACATATCCACGATGCCAAAGTGTGAATTAATGCACGGCCAGCTGTAGGGTGTCGGCTCGCCGCGATAATCAAAACCCGTCCAGATAAAGCCGCCGGACAGCCACGGACGCGGGTCGAAGAAAGTCCACCAATCCTCGGCGGTGTTCGACCAGCGCTGCGGGTTGTCGTCGTAGGCGCTCACGTAACCGCGTGTTGCATCGTTCGTGTAAATACCACGCGTGCTGACGGTGCTGCCTTGTTCGCTGCCGACGTTCGGTTGGTTGGGATGCTCCGCGTGATAGGCATCCATGTTATTCGTGCCGATATGGTAACTCCAGCCGCGCACTTCGATGACTTCATTGACGCCCGAAAACTGGTTGCCTAAATCGGAGTTGATCGTCACGGGTCGTGTCGGATCGAGCCGCTTGACCAGATCCTGCATCGTGGTAACGACCCGTCCGCCGGAGGGGGTGCCTTGCACGTTGAACTCCTCGTTGCCCAAAGACCAGATGGCCACGCTTGGGTGATTACGGTCGCGTCGGATGAACTCTTCAAACCACTTCAGATGCATCGGATCACTGCCCAAGACCCGGTTTTCGTCCATGACCAGCATGCCCAGATGATCGCAGGCTTCGAGCAGTTCCGGTGTCGGTGGATTGTGCGACGTGCGATAAGCATTGATTCCGATTTCCTTCAACTTCGCGACGCGGAAATACTGTAGGCGGTCGGGCAACGCCGCGCCCACGCCCGCCATGTCCTGGTGATTGCACGTGCCTTTTAAAACATAGGGCTTGCCATTCAGCAAAAAGCCCTTGTCCTTGTCAAATGCCACGGTGCGGATGCCGAACTCAGTTTCCTTGCGGTCAACAATCTTGCCGTCCACTTCAACCGTCGTGACGAGCTTGTAGAGTTTGGGGTTTTCGGGCGACCAGAGTATAGGGTTCGGAAAACTCAGGATGGATTTTGCTTCATCTTTTCCCTTGGGCTTGAGATTGACGGCCTGCTCGAGCCCGCCAACCCTTTTATCATTTAGTCCGGTAATTTCATGCCTTACCGTGGCGTCGGCAGAAACAGCTTGCGAATTCAACAGCCGTGTCTGGATATGAATTTCCACCGGGCCTTCGGGAATATTGTTGCTGAACCGACTGTAAACAAAAATTCCATCTGGCGCGATGGCGACCGGCGAGGTTTTCACCAGCCATGCATGCCGGTAGATGCCCGCGCCTTCGTAAAACCAGCCTTCAAATTCGGAGGCGTCCATTTTCACCGCGACCACATTTTTACCGCCACACTCCGCCACGTCGGTGATGTCGTAGTGGAAATTGCCGTAACCGCTTTCGTGGTGGCCGACAAACCAGCCGTTGACGAATACAGTGCAATCGTGGAATGCGCCGTCAAATTCCAACCACAACCGTTTGCCTGCGTCGGTTTTCGGCAATTCAAAGGTGCGGCGATACCATGCCACGCTGTTGGAGGGGAATCCATGTCCCAGTGCCTTGAAACCGTGCGCACCGTCCGCGGTTTTATCGAAGGGCAATTCCACCGCCCAATCATGCGGCAAATTCACCGTGCGCCAACTCGCGTCGCTGAACCACACATTGGCCGGGCCATTACCGCTGCCGGCTTTGCCCAAATTTTGACTGATGCCCCAGTCATTGCCGAGATGGAATCTCCAACCGAAATCCATCAACAATCGTTCGCGTGGGCTGGAATCCGGCGCGCCCAACAAATTCAGACTGAAGACAACAAAGGACAAACTCGCGAAGAAACAAAAACGAAGTGGGGCAATTCTCATAAGAGTCAGACTTAGTCCAAAACTGGATGGAAAAGCAACGCAAAACTGTTCGGACAATCCCTGTGCGGCCTATGGGCTAGAGATGCAGTTTCAGCAGTCCCACTTCCAGCGCAAGCGCTTCCTGCACGTTCGTATGCAACAGTCGCTGCGTCTGCTCCAGCGTTTGCAAATTTTCAAGTGCTTGGCGTGGTGTGATTCGGCGCGCAATAATTTCCGCACCGGGGGTTGTGGGGAAATTCAACAAATCCTTGTCGACCGCGCACGTGTGGAGCCAGACGTCACGCAACCACCATTGCACCAGCAACAGCCAATCCGCGCGCTGCCGCCGGTATTCCGCTTCAATGGCCGCGGTCAATTCGTCCTCCCATTTTTCACGCAAATCTTTTTCCACATCATCGTAACGCTGCAACGGCGAGCGGGCTGTCAGCGACTCATTCACGCGCAACCGGATTTCGCCGAGTTTTTGAAGCAGCACATCGAGCAAACGGTAACGGCCCAACAAGCTTTTCTGTTCCTCGGCTGCCATGGCGCCGAAGCGCGCCAGCCATTCTGTTTCTGCTGTGTTGAGTGGACGCGAATCTTCGCTGGAAAAATTCAGCCGCAGGCAGCGGGACAGAATCGTTTCCAAAATCCGCTGCGGCTCGGTCGAAAGCAAAATCAAAACGGACTTGGCCGGCGGTTCTTCGAGGGTTTTCAAAAAAGCGTTTGCCGCCTGCGTATTCAGCCTGTCCGCCGCGACGATGATGGCAACTTTATATTCGGCCTCGGTTGGTTTGAGTTGAATTTCGCGCATCAACTCCCGCGTTTGATCGATTGTCACGACGCGCGATTTGGATTCAGGCCGCGCCCAATGCATGTCGGCGTGCGTTTCGGCGTCAATTTTCAGGCAACTAGGGCAGGCATCGCAGCAATCCGTCGCCATACCGCCGGTTTTAATTGGTTTTTGGCAGTTGAGTGTTTTGGCGAGTGTGCGGGCAAGCATCTCCAATTCTTCAAGCTGATTGCCGGCGAACAGGTAGGCGTGGCCCAGCCGCCCACGTGCGAGCGAGCGTTGGAGCAATTGAACGCCCCGCGCTTGCTTTTGAAAATGTTTGAATGCCATTTTAAGACTGGTACCGACGGAGGGGGTCGAACCCACACACTCTCACGAGTACTAGATTTTGAGTCTAGCGCGTCTGCCAATTCCGCCACGTCGGCACGTGGTCAACCAACATATTTCAGACGCCGGAAAAGTAAATCAATTTTGCGCCAGACCAATCCATAGCAACAATCGTTGAGACATTATCCAGCAGCCTGATTGCCCCAAGAAAAACAGCCAGCTTGATTCAGTGCAGAAATCTCATGCTGTCGTGCAAAAGATTAAGATTATTTCCACTGGCGCAGGGGTTATCTTTAGTGTGTTGTGGAGATTGGATATTTTATGGTTGAACTATTAAAGCTTGAGAAATTTTCATTTGGAGTCGGGGATCGCTTTGCTCACCAAGCCAAGGCACAGCTTCGTGCCTGCATATTGGCTGCACAGCAGGGTGTGAATGTCACTCCTGTCTGGAATAAATCCCAGCGCGAGCATGCCATTGTTGGCTCGGAACCAGCCAGCACGCGTGCGGCAGTGGAGGCAGCCGTGAAGGAATTGCGCTGGCAAAAGGCCTATCATGTGGATGCCGACCATATCCGGCTTGAAACGGTGGACCGGTTCATTCCGCATTCGGACTTTTACACGATTGATGTGGCAGATTGGATTGGGAAACCGGCCAATCCAAAGGCGGTGGAGGCTTTTATCGAGCGTCATCCCGAATTAGTGGGGCAAATTTCAATTCCCCGAATTGAGTGGCCGTTTCAAATGACGATGGCAGATGTAAGGTGTATTGCCGGCAAGTATTTGCTGGCAGTACAGGAGACTGGAAAAATCTACCGCCACATCGCTCAAATGAGAGGCGAGCGTAAATTCATCACCGAGGTTTCAATGGATGAGACGGACAGTCCCCAAACACCTCCGGAATTGCTGATTATTTTCGCTGCCCTCGCCGATGAAAAAATTCCGATTCAAACCATCGCGCCGAAGTTTACCGGACGTTTTAACAAGGGCGTTGATTATGTGGGAGACGTTGCGCAATTTGAGAGAGAGTTCAATGGCGATCTTGCCGTCATTGCTTTTGTCGTGAAACAATACGGCTTGCCCGGCACGCTGAAATTGAGCGTGCATTCCGGCAGCGATAAATTTTGCATTTACGCGCCGATGCGCCGTGCGCTGGCGCGGTTCGGCTCGGGTCTCCACATCAAAACGGCAGGTACGACCTGGCTGGAGGAAGTGATTGGACTGGCGGAAGCCGGTGGTGACGGATTGGCATTGGCCAGGGAAATTTACGCCGGCGCGCTGGCGCATATTGAAGAGCTTTGCGCTCCCTATGCCACGGTGATTGACATTGACCTTAAGAAGCTGCCTTCGTCAACGACAGTGAACGGCTGGAACTCGACGCAATTTACTTCGGCATTGCGTCACGACCAAAGTAACAAGGCTTTTAATCCACACCTGCGCCAGTTGATACATGTCGGCTACAAGATTGCGGCCAAAATGGGCGACCGTTATCTTGATGCCTTGGAAAGGTATGAGGACTCGGTGGCAAAAAATGTCACTGCCAATCTTTATGAACGCCACTTGAGACCTTTATTTGTTGGCTTGAACAAGACTGCGGCCTGTGAGACAACCGTCATCGCGCAAGAAACAACGTTGTCACTATGAAATTCATTCATGAGGATTTTCTGTTACAAACGCGAACGGCCCGTCACCTGTACCATCAATTTGCCGAGGCGGAGCCGATTTTAGATTACCACTGTCATCTTTCACCGAAGGATATCGCGGAAAACCGCCAGTTCAAAAATCTCTTTGAAATCTGGCTCGAAGGCGACCATTACAAATGGCGCGCGATGCGTTCCAATGGTGTGGCTGAACGCTACTGTACGGGCGGCGCCGATCCTTTCGCAAAATTCCAGGCTTGGGCTGCGACGGTGCCGCATACGCTGCGCAATCCGCTCTATCATTGGACGCACTTGGAACTGGAGCGTTATTTTGGCATTAACAAACTGCTCGATGAAGCCAGCGCGGCCGGTATTTGGAAGGAAGCCAACCGGCAACTCGCCACGCCGGAACTTACGACGCAAGGTATCCTGAAAAAATTCAACGTCAAAACCTTGTGTACGACGGATGATCCGACGGATGATTTGGGCCACCATAAAGCCATCCTTGCCTGCGGTCTTACTACGCGTGTGTTGCCCACCTTCCGTCCCGATAAAGCGCTGACGGTTCATCAACCAGAGCCATTCAACCAGTGGGTAAGCCGGTTATCCAAAGCCAGCGACATTGAAATCAACAGTTTTTCAACGTTTCTCGATGCCTTGCGTTCCCGTCATGACTATTTCCATAAGCAAGGTTGTCGTATTTCCGACCACGGCATGTGCCAATGCTATTCCGATTTTTGCCCGGAGAAGACCGCCACAACGATTTTTGCCAAGACTCAAAAGGGGAAGCCCGCCACTCCGGAGGAGCAGGCGCAATTTTCCGCTTTTATGATGCTCTTTTTTGGGCGGTTGGATGCTGCAAAGGGTTGGACCAAGCAGCTTCATATTGGGGCTTTGCGCAATAATAATACTCGACTGCTCAATCAGCTTGGCCCTGATACCGGCTTTGATTCCATTGGCGATTTTCCCCAAGCCAGTGCTATGGCTGTTTATCTCGATCGTCTTGACCAGGAAAAGGCGCTGCCCAAGACAATCATTTATAATAGTAATCCAATAGACAACTACGTCTTTGCGACGATGCTCGGCAATTTTCAGGATGGTACCATTGCCGGCAAAATCCAACTTGGCTCCGGCTGGTGGTTCCTCGATCAAAAGGAGGGTATCGAGTCGCAGTTGAACGCGCTTTCCAATCTTGGCTTGCTCTCCCGCTTTGTCGGCATGGTGACGGATTCCCGCTCATTTATGTCGTATCCGCGCCATGAATATTTCAGGCGCGTGTTGTGCAACTTGATGGGGCGCGATGTGGAGAATGGTGAAATTCCCGAGGATGAATCCCTGCTTGGACCCATGATTCGGAACATTTGTTATGCAAACGCGCAACAATATTTGGGGCTGCCAGTAGGCGATTTGAATGAAGGAAACCGAAAGCGTTCCGTTGCACGGGTTGGCGCACGAATTCACGACGCGACACATCAGGGGAAATGAGAAAATAGCCGGTTTCCCTTCTTTCAGGTCAGTGTACAACACTATCGCGAAATTGCTTCGGAGACATTCCGGTTGCCTGCTTGAACGCCACGCAAAAAGTGTTGGCGCTCTGATAGCCGGATAAGCCAGCAATCGCTTCCAGTTTGTGGGTGGATTCGACCAGCAAACGTTTGGCACGTTCAATCCGCACGCGTTGGAGTTCCTGTCCAGGCGTTCGTCCCACGTTTTCAAGAAAAGCCTTGTGCAATCCCCGTCGTGACATCGCGGCCACACCCACCAAATCCTTGACGGTGATCGGCTCGGCGGCATGTTCCCAAATAAACCGAAGGCTGTTGGCCACGCCCTTGTGATTGATTGCAAGCAGATCACTGCTCTTGCGCGTGACAATGCCGGTTGCGGGAATCCGGATTGGTTTTTTCGGCGGATTCTTGCCATTCATCAAATCCTGCAGCAAGGATGCACCGGTATAACCCAGGGTTTCCAAATTGGTGTCCACGCTTGAAATGGGTGTGTGCATGGTGTCCGGGGCCAGAAGATAATTATCCACCCCGATGATTGCCACCTGTTCGGGTACGGTCAGCCCCGCGCTTTCGCAGGATTCCAGCACATCGAGCGCCTGTTCGTCATTCGCTGCGAAAACCGCAAGTGGTTTGGGCTTGGATTTCAACTGCGAGAGCAGCCATTTACGTTTATGCTTCCACTGCTCCCGATCATTGCGATAAGCCGGAGACCGATGCCACCGCAACCAGGTGCAGTCGTGTCCGGACCGCTTCAATGCCTCGACAAAACCGTGACCGCGTTCCTCATACGACCAGTTGTCTGTGTCGCTATAATACAAAAAATTATGAAAGCCTCTGGATAGAAAATGTTCGGCCACCAGTTGTGCGGCATGGGTGTGATCTTCCAATACCCGGGGAAATCGCAACTGGGAACGGCGGAAACTGAAATCCACCGTGGGTTTTTTGGCGCTGATGACAAATTCCGCCAGGTCATCCCCGGCACCGAGCCATGCCAGAATCCCATGACCTTCCCAACCCCAGGGAATCACCTTCTCCCGGGTCAAATTGGCTGAAAGGTGCCAATTGTGTTCCTGGGCAAATTTCTCTATCCCGCGATGCAGCCGGTAGTCGTACCATCCAAGCGCGATCAAAACCCGCTTTTGTTTATTTTGCATTGTCACAAAAATTGACCCGGACAAGCGCCCTTTTCAACTGGATTTTAACGAAATAACTCTCTTAAAAATGGTTCTTTTAAGGCCTGAAAAGTAAAATTCTCTGTTCCATTGCCTGAAAATTGTCTTGGGAATGAGACACGGAAATCAATGTGTGGAGCATACCAGACTGTCAGAACAGGCAAAACATGTCCCTTAGTAATCTTGGTACGTGGTAACCCTCTTTGATTGAACGTGCCAATCGAAGAAAAGGAAGCTGCGGACACTGCGATGGACCGGTTTTAAGGCTATATACTGTTGCGAGGTGCTGAAAGAGCTTGGGTCGGAAACTGACTGCTGATCAATGTCTCCTGCCGCCCAAATCTGACTCAAAGGTCCCGCATTCGCCAGGGCGGACATTGTCGAAGGAAGACGACCTAATGTATCTGTTTCTTTTCCGAACGGGTCACCAAGCGCAGCAAGCAACGATTGTGGATAAGCATTTGTTCTCGTGACAGAATACGCAAAAGCATTCGCGTAAGCTGCGCCATCGCTGTTGTGTGTGGGGTTATACACAGAAGCCATCATTGTCGCATAAGCCGGACAAAGGAAGGCTTTAACAAAATTCGTTGTATTTGGAATTGTGCTGGGAGCCGGCAATGCAAGGTAAGTGGCCACATAATAAGGCATCCATTTCCTAAGATTTGAGGTTTTAGTTGTACCACTATAAACGGGCGCCTGGTTCTGCGATAAATACCAGACATCCTTTGAGGTTGGGGCGGCGACACCAAAGACCATTCCCCGGTGCCCCGGCGGCAAATAATCTTGATGGTCATCAGCGTACATTTGCAAGGCCAGTCCCATCTGTTTGAAATTGGAAACACAATTGATTTGCTGTGCCTTTTGCCTGGCAGTCAGCAAAGCTGGCAATAGCAACGCAGCCAGAATGGCAATAATGGCAATCACCACCAGCAACTCGATTAAAGTGAACCCTCTGCCTGATTTGAGTCGGGGCTGACCGGCAACCCATTGAACACTTTCTTTGCCCGCAGAGTTTGAGTTGATAGGCATAATGCGAAGTTTTTTGTTAAACCAAAATCTTCAGGATTTTCTAATGATTGGAGTATGACGATTCCTGCGAGTCCGGCAATTGGCTGTCTTTGCAAATAGAATTGAATAAAGTGCACCAGAAAAGGTTCTAGTTCCTTAATAGATTCAAGCCGCCGCCTTGATTGGCGGTCAAGTGAATGCGGCTGGCGTTGGTGATGACGCTCTGTGCCCCAACGCTTTGGAAAGTGCAATGGGCAATTGTTATATCAGTGATTCGCACTAAATCCGAAAAGCCTTCGATAATGATTGGCTGTTTGGACAGACGGTCAAAAGTGCAATTGCGAATATCAATGTCCTGAATGATCGGGGCGGCATGGCCATCGAGTGTGCCCGGATACTTCATCGTCACGTGTATTCCCGTTCGGGCGGATTTGACCGTGCAGTTGTGAATATTGATGTTCCTGATAAAACCGCCGCGCGTCATTCCGGTTTTCAACCGCATCGCCATGTCCAGGTTCGTGCTGTCAAAACGGCAGCTCCCGGCAAAAACATTTTCAACGCCGCCGGATGCTTCACTTCCAACCGTGATGCCGCCATGGCCATCTTTGAAAACGCAATTCTGGATCACAATGTTCCGGCTGGGAATGTTGACGCGGCGACCATCGACGTCCCGCCCCGATTTGATGGCAATGCAATCGTCACCGTCGCTGAAATGGCAATCCTTGATTAACACGTCCGTGCAGGAATCCGGGTCGCAACCATCCGTGTTTGGGCCTTGGGTGTCCACTGTGACATCCGCAATGGTTACATTCGTGCAATAAAGCGGATGCAGCACCCACATCGGTGAGTCGATGATATGTACGCCTTCGATTAAGACGTTTTTGCATCGGACCGGTTCGATAAAGTTCGGACGCAGGTGATGGCCTTCACCAAAGAAGCGTTGCCCCACCGGCACTCCCTGATTTCCCATTTCCACCAGTTGTTCGGGGTCCGGGTTTGACTTTGACTTCCAAGAATACCAAATCGAATGCGATGCCTGACCATCAATCGTTCCCTTGCCGGTAATGGCGATGTTTTCCTGCCCCAGCGCGTAAATGAACGGCGAGTAATTCATCGCTTCTATGCCTTCGTAGCGGGTAAAGACAACCGGCAAATAACTTTTTGGGTCGGTGCTGAAACGGATGGTCGCGCCTTTCGCGACATAAAGATTCACGTTGCTTTTCAGATGAATTGCGCCGGTTAAATAAACACCCTTGGGCACGACCACTTTGCCGCCACCCCCAAGGCTGCATGCATCAATCGCCTTTTGAAATGCTCCGGTGCAATCTGTCACTCCATCGCCAACCGCGCCAAAGCTGGTAAGGGGGGTCGTTGTCTTCGGAATTACCGGCAGTGTGGGTGCTGCCAGTATCGCAGCTGCAAATGTAAATATTCCCAAAACCATCATTATCCGGACGGCTTTTGGTTGAAAGCGTTTGCAGGATTTGGGGCGTTCCATATTTTTTTTGGGTTTCTGTCGAGTATTGACCCTGCCTGTATTTAATTTTCCAGGAGCGTTGATAATTCTACAGATTTCCTGTTTGGGAATATTATGACCTTTTGCAGATTTATCTGAATATTCTGCACCCGAAATTTAGACGATAAAGCGGTTTCACTATTCACGTCGGCTTTATCTCATCAAGTGCAGTGCTTAAATTTCAAACTTTTTTGCAGAACTCACGACTGCAAATTCCGATGTCTTGGGTAATAATGAGCAGCATCACTGTCATGAACCGTATGAAAACAAAAAACAATTTAAAGGAATCCAACTGGAGAAAAACCCCGTTCGCATGTCTTTGGCTGGTCATGCCGTTCCTGTGGTTGTCTGCTGCCGTTGGATGGACGGCGGATTCGCATCCACCGACAAAAGTTTTCAATGTGCGCGAATTCGGAGCGACCGGCGACGGCAAGAATTTCGACACAATCGCCGTTCAGAAAGCATTTGATGCCTGCGGCGAAGCTGGCGGCGGCACGGTAATGTTTCCAGCGGGAACGTATTTGAGCAAGCCGCTCACCCTGCGCACCAAAACCACCGTGCAACTTGAAGCGGGGGTGACGCTGCTGGCAAGCACCAACCAGGGTGATTTTATGAAGGTGCCGGGCGACTGGCTCAAGGCCGGCAGTGGGAGTGACTTCATCCCGTTTATCAGTGGCAAGAATTTGGTGGATGTGACGTTCACTGGCAGGGGCACGATTGATGGCAACGGCGAAGTGTGGTGGGGCGAAGCCGAAAAGGCGCGCCGGACAAAATCCGGTTACACCCTGCCACGTCCCAATTTGATCGTGCTTCAGCATTGCCAAAACGTGCGGATGGAAAATATTACCCTGCAAAACTCGCCTAAATTTCATTTTGTACCGACTGAAAGTGAAAATGTGATCGTCTCCAACGTGACCATTCTGGCGCCCGAGCACGCGGCCAACACAGATGCCATTGATCCGAGCAGCTGCAAGAATGTCCTCATCACCCATTGCCGCATTGACGTGGGGGATGACAATGTCGCCATCAAAGCTGGAAAGAAGGTGATGGGTCGTGAGTTCGCCAGCGAAGACATCACGATAACCGATTGCACCATGCTGCACGGGCACGGAATATCCATCGGCAGCGAAACGGCAGGCGGTGTGCGCAACGTGACGGTGCGAAACTGCACTTTTGAAAATACTGACAACGGCCTGCGCATCAAATCGCAACGCAGCAAAGGTGGTTTGGTGGAGAATATCAATTACAGTGACATCACCATGACAAACGTAAATCCAGCCATCACGTTGACATGTTATTACATGAACAATTCCGCCGGAGACACCGTGCAGCCATCCGCTCCCAAGGAGGATATTGCGCAGCTTCTCAACGAAAATACTCCGGTTTTTCGCAATATTCACATCAGCAATTTGACGGCGACTTGCCAGAAATCGGCGGGCGTCATCAATGGTCTGCCGGAGAGCCCGATCTCAAATGTGGTTCTGGAAAATGTTCGCATTTCTTCCCCAATCGGCCTGTCAATAAAGAACGCCAAAGGCGTTCAATTAATAAATGTGCAGGTTACAACTAAGGTAGGCCCGCCGTTCATCTTGGAGAACGCACAGGTAAAAGGCTTGGACGATACGAAAGCCACCCCGCCACAATAACAATCATCAGCCAACACGGCTGTTTGACTTTTCCGATTCAAAACATGGGACGTATGTGTCCCAGTACGCGGAATTAGTTGCCTTGCGACACCGATGGCGCTTCAATTGGCGCGATGATGGCTAAACGAGTCATTCCGTGCCTTGATGTGCATGATGGCAAGGTCACGCGCGGCGTCCAATTCGGCAAGGCCGAGGCGGGCGAACTCCGCAATGTGGGCGACCCCGTGGAACTCGCGCTCCGCTACAACGACCAGGGTGCGGATGAAATGGTGTTCTTCGACATCACCGCCACGGCGCATGGCCGCGCAACGATGGTGGAGGTGATTGAACGCGCCGCCGATCAATGCTTCATGCCGCTCACCGTTGGTGGAGGCATCAAGTCCGTGGAGGATATGTTTACCATGCTCCGCGCCGGTGCGGACAAAATCAGCATCAACTCCTCCGCGCTCGCCCGACCGGAACTCATCCGTGAAGGCGCGGAAAAATTCGGCAGCCAGTGCATCGTGGTCAGCATTGATTGCCGGAAAGTCGCTCCGGACAAATGGGAGGTCTTCTCGCATGGCGCGCGCAAACCGACCGGACTGGATGCCGTCGAATGGGCCAAACGCGCCGTATCGCTCGGCTCTGGCGAAATTGTGCTGAACAGCATTGATGCCGATGGCATGAAGACCGGTTTTGATTTGGTGATTACGCGGCGAATCAGTGAATCCGTGGGCGTGCCGGTGGTGGCTAGCGGCGGCGCGGGTAGTCTGGAGCACATGGCTGCTGTGCTGCTTGAAGGCAAGGCGGATGCGGTTTTGGCCGCGAGTATTTTCCATTTTGGAACCTACACCGTCGGTGATGTGAAACGATTTTTGGCAAAACAAAAGATTCCCGTGCGTTTATGAATGAACTTATCCAAACCCGCTGGCTGCCCATTCTACTGCTGACCGGCTCAAACATTTTTATGACGTTCGCGTGGTATGGCCATTTGAAATACAAGGATAAGCCACTCCTGTTTGTGATTTTGATAAGCTGGGGTATCGCGTTTTTTGAATACTTCCTCCAGGTGCCGGCCAATCGCTGGGGCAATTCGGTTTATTCCGTCACACAACTCAAAATCATCCAGGAAGTCATCACGCTTGCCGTCTTTTGTGCTTTTGCAATTTTTTATCTCGGCGAAAGGATCCGGTGGAATTACGTCGCGGCGTTCTTTTGTATTCTTGCGGCGGTGGCTTTTGCGTTCTGGCCGAAGGAATGATTTTTGTAGGAGCCGAGGTGACGAGGCTCATTTCTTTTTGGATACAGAGACTCCTTACACCGTCTCCTACGAAGTCCACTTTGGGTTCAAATCCGCTTGGCAGCGGGAGGGGCTTCTGTTTAATTGACCGCGTTTGATGAGAAACCTGCGCGCCATCGTTCCACTTGTCTTTTTTACCGCCCTTTTTCCCGTCATCACCTCGGCGCAAGAAGAGCAGGGTTGGGAGGTGAAATCGCTCCACGAAGTCATTCCCGGTGCGCCCGAAGGCCGTGTGGAATATGACATGGCTTCCGGCACCGCCAGGGGCACGAATGTTTTTGTGAGATATGGGAACACAAATGGGAACGCGACGCTTATGGCGGGCAGCGCCACATTGAACTGGCAGACGGGCGAGGTGGTGGCGGATGGGAACGTGCGTATCGAATCAGGCAACCAAATCTGGGTCGGTGAACACATCCGTTACAATTTCAAAACGCATCAGATGCAGAGCGAGCAGTTTCGCACGGGCAAACCCCCGGTATTCGCGGGGGGCAATGATCTGCAAGGCGACACCAGCAACAAAACCTACACGGCGCACCACATTTTAGTCACAACTGATGACGTCAGTGAACCCGCGATTTATGCCCGTGCGAGCAGCATGAGAATTGTTCCCGGAAAATACGTCGAGATGTGGAACGCGGTGCTGTTTATGGATGGCGTGCCGACGTTTTATTTTCCGTATTACCGCCGCAATCTTGGAGAGCACGCTAATAATTTGAATTTTCTAGCAGGCTACCGCAGCGCCTACGGACCGTTTTTGCTGAACACCTATGATTGGTATCTCAACGACATGGTGGATGGCAGAATCCATCTGGACTACCGCGAACGCCGTGGCGTGGGGACGGGACCCGATTTAAACCTGCATCTGAATCGTTGGGGGGAT
>Ga0182027_10004607_pt1 | contig 21323 bp, 10 predicted proteins | sample 712E1DmetaG_FD_121300 | JGI IMG/M metagenome (GOLD analysis project Ga0182027, IMG submission 121300) | Permafrost microbial communities from Stordalen Mire, Sweden - 712E1D metaG (Illumina Assembly) | ecosystem: Environmental > Terrestrial > Soil > Wetlands > Permafrost | place: Sweden...
CAGCGAGGCTGGGCATCATCTTGGCTATGTTCCGCGCGCCAAAAGCGAAGTCCTGGCACGGCTGTTGGACGCGGGCAAACTGCTGTTTGCCAAACTGGAATCCAAATCGTGGCAGGGCGATTTTCTGAAAGTCGCGGCGCACATTTATCTGCGCGATTTCTAATACCACGGCCTCCTCGAACCCCGTTCCAAATCGGTTTACAAGTCATAAACAGGTGTGTCGGCGGATGTCATACCCCGTGTGTTAGGTTGGTGCTCGTAAATTCGGAAAATCGGCGTCCCTGCCGGTCAATGGGGCAGCGGGCCAGGGTTGAGATGGACGGGTCAATATGGTCTGCCGAGTCAAAAGAAACCGGCGAACTGCCCCTTCGCCCACAAAGAAAGGAAACATTTGGAAAATGCAGTGAAATCTCGGTTACAGTCGGTTAAACTCGGTGAACCTCAGACGCACAAGAACATCGCCATTGTGCCGCTCATCGCCCCGGCGGACGGCACTTTCCAATACTACACCCTCGGGGAAGCCCTCGCCGCCGGGGACCTCGTCATCACAGAAATCTCCGCCAACGGCTCCGTCCCGGAGTTGCTGGTGGTCAACCGGGGCAACAAACCCGTCCTCCTGATTGACGGCGAGGAACTCACCGGCGCCAAGCAAAACCGCGTCCTCAACACCTCCATTTTGCTCAAAGAAGCCTCCGAAACCAAAATCCCGGTCAGTTGCACAGAGCAAGGCAGATGGTCCTACGCCTCCAAGTCGTTCAGCGAATCCGGAAACGTCATGAATTACAGGACCCGGTCCAAGAAGACCCAGTCCGTCAACTGCTGCCTGGCGGCGTCCGGTGCCTACCACTCCGACCAGGGCGAAGTCTGGGATGGCATTGCCGACCTCCAGGCCAAAGCCTGCGCCCAACCTCCCACCTCCGCCATGAACGACGTTTTCAAAGCCCGCGAAGACGACCTCCGCCAATGCGATGAAATCTTCAAATCCCTCCCCAACCTGGTTGGCCTCCTTGCCATCATTAACGGCCAACCGGCCGGAGTGGACATGATCTCCCTCACCGCCGCCTACGCCAAAATCCACGCGAAACTGGTCCGCAGCTATGCGTTGGAAGGCCTGCTTGATTCCAAACAGCAAAGCCCCACCCCAGATGGCATCGCGACCCAGGCCCGCAAGTTCTTGGAAGAAATCGCCGCCGCAGAAGAGCGCCAGTTCCCCTCCATCGGCTACGGTGCCGACCACCGTTTCAAGGGCAAAGATTTGGCCGGTGCCGCCCTGGTCCAGGACAACGAAGTCATCCACGCCGCGATGTTCCGTCTGGCCGGGCCCGAACAGCCAGACACAATGGCCTTATTAAGGAACCGCCACCGCCACTTCTGAGGGCGATTAGGTGCGGGTGGCCTTGCCCCCCTTTTTGACTATGCCCGTCCCGTTTTCCAGCCAGCCGCCCGCAGACCGATTTTGGACGGATATTCGCGCAGGTTTGATTTTCTGCACCGCTGGCCAGACGAGCGCACAAAACATTGTGAGTTGTGTGGCCAGCATTGTTTTGTTATTTCAAGTCCCGTGCGCTTTATGCATTATCATTATGAAAAAGAGGCGGGGGAGACGACCAAGCCTGAACGGCACATGTTTGCTTGGTTTTGCCATCATGACATGCGCGTCGCTTTCATCGCAGATGGCGCGCAATCCGAGGCGCTTTTTTTGGGCCCAGTAAATCAACACAGCTAATGGGCAAACCATACCAGTCTGAACTTGCGGCGCTCCGTTCGACGTTAGCGTGGGCGATTGCCTGCGACATCAGCTTGCTCGCTGGCGCTCTGCGCAACGTGGCGAGGCGTTCATTAGTTGCCACGGGGTCTGGTGGGTCGCTTTCGGCTGCCAAGCTGGCAGCCGGGTTTCACCAGCTTTCTGGTGCCGGTTTCGCCAAATCCGCAACTCCGCTTGAAATCGTGGCCCAACACGTTTTGCCTAACGACGCTGCGTATTTGTTGTTAAGTGCTGGCGGCGCAAACACGGATGTTCTTGGTCTGTTTAGGCATCTTGCATACCGCGAACAGCATCATCTGATCGCACTGACGGCGCGGAAGAACACCCCGTTGGGACGACTCGTGCAGGGGTATCCCACGTCGGTTTGTCTGGAACATGAAGCACCGTCCGGACGAGACGGGTTTCTTGCCACAAACTCGCTCGCCACATTCAGCGTTCTCCTGGCGCGAGCTTATATCACCGCGTTTGGCATCGACAACTCCTCTCTGGGCAAGCTTAGTCTCCTTGCCAGCAGCGCCCAGCAATGGGCATCTCATGTGGCCGCACTGAAAACGCAGGCAGCTCCGCTTTGGTTGCGAAACCATTTGGTGATCCTCTTCCCACCGGAGGCCGAGGCGGGTGCCATTGACCTGGAATCGAAGTTCACCGAGGCTGCGCTCGGCAGCGTCCACATCGCCGACTATCGGCATTTCGCACATGGACGTCATCACTGGTTGGCCAAGCATGGAGACGATTCTGCGGTTTTATCATTCATCTCTCCGAGGTTTCGAGAGTTGGCCGAGAGCACGCTAACATGCCTGCCGAAAGGCATCCCTGTGGCGCGGGTGGAGCTTCCATCAGACCCATTCGAGGCCGGAGTTTTATCCATTTTAGCGGCCATCGTCCTCGCCGGGTGTGCTGGTGCTTATCGTGGCATCGACCCTGGTCGTCCAGGCGTGCCAAGCTTTGGCAGGAAGATTTACCACTTGCGCTGGAGGCCTCGACAATCAGCCAGGTATTATCTCAAAAGTTTGGAAGCGGCGGCAGTGAGCAGAAAACAGTGGGCAACCGGCCAAGGCGATGAACTCCACGCAGTCCTCCGTCCTGCCTTCAGGAGATTTTGCGGCGATCTCGGCAAGCAGCACTTTAAGGGAATTGTTTTGGACTACGATGGAACGATTGTGCCCACTGCGCAACGCTTTGACCCGTTGTCCTGTGAAATCGCGAAACCGATCATAAGTCTGCTTAAAATGGGTGTCATTGTAGGCATCGCCAGCGGCCGAGGGAAATCGTTGAGGGCAGCGCTCCAAAAAGCGTTGCCGCGCCATCTGTGGGATCGAGTAGTTTTGGGTTACTACAACGGCAGCCAGACGGCACTGTTGAGCGAGGACACTCTGCCAGTTTTTGGTTCGGCGCAGCCTGAACTGCTCAAGTTTCAACACACACTCTGCAGCATGACGGCCTGGAGTGAAAAAATAACGGTCGAATCGCGCCCGAGCCAATTGTCGGTAACAGCCCAAATTGGAACGAGCCTGGATAAGCTATGGCGGCAGATCATGGAATGCTTTGAGCAGTCAGCTTTGCACGGTTTCAAAGTGGTGTGCTCAGGACATTCGGTGGACATTCTTTCGCCAGGCGTTAGCAAACTGGCTGTTGTCGAGCGCGTCCAAGCACTGGCTCGCGCGAAATCTGAGGAGGTGCTTCGCATCGGTGACCAGGGCGGATGGCCAGGCAATGATTACGAGCTGCTCGCTGCGTTTCCGGCATTGAGTGTTGATAAGGTGTCGGCGAAGCTCGACTCGTGTTGGAATTTGGCTCCGCGTGGCCACATGGGCCCGTCGGCGCTACTAGCTTACCTTAAGGCGATGGATGTGACCAAGGGCGTCATTCGACTTGACATTTCGTGTCTCGAGAAAGGATGGCGATGACCGACGAACTGGCGGAACGGCTGCTTGCCAAAGTCATGGGCTGGGGTCTGGAAGAAGTGCGCAGCCATCTGCCGATGATTCAGGCGTTGGCGGCATGGAAATACGACACCTACGAACGCTTCACTCACGGAATGCGCTTCGTCGAAAGTCTCGCACTTTGGCTTGACCAGTTTGAAACCCATGAGGAAAGAAAGGTCGCGTTCGACTTTATCCGAAGCCGCCTCGTTTTCTTTTCTGAACCTGAAATGAATCATTTGGTGGAGATGGCCTACCCTGACTTCATTCGGCCTTACTTGCTCCAACGTGTGGCCGAAGAATCCGACCAGCCACCTCGTCAACCCGGCGCTTTGGCGGGGCAAGCAGAATTTCTGGCGCGCCAGCGCCAGTGCTTGTTCCTTGGACTCAGCGATGGCGCGCGAACCGATGTTTTCCGGAGGAGTAATTGTCCGGATTTGACCAATGAGCAGTTCCTCCTCACATATGAAGTCGAAGAAAGCCGGGCAGCCAAGCTCCTTACGGCGCTGCGAAAGGGCTTAAACCAGATAGCTGGATTTAAACTTTGCGAGCAGGACGTTCGATTCCGCACGGTTGTCTTGCTGGATGATTTTTCTGCCAGTGGCAAAAGCTATCTTCGCCTCGACGGCGAACAATACGTGGGGAAAATCGGGGGATTTTACCGCAATTTGCTCAAGATTGAAAGTGGCACGTCAGCTTTGTTCAATCCATCAAAACTCGATCTCTTGCTGGTCCTCTACGCTGGGACGAGGCAGGCTCGCCACCACCTTGAAACGCACATGAGCAAACTATGGTCGTCCTCACCCAACATTCGCTGGAAAGTCATAATCGTTCACGAACTTGACGATGACCTCCGTCTTTCACGGGGTACCGGCGCCCCAATGGAGGCTCTTGTAGAAAAGTATTACGACCCGGCCATTCAAGATGAACACACGGACGTGGGAGGAACAGAGGACGTCAAGTACGGATTTGCCGATTGTGGCCTGCCCGTTGTGCTGCCCCACAATGCGCCAAACAATTCCATCGCACTTATTTGGGCTGAAATCAACGAGCGGCGCGCTTTGTTTCCGCGTGTCCAGAGGCATCGCCGACAGTCATGAGAGAGTCTCGAAATCCTTTTCGCCTGCGCGCGTCCGAGAGTATCGAGATGGATGCGCTATTCGTGAAGCTATTTGGCCCTGGCGTATTGGAACTGTTGAAAGGCGCGACACCGTTGGAGGGGATCCACTTCCTGCGGAGCGCGCCCGGCGGTGGAAAGACGACTCTCTTGCGTATGTTTACGCCCGGACCGCTGCTCCACCTCCATGCTCAACGAACCCAAGAGGATTTTCGCGACCTTTGGAAAGGAATGAAGGAACTCGGATCTCTTGATGACAACGGATCGACCCTGTTAGGGATTTCGCTTTCGTGTGAACACACCTATGCCACGCTGGCGGACATGGAAGCAGACCCGGCGACACAGCGCCGATTGTTCTTTGCGCTTCTTGATAGCCGTGTGGTCTTGGCCGGGCTTAGGGCTGCGCTGACATTGGGACGGCGCGAGTTTCCTCGCGATTTGGGATTAATCAGGCTAGTGGAAACCAACGGGGTAACCCCTCCTCCTGGAATCACGCTGCCTTGCAATGGTAATGAATTGTTTAGTTGGGCGCGTGAGACCGAGGAATTCATCTGTCGCGCTGTGGACAGTTTTAATGGCTTGGCCGAGTGCCCTATTCGAGGAAGCGACACTCTCAGCTGTCTCTCATGGTTCCGTGCATCCTCGATCCAAATGGACGGCCAACCAGTTGCCCAACGGCTTCTGGTGATGCTCGACGATGTTCATAAACTTGCACCCAAGCAACGTGAGGACTTGCGCGCCGCACTGACCAGCAGCCGCACGTCCACGGGCGTTTGGCTTGCAGAACGACTCCAGGCATTGAGTACTGATGAATTGCTCGCGGAGGGTGCCATTGCAGGACGAGATTATCAACGGGTGATCCGCTTGGAAAAGTTCTGGCAGGAATATCCCCGGCGTTTTGAGCAATTCGTCTTTAACATTGCTGATCTTCGGGCTCGTCAGACGCCGGGACGTGAGATGCAGGATTTCCGTTCATGTCTCGAAACCACGCTCGACGATGTGGAATGGAACAGCACGTTTGAACGCGCAAAAAACGTCGTGCGTGAGCGGGTGCTGGCGCGGTCTGGGGGACGTGGCTTGTTCCAGCAATGGATTGAGGATCGCGAACGGCTAACAGGTACGCCACGCCAACTTGCATTGGCGTGGCGCACCCTTGAAATTCTCGTCGAGCGCGAGCTGCGCCGTTCCCAGCCTGCATTTGACTTTTCCCTTGATGCAGACGAACTTGCAGAAAAGGACGACAGCAATCTTCAGACTGCCGCCGAGCTCTTCTTGGCGAAGGAGTTCAATGTCCCGTATTACTTCGGGCCTTCAGTGCTAGCGAAACTAGCGTCTGCCAACATCGAACAATTCCTTACGGTGGCTGGCGATCAATTCGAGGACTTGATTGCCAACCGTTTGCTTAAACCTGGCGAACTCCTCGCCATCCCGCCCGGCCGCCAGGAGGAGATTATCCGTAAAGCGTCCCGCGCATGGTGGCAGCAAATACCGGCCAGGGTGCCCCAAGGCCAAGAAGTTTATCGCCTTCTCAGTGCAATTGCGGAATTTGCCCATGGCTATACGCACCAGCCAACTGCGCCCAACGACCCAGGCGTCAATGGTGTAGCCATTACGATGGCGGACCGAGACCGTCTGATGAATCAAGATTATCATCGGCTCCACCCGAGCCATGCGCGCCTGGCAAAACTCCTCGCGGCTGCCCTAGCACACAATCTGTTGCACGCGCAACACGACTACAAATGCAAAGGGAAGCTTTTTATGGTCCTGAATCTGAACCGACTTCTTTGCGTCGAACATCTGCTTCCCCTTGAGTACGGGAAGTTCAAAGAAAAGACGCTCGATGAACTGGCAGGGTGGCTGGAACGCCGGCCAACGCAGAAACAATTCGTTGTCGATTGAACGCCATGAGATGGAACCACTACTTTTTGGCCAAGGACTTTGAACTTGCCACCTTCTGGTCGCGACGGTTGGGGCAGCGCGAACGAAACATAATTTTCATACTTGCGTTGGGATTCGACCCGCGTATGTGCGACGGCGTTTCTGTGCTCGCCACCGCGGGAGGCAAAGGCCAGCGCGACGCAGTATTGATCGAGTTCAACGAAGGTCCGGACTCGCCTTCTCACGCTCTTCGAGCTCTCGTCGAAGAAAACCGCGATAAACTCAATAAGGTTCTTGCAGGACGAGGATTAATCAGTCACAAATCACTAAAAGTATTAGATACTGACGGTCGGCGTGTCGAAGCCGTAAATGCGGCGCGGCTGTTTCTTAGCATCGCCGAATTTAGCAAATACGATGATATAGTGCTCGACGTCAGCGCCATGCCGCGCGGCATCTATCTTCCGATCGTTGCAAAACTACTTTATCTTCGGGACGAAGCCAGACGCGCCAATGCCACTGCTCCGCTCCCAAGTTTCCATGTTTTGGTCTCCGAAAATGTACAGCTCGACAGCCGTATTCGTCAGGAAGGGGTCGAGGAATCCGCGCAGTTCATTCATGGTTTTAGTGGCGGCGCGCAGCAGGAGGCCAGCGCCAACATTCCCTGCATTTGGATGCCATTGCTTGGCGAAGGCCAAGGAGCTCAATTCCGAATCATTCAGGATTTCGTTAAACCCAACGAGGTCTTGCCAGTTTTGCCTTCGCCAGCGCGCAACCCACGCCGGGCGGACGACCTCGTGATTGAATACCGGGAAATCCTCTTCGATTCGTTGCGACTTGATCCGCGCAATTTCATTTTCGCACACGAGCGCAATCCGTTCGAGGTTTACCGCGGGCTAAGTGCAGTGATTGCACGCTACCGCCGTTCATTGAAGCCGCTGGGGGGTGCCCGCTTTGTGCTTACGGCTCTGTCCTCCAAACTCATGTCGCTGGGACCTTTACTCGCGGCATACGAATTAAAACCGGAGAACATCGTTGGCCTTGCCCATGTTGCCTCACACGGTTATCTATTGGAGCCGGCGAAACCTGATGAGACACCTAAAGCCTTGAGTGAAATGTTCGGACTGTGGCTGGCTGGAGAATATTACGAATGATGCCATTAGACCCATTCAGCGTGCTCGGACGACCCTCGGTGGTCGGAACGGGACTGCTCGCGCTTGACGTCGTCCTCTCCGGAGAAGATGATGCGCCTCGTTCCTTCGCTGGTGGCACATGTGGCAACGTACTCACGATTCTGTCGTGGCTCGGATGGGACGCTTTTCCCGTCTCCCGCCTCGGTTCTGATGACGCGGGCCGCCGCGCCGCGGCGGACCTCCGACGTTTCGGAGTTCAGATGAATGTGGCGCGGCTGACACCGCGAGCCGCTACGCCAATCATCATTGAACGGCTCCGGACCTCTTCCGACGGCCAATCCAAACATCAATTCTCACTTTCCTGCCCAGTTTGCGGCTCTTGGCTGCCGCGCTATCAGCCGGTCACTGCGGATGCCGCAAGACGCGCTTTCAGCCGCCTGCCAAGAGCGTCCGTTTTCTTCTTTGACCGAGCATCACGCGGGGCTCTCGTCCTCGCGAAGGCATACGCTGATAAGGGTGCGCTAGTGATGTTCGAACCATCAGGAAATTCTGACCCTTCCCAACTGAAGGAAGCTCTGTCCCTGGCGCACATCTGCAAATACTCCGCCGAACGATTTCGATCGTTCCGTTGGTCGGTGAATCAGCGTCCTTTGGTCGAAATCCAAACGCTCGGAGAAGCGGGTATCCGTTATCGCACGAGCCTCGCTGGCTCCAACGATAACAAGTGGCGGACTGATTCCGCTCTTCCCATCGGGCAGATTCGGGATGCTGCCGGCGCGGGCGATTGGTTCTCAGCGGGGATCATTCATCGGCTTGGCCAGGAAGCGCTCGCCGGCTTCCAAGCGACTCCGGAAGGCAAGCTAAAGGCCGCTCTCCACTTCGCGAGAGCCCTTGCGGCGTGGAACTGTCAGTTCGAGGGAGCGCGGGGCGGCATGTATGCAGTTGCCGCCGCAAGTTTTCGTCAACAAGTCCTGAACTTGCTTGCCGGAAAAGTTCTGGCGCCACACTCCCCCTTTCGTCTGCGAGCAAATCGTTCAAGTCAGTTCCATTGTCCGATTCCAACCTGCCGCGTACGGATGCACAAACCACAGTAGTGCGCGAGTCTCGCAACCAGACTGCGTTCGGTTCGGGCGACAAGGCGATGGGAAACATCCTTGCGGGCAAGGAACACCGTGCCGAAACCGCCTTTGCCCAACTTCCGCTGAATTGGTAAATGTTATTGAAGACGTTCGGCATGGCGGGGGCTACTGGATCGAGAGCAACGTGTCGCTCCGGTAAGATTGTTTGTGTGTGACGGGTTTGTGGCCCGGCGGCTAGGCTCTGCCACAACAAAAACGTAGTGGAGACAGCAATGAAATCGAACCGGTCATTCTCGTTGGATATTGAAGAGGCGCGGCGTCGGCTGGAGGTTTGGCGAAAATCCCGCCCATGTGGAAAGCGGATACTCGCTCCGCTGTGCAGCGGCCTTAATTTTCGTCGGCCAGACGCAGATGGACCGGTTGACGCTGCCCCTCCGAGAAGAAAAGAGCCTCGTATTTTGGGAGTGTTTTCAGTCGGTCTGCTGTGCGGCGTTCGATTTCCGACGGAGCAACGTTCCGAGCCAAAGCCCGTGCGTCTTGATCGGTAACGCGAAGAATCAAGTAATTAGCGATGGCAGAATACAAACTGGAATCGAAGTCCTTGGCCTCCTGCGATGCGACAATCATGGCGAGGCCATACTTGCGACACTCCTTGGCCATGGTGGGAATGAGCTTCAACTTCGCGGCGCGGTGCGCTTCATCAAAGATGACTGCATGAGTAATGCGATCCGGCCGTCCGCGCCGGAACATATCCTGGTAAATGCTATAGAGTGCAAAACTCGCGTAAGCGCGTTGCACGGCGTCGCTCTTGGAGGCGTGGACACGTAGAATCTGCGGCTGCGTAGAATTGAGCAGACTTTTCGCTCCATGTTCGCTCTGGAAAAACTCAAAGTCGTCGAGTTCCGACAAGCGCGCGAGGAGCGTTTGGGTTCTGACATCGGGACGCTCTTGCTGGCGCAGCAATTCCACGAACCGGCGGAACGGTGGCGGCTGTAGCCCAGCGGTTGCACCAGCACCCCAACCCAGCTCCTGGAAGCTCCCCTTGATCGCTCCGCGGAGTTGTTCGAGTTGCAGGTCGCCGAGATCCGGGAAAATTGCAGCGAAGATGTCGCGCAACTGGCTGGCGCTCTCGACATTGGCTAGAGGTCCGTCGTGGGTGACGCGCATGGGATTGAAACCCAAACTGCGGCCATCGCTGCATGACAAGTTGGGGAATGCGGCAGCAAGCTTTTCATCAATGTCATCGTGGTACGAGAAGACGATGGGCATAACGTTCCCCGCCACCAATTGCTTGCAGATGTTGATGAGACACGTTGTCTTACCCATGCCAGGGAGTCCCGCAATCATCAAGTGCGGATTACTCGCGATGGAAGGCGACCATTGCACTGTCTGTCCGCCGCGAGTTTCACCGAGTGAAACGACTGGCACGCCAGGCTCCACGGTGCTCACAGGGCCTGGCTCAAGAGGGATGGCATGGTCGCCGACACTTGGCATAATTTCATGTGGTGGAGCAGACGGAACAGCAGAAGCATTTCCGGGGGTTGCAGGCTGCGGCACGGGTGCGGGCGTTGGTGCAGGTGCAAGAGGAACCGCAGCTTGGACCTCGGTCGGTTTGTCCGGCAACGTGTCCGGGCCAAAGAGCCAGACGCGACATTCTTCCGCAAGGCCGGGGAAGAGCTCTTCAGGCGTGGTCGGCGTGAAATCCGGGCAGAAAATGAATGCCCGGTCCGAGCGTTCGCCGAGATTTGGTGCGTAATCCGTCGGCTCGCGAAGGAGGCGATTCAGCTCTTCGCACACGCGGTTGTAAACCGCTTCGTCGAGATGATGGCGACGGGCTTTGTCGGCGTAAAAGCGGAGTGCACGGACGAGGCGCCCGGCTCTAATGGCGCGCTCGGAAGGCTTGAGCGAAGCACCAAAGAACCAATCCATCCAACGCGTGCGCGTGCTACTGGTTTGTTCGAGCACGGAACTGACCAGTGCCGCCGCGCGAGCCATGGCGAGATGTCGGCGATATTTCACTTCGGCAAAGCGGAATTGCAAACGTCCTTTGGAAGCAACTGAGACAAACAGGATGTCGGCGCGCCGAGAGTCTTCTTGATCTGTTTCGCTGTCTTCAGTGGCATTGTCCGATTCCTCGTCCTTCGATGACTCGGTGGGGACGAGGTCGCGCACGTCGTCAAGGGGAACAAGAAATCCCGACAAAAGCGGCAACCAACACTCTGACTCCGGCTCACACTTTAGACAGTTGGCGCGGACAAGCGACAATGCGACCAGTTCGGCACCAACACGTTTAGCCGTTAAGTCGTCACCGCCCGCAGCCAAGCGCATAGCGAGTCTTCCGCTCAGACCTTTGAGCTGTCGAAGCAGATACTCGCAATTGCGCATAGAACCACTTAAACCCATGAGGGCCAGTGTTTGGTCCAGCAGATATCGCACTTCATCGAAATGCGCGGTAGAGGTAATCATCTGCAAACAACCGAGGTCGTCGCGTTCCGGCACAGCGTCGATCAAATAAGCATCGTAAACCGCAGGCGATGCTTGAGGGGAATCGAAATACTCAACGCCCGCGTTGCGATCCACGGTGATGACCCAGTCGCATAATCGATGGAGAGTGTCCAACATTTCCACATCATCGCCAGTCGGAATGGTTCGGATAAGAGGCTGGCTGTTTTCGGCACCAGCCCACCGGGACACGGCGGAGGCGATGGCATTCTGTAGTTTTTGGAGCCGCTCTGTGACTACTCGATTGGGAAGTTTCAGGCCGTCCTGGTCAAGCGGAACAAAAAGCCGCCAACAAGGCTGGGAATCCCGAATGGTAAAGACTCGCTGCAAATTGGCAGCCAAACCGTAGGCGAGAATGGGACTCGTAACAGAGCCTTTGACTTCGGACGCGACTTGCGACGCGAAAGAGTCGAAAGCGATGGCAAGGTGAGCAGGTTGATTCAGTGTATTAGGATCGCGACGCGCCCAGCGGAGGCGTGGCAAGGAGCGCCCGCCGCCGCGGCTGAGAGATTCCAGACTCCACGCATCCTCCGCCGGGACACTCGCCACCCCTGCCCGCCGTCGTTGATTGATCTTTACTAAGTGTGCGCCAGCAGCGCGGGATTGCGCTTCGGTTGGGTGCAAATCAAGTTGGTAGGCGACGTCACGAAGTCTTGGCCCATCTTCGGGCTCGCCCTCCGGGTGGGGCTCAGCGGAGAGCGCTTTGCCCAAGGCGCGCACAACAGTGGCAGCATCACCGGGACGAAGGGCGTGAACACGAACGACCGAGCACTCCGGGTGGGAATCAAGATAATGACTCACTTCACGCGCAAGTGCGTCGCCCGAGTTTACGCTGAGCCCCGGCACAATCCGTTCGGAATCACCGGCAAAGCAGGCGGCCAGTGTCGCGATCGCCGACTTCGGTTCGCGGTCGTGATCGGGGACCATGGCAACGGACGAAAGCCCCAGCACGTCACCAAAGACGAAGTGGGAGGAAGGCTGAAGGCCCGGAAGAATAAACGGGAAGTGAGCGGCATCAAGCCAACCGAGCGTGTTACGGATGCGGCGGGGAAGCATTTGCTCCTCGAAACGCATTTGGTAGGCGAGATCATCATAGGCACTCTGCCAAGCGACACGCAGCGGGTGCGACGGCAGGACAATCAGACCGGTGGTGCGACCGGCCGGATTTTGAACCTCAATCGTATTTGCGAGCGCGAGCTGAGGATCGCCCCATTCCAAGACGGTTTGCCAAGCATTCAGGTATTCGGATGTAAGGGCAGCCGTGCTATGTCCGTGGAGGTAAAAGCGGGATAACGTGCCTGCAGCCTTGAGCGCATTGTCCCGAAAGCGGCGCGACACATCCTGCAATCGTGTTAATGCGTCATCCAGAGATCCCCCGCCCGCGACGGGTTTGAATTCCAGGGGGCTGGTCCAAAATCCATCTGCCCGGCAACGGATGAACCAACGGCCAATGCTCATGTCGTCATGTCGCGCCCAATCCCTTTCCACCTCTTGAAGCAAGCGCGGACGTTCGACGCGAAAGCCGCGGCGCATTCCTTGAAGCCGACATGTCACAAATCCATGTTTGTCGGCAACGGCCTGCTCACCTTTCTGTCGCTGCTCTAGGAATGCCTCGATATCCTCACGCGAGTTTGCCTGAATCAGTCCGTCGGCAACACAACGCAAAATCTCTCCACTGCTTACGCGCTCGGAAATCGGCGCTTCGCCAAAGGTGATAATAAAATCTTCAGTTCGTTCCGGCACCACCTTGGTTTGAGCTGCAGCCGATACTTCAACGAACGCTTCCAGTTTGGAGGTCGAGTCCAGGTCTTCAAAATCCTCGTGCGTAAAGATTACCTTTTGCTCTAATTTTCCGCTGTGCTCGATTTGTCGGGATGCAAGAACTTCCGAGCCAGCAAGCACCCGGACTTCATAGTTTACTGAACCCCTGGGCAATGTTTCCGGTTCGGTCTTCCACCGAATTTCCAGTTTCGTTTTGGGATTCTCAGGATCGATGATGAGATGGGGTAAATTTTCGTCCGGCATACTTCGCAAGCCGGACCAAGCCCAAAGATTATCGTTTGGACGGCGCCACGATATGATGTCGATCTTGGCGAGGCTACTGTCCAAGAATGCTGGCCGGAGATTACCCAACCAAAGTGAGGAGGATTTAGCGACAGATTCCAGAATCGCGGCTCGCGGTTGCGAGGCTGAGTTACGGAGAATGTTTTCAAGCGAAGCAATTTGATCGGCTGACGACTGTGACAACACGAGACCGCTGATGCGCATTGCAGGAGCCTGGCTCGTGGCCGGCGGCATGAGGAGTTTTTCGACCATCAAAGCCGACTCTCCCAGGAAATTGCCGGACTCGGCGTCGGTATCGCCAGCAACTGGCCAGAGACCGAGCAAGTGAACCAGTCGTCCGGCTTCTTTTGGCTTTTGGCTGATCAGCCCAAAGAACTCGAACTCTTGCCGCAAAGAGGTGCTATTGCGTCGGCCACCCAAGCGGCGGGCACGTTTTATGGCATTGTCGGCAAAGTCCATCAAAGAACCCTCGGCACTTTGTCGTAGGATGGAAATCGCTTCTTTGAACAGTGTCTTTTCATCAATTTCTCTGCCTGCACTGTCAATGCCCGCGATGCCAGCTCCTGCGCTATGGGCATCAATCAAGAACAAAACTGGCTCCCCCTTGTTCTCTCGGAGTTCCACAGATTGGTCTCCCCTGATCCATCCGTCATTTATTGTAGTGCCGATGGCAAATACTTGCCAATCACCAATAGACCGGACTCCATCCTTAAGTATCTGCTGAATATCATCGTGAGAAAAGGCGCGAGTGAACGCCACGTCTCCGTCCGCCCCCCGGCCGAGGAGACTTTCTATGGCACGGCTCAGAATCTGCGTATTCATGCTTGATGGCTTCTCTGAAAGCGCGGGCGAAGGTGCTTCATAAAGTCCGCGTCATTGACACCCACAAGGAGGCCGAGATCGCGGAGCCGGTTTTCAAGTATTTTGCGATTGTTCAAGAGATCCTCTTGGGTTGCGGATATCCCAGGTGGGCATTCATCAACCCAGATGCCATAGCGCCCGCGCAAGATACGAAGGAATTCAGCGAAGGAGAGGACACCGCGCCGGCCAACCAAGTGGAGATGCACCAAGGTTTCAAGCACCGTGTTGGAAAGGATCGCAGATCTCACATCCATCATCTTGTGCTTCCGACCGGCAAAGCTGCGCGAGACACGGCGTTTTCGGCCGAGGCCGTGCGCCTCATTGAGCATGAGACAAGAGTCGAGGAACATCAGCGGCTTGCTGCGCAGCAGTTTGTCTCCCATCATGGTGCATAGACTATCGGCGAGTGCCCGGACCGGATCACTGGACGCCGTGGGCGCTCGAAGAATATCAATAGCTTCCGGTTCAATTCCTTCGGCCTCCAACTTGGCGGCAAGCGCTTCGATTTTCTCGTAGAGGTCGTTTAGGATAGCCTCAGAACGCTCGTGCTGTTCGAGGCGAACCTTACCCAGGAGGTTCAGCCAACCTGAGGTGTCAGGTTCTTTGGGGATAAACTCGCGCAGCCTCCGGTCAAACCGACCTTTGGCGTCCAAAATCCGAACAGACATTAGGCTGGCGGACGATTGGTCAAGCAGCCGGATGATTTCATCAAAAGATTGCTCGGAGAGATCGCGCAGACGCGAATCACTGCCATTGGACGCATCAGCGAAAATTGACACCGGCTTTTGAGCCTCCGGCGACGGCACTTCGCCTGTGCCATCCCAAGTAACCGCAATCGAACAACTCTCCAAGTAGATCGAGAGCAAGCCAAGCCCCAGCAACGATTCCAACATCGGAGTAATGGAACGGCGCGGGATGGTCGCGCCGTAGTTCTGGAGAAAGGCGGTCAAATCATCGCGAAATGCCAGCGTAGCCCGCTGGGACACCGGCCAACTATTCTGAATATCGGAAACGGCGCCTCTGGTGGCTCGCAACGTCTCGGGAGCTTCGTTACAGGTCTGAGCGAGACGTATCATCAATAACTCCTCGAGAGAAACTGATGCTTGCTCATCGAAGGTATCAGCGCGGAGGTCAGCCGGGTTCTCGCCGAACACAACACCGCGCGCAAAGATTCGAAATAGCAGGTTTTTCTCCGGGGACAGGCCGACAGGAAATAAACCGCTGCCAAGGCCAGGCTGAATTTTCTGTCCTTCTTGCTGATTGGCGAGGAGACAAACAATCATTTCAGGAACAAACCGAAGGTTTGCGACTGCGGGAGGAAGGTCCAGCCAGGAAGCGAGAAAGTGAACGGGAAAAGCACGCTGGATCTCCTCTCGATGCCCTTCTTCGTGCTTCTTGTTCTCCAGGGCATCGCAGAGAAGTAAGTCACCCAAAATATCCTTCTCCACCTCGGAATCAAAACCAGCGAAGGATTGTTTGTCCTGGGAGAGTTTGCCAGCCACAGACCAGATGTTTGCGCGCATCCTTTCTGCGGGCGAAAAGGTCTGTTGAAAGCGCCCCTTTCCACGACGACAACCGCGGCGGCACATGTAGAATGCCGCAGGGAGAACAGAGCCGACAGCAAAGTTCTGAGGCGTCAGCGGAAGCACGACCAGCGTGTTGGCAGTCCAAATCAATTCCGCCAATGGTCCAGTGAATACTTCTTCGACGATGTCTCGCGCGCTCATGTGTTCGTGGTGGTGAGAGGTTCGCACGCCAGAATTTGGCGCGATGCGGAGCGTTGAATGCCCAAGCGATACAACATTGAATCAGACTTGGGATTCCATGCGAGGAGGTAGCTTTCGTCCTCCTTCGCAAGTCGCTGGGTGAAAATTGCGAGATTGGCGAATAGATCGTCCGAGCGAAGCTCGCTCAACTGCTCGCCCGCGGCCAAGGACAAGAGCGTGTGGAAAAGCTCATAGCCCATGGACAGCACATCTTCATGACCGTTGGCAGCGCGGTAAACCAGATTCAACCGGCGGGGAAGAACTGGCAGCGGGACGTCGTGAGTGCGCGGCCATTCAGCTTCGAGTCGAAATCTGTCCAACGGTTTCTCAACCCAAAAGTAGGTTTCGGTTGGCGTGCGCGGGGTGATGCGCAACGGGACAATGGAGTTGCTTGCCAACGCGAGCGGTGGCAGGCTTTCCAACTGTGAAATGCCGCGACAGAGGCGGGCGCACAGGTCGGCGTTTTCGGCGGCAGACTTGAGGGCTGCCTTCTTGAACAGCCGAAGGTGATCGCCGTTCGCCAGAGGAAGCGCATTCGGGTCACCCGTGAGGGCCTCAAGCTGCTGTTCACTCCACTCGATGTAGGCGCGGCGGCGGGCCGAATCGCGCGAAAGGCCTGGGTAACTAGGGCCGGCGCCCGGAATTTCGCGAGCGGTGCGTCCCATGAGCCAACGATCAAGCTGGGGATGGGATTCGAGCGCAGGATCAAGAGCCGCAAGATCGTGGAGCAGAAGGCCTTGCTGTGGGGGCTGTCGCGAAGGTGAACTCGGATCAAAAAGCATGTCCCAAAGCGGCCATGGACGCAGACCGGGATCGTTGTGCAATTGCGCGCAACTATTCACACCGAACACCACGTAGCTGAGCACGCCACGCAGTTCGCGTGTGGTGATGTGGATTTGTCCGCGCTGGTGAACCGCCTGGAGCGCATCGCTCAGGCGAGATCGCAAGCGTTGCCCGAACTGGCCTTGCGGTGTGTCGGAAGTCGCGAGGAGCCGGTGCGCATTTGGCCCGGCAGTGCAACGATCCCACGCTGCGCATTTCAAGCAGGGTGACCAAGTCTGGGAGGCCTGCTCACCGCCCAGCAAACGGCCAATGAGCCGGTTGAGGAAATCGTCCGACCACTGACCTGATGGCGTGCGACCGCCCACCAGCGAGCGATGGTTCAAGCTGATGAACTGAACGTGGGCCTGCGTCTCTTTGCCTTCGTCGTCGTGCGAGAGAAAAGAGCGGAGCGCCCGGGTGAAGGGGCTTGGGCCGGAAGTGCGCTCACGGTTCTCCAACCACTCGTAAAGACGACCGTCATTGATCGCGAGGAGATGGGCGATGTCTTCTCGCGGCAAGCCGTTGAGGAACGGTTGCAGGAATTCATCCAGCAATTCATTCGCGCTGCGGCCCTGCCACGAAGCAGAGCCGTCGAGATTGGCGCGGAGCACCAAGCCGTCGATGGTCGTGGCTTCCCAGATACGGTTGGCAGACTGGTGGCGAGCGATCCCGAACTTTGCCGCCAAGTGTTGGAGCAACGCGGTCTTACCGTCCCCCGCGTTGCCGCACAGCAAAACCAAGCGCGTCGTGCGATCCCGGACGGAATCGAAAAGCGCTTGTTCGAGTGGCGTTTCGACGTACGTCGCGAGGGCGAAGTCGCTGTCTAAACCGCGCGTTTCGATGTTACCGTGGGGCGATCCGGGATAGATACGCAAGAGCGAATTCAACCATTCGACTTGCTGCGGTGATCGTTGGACGACCTCCGGCACGGTGACCGGCCCGGTCGGCGTTATCGAAACACCGCTCAGCGACGCAAGGGCGCTGATTACTGCTTTGGCATCCTTAAAACGCCATGCACGGTCGGGATGGGTGGCTTGATCGAAGAAGCCGGCAAGTTTTGGAAGCGATTCGCGTTCGCCTGGTCGCCAATCGAGGCCATGCGCCTTGTCCATCGCACCGTGCGGGCTGGAGAACGCGGGATGATTGAACGCGACTTCAAACAGGCTGGCGGCAAGCGCAAAGAAGTCATCGGAAGGATTGAGTGATTCGCGCCGTTGGGCTTCCGGAGAGCAATAGGCCGTTGCGCCAGTTCCCCAAGATTGCTTGCCGACAGAGGTGATCAGGTCGTAGTCCGTGAGAGTCAATCCTCCGCGATCACAGATCAAATTGCGAGGACTGAGATCGCCGTGGACAAGGCCGTGGGCGTGCAACCCCGCGAGTGAATTACACACCTCCGTACACCAGCGGATGAGCAAAGCCTCAACTGACTCGTCACCGGCTTCTTCTGCGGCGATAGACAGAACGCCGGCAAGGCCGTCCAACGAATCCCCTTCAATCCATTTCAGCAACGCAACGATGCGATCCTGCTTCCAACTTCTGGCAGTTTCAAAGACGACGGAGAAGCCGGGTGAAGCGGTGTGACTGCGAACCCGTTGGTAAGCCTGAAGGGCCGCGCGACCGGAGTCCTCTGACTTCATAACCTTGGCGACGAATGTGCCGAAATTCTCGCCGCTGACTGGATCGACCTGCTCAACTTTGAATGCGCTCCCGACGCCGCCCGATCCCAAGCGACTCACTATGCGCAATGTCATGTCGCGGAACGGGAGGAGCTGGCCTTCGGACCAGTATTCGGACGGAGGAATCTCGCCCTCGGCGGGTGGGGCAAAGGGAAGTTCAGGCTCGGGAGTGATCGCCAAACAGCCACGCAGCGCGGTTTCGATGTCCTTCAGCGGGGCGCGGGATTCAGGCGATTCTGCACAACCCAAAAGCAATGCGTTGCGGGCCGCGTCGGCTTTCACGTCCGTAGCATTGGCAAACATGGTTAGTAACGCGGAACAGAGCGAAAACACGTCGCTCATTTGCGAGGCGGCAGTGAGGCCACCCGCCCGAACTTCCGGCGCGTCAAACTCTGAATTCCTTGGCTGCACTGACCCTAGCGTTTGAGTGTTGGGCAGACGGGAAAGGCTAAAGTTGATGAATACAGGTTCGTTGCGTGAACCCACCAGAACGCTCCGCGGGCACAAATTGCGATGAACGATTTTGACCGCCTCCGGATCGGTCAAGCCGTGAATTTCATGCAAAGCCATGCACGAATTAGCGGCGAAATCGATCCGGTCGGTCGTGGTCCAAGTCGCATCACCGGCTCGCATGGCGATATTAGGCGCACCGGGATCAATCAAGGTGAAGTAGAAGAATTCGCCGGGGAATTCCGGCAGTTCGCGGAGTGTTTCGCGAACGCGTGGAACAAAGCGCTTGGTTTGGAGCATTTGCAACGCGCGCGACTCGCGCTCAGCCTGACGCTCAGGATTCTTCTCGTCGGTGGCGGATAAGTCGTAGAGATGGAGAATGACACGCTCCTTGGTCCGCTGATGCACACCTTTGTAAATCCGGTGGAATGCCGGCTCATTCGGAGGCTGGAGTTCCAGATTCTGGTAAGCGGCGATGCGCCGAATCTTGCCATCCAACTGAATCTTGGCCGTAGGTTCAAGAGTGCCAGCGAGAAGTATCACCTGCGACTCGTTCAAAATTCCCTTGGGGAGATCACGAAAACATTTCGCAAGGTCACGCAACGTCCACACCGGCACGCCGCGAATGGCTGGCGGGAGATTCGGGCCGGCGGGTTCACGCGTGAGAAGGAATGCCTGGGTGACTTTTGGGCTATCTGTGAGTGCTCGTTTGACACGTCCCGAGAGCCGTTTTGCTTTCGTAGTCAGCTTCTCTGCTTCTGATGCGGCGATTGCTGGGTTGTCGTTGATCCAAGCAGCGTCCCAATGTTTGACCTCGATGAGGAACACACCACGCGGGCCGATCGGCACGAGATCCAAGTCGTCGGACTGGTGTAAGGGTGAAGACGACGAAGGAAAGCCGGCAAAAACAATCCACGAAACTGAATCACTGAGGGCTTCGAGCGCGGCCTTGCATCTGGTCTGGGCGGCGACCTCGCTGGCGTTTACCGGTTCGCTGAAGCGGATGATTTTTACGGCCATAGGCGGAGGCAAGAAATGGATTCAAGCGGAAGGCTATGGGCAAATTGGATGCGCCTTTCGCGAAACTCGCGATTTCGGTCCCGCAATGGTTGAGCGGCATCTTTTGGCATAGAGAGTCATTTCCATCCGCAAGCCGCTCCCTTTGAGCAGCCCGCATGTTTATGATTATACAGCGCGATCCAGATGGCAAACTTATTTGCGACGGGGCGACCGTCACCACCCGTCTCCAAGGCTGGTCCCAAGACAGTCGTTTTGTCGTGGTGCGGGAGCGGGTGCAGGAAGGCAAGGAGGCGGTGGGCCGCAAATTGATTGACGTGCCCGGTTACACCTTTCGGATTTGGGAGACCAAGCGCGCCGACGATCCATTGGAGTTCTGGCGGGATTAGAACGGGTGGGCCACCGTCGAGCAGCGCATCGAGAAGGTGATTCATAGGATTGGATGGAGTAACCGTTCATGGTTTGTGCGCAACCAATTTGTGCGTGATCGAACCGCGGACAGTGGGAGCGGAGCAGCAGCCAGAATTTTGGCGAATGGTACAGCTCGACCATGTGCGCGACTTCGTGGGTGACGATATATTTGAGAACTTCGGGCGGCATGATACGGGCGCACTTGCCGCCAGTCGATTTGATACCAAGCCTTCTCCCATGCCACCGTCGAGTCCCGTTGCACTACCCGCTCATCTTCCCAGCTCAACACCTCGCGCAGATTTCCCGGAGCCGGGCGATGCACGTTGGCCGGACTGGCCGGCGCCACCGTAAAATGCCCGTTTAAATCCCGCAGAAACTCCTGCTCCAAATACAGGTTGGCCCCGGCCAGATCGCTGATGCCACGCAACCGCAGCGCCTTGACCAAGCGGTCCTGCAACAGCCCGTTGCGCCGTTCCACCCGGCCCTTGGCTTGCGGACTGTTGGCCAGGATCAACTCCACCCCCAGCAGCCTCATGGCCCGCCCAAACTGGGTTCGCGGCTCCTGGCCAGCCACTTGTTCGGCCACCGTGGCCGCCCGCTCGCACCGATAGATGCTGTCCCGATCCACATAGACGCTGCACGGCACCCCATGCTCTCCCACCCAGCCGCCAAAGGTCTCAAAGCTGGCCCGCGTCGTCGCCTCCTCGAAAAACCGAGCCCCCGTCTGATTGGTCGCGTCGTCCACCATGACCATCAACACCGCCTTCTCCCGGCGCCCTTCAAACCAATCGTGGTGCGAGCCGTCCAGTTGCACCATCTGTCCCAGACACGCCTTGCGCTCCCGCCACTGCCGATGCTGTTGC
>Ga0182027_10004610_pt1 | contig 21308 bp, 20 predicted proteins | sample 712E1DmetaG_FD_121300 | JGI IMG/M metagenome (GOLD analysis project Ga0182027, IMG submission 121300) | Permafrost microbial communities from Stordalen Mire, Sweden - 712E1D metaG (Illumina Assembly) | ecosystem: Environmental > Terrestrial > Soil > Wetlands > Permafrost | place: Sweden...
CGCCGCCCCCAAGCAGTTGCGCCCGTACCTTGGCTGCAATGGCCCCGGCACCGGGGCCGTTGGCTAGCACAGCAAACGTCCCGAAACCGGGGACCGCTGCGACCACCGCGCTGAAGCCCCTCGTCGTCCCACCATGCACGGCCTGGCGATGGCCTGGTAACCACCACCCGAGCCCCTGGTGACCCTGACGGAACGCCACCTGGGGCCGGCGCATCTCCTCGACCAGTTCGGGCGCCAGTAACGCTCTCCGCTTTAGAAGGGCGTCCACGAACATGACCAAGTCCGCGGCCGTGGCCATCACGCCGCCGGCAGGGCCGGCACTGCGTGGCATGCAGCCAGCTTCCTCCACAACCGAGGAGCGGGCGGGGTCGTAACGGTGGCCCTTTGCCAGTGTTACCCCTGGGCCAAGGCGTGCACGGGTCGTGGCCGAGAGCCGAAGGGGTTTGAAGACACGCTCGATCAGAGCGTCGTCGAAAGGACGACCGTCGAGGAGCTCTACGAGGCGGCCCAAGAGGACAAAACCACCATTGCAATAGGACCAGCGTTCACCGGGCTCGCTGAGCAGTCGCGCACCGCGAACAGCCTCGGCCACATACCGCTCCACGCAATCGTCGCCATCGCCGGTATCGGTGAAATCGTCGGCGATGTCGATACCACTGGTGTGGGCCAAGAGGTGCCGCACAGTGACGAGATCGGACGTTTCACGTGGTTCCCGTGCCAGCCCCGGCATGTACTGGCGAACCGGGCAGTCGAGCTCGAGCTCGCCGCGCTCGACATGCTGGAGGACCAGGGTCGCCGTCATTATCTTCGTGATCGAGCCGACCTCCAACAAGGTCTCCGCATCGAGGTTGGCCGCTGCGACTTCAAGACGGCCAGGGTTGCGGCTCACGGCGGCCACGGCCCCCGGCGCATGACAACCGCCGACCTCTCCTAGGAGGACATCTTCGAGAGCCGTCACAGAGCCAAAAGTAGGGCGGACGGTTGCCACTGTCCAGTGCTACCGGACCGCCTGCGGACCCGCGTACCCGAGCGGCGATCCGACACATAACGCCCGGCCGGCAACCCGCCGCATTGCGAATAGAAGCCGCACAGATCACATCTGGGTTCGTGTTCTCGTGACCGCACCGTGGTGCATTACGGCCTTGGCCTGCGGATCACGAAAACGTACTCGCTGGTCTCGCTAGTCAAGGGCTCCCCGGCAAAGCCGCCGACCAGTGTTTCGAGCTCGAAGCCGGCGACGTCGATCAAGCCGAGCCACTCGTTCTTGGTGGCCCACCACAGCGAGCTCGTGCCGCCACCGTCGAGGGTGAGGTCGACACGGTTATCGGCGACGTCGTAGGAAACGGTGTGGGGTACCGGAGCGTCCTGGTGTTGGCCGTCGAGGCTGGCCGCCACCCGGTGGTCGAAAGCAAAGGCGTTCCATGCGAAGCGACCGCCGGGCTGCAGCGAAGCCGCCACCCGTTCGAAGACGTGCCTACGGTCTGCCCACGTAGGCAGGTGGAGGAGCGCCCGGAAGGGGCAGTAGACAAGAGCGGCCGGCTCCTCTACCTGCAAGTCCCGCATGTCGCCAAGGCGCAGGTCCAGCTCGACCCCCGCCCTAGCCGCCCGGGCGCGGGCTTGAGAGAGCATGACCGAGGACAGGTCGATGCCTACCACCCGCTTGCCCCTAGCCTGAGCCAGCGGCACTGCCACTCGTCCGTTGCCGACACCGAGTTCGACCAACGGCCCGGCGGCTTGTCGCGCCAGCTCGACATAAAAGGGGATGTCCGCGGTCATATGCGCGGACCACTCGTCGTACTGGCGGGAGAAGGCTTCGTCCCAGCTCACCGGGCAATGGTACTTGTCCTTGTATCCAGGGCTCCTGCTATTTGTCGCGGGCTCAATCCCGCTTGGCCCCGCCCGCGAAGCCGCCACTATGGGCCCCATTACCCCATTACCCCATTACCCCATTACCCCGCCAGGCGCGTCGCCGTCGCCCGGGCCAGGCATGGTGACGCCACCAAGGGGAGCGCGTGCCAGCTTGGACACCTCAGCACCCGTCGCACCAGGGAGGTACCCTCCGGTCGTGGTCGTCGAGCGGCGGGATCAAGGTGGTCACCGGCACGAGGAGTTGGTGGTGGTCCTGGGCGCGGGGTTCTCCAAGGCTGTTCACCGAGCCCTCCCAACGACAGACGACCTCGGCGAGCGGGTCCGAGAGCAGCTGGCAGACGCCGACCGCGAGCGTCTCCCAGGTGCCCCTTTCCGGGACGGCCGATTTGAAGAGTGGCTGTCCTATCTGGCTCAGGACCAACCCCACCTGACCGAGGACAAGAGCCTCCAGGGGTTTGCCCGGATCGACTTCTGAACGACGTCCTCGCCGAAGATGACGTTCTCGGCCTGGTACAGGACGTTGGAGCCCTCGGGGAGCTTCCTGAAGTTCCGGTGTGTATCGCGTCGGGCGCCGGCCGCCCGGAATGGCGTCACGACGCCACCGCCTTCGCGGCCATGACCGCCAAGGCACGCCCCTTTCGCCAGTAGTGCCCCGATTCTGGCCCGGCGCCCAATTGGATGTGGGTGTCCAGCGGACCGCTCCGAGGCAGTCCCAGACGGGAGCGAACAGTGGGCCGAGAGAGGAGATCCACTCGGGTTCCTTCCTCGGCAGCCGCGACACGGATCAAGGTCTCAAGTTCTGTCCGCTCTGAGCTTGGCGCTGCGTTGGCCTCAGGCAACAGCAGGGCGACGTGCTCGGCTCGCGACTGACCGAGCACCCGCTTCACCTCTCGGATGCATTCGAGCAGCCCGTCACCGGTCTCTAGCCCAGCCGGTGCCTGTAGTCGCTCCGGCGCGTCCGGGTCCAGGGACCCGTCCTCGATGACAGCGAGGTAGGCGACCCTGGGGGCACAGTTCATGCCGAGCACGCGCACGGTCAATTATCCCCTGTGCATAGGGGGCGGCGGCGGATGGCTGCTCGCCCCGGCGCCCATGACGTGCTGTTCAGCACACGCGCACTACCTCAGCTGGTCGAATGCGGCGATGTCGACGGTCCTATTCGCCCGATCGCCACCGAACACCGGAGTCCAAAGCTTCGACGGCCGTAGTGGGGCCTCGGGGGCTAGCACGAGGGTCGTACCCGAGTATGCAGCGACGGGGCGGTTCCCGGTGGGCCGGGACGCACATGCCAGCTCGTGTTGAAACCGAACCCGTTGGCTCGAACCGGCGTCCGTTGACGCAGCTTCGCCAGGCTCGTCAGCCGCCGACGGCAAGGCCTCTGCGCCCGCGGAACGGGCTGCGCCAGCCCACCATGCTTCGTGGGAGGCGGTGTTGACAGTTGTTCCCCTCGAGCCGCTGGCGTCGTGCGCGATCCGTGCGCGAAGCCTATGTGAACCGAAGTCTCCGGGTGGCACTTGGTGGCGCACCAACAACTCAAGGCGCTATGCCAAATGAGCAGCTAGAAGAGCGAAACAGCTGCTCCTAACGAGTGGGGCTACTCAGAATCGAACTGAGGACCTCAGCATTATCAGTGCTGCGCTCTAACCGGCTGAGCTATAGCCCCATGGCACCGGCTGGCCGGCCGGCGCCACAAGCGTACCGGGCGGCCCTGTCTAGGCCAACTTCATTGCCGCCGGGCGCCACCATAAGGACGGCTCCGCACGCCGGAACGTGGGGCGGAGCCCGATGATCAGGCGTCCTTATCCGCCGTCAAAGTAATCCTGACGCCGCCCACCACGTCACTGATCAGGTTGTACAACAGCGCGACCACGACGTTGACCAGGACGCCGAGGAGGCAGAGCCCGCCACCCACAGCCGTCCCCCAGGCCAAAGCGGTCAGGGGACGAAGCGTGAACGAGCTCAGTGCGAACAGCGACCGCACCAGCTTGTCCAGGCTGTTGATCACTCCGAAGTCGCTGGCGACGTTCCAGAGGGCGACACCGGCGATCACAAGGACGGCGAGGACGAGGAAATAGAAGATGAGGGAGACCTTGAGAACGCTCCAGACGCTCACACGCCTTACAACCTGACGCCTGACAGGGACTCGAGCGCCCTGAGGCTTACCGTTGCCCTCTACCGGTACCGGCGGACCGTAGGGCGTGCGGCGAGCCGGAGGCGTCGGGCCTGGCGGCGCCATGGGCCCGGCCGGGGGCCGCGGCCGCTGCAGGCCGACGGCCTGAGTCGTTTCTCCCGGACGGCCCCGCCCTGACCGGCCCGGCGGGGGCGCACCGGTTTGTCCGGGGGGGTAGTAGCTCCCGCTCCCCGGTGCGCCCGCATAACGGGGCATGCCCGCGGGCTGAGGTTGTCCCCAGCCGGCCGGGGGGGGCGCGGTCGGCCGGCCCGGGCCTACCGGCGGCTGTCTACCCGTGATGGGCCGGCCCGGCTGCCGAGGCCCGGGATCGGCCATCAGTCTTCCTCTACGGCGAGGACCGGGGCTACAGAAGCAACCTCCTGGCCCGGGTCGACGCTCACCACCCTGACACCGGTAGCGTCCCGGCCCTGGCTCGATATCTCACGGGCGGCCAGGCGGACGACAACGCCTGACGAGGAGATCACGAGGATCTCGTCGTCGAGCCCGACGGTGAAGGCCGACACCACGCCGCCTCTCTTGGTCGTCAGCTTGATCCCGCGAACGCCCAGGCCACCCCGCCCTTGGCGGTTGAAGTGGTGAAGTTGGGTGCGTTTGCCATAACCGGCGCTCGTCACCATAAGGATACTGGTCTCGTCGCGAGCGATATCGGCGGCCACCACCTCGTCGCCGGCACGCATGGCCATGCCCCTGACACCGGCGGCGTCGCGACCCATAGCCCGGACGTCGGTCTCTGAGAACCGGATCGTCATCCCTGCTCGGCTAACCATGAATATGTCGTCCTGCCCGGTCGTAACGATCACCGACACCAGCTCATCGCCCTCACGCAGGTTGAGCGCTATAAGACCGTCGCGGCGGCTGCGGTCGTATTCGGCAAAGGCCGTCTTTTTGACCTGCCCCTGCTTGGTAACAAAGACAAGGTACCTGTCCGAGTGGAACTCGCGTGTGTCGATGAGGGCCTGGATCCGCTCGCCGGGATCGAGGGGGAGCAGGTTGACGATGGCCGTGCCCCGAGAGGTCCGCTCCTGTAGCGGCACCTCGTACGCTCGCAATCGGTAGACCCGTCCCAGATTGGAAAAAAAGAGCAGGTAGGCATGGGCGGTCGTATAGATGACCTTGGCTACGATGTCGGCCTCGCGCAGGTTTGTGCCCCGCATACCGCGTGTCCCCCGGCCCTGGGTCCGGTAGGTCGAGGCCGCGACCGCCTTTATGTAGCCCGCCCGGCTCATGGTGATCACGAGCTCGCCGTCTTCGATGAGGTCCTCGGGCGCCATTTCGCCCGGGTCGATGGTGACCTGCGCCAAGCGGGGCGTGGCAAAGCGCTCTTTGATCTCGCCCAGCTCGGTCTTGATCACGCCGTTCATGAGGACCTGGTCGCTCAGTAAAGCCTCCAGCTCACCGATCGTCTGGCGAAGTTTGGCCATCTCTTCTTCCAGGTCGGCCCGGCCCAGCCGGGTCAGGCGCGCCAGTTGCATGTCCAGGATGTGCTCCGCCTGCACGTCCGAGAACTCGAAGGGCGCCGTCAGCAGCTTGTCCCTGGCCTCAGCCCGACTGTCCGACTCCCGGATCGCGGTGATGATGGCGTCGATCATGTCCAGGGCCTTGATGAGCCCTTCGACGATGTGGGCCCTCGCCCTGGCCCGCCGGAGGCGGTACTCGCTGCGCCGGCGCACGACGTCGACCTGGTGGGCTACGTACGCCTCGAGGGCGGACTTCAGCGTGAGCGTGCGAGGTACCCCATGCACCAGGGCGACCATGTTGACGCCGAAGCTCGTCTGCAGCGGCGTCAGCTTGAACAAGTTGTTCAGTACGACGTTGGCGTTGGCGTCCCGTTTGAGCGGGATGACGATCTTCGTGTCGTTGCCCGCCGACAGGTCCTGGATGTCCCGGATGCCCTCCAGTTCCCGGCTGTTGACCAGTTCGGCGATGCGTTCCTGGATAGCCCGTGAGCTCGCCTGGTAGGGCAGCTCGGTCACAACGATCTGCTCACCGCCACGGGTCTCCTCGATGGTCGCTCGAGCCCGCATCCGGACCGAACCGCGCCCGGTGCGATAGGCGTCGATTATCCCTTGCCGGCCCAAGATCAGTGCGCCGGTAGGGAAATCGGGGCCCTTGACAAACCTCATCAGGTCCTCGGTGCTGGCTTCGGGGTGGTCGATGAGATAGGTGGTGGCGTCGATAACTTCGCCCAGGTTGTGGGGCGGGATGTTGGTCGCCATACCGACGGCGATGCCCTGGCTCCCATTGACCAAAAGGTTGGGGAAGCGGGCCGGCAGGACGGTGGGCTCGTCTTCTTCGTTGAGGTAGTTACGCCCCATGTCGACGGTCTCTTCGTCGATGCTTTCCAGCATCTGCATAGCCAGCGGCGCCAACCGGCACTCCGTATAACGGGCCGCAGCAGCAGGGAAATCAGGAGATCCGTAGTTGCCGTGAAAATCTATGAGCGGCTCGCGCAGGCTGAAGGGCTGGGCCATCCGCACGAGTGCGTCGTAGATGGCCATGTCCCCGTGAGGATGGAACCTGGCCATGGTCTCGCCCACGACCTTGGCGCACTTGACGTGCGGCCGGTCGCCCCGGTAGTTCTGCACGTGCATCGTGTACAGGATCCGGCGGTGCACCGGTTTCAGGCCGTCGCGGGCGTCAGGCAGCGCCCGTGACACTATTACGGACATGGCGTACTCCAAGAAGGAGCGCTCCATCTCCACATTGATCTCGACAGGCTCGACACCCGTTACGGTGCCGTCACCTCCCTCGCCGTCACTCCCATCAGTGCCGCCGGCTCCCGGTAGAGGCATGTCCGTCATCAGATGTCCAGGAACCGCACGTCGCCGGCGTTGTCGGCGATGAACTTCTTACGCTGTTCGACGTCGTCGCCCATCAGGACGCTGCACCGGTCGTCAGCGATAGCGGCCTGCTCGATCTCGACCTGCAGGAGAGTCCTGTACGCGGCGTCCATGGTGGTGCCGCCGAGCTCGTGCCAGTCCATTTCACCTAGGCCCTTCAGGCGGTTGAACTCAGCCTTGTGGTTGGGCCGGTCAGTCAGGAACCGCTGTCGCGCCCCCTCGTCTTTCAGGTAGACCTTCTCCTTACCGACGGTGGTCGAGAACAGGGGCGGTTGCGCGCAGTACACGTGGCCCTCCTCGACCAGCGGTGTCATCTGTCGGAAGAAGAACGTCAGCAGGAGCGTGCGGATATGGCTGCCGTCGACGTCGGCATCAGCCAGGATGACCACCTTGTGGTACCTGATCTTCGAAACGTCGAAGTCTTCGCCCACACCGGCCCCGATGGCCGCCACCAGAGCCTGGATCTCGTTGTTCTTCAGCATCTTGTCGACCCGGGCGCGCTCGACGTTGAGAATTTTGCCTCGTATCGGCAGGATGGCCTGGTTCTCCGGGTTACGGGCCCGCACCGCCGACCCACCGGCCGAGTCTCCTTCAACGATGAACAGTTCGGCCGCGCCCGGGTCCCGGGTACGGCAGTCGGTGAGCTTGCCGGGCATGCCGGCGCCCTCCAGAGGCGACTTGCGGCGCGTCGCCTCGCGCGCGTCGCGCGCCGCCACTCTGGCCCGGGACGCCTGGATGGCCTTGGCCACGATGAGGCGGGCCTCGGGCGGGCTTTCCTCGAACCACTCGGCAAGTTTCTCGTTGGTGGCCCGCTCCACCAGGGAGCGTATCGACGTGTTCCCAAGCTTGGCCTTGGTCTGGCCTTCGAACTGCGGGTCCCGCAACTTGACCGAAACTATGGCGCACATCCCTTCTCGGATGTCCTCGCCGAGGAGGTTCTCGTCCTTCTCCTTGAGCAGGCCGCGTGCGCGGGCGTACTTGTTGATGACGTTGGTGAGGCCCTTCTTCAGGCCCTCAACATGGGTACCGCCCTCGATGGTGGCTATCCCGTTGGCAAAGCCGTGCAAGCCTTCGTTGTAGCCCGTGTTCCACTGCAGGGCGACTTCGACCTCGCCATCGTTCTCACCCACCTTGAAATAGGCCACCCGCTTGAAAAGCGGGTCCTTGGTCGAGTTGAGGTACTTGACGAAGTCGATTATCCCGCCCTTGTAGCAATAGGAAACGGGGGCCATGCCACCCTCGCGCTCGTCCCGGTAATTGATCTCGAGACCGGCGTTCAGGAACGCGTACATCTGGAGGCGCTCGACCACCGTCTGGCCCCTAAAGGTCACCTCTTCGAAAATGGACGGGTCTGGCCAGAAAGTGACGATGGTCCCGTTGTGGTTGCGGGGAGACGGGCCTACCACCTCCAGTTTCCCGACGGGCGTGCCTCCGTTGGCGAACTCCATCCGGTGGTGCTTGCCGTCGCGGTCGACCTCGACGACGAGGCGCCCCGACAGGGCATTGACGACCGACACGCCGACCCCGTGCAGACCGCCTGAGACCTTGTAGCCGGTGCCGCCGAACTTGCCCCCGCCATGGAGTTTGGTGAGCGCTATCTCGACGCCGGACAGGTTGTACTGCGCGTTCACATCGGTGGGTATGCCGCGTCCGTTATCAGTGACGCGGCAACCGCCGTCCGCCAGCAGTGTCACATCGATCTGGGTGCAGTACCCGGCCATGGCCTCATCGACTGAGTTGTCCACGACCTCCCACACCAGGTGGTGCAACCCGGTGGGCCCCGTCGAGCCGATATACATGCCCGGACGTTTGCGGACGGGATCGAGACCCTCGAGCACGGCCATGTCCTTGGCGGAGTACCCGTCGTCCAAGGTGTTCAGCTCCTCTTCAACCTTGGTCATTATCGGCCTTCGGTTCTCCTGGTGGGCTACGGTCGGAACACGACGTCGCGTGGGTGCGTCGCAAGGTGGTTGCAGGTCTTTGACCCGAGGGTTGCAGGCGGGTCACCCGCGCCAACAACCAGGTAACCAGTCTACCAGCCCCGACCTTCCCACGGGCTGACCTGGACCGTCAGAGAAGCGATGTCAAAGCCGGAGGCCCGCAGGCGGGCGACAAGGTCCCCGGAAAGGAGCCGCAGCTCGCTGGCCCAGGCGTGGTGGTCGGTACCCAGGGCAAGGGCCCCGCTCTTCAAAGACACCGGCCACGAGTGGGCGGCTACGTCGTCCCCCACCAGGGTGGCCCATCGCCGTGCCAGATCCGCCAGCTCCAAGGCACCATCGGCGCCCATGACGGAGGCCGCGCCGGCCAGCGAGGCACTGACCCTTTTGGGCTCGCCTGCGCTCCGAGCGCTGCGGCCCGGGGTGGGTTGCCGCCGGCCCCTACCCTCACTGTCCACTGTTGCCAACCCTACGCCGTTCACGGGCCGCTCAGGCCGATCGCCCGTCGCCTCGTCCCTCGCCTCGAGCCGCTCCCCGCTCGATCGGCCCACCATCGCTCAGCGCCGGGCTCAGGTGTACGGTACCGGCGCAGACTTGTACCCGCTCGACCACCGGCAGTACGTCCGGGACCGGCCCGGCGGCGGTCAAGAGGGTCTGGCCGTCCGGCAGGCAGGACGCCAAGGCCGCGCAGCGGCCCGGGTCCAGTTCCGAGAACACATCGTCAAGCAGGAGGACCGGGCTCGTGCCCTGGCGATCAGTGACCAGGGCGTGGCCGCCGAGCCTGAGTGCCAGGGCAACGCTTCTCTGCTCGCCCTGTGAAGCCTGGGTACGCGCCGCCAGACCGTGCACCCAGATCACCAGGTCGTCGCGCTGGGGACCTACGGAGGTGACCGCCCGCCTCACGTCCTCAGCCCGGCTGGCGTGCAACGCATCCAGGAGACGCCCGTCCCAGCTGCGCTCGTAGGAAAGGTCGACGGGCCCGGCTGGCCCCGTTGCCCCAGTGCTTAGCCGGGAGTAGGCCTGGTCGACCTCCGGCCGGAGGCTCAAGACCAAGGCCTCGCGCTCTTGTGCCACGGTTTCTCCGACCTCGGCCAATTTGGCGTCCCATACGTCGAGCACGCCCTCCATGTTCGGCCTCAAGGCGCCATTAGCAGAGCGAAGAAGGGCGTTGCGCTGCTTCAGGACACGTTCGAGCTCGGCCCGCGCCGCGTGGTGTTTAGGGCGAAGCGAGACAAGCAGATCATCGAGGTAGTCCCGTCTCAGTTGAGGGCCGCCCTTGACCACTTCGATGTCGTCAGGAGAAAAGACGGTGACGAGGACGGACCCCAGGACGTCGTCGTTGCGGCGCAGGGGCTGGCGGTTGAGCCGGAACCTGTCCCGGCCGACCAGGTTGAGCTCCGCCTCCACCAAGAGGCTACGGCCGGCTCGGTCGGCGCGAGCCCGGAGCACAGCCTGTTGTTGAGCGCTCCTTACCAGCAGCGCCGCCGGTGCACCCCTAAAACTACGAAGAGTGGCGAGATAGGCGACCGCTTCAAGTAGGTTGGTTTTTCCGGCGCCGTTTTTTCCCTGCAGCAAGGTCACGCCCTCGCGCGCCGGCTGCAACTCCGCCGAGACGTAATTGCGGAAATCAGCAAGCGTTATTTGCTCTACGAACACGGCCGGGGGTGGCTGGGAGACTGGACGGGGAACGGGCCCCGTTCAGGCCACTCGCACAGGCATGAGCAAGTAAACGTAATCGCTCTTGTCAGTGGGTTTGAGGGTGGCCGGTTTCAGAGCATCGATGGTCTCGAGCACCACTTCCTCCCCCACGATGGCCTCCACCCCTTCTGCCAGGTACTGCGGGTTGAAGGCGATCGTCATCTCCGTGCCCTCGTACTTGGCGTCGACTTCCTCGACGGCTTGGCCCCAGTCGTTGGTTATGACGCTGAGCTGCACCGTCCCTGAGCGCAGGGATATCCGGGCCGGCGTCGTAGCGTCGCGTGCAACCAAGCGGACGCGGCGGATGGCATCAACAAACGCCTCCCGGCCGATGACCAGCCGGTTTGGATAGTTGAACGGTATGAGCTGGCGATAGGGAGGGAACTCACCTTCGATAAGCCTCGTCGTCAGTTTCACTTGGCCGACGGCAAACTTGGCATCGTGCGTACCCAGGTGCATCTCTACAGCCTCGGCACCGGTACCTAGAAGCCTTTGTAGTTCGCTCAGGGCACGGGAGGGCACAAGGACCTTCTGGCCATCAGACAAGACCCCTTTGGCACCCGGGAGGTCCTTCACGGCCAGGCGGTAAGAGTCCGTGGCCACCAATCTGATGCCTTCGGCTTCGGCGGCCATGAGCACGCCGGTGAGCACTGGACGGGTGTCCTCCGACGAAGCCGCCCTCACGACCTGGCGGAGCGCTTCAGCCAAGCCTGCAGTCGAGAGTGACACGGTCTCCCCGCTCGACGACGGAGGCTGGGGGAAGTCCCCTAAACGGTAGGGCCGCAGCATGAACTGGGACCGACCAGCCGACACCTGGAGCTCCTCCTCGTCGCCTTGGACGACAACGGCACCCGGCTCGAGTGCCCGGACGATGTCGGTCAACAGCCGGCCTGGGGCTACGACCACGCCGTCGGCCTGTCCGGCCACCGCCACCTCGGTCGAGATAGTCAAGTCCTGGTCTGTCCCAGTCACCTCCAACCGGTCTCCCGTCAAGCTCAACCGGGTGCCAGGCAGGACGCCCGGCCCCCCCGATCGCCCCGATCCGGCCCGGCCGGCCGTGGCCAGGGCATCGAGGAGGTTGTCACGCTCACATCGCAACTTCACTGGGTACCCGCTCCTCTACTAAAAGAGTTAAAAAAGTTAAAGGCTGTAGCTGTAGTGCTGTGGATTGTGAACTGATTGACATCCGGGCTGCTCGGGGCGGATGTCGGACAGGAGGGCCATGTGGACGGTCAATTGGTGGTCTAGCGACCCGAGAGCCACGCCTGTGGATACCTGGCCCGTCGTCCCCCGAATTACACCGTCCCGGCACAAGATCTTCATGTGAGCCGGGCGCAGTCAGTCGCTGGCCTTGATCTTGTGGATCAGGTCGGTCACTTGCTCGTACACCTGTCGCTTCTCGCCCATGAGCCGTGCCACCTTCTTCTGTGCGTGCATCACTGTGGTGTGGTCCCGGTCGCCGAACTCGCGGGCGATGGCTGGGTAGCTATAATCGGTGAGTTCCCGGAACAGGTACATAGCTGTTTGCCGGGCCGCCACCAAAGGCCGGCGCCGGCTCGGGCCGCACATTTCCTCGATAGTGAGATCGAAGGCTTTCGCCGTCGCCTCCAAGATTTGCCGTGCGGTCACCTGGCGCGGGGCACTGGCGGCAATGACATCAGAGAGGACCTCAGAAGCCAGTTGGACAGTCACGGGCACTTGGTGAATGCTGGCGAAGGCGGAAAGGCGGATCAGCGCCCCTTCGAGTTCTCTTATGTTGTCTTTAACATGGATGGCAATGAGCTCAAGGACGTCTTCGGGCACCATGGCTCTTTCGCCCTCGGCCTTTTTGCGAAGGATAGCCAGGCGGGTCTCGAGTTCCGGCGGTTGGACGTCTGTTATCAGACCGGACTCGAAACGGCTTCGCAACCTGTCCTCCAGCGTAGCGATGGCTCGCGGATGGCGGTCCGACGATATGACTATCTGTTTATCCGTCTCGTAAAAGGAGTTGAAGGTATAGAAAAACTCTTCCTGCGTCTCCTTCTTGCCCTCCAACAGCTGGATATCGTCTACCAACAAGATGTCGTAAGCACGGTACCGACGCTTGAAGGCAGTTTGTCCACGGGTACGGATTGAGTCGATGAACTCGTTGAGGAAAGTTTCGGTCGACACGTAACAGACGCTCAGGTTGGTGAAGTTCTGGTAGACGTAATGCCCGATGGCGTGGAGCATGTGGGTCTTGCCCAGCCCCGAGGCCCCGTAGATGAACAGAGGGTTGTAGGCCTTGGCGGGCTCTTCTGCGACGCGTTGGGCGGCCGCATGAGCGAAACGGTTGGACGCGCCGATGACGAACGCCTCGAAGGTGTAACGCGGGTTGAGGGCTGTCTGCGGGCGGCGGTCGTTACGGGGCAGAGCGCCGGCCGCGGTTGTCCCCGGCGCTGTAGTCCTCACAGTGCCGTTCGTGGTCACGGGGTGGGGCTCGCCGGTTACTGCCAGAGCGTCGTCCTCATCGACCTGCTCGTCGCTCACCACGGGAACCTGGATCACCAGTTCCACCTCCGGCGAGGCGGTACCGGTGACCTCGGCCAGCACCTCCTGTATCAACGTGTGAAAACGTGTCATCACAAGCTCGAGGACGACAGAGTTGGGCGCGGACACCACGAACTTGGGGGGACGTGCCTCTACCAGCGCCAGCGGGGCGATCCATGCGTTGAAGGTCGGCTCCGGGACCTGCCGACGCAGGTGGGCCGAGCACGTGGACCAGAGCTGTTCTGCGGTGTCGGTCATCGTCCAGTCACGGCCGGGTAGTATCATAAGTGCCCACAATCCTGTTGACAAACTTGTGGAGATTGGATTCAATACCGCTGTTACCAGCGGGTTTTCCCCGGGGCCGGGGGGAAGGGGCCGACCTCTTAGAGTTGCTTGTTGCCTGAACTGTCCACACCCACCGAAGCGGTTGTAGGGAGTCGACGCTAGCACCTCAGGAGGCGAGGGCAAGATGGCTGCCCTACCGAACATAGGTTCGGTATCATGGAAGGCCGTGACGCTCGTTCTGCCAGCCGTTCCCCAGGGTGGTTGCCATAATCCACGGGAAATCAACACCTTTGCCCCTAGTGAAGCACAGGCTTTGCCCCTAGTGAAGCACAGGCCGGAGCTGGGAAGCTAGATAGCCGTGGCCCAATCGATCGCTGACATCCGGGAACGGGCCCAGACTGGCCGGGCGCGCGCCGACCGGGTGCCGCCCCATGACCTCCAGGCAGAGGAGTCCCTGTTGGGGGCGATGCTGCTTTCGCGTGACGCCATAGCTGCGGCTGTCGAGTGTTGTAAGGCGGCAGATTTTTACCGACCGTCGCACGGCCATATTTTCGAAGCAGTCTGTTCGTTGTATGCCCAGGGCGAGCCGGCCGACCCTGTGACCGTCGCCGATGAGCTGAAGCGGGCCGACCTATTGGAGGGCTCGGGGGGTGTGGGCAACCTAGTAGCGCTTCAGGCCAATACGCCGGCCATTGCCAATGCCGCCCGCTACGCCCGTATCGTCGAAGAGCATGCCCTGCTGCGCCGGCTGATCGGTGTCGCCGGGGAAATAGCAGAGATGGGCTACTCGCTCCCCGAGGATGTCGTGAGCACTCTTGACCGGGCCGAAGCGATGGTGTTCGACATCGTCGAACGACGGGTCACCGACTCGCTCAAGCCACTGCGGGAACTGCTGGCGGCGAGCCTGGACCATCTCGAGGCCCTGTACAACCGGGGGGACGCCATCACCGGAGTGCCTACGGGCTATACCGACCTGGACGAACGTCTGTCCGGTCTGCAGCCCAGCGCCTTGATCATAGTGGGGGCCCGGCCTTCGATGGGCAAGACATCCTTCGCTCTGGGGGCGGCTGCATATGCCGCGATCGAGAAAAGACTGCCTGTTTTGTTTTTTTCTTTGGAGATGAGCCATCTCGAGCTCACCCAGAGGCTGTTGTGCTCTGAAGCACGGGTGGACTCCTCGCGCATGAGGAACGGGAAGTTGCACGAGTCGGACTGGCCCAAGGTAGTCAACGCCATCGGCAAGCTGGGAGAAGCCCCGCTGTTCATCGACGACAACCCGAACCTGACGGTGATGGAGATAAGAGCCAAGGCTCGCCGCTTGAAGAGCCGAGAAGGGCTGGGCCTTATAGTCATCGACTATTTACAGCTCATGTCGAGCCACGGACCTAGTGAAAGCCGCCAGGTGGAGGTATCGGAGATAAGCCGTGGTCTCAAAATCCTGGCCCGCGAGCTGAGCATTCCTGTGATGGCGCTCTCCCAGCTCTCCCGTAACCTGGAAGCCCGGGGTGACAAGCGCCCGGTCTTGGCGGATCTCAGGGAGTCAGGCAGCTTGGAACAAGACGCCGACGTGGTCTTGTTCATCTACCGTGATGAGGTCTACAACAAGGACTCCGCTGATAAAGGGTCTGCTGAGGTAATCATTGCCAAGCACCGCAACGGTCCGACAGGTATGAGCCAGCTTGCCTTCTTGGACCACTTCACCCGTTTTGCCAATATGGCGAGAGTTTGAAGGAGCCTTCGGGAAGAACGACAACAAGGCCAGGTGACCGTCGCGGTCATCTGGCCTTGAGTCCTTGCTTTGTCGGTTTTCAGGCCCTGACGACTTCCACTGTGACCGGGAACTCGACCTCGGGGTGTAGCCGCACCGGCACCTCGTGCGTGCCGAGCGTCTTGATCGGCTCAGGGAGGTGAAGGCGGTAGCGGTCAATTTCCAAGCCCGCTTGTTCGGCGATGGCGTCAGCAATGTTGGCGGTCGTGACGGAGCCGAAGAGCTTGCCCTCGGGGCCGGCTCGCATCGGGATGTGGATCACCTGCTGGACCAAACTACGGGCCACAGTCTCCGCGATTTGGCGGTCATGAGCATTCTTGGTCTCACGGGCCCGGCGCATCTTCGCCGCCTGGCCGGCTATCCCGGAACTGGCCGGGATCGCTTGGCCTTTAGGGAACAGGAAGTTACGTGCGTAGCCGTCGGCCACGTCGCACATGTCCCCCCTTTTGCCGAGGTTGGGCACGTCAGAACGGAGCACGACGCGCATCATGGTTCGATCTCCGCCAGCTCAGGTGCGGTTTGGGCGTCCGTGTCATAGCTCAGAGGCTCAGGAGGCTCCAAAACCCCTTCCAGCCCCGCGCTCTCCTCCCGGCCCGGCGCCGTCCGCGGCCGTCCTGGGCCTCGTTCGCTCGCCGTCCGCTGGACGTAAGGCAATAAGGCCAGCTCTCGCGCGGTCTTGATAGCTACCTGGACGTCGCGCTGGTGCTGTGTGCAATTGCCTGTTACTCGTCGGGAACGGATCTTGCCTCGCTCGCTCATGAAGCGTCGGAGAAGCCCGACGTCTTTGTAGTCCACCCACTCGGCATGCTCCTTGCAAAAGACGCACACCTTTTTTTTGCCACGAGGGCGCGTCTCCTTCGGTGCACGTTTTGGGTTACGGTCCCTGTCGTTTGCGCGTGCCATCGCCTAGAAGGGCTCCTCGTCCTCGTGGCCCGAGCCGTAGCTCACAGGCGCGGGGTCAGCGGCGGCCCGCTGGTGAACCTGTTCGGGCATGGCGTGCGGTTCGCCGTTCGGGCTCTCGGGGCTACGCCGCTCGTTTTTGGTGACCTGGACCGTCGCCCAGCGCAGACTGGGCGCGATCTCGTCGGCCGTGATCTCTACCTTCGAGCGCTTCTCGCCGTCCTGGGTCTCCCAGGACCGCTGGTCGAGACGGCCCGTCACCACGACGCGAGAGCCCCGGCTCAACGAGGTGGCCGCGTTTTCGGCCAGGTTGCCCCAGCAGACCACGTCGAAGAACGAGGTCGACTCGCGCCTCTCCTGGCTCTGACGGTCTGTCCAGCTCCGGTTGACGGCGATACCGAAAGTTGCCGTCGCCTGACCGCTGGGGGTGAAGCGCAATTCGGGCTCCCGGGTGAGGTTGCCGACGATGCTAACTGTGTTGTCTTGTGCCATCCTCATACTTCTTTCGTGTTGGCGGCCACTGCGGTGGTCGTCTCTGGGGACGCCGCCGGTCGAGATCGACCCGCGGCAGGTTCGGGGAGCCTCAGCACCTTGTGCCTGAGTACCTCGTCGGCGAGGGTGAGTTGGCGGTCGAGGTCGGACAACGCCGCAGGCTCGGCGTTGGCTTCCAGGACCACGTAGTACCCCTCGCTACGGTGCCGGACCGGGTACGCCAAACGGCGCTTGCCCCAGGTGTCTGCTTTGACCGACTTCGCTCCCGCAGCAGTCAGCTGCTTGGTGAAGCGGTCGACGAGGGCCCGGACGGCATCCTCTTCCAGGCTGGCGTCGAAGATGACCATGACTTCATAGGGCCGCATAAGCGGCTCACCTACCTTTCCCTGTGGGCCAGTCCGGCGGCTCGCCGCCGTCCTGGGCTCCGGTCGTTCCGGAGCAGGGCCTTACTGGTTGTGCCTAGCCATGGTAGCTGACGCCTGCGATCGTCCATCGGTACGAAGGCTGCCACAGGGGGGTGACCGTTATGAAGCCCGTGACCGTCATGAAGGCGCTGACCGTTATGTCAGTGGGCGTAGCTTTCACCGACAGCGGGGAAACGCCCTGCCCGTACGTCGGACGCCCACGTGGCCACGGCTTCGGAGGCCAGGCTCTCCAGCTGGGCGTAGCGACGAACGAACCGAGGGGCTCGGGGACCGCCCAGGCCGACGATGTCGTGGAACACGAGGACCTGTCCGTCGCAGGAGCTGCCGGCGCCGATGCCAAAGGTGGGCACAGGTACCGTACGGGTCACCTCGGCGGCCAGGTCATCGGGTACACCTTCGATGACGAGCGCGAAGCAACCCGCGTCGCTTATAGCGATGGCGTCCTCGACCAGGAGCTTCGCCTCGGCGGGGGAACGGCCCTGGACCCGGTGGCCTCCCATGGCGTGGAAGGACTGAGGGGTCAGGCCTATGTGGCCCATCACCGGGATCTCCGCGTCGAGTATGGCCCGTATGACCTTCAGACGCTTGGTCCCGCCTTCCAGCTTGACGGCCCCAGCCCCAGCGCGAACCAGGCGGACGGCGTTGTCGACCGCTTTCCTGGGGCCGGAGTGGTAGCTCGCCCACGGAAGGTCCGAGACCACGAGCTGGGGCGGCTGTGAACGGGCGACGGCTCCGGTGTGGCGCACCATGTCCTCGATCGTGACGTGCAACGTGTCCTCGAAACCCAGCACCACCATGCCGAGGGAGTCGCCCACCAGGATCACGTCGACACCGCCGGCTGCTGCCGCCCTCGCCGTCGGAGCGTCGTAAGCGGTGACCATTACGAGCGGTTGGCCCTCACCCTTCCGGGCCCGGATCCCGGGCGCACCTAACCGCCAGGACCTTTGTACTGTCGTCATCTCAACCTCCGGCGGTCCAGTGCCTCTCGGGGCTACCGGCCGCAGGCGCATCATACCGGCGGACGGCGTGGCACCGCCTGCCGCCGCCCCCTCAGAGCCTTTAGTTCGAAACCTTGCTGGTGAGCGAGAAAGCTTGCGCCAGGTGGTTCCAGTAGCAGGAGACGCACACCTCGATCACGTAGCAGGCCAGGTCCCGGCCGGGATTGGCCAATTTGGCAAGCTCTTTTTTGGAGGCGACGCACCGACCGGAGGGGGGCAGACGGTGCCCGAAGACGTAGGACACCAGCCGTAGTTTGACGTCCTCGCAGATGGGGCAGTCCTCCTGGGAGTCCTCCCCGGCATCGAGTGCGGCCCGCAGCAGTTCGGGGTGGGCATCGCATATGTCCAGGCGGGACAAGTGACCCTTGCGGTACTCGCTGACCACCACGTTGCGAGCCAACCGGTAGTCCACATTGCCAAGGACACGCAACGACGAGGAGCCCTTGACGGCCGCCTTTGGCAAGTACGTCATCGCCATACTGCTACCACAGGCCACAGGGTACCTGGTCGGCGAGCCATCTCTCCGGACCTTGCCGGATCTTGGACGATCGAACGGCGTCGCGCCGTACTGGGGGAGCAGTTCTCCTACGTGGCCACCCAGGCTCGAGATACCTCAGGGCCCGGGCGGCCCTCAGTTGCTCTCCCCGGCCCCGGGCTGGGCCGCCCACCATTGGTCGAGGAGGTGCAAGGCCTCATCGTGCGAATGGGGGCCCTCTTCCAGGCGTGCCTCTAGAAGGTAGGCGAGGGCCTGGCCGACCAGGGGCCCGGGCCGCAGGCCCAGGTGGGCCATGATCTCCCGCCCGTCGAGGTCAGGGCGAATGGCTGCCAGCTCCTCCTTTCCACGCAGCTCGGCGATGCGGGCCTCGAGCTCGTCCATGCGCTGGCCCAGCGCTTTGGCCCGCGCCACGTTGCGCGTAGTGCAATCGGCGCGCGTCAGCTCGTTGAGGTCTTCCAGGAGATCGCCGGCATCGCGGACGTAACGGCGCACAGCGCTGTCTGTCCAGCCCATGCCATAGGTATGGAACCGAAGGTGCAGCTCCACCAGGTGGCTGACCTTGTCGATGTCGTCCATTGGGTAGCGCAGGGCGCGCATACGGTCGCGGGTCATCCTCGCGCCCACAACCTCGTGATGGTGGAAGGTGACGATGCCACCCGGGCCGAAGGAACGAGTTTTGGGCTTGCCGATGTCGTGGAAGAGGGCCGCCAGCCTCACCGTCCTATCGGGACGTGCCCTCTGTACCACCGCCACGGTATGGGCGAGGACGTCCTTATGGCGGTGGATGGGGTCCTGCTCGAGGGCCAGGGCCATGAGCTCGGGGAGGAACTCGTCGGCCAGGCCTGTCTTCACCAGGAACCACAGTCCGTCGGACGGGTCGGTCACCACCATGAGCTTGTCAAGCTCGTCGCGCACGCGCTCGTCCGAGACTATGTCCAGGCGTCCGCGCAGAGCAGTGACGGCCTCGACCAGTTCTGAGCTGGGCCGCAAGGCGTACCCGGCGATGAAACGCGCCGCTCGCAGCATGCGCAAAGGGTCGTCGGTGAAGGACACCTCGGGCGCTAGCGGTGTCCTCAACCTCTTGTCCGCCAGGTCGCCTACACCATTGAACGGGTCGACCAGCTGCAGGTCGGGCAAGGAAAGGGCCATGGCATTGACCGTGAAATCGCGTCGGGCCAGGTCCGACTGCAGGGCGGTCGAAAAGACCACCTCCGGTTTGCGGGACGAGGCCCCGTACTGCTCGGCGCGGTGGGTCGTCACCTCGACCCTCGTGGTGCCTTTGGCGGCACCTATCGTCCCGAAGCGTTTGCCCTGGGCCCAGACGCTGTCTCCCCACCCGGCCAGGATCTGCTCCGTTTGAGACGGCATGGCGTCCGTGGTGAAATCGAGGTCGCCGGCCTCGCTCAGGCGGTCGGCCAGGAGGTCTCGCACCACCCCGCCGACCAGGTAAAGCCGGGCCCCGGCGGCCTCGAAAAGCCGCGCTAGCCCGTTGGCTATGTCCAGGGTCGGCCGCAGCCGTTCGGGTACCACAGCCGAGAGCCTAGATAGACGGCATGGAGATGCGAGCGCTAAACGGATGGGAGCAGGCCGGCCGTCTGCAACGCCACCCGGAAGTCGTGGGGGTTGGTGGCGGCCTGCAGAGCGGCGCGTAGCGAGATCTCACCTGCCTTGAACAGGTTGAACAGGCTCTGGTCGAAGGTCACCATCCCGTGGTACTCACCGTCGGCGATCACGTCTTCAATGGTCTCGCCCGAGCCGCCGTTCGGGTCCAGGATTCGGTCGGAAATACGGCCGGTCATCACCATGGCTTCGACCGCGACAACGCGGCCCACCCCGTCGGCCCTGGCTACGAGCCTCTGGCTGACGACGCCTCTCAGAACCGCGGCCAGGCTTATGCGCACCTGGCGCTGCTGGAAGGGGGGGAAGAAGTCGACAATCCTGTTAATGGTCTCGGTCGCGTTGGTCGTATGGAGGGTGGACAGGACGAGGTGGCCTGTCTCGCCGGCCGACAGGGCGGCCTGGATCGTTTCGGGGTCACGCATCTCGCCGATCAGGATCACGTCAGGGTCTTGGCGCAAGACCCGCCTCATGGCTTGGGACCAGTCCCTGGTGTCGGTGCCGATCTCTCGTTGGCTGATGATCGACATCTTGTCCCGGTGGAGCACTTCGATCGGGTCTTCGATGGTGATGATGTTGGCCGATCGGTTGTTGTTGATGTGGTCGATCATGGCGGCCAGCGTCGTCGTCTTGCCCGAGCCCGTAGGCCCGGTGACGAGCACGAGCCCCCGGTGCTCCTCGGCCAAACGGGTGACGACCGGAGGTAGCCCCAGGTCGGTGGCGGACAGGGCACTCGGGAGCACTCTCCGCAGCACCAGCCCGGCGGTACCCCTCTGGCGGAAAGCGTTGCAACGAAAACGGCCCAGGCCGCTGACCGAGAGCGAGAAGTCAGCCTCACCGGTGGACTTGAACTCCTCGAGGCGTTCAGGCGGGAGGACGACCTGGACGAGCTCTTCACATTCCTCCGGCCCGATCACAGAGAAGGGCGTCATCCGCAGGTCTCCGTTGACGCGAACCCTTGGAGCGGACCCGACCTTGATGTGCAGGTCGGACGCACCTTGTTCTACAACATGGCGCAACACGGCAGGTAAGTCGATCACCACGAACGCGTATCGGCACGTTTTGGCCTCAGCCTGAGCCCGGCTGCGCATCCCGGCGAGGTTCTGCCAAGCTAGATCTGACGGCTAGGCTTCAAGGGCCCACGATGAGCTGCTGAAAGCCTTTGCCCCGACCACAGATGCCCTCTTTTGGCAACGTCATCCGCTGGGGTACTGAGTCCGCCCGGGTCGGGCGCTGGCGGGCTGACGGCTCGGTTGCCTTCTTCGTCCCCATCCCCGACGGGAC
>Ga0182027_10004611_pt1 | contig 21306 bp, 17 predicted proteins | sample 712E1DmetaG_FD_121300 | JGI IMG/M metagenome (GOLD analysis project Ga0182027, IMG submission 121300) | Permafrost microbial communities from Stordalen Mire, Sweden - 712E1D metaG (Illumina Assembly) | ecosystem: Environmental > Terrestrial > Soil > Wetlands > Permafrost | place: Sweden...
GCGGTCAGGAAAAGACCGATGGGCGGGAAGAAGAATAGGCAGAAGATGCCGCCGATCCAGGCGGCAATATAGCCAATCTTGGCATTACGGTGCTTATCTTTCAAAGCACGAATCGTTCTATCGTTTCGAACATATTCTTCACTGTGGCCGGAAGCACGTATCTGATCATCTATGCCTCTTTGATAGGCCTCATACTCACTCTTTTGGCGCCTTTTGGCATCGCCCAACCCCTTAATAGTCGAACGGATTATGTATACAGCGATGCCGAAGAAAGCAAGAAGAAATACCAATCTGATCCAGGTTGTAGCGTCCATGTTCGTCCTTTCATTCGCATGGGTTCGGGGGTAGTCAGATGTTTATACCGTTCGATCAATCGGCTCCGCTTCGTTCGCACTTCTCGATCGAGTCAGCGACAGTGCGCAGGGTGGAACTGGTCGCACGTAATACCTCAACACGGGCGTAGTAATCCTTGAGTACTTCGGACGGGAGCTCATCCATGAATTCTTGAAACGCACCAGAAAATCGCTGCATTGCAGCGGAGGAAGAGATCTGCCCTCGGTGAATAGCAATCAGGGAACGTACAATTACCTCGCCGAGGACGAGATTCATGTCCACCATGGTCGCGAGCTTCAGATCTGTGAATCCGGATGGTTCTCTCAGGGTGACCGTGAGAAAGTGGATCTTGCCGGATTCCGATATCAATTGCGATCCGGTTGGAAGCAGCATTATCCCATTCATTTCCCGCATCACCTCAGTGACGATTGGTGCACACTCTCTTGGCGGCATCGGTATCAGTTTCGTTGAGAACACGAGCCCTTCGACAGCGTGATTCAGAAGAGGCCTGAGTCTTAGCAGGCCCAGGCCAAATGCGTCCTTGGAACGACGGCCCGATGCACTTGCACCGAGAATCGTCAGCCAATCGATTCTCGGATCTAATTGCTCTATCCTGGTCGCAAGAGATTGAAACTCCTTAACCGTCAACGTGGAGTCCTGGAAAAACGAATTCGCCTTCGATTGAATAAGCGCGGATTCGGTTCCATCACTAGGCGGTTTCGATCGCTTCCAAAACCCATCGAGTATCCCCATGTTAGATTTAGCCTTTCCGAATCAGTTTCTTAAAGACGGATAATAGAGTCGGAACAACGTTGACGCTCTTTTGGTATCGCAGCGGCCCCTTCCCTCCGTAGATCCTCGCCCTACCGCGCATGTCGATGCTGGCGCGCGCGCCGGGTACGCCGACGCTCAAGCGTGGTCCTCTCTTCGAAAGACTGACGCGGATCCCAGGCAGCAGCCGAAAGGACTTCCTAAAAGACCAACCCATTGATTACTCCTTATCCACCATCTGCTCAGCCAGCTTCTGAAGTTCTTCATTAAGATGGACATTCTTGAATGCCCTTAACGGCGGAAGCTGCAATGCGCGTAGCGCCTGAAACGCCGCATCGCAGCTGCCAATCAACTCTGCAACGTCGAAACTGAGGCGGACAGTTCTGTAGGAGTTCACAGCTGACCCGACCAATATCTTCACCTTATTGTTCTCATCGAGAACTGCGCCCCGATGGCTCCGCAGTATCTCGGTCATGAGCTGGCAGGCATGGATGATCTTACGGTTGGCGCCGATGTTCCCCGACAGAAGCTCTTTATTGCCTCCACGGGAGATTTCCGCTTGTGCATGTGCAATTATCCTGGTCGCCTCCTGTTCGCGTCGGCCAAGCTTCGGAATAAAGTTCTCATCAATTTCCCTTACAAAGTGCTGTTGGATACGATCGACAGCAAGAACCATGAGCACGTAGACGCCGTAGTATCTTTTTGTGTGCGATGGGGTTTCTCTGCTTTCATCGACCAGTCGCTGCAACAGTTCCGTCACGTGCCCAATATTTGAGATGACCGCAGCCATCGAGACAATTTCATTGTGTACCGGTAATAGAAATGAGTCGGCGGTCTCTGGAGAGACAATAATTCCGATTTGTTGAAGGTGTTTGCGAAAGCCAACCTTCAAGCTCTCAATTTGCCGGGATTTCTCCGCGATGCAGTCGTTTTCGTCGGCAATCCGGTCTACGAGGGCCTCACGGCTGGGGGCGAGGAGACCCCCTATAAAGTTTTGTGACGACTCAGTGGGAGCTGCCTCCCTCTGTTCGCGGTAGCTCACGATCCGATCTTTGGCTACGGCTATTTCGGTCTGAAGGCTTTTGATCTGCTTCCTGTAACCAACTGCTCCGCAGGCCCCGAGGACGAGGAGGAGTGCGTCGAGGATTTTATCGAGATCCTCCTTGCAAGTTGCCTTCGATTCGGCAAAGGGGTTCCAGGTCGACTCAGGGGTGTTTGGCGACTCCATTTTGTCGTAAACCGCGAGAGCTTTGTCCAGATCTGGAGATGCTTTGACCCAAAGAGCACCCGCTGTTGGCTCGTCCGTCTCCGAACTATCCGCCAAATAATCGCGCGCCTGTCGGTGAACGTCCTCAATTAAGCGACCAGCATAGGTTAGAGCATCCTGAACGTTCATTTTTCACAGTCCTTCCTACTGAGTTCGCAGAACCTCGAACTGAGGCAGATTCAAGAGGCGATTGCATGAACACTATAGTGGCTGGCGTCTATAGTGTGCAAGCGCGAACGATGTAGACTGTGTCTCCGAAACAGGCCACATCCGCTAATTTGTCATCAAGCATCGAAGGTATTCCAGTGGCGAAAGTACACGATGTTGCCGCGTACATCATCTCCAAAATTCGCTACGTTGACGCGATGAGGCTCCAGAAATTGCTCTATTATTCTCAGGCATGGTCTTTGGTTTGGGATAAGCGTCCGCTTTTTGCTCCAAAGATTGAGGCGTGGGCTAATGGTCCTGTTGTCCGAATGGTTTTCAAGACATATCAAGGCTAATACAGGATCGCTAAGCCTCTACAGGGAGACCCCGCTGCTCTCACTGCATCCGAGCGCGGGACGGTTGATGCTGTTCTCAAATTCTATGGGCAAAAGGACGGATTCTACCTGAGTGAACTGACGCACAGGGAAAGCCCATGGCGGGATGCGCGTAAAGGCCTCGCACCTGGCGACCCGAGTGATCGCGAGATTACCAAAGCTGCGATGCTCAACTATTACAGCGGTCTTGTCCGTGTCTAAGAAGCCAACTCAGACGATAATCCCCTCCGGCAAAAAAGCCCCCGCGATTGCCGCAGAGGTTTCAATCTACGACGACCGCAAAGCGGCGTGGCGCGTCAGCAAGATTCAACTTGCCTATCCATATGGATGGCACGAGTTGGACGCATCTGGCATCTCAAGAATGAAAGAAAAACTGGCTGCATTTGAGGGACACGTGGAAGGAGATTTTTGTTCGCGATGCTCGCGTTAACCACAAAATACAAGCTAACGAATTAAAGTGCCCCATAGCGAGAAAGTGGATGGCGGAAAAATTGCCAGATCAACCCTACTTATGGACGATCCGTGTTTCATGGAGTGAGCGCATCTGGGGCATACTTTCTGAAGGTGCTTACCAGATCGTGTTTTGGGACCCAGAGCATTTGATTTGGGATGTCCCTAAGAAATAGACGCCTGTGGAAATCCAAACTGACCCACTATCACCGATGATGAACAAGGTCAGTCAACCGGCTTCGGTTGTAGGATGAGCGGGCGAAAGATTGTTCACGTGGACATGGACGCGTTCTACGCCTCGGACAGGCCACGCTACGATAACAATAGGTGTCCAGATTAGTGATTTACAACGGACGGCGAAGAACGTTGCCCACCTACGCCGCGTCCTCCGTAGTGTCACGCTCAACCCCGATGGAAGCATCCGCCTCAACGATTCCTGGTCGCATTAGGAATCGTCCCCACAGTAACAGAGATCCGGGAGTGGCGGGCTCGTCATCCCAACCGCCACATTCGGACCGGAAATCACGCGCATTCTAAGGTCGCGCCATGAACGCGATCCGCAATCCGAGTTCGTCCTGGGACGGTCGCCGTGGTCTGTTCTGCACCGCGTCATGCACCAACTGAGTGCGCTTTGCGAGCAGATTGGAGCGGGTCGCGCCGGCTTGCACACCTTGCGCCGTGCGGCACTTCATCGGCGCTCCAAATCCTGACCCGATTCTTGTGGGGGACGCGAAGCCTTGTCTTGTCCCACAACGCCTCGCACGACATTGGCGTGATTCATTCCTCTCGATCAAGTCGAAGGCTTTGACGCAACTTCTCCGCGAACACGCTGCGCGGCGCTACCTCGACTGGCCTCCTTACCGCGACAGGCGGCGGGTCCGGCTCACGCCTCAGCCGGCGGATCAAGGCCGCATGCACCTTCGCCGTGTTCCGGGCGTCATCCTTCAGCGCTACACCTCGGCCATCAACCGCGGCTGAAAGAACCCGGCGCCACGATCCTGTTCACGGCTGCTAGGCAGCATGGGAAGGCGAAAAGGTGGGCGATGACGGGGAACGACGGCGAAGGTCCCCCCGCCTCCCCTTCTCAATTAGAAGAGCTTTCAATCCGGCGCATTGCAAGCCAGAGCATCGCCTTTGCGCTGGCAGACCCCTGGAATCACATCCCGGCCCCGATCCGGCCTCTGCATTCGCCCGTGGTGAACCACATGCAACACCTGGAAGTATTTGTTGAGCGGCGTCCAATCTGTCTTAGTGCTCCGAGTCATGGCCGCATTGAACGCGACAGCGAAATCATCATTGGTGGTCTCAGTGATAAACTCCGACACACTTTCCCCCGTGCCAGCGTTCTCCCAGCTTCCGCAAAACAAGCGCGGCGTCGCGCCAAGCATTTGACAACTGCGATACTCGCCGACCTGCCAATCCCTGAATCCAGACAAACGTGTCGACGTGATGGGGAATCCAGGCGCCTTGAATCACGCCAACGTATACCCCAACCAGTAGAAGCCCTACAAGGCAAAGCTGCACAGCAATAAAAAGGCTGTCGAGCGCCTTATCCACCGCGCTTCCTCCGCGAACAGCGGGGGGATTATCCAAATCGCTTGTTGAGGCCATATCCGGCAACCTAGTCCTTCCTGCGCGGCGTCACAATAGTGGGTCCATGTCCGAGTAGATGAACCCTTTTTCTTTCAGGATGAGCCTCCGCTCCGCATATCGCTTCTTTGCCTCATCCAGAATCCAGAAGTAATCCAGCTCTTCGCTTTCCCACAACGCGCCCCGGATGGCATCCTTCCAGACCGCGTGAATCTGCAATACGCAATGTCTCGTGCCGAGTGGATTGATCTCTTCGAAGAGACGCAACTGGTAAAACTCCTGGCCGAGTAGCGGAGCATCTGGATCGATGGTCTTGGAAAGGATTTCCTGCATAGTGCGGGATTATAGTCCGACTTCAAAGAGACGGCGGCAAGACTTCCACGGCGGGTCCCGCTTCGATTCGCCTGGGATGACTTTCCCTGAACCATGAATCATCCTGACGAGAGACCGGCACCTCCTGGCCGCATTCGATGCATGAACCCCATCAGGAGAGATGATCGAAGGCGGGCTCAAGGGGCGTGTTGTTCAGGACCAGAGATGGGGGTGGGAACGATCAAATTACGAGGTCCCGGCACTACGCGATTATGTTGAAGGCAAATCCCCGCCGGCGCATAATAGTTGGATGCGAAAAGATGTCACGCTTGGTAGGTTCTTGGGTTCCATCGCCCCATCGAGCTGCCGATGAACCCAACCCACTACATTCTTACCCTGCTCCAAGAGCTTGAGCGCCTTCTGCCCGCTCCGTTCTCCCCCAATGAAAACCACGCAATCACCTGGATCTGTGTCGAGGACGATGCCGGTGCAGAGCGTGACGCGCTCGTCATCCTGCGCAACGTGGGCGACTGCTTATTCCCGTACCGTTGCAGGCGGCCGGTTGTTTATCGCTATCACATTTCATGCGGACCAAAGCCGGCGGCACCTGGCCGCTCCTTGACTGCTGAGAATCCATGACGCAGCGTTTGGACGGCGCTGAGGATGTCATCGGACTCGATCTCCGCCCGGCGATCAAATGCCCTTTGGCCTGCGAGGATGTAAACCTCGCGCATCTGAGCGAAGGAGAACCCGTCCGCCAGGTCGATTGCTGTTTTCAGCTCTGACTCGGCAAACTGACAATTGAGCTTGCGCAGATAAAGAAGCCGAAGCGCAGCGGTCGGATTAGGGAACAGCACGACTCGGTCAAAACGCCCGGGGCGACGAAGGATTGCGGGGTCCAAAGCCGTTGGCTCATTTGCCGTGGCGACGACCACGACCCCATCCTGCGTTCCGATTCCATCGAGACAGTTGAGAAGCTGTTGCAGACTCACGTTGCTCTTCGTCTCTGAAGCCTGGTTTCTTGGGAAGGCTCGATCAATATCCTCTAAAACAACTATCGAAGGGGCGCATTCGGCGGCCCGCTCGAACATCTTTTCCAGTCCATCGTCATCCGTGTTCGGAGCGAAGAAGTTTAGAGTCAAGCCGCGCATTCCCCGACGCGAGAGCATGGCACGGATAACGCTGGTCTTACCGTTCCCTGGGGGCCCGTGAAAGAGGTATCCCCGCCGGAAGGGCAGTTTCAGGGCGCGGAACCAATCCTCCCGAGCAAAGAAAGACTCGTAGTCGCTCTTGACCAGTTGCAAGACCGGCTCGTCGAGCACGAGGTCATCCCAGCTTGACGACTTGACGCTTTTAACAGGATTCAGTGTTTTCAATCGCCGCGACGGTATCATCCGGCACTTCTACAGCGGAGAGATGAGCGGCGCAATGGCGGACCCTGGACAAGATCCACGCGGCGGTCCCGATCTTGATCCGCTCTGGCTGATGCTGGATTTGACGCCCGAAGGCCGCGGCACCGACTGGTATCCAAAGCTCGAGTACGGGAACGCTTAGCGGCGCCAGGCGGGCTTGTCGCAACGGACATGGGAGCGGCTGCCGAGGGGAATGCGATTCGGATTCCCTCGCCGTTGCCTTCACACCGCAGCAATCCAGGCTTCCAGAAACTGAGGGGCGAAATCGCTGAACGAATCGCGGAAACGCGCTGGCTGAGATCGCGCTGGCACTTCAGATCTTGCAGCGCCGCCGTGAGCCGCATGGAGATCCTTGCGTGGGCTGATCCTGTTGTCCCGAGCGCCTCCGCAGGCCGAGCGCAGATCATCGACATCACCAACCACAATGGCGGAAGATGATGTCGATGATCTGCTCCAACCGCGCCTGGATAAACCCGCTGCAGGTGTTGGCTCGCTCTTCGGTTGGTTCGTTATCCCCAGTTTCTTCTCGTATGGCGGCGTCTTATTGGGAATTCTAAACCCGAATTCCTCGCGTTTTACTTACTCTTACCCAGGCTTTACCGGTCGACTAATTCGGTAAGGACCATATCTGGTCGGGACGATTGTGTCCGCAGGCCTCAAGTTCAAGGTTTTGCCGCGCCGTCTCCGAACCGCTGCTCGTGAGACATTGCTGGTCGGCGCTCACCAGGTTACCGGAGAGCGTGTAGTTCCATTGCTGGGCCTTGCTGCTTGAGCAGGACTGCATCACCGGCTTGCCCGCCGCGACAGCAAGGCAATTTCCCGCGGACCGCAGAGCATGGCCGGCCGTGAATGTCCAGGTCTCTGCCGGAATGCCTTCACACGCTTCGACGCTTCCCGAGTTGGACAGGCAACGAGTGTAGTGGTCGAAACCGTGATCGTGAGTCGCTTCGTTAGCGGTCAAAACAATGACGCCGGTGTGCCGCGGTACCCCGCAGGAAGATCCCGCATGCACACGCCAAATCGCGGTATCATGAGCTGCGACATCAGCCCGCAGAGTGGAGGTTGAGGATTGCCGGTCTCCGGTCCAGAGGTCCCGAGCATCAAGACGGCACCCGGCGTTTCCGGCAAAACCAAGATCCGCGGGATGTAATTCAAGCCGCGCTGCCTGGCTGTCACGGTTCAATACTGCAATGGCATACTCCCCGCTTTTGAGCGGCTTCAACAACACATCGATTTGCGGGCTGCGCCGGATGAGAGTGGCATCCCGCCCCAGCGGATCCTGATCGACAGAGATCACCGCGCGGTTGCTCAAAATTGCGATCGCCTGCGGAGTCAACTTGTCGAGATCCGAACTGAGGATCAGCGGCGCCGACATCATGGACCACAGGGTCAGTTGGCTCCTGGTTTCAGGCAGCGTTATCCCGCTATCGCCGCCAATGATGAAGTCTGCGTCGTTCCAGTTCCCCGGCTTCTGGAAGCGTCCCAGCGGCAGGTTATAGGCGTAGTTCCACAGAACGCTGTCGAATCTTCCTGCATCCGGCTTGACAGGATCGAACGTCGCAATGTCGCTGCCTTCCCGCCAAAGCTGGCCGTAGCCGCGGACCCAGGTCAGAACATCGTACCAATTCGGGGTACCCTGAAAATAAGCAGGAGCCGACTCAGAAAAGACTGTCGGTCGTCCCACAGTCTTCAGAGCGATGGCCTCCGCGGCGTAGGCTTTGCGGTATGCGGCATCCTGGCTGCCCCCCTGAGGGACGTAGACATTGCAGCCATCCAGCTTCAGGTAATCAACCCCCCAGGAGGCAAATAACCTGGCATCCTGGAGAAAGTGATCTTTCCCGCCGCCCTTTGGCTCCCCGCTTCCCGCAAATCCACCGCAGGTTTCACTGCCGGCATCTTCATAGATGCCAAACTTCAGCCCCAGACCGTGCACGGTGTCGGCAACCGCTTTCATGCCGTGCGGAAAGCGCTGCGGATCGGGCTGCAAGTTTCCTCTCGCGTCGCGATCTTTCTGCATCCAGCAGTCGTCGATGGTTACAGTGTTGTAGCCATCGGCCGCCAGCTCGGTCTTCACCAGCGCCCGGGCATTGTCGAGAACGGTTTGCGCTGTGAAGTTGCACTCGTAGTGCGCCCAATCATTCCAACCCATGGGAGGAACCAGCGCCAGCCCCCGCCCGCCATTCGCAGGCGCCGCCAAGCCAGGAAGAGCCGTGCCCAGGGCACATGCCAGCAGCAAGAGTATCCCAATATGCTGTGAAATGCGACGGACTCCTGAAAATCCGGTAATCGAACGAACTCCGCTGCGACCGATCATCACGGCCGCAGATGCGGCAACAGCAAGATGTCCCTTCATTCCTCTCTCCCTCCGGTTAACTCCACTATTCCTGTGTATGCTCATTGTCTTCTCCGTCCTCTTCACCTGCACCGAATCGATGCCCGACTACCTCTCCATTACGCCTACGGTCTCATGGTGGAATCCAAATGAAGCTCCGCCATCTTCGACGGCGATGACCGCCCAAGCTCTTTCGCATTCCCAACCGACCACACGGTTAGTCGGCAATATGACTGCGCCGGTGTAGATGCCTCCTGCGCCTGGACGCTCATTGTCGAGTAGCCACCCGGCAGAATCGCAGCCCGTTCAAGTTTCAAGTCTGCAATCTTATTACTATGCTTGTCAGCCAGGTAAGCAGCAGACCCCGTACAAATCACGAAAAAAGGTCAACATTAGATGCAATGTGTTCATTGCTCCGGTCTCTGCGAGATTTCAGGAGGTCTTAACTTCTCAAATGAGTGCCAACACCAGCCCAGGCGAGGACAGATCCCCCGGAGTACTGTTGCGAAGGCCAACGCGACGCAAAAGATCGCCTCCAAGATGAATGCAAGTTCCATCTCTCTCGACTTGATCGGAGATGTCGATTGGATCATCTCCAGCTAGATCTTGAGCGATGCATCGCTTTCCATGTGGCCGCTTCGCAAATCTTAAGGTAAGGCGCTCAAACTCGCCAAAGATGCCGAACGGCCCGGGAGCATCATTCACATTCAACGTCACTTCGCATGCCGGCATAAACCATGCTTTGTGCGTCAGAGTTCGTTCCTGTGCACCCACCGCAACGGCACCATTCGGAAAACGAGCGGCGAATATGAATGGCCTGTCACCCCGAGTCCCCACTTTGGGAATCTCCAGGTTTCGTGCGATGCTTGCAGGTGCGCTCTGTTGCACCGTTGAGCCAACGAGCTCATGCTGCCAGGTTTCTCCCGAAGCAAACGTCCAGCTGTCCGTGAGGATCTCATCATCACTCATAAAATGGCCAATTCCGGTAGAAAAGGGAGGCGCAATTCGCTGCCAACGTAGAGCGCGAACGACCTCATCCATACGAGATTTCGCCTTACGCGGCCCGTTGAAGAAGAGATCGGGATCATTCCCAGGCCTAGGGCCATGAAGTGGATGGCGCATTACGCCCATTGTGCATCCCAAGACGGCTGCAACATAAACCTCGTCTTCGACGTTTAACAAACTTCGCATTTCTGGGTGTCCCGCAGCACCTTTGAGCAGCTCGGAAACCCGATCAAGCGTCGTTGGGAGAGAGAGAATAGAGGTCACATCGTAGGTGCGATAGACATCTGTGTTCTTCAAGATTTCCATGCGTCTGGAATCCCAGGCCTGGGAACCGAAGCGCCCATCGATCTTCCAATCGCCGTTGACTGGCGACTCACCGTGCACATGCTCCAACGTTAGGGGAAACCGCGCGCTATCACGCGTGCGCACCAAATTGAACGTCGGATCGCCAATATCTATCTTCCAATACGCGATTCCTGCATCACTACTCTGGCGCTCTAATCCGTAGTCAGCATCACCGCCAGGTGTGTTGCGACACCAGAGAGCGGCTCCACGCCATCCCATGCTTTCAATCTCCCGATTCAGCGCTTGCAGTCGGCCTGCGGAAGCCTCCTTAAACGAGGGAAATTTTGCGGGATCAAGCTGGAAAGTAGCCGTTCCTCCGGCTTGCCAACCATCGTCAAGAAGTAGATATAGATCTTCACGGACTTCTGGATAGAAACTCGAGGCCCAGCCTCCTTGTCCAAGTAGGGCGATTTCGTTCATCGCATTGTGCGCAAGTTGATTTCCGGTTTCCCCTTCTAACAAAGCAATATCGATGGAATTCTGTTTCTGGCCGAACGTGTAGTTTTGTGCAGCCCAGGTGCACCAGTAATTTGGAGCTTGAGACGTTTTCTGCGGAATCAAGCTCGGCCACTTAGATGATGAGGGCGCCTTCTTAGTAGATCCTCGAAATGCAGTTGCTACTGAAGCTGCGACAAAAGCCGTCAAAAACTCCCTGCGGTTTGGCAAAACGAACTCCTCCTTGTCTCATGACCAACTGCGTTCAGACCGATCGAATCTCCTTACTGCCATCAATCTGCATGTAATCACTGGAGACCTTGATTGCCCCGGACATTTCGTTGCGATTGGTCGGTTAGAAAGTGAAGTGAATACCGAATTAACCCGGATAATTCGTGAATCTGACTGTCTCTTCACACTGTGTCAAACGTAATCACTTGGAGACTTTCGGATGATCAGACGTCGTCCGATTGTGACGTTCGAGCACATCAGCGATTGCGGTGGACCACAATTCTCCAAGGGCTTGAGCACCCTGAACGTCTGGATGAAGGTAGAATGTGCCCTCATGACCTTCTTCTGGTGATAGATCGGTTTGATAGTGGGATGCGAAGTAATCAAATGCAGTAGTGTCGCCCTCATAAACGCGATCGGGCGCACCTGAAAAAGACCGAACGACGGAAGTTATCACTGAGAAGTACGTTTGGAGACGATCGAGTCCCGGTTTATCGTAAATTGCTCCGTTGTGTGTGTTGGGCGAGTACCAACTCGGCCTATTTATAATCACTACGCTTTCCGGATATTCAAGTAGCAACCGTGAAGTGATCGTGCGCAGATTTTCACCATACTTCTCCGCCGATACTGGAGAACCGTTCGGGCCAGACTCTGCGCTGTCATTAGTTCCTAACATAATTGAGAAAACAAGGCGTCCAGGATGTTCAACTTGGAGATGTGTTGCCGCCTCTTCGATTTTTGGAAAGTCCAGGTTAGAGGAAGGCAGAACGTCTACAGTCGTATGCCCATTCCTACCTTGATTAGACATAAAGAAGCTTGTCTTTGGAAGACGATTGCGAAGTAACTCGGTGCAGACTACCGGCGGAGCTTGTGTATCAGGACTATGCAGGAGTCCGCCGTACGTAATACTGTCGCCGATGTAGACGATATCCACGGTATCGCTCTCGGCATTTACTGCGGTACTGTGAGAGTCACCTACTTGCCCGAAAACGGCTGAAACAGACAATAAGAACATTCCACAAACCAAAAACAGCGGACGAAAAGGCATCTGCATCAAGAGCACTTTTGATTCTCCTTGGATTTCATAACCAGGTACACTCACGCTTCAATATGAACGACGTGTTGAGACTGTTGAAATGAGAAACTCGGGATCAGGAAATAGAGTGGGGGCGACTCTACAATGGCGCTCGCCCCCACTGTCTTAACCGGCACCTACCACTCGATGCGACCGCTAAGCTGGCCGTAGCGATTCCCGCTGACGCCCGTCACCTGACCGAAGGTCGTCGAGCCCATATTTGTATTGGGCGAACCGTAGTAGTGACGATTGAAGACATCGAAGAACTGAACTCCAAGAATCACTTTTGCACGCTCTCCTGTATCGAAGTGCTTCAGGAGGCTCATGTTTTCGCTTGCAGCTCCGGGGTTCCAACGCCAATGATTAAAATAGTAGGGGGTGTTGCCAAAAGGCGCCGTGACCGTTCCAGCCTGAAAAAGATTTGGGTTGAAGTCGTTGTTACTCGGATCGCTCAAATTGCCCAGATCCAAACGTCCGCTGAAATGATTCTGGATATCACGCGCATTCAGTCCTGGACGAAAGCCGGCTCTATCATTACCGCTATAGGGCATGTTAAAGTAAAACGGCACCTGGTAAGGGGATACGACCGGCCCGATGGGCGTACCGCTCCCATAACTTCCGTAGTAGCCCAGTTCCCACCCGCCGACAAATGTGTTGAGCAGTGTCGAAGAGCCGGAAAGCCACTGTTGGTGGCGGCCGACTGGAAGGAGATAGGTTGCATAGCCTCTCGCCAGATTCCGTTGGTCGTATGGTTGAACCCAGTGCGTTTCATCCATCCAATCGTCCAGATTCTGGGCTCTGTCACTCCAGTTGTTACCCCAGCCATCTAGCCCGACAAAGCTTCCCGTCATCTTGGACACAGTGTCACTAAAATCAAGATACAATCCATGAAATTGGCGCGCCTTTACCTCGATGATAAATGCGTTGAAGGCGCTCACCGCAGCATCGCCCGGGTCGCCAATGGCTTGCGTAATAGCCGCGGGGGCAGCTATCTGGGGGAATGGCGCGATCGCCGCATAGGCGGGCCCTGTGAAACCCGCATAGGGATACGGAACACCTGCCGCCGCCGCCTGAGAAGCGTTTGAGATCGCATTGTTGACGTTCCCCGATTCTAAGAGAGGCATGTAAGAATTGAGACTCGGATAGTTTCTACTTATGGAGCGGCCAGGATCATGCAGGTTCAGACCGCGATTCGCCACATAAGACAAATCCAACACCATGCCCTTTGCCACCGCATACTCTGTCCCTACGTACCAGTTTTGCGTGTAGCCAGGATGTAACTCATCCGGGTGATTGTACATAAGTATATCGAATGCTGGTACCGAAGTCACAGTACTGTTTTGCGGTGATAGCACAGGTACCCCAGGATACCCATTAGTCCAGTTGTAACCTATGCTTCCCGGAATGTCATTTGTCACCTGATTGACTGGAAACGCTAATTCGGTCTGCACGGAGGCGTAACCTGTTCCGTTCCCGCCCCAAACTGCATTCAGTTGACCGTCGGGGACATAGAATAACCCATAGGAAGCACGCGCGACCAGTTTGTCGGACAATCGATAGGCGCCGCCCAAGTGAGGACCAAACTCATGGTAGTCCTGGTTGGTTTCAAAGCTGGTACTGGAGCTCTTTGAAAATACCCAGGCGCCTGTGTAAGGAGCCCAGTTCGGGTTTTTGGCAGTGATATCAAAATTTTGTAGGTCGCCGTTCTTCTCGGTAAGCCGCGTGGTCATATCCCACCGCATGCCCAAATTCAAAGTGAGCCTGGGCGTGATCTTATAGTCGTCTTGGAAAAATAAGGATAGCTCCTTCTGACGGGGATATGCAGTGGAATTCACGATCACGCCTGTACTCTGGATATCACCTAACATTTGATTCGCAAAAGCGAATCCTACATATGGGGTCAGCCCGGGGTCTGTCGGGCCCCCGGTATCGCCATAGATATTCATGGATTGGATATTGCCCCCCCAGGTTGCGTTCAGCTCTTGGAACTTGAGCGTTCCGCCGAACTTGATAGCATGCCGTCCCTTGGACCACTGTACGGTGTCCTGATACTGGTATGAATAGGCATTAGAAGTACCCAATAAACTGGTGCCGATATTGCTCTCCTGGATGCCATTACCAACATTATTGGATGCGCCGTCGTAGACAATGCGCGGGAAGTACTGGGACGGTGGACCGGTTATTCCGTAGTTCGCAGGATTTGCCGGAGTTTGGGGCAAACTTGAGAATCGGGTTTCCGCGAACCCGATTCCGAAGGTATTCAAGAGGTTCGGCTTGATCTCATAGTTGTCTATGATTCGATACGTCTGGTCGGGGGTAAACCAGTAGACATCATTAGAGAGTGGTCCGGCGACCACAGTATTCAGCCCGCTATTCGCTTGCAATAAACTGCGCCAACTCACATGATCCAAACCGGCACTGAGATGGTGGCGAGTAGAGAAGGTGTGGTCAAGCTTTAAGTCTAACGTGAATTTCTTGAGAATGGGCTCGCCATTCGCCAACGTGGTGAAGTTGTTATAAATTCTGCTGGAAAGCGTTGGCGGATATTTGGAATAGAGCGCAGCGACTTGCTGTGATACTGGACTGAGGCGGCCAGAAGGAATAATGTTTCCCGCAAATGGCGTGGCGCAGGTTGCCCCGTTCACCACCTGTTGCGTCTCAGGGTCAAATATCTGGCCGTACATGTATGGTTGGCCGGTGCAGGGGTTGATCCAGGGGTCCCCATTGGGCCCGGGGATGGTTCCCTGTTGCGCGCCTCCTGTCAGCAATTGGCTGAAATCCCCGGTCAGCATCTGGGACGTCGGGACAGTCGCCGAGTTGGGATTGGTCTGATAGTTGGTGAATTTGTACAGTTCAAAATCCCCAAAGATAAAAGTGTGGTTCTTCCAAATGGGGCCGCCTGCGCTCGCTCCGTAGTCGTTAAAGCGGTCAAGGCCTCTACTGTTTGCGGCGCGGCACGACGAATCGCCCGAGGCGCATTGGGCAAGGAAATAATTGTTTGCCCACGAATTCGCGTTGAGGTCTTCGTTCTGCAAAAATTCAAAGGCGCTGCCATGGAACTTGTTGGTGCCGGACTTGATTTGAAGCATTTCTACACCGCCCCCGGTTCCAAATTCCGCGTCGCTGGGGCTTATTATAATCTGGACCTCAGACAAGGCGTCGAGGCCAGGCGTGGCGGCCTGGCCCTGCAGCGCAGCAGAGGATTCAAGGCCATCTATATAAACTGAATTGCTCACGGATAGCCCCCCTGCAAACGAGACCCAATTCTGACTCGCACCAGTGCCCTGGCCGCCCTGGGCGGTGCTCACCAATGGAGTCACGGCAAATGCCAGGTTCAGTGCGTCGCGGCCATTGTTCGCGGCGAGAGGCAAATCCCGTAGGGCCGACTCTTCCATCGTCATCGACACTGTGCTGGTCTCCGTTTCCAGAAGAGGCACACCCCCAGTGATGGTTACGGTTTCCGCGCTAGAGCCTACGGTCAAGTGGACATTGATTTCTAGAACCTGGGCTGCAATCAGAATGATGCCCGTTTGCGCAAAGTCCTTGAAGCCTGGCTGACTCACTTTGAACGCGTAAGTGCCTACCGGCAGTCCTGGAATTGTGTAGATCCCGTTATTATTTGTGGTTCCTGAATAGCTGGTTCCCGAGTCTGTGTTCGTGGCCAGAACATGCACCGCCGCAATCACTGCTCCGGTTGGATCGCTCACCGTTCCTGTAATCGTCGCCCGGTCAGTCTGGCCAAATGCGAGTGCCCCCGCAAACAAGGGCACTAGGAACAATGTGCAGAATTGAAATCTGATTCTCTTCATCACAAGCCTCCTCAATGTTCGTTCTGTTTGTGTATCTCCTTCAGCGCTCGCCCTGGGCACAAGATGCCTGATGTTGGGCTCGGCCTTTGGGAACGTGTACTCATTCACTCTCTTCGCCACCGAATTCAGATGAAAACCTGCCTGATGTGGTCGCGGCGAACGCCCACAATCAGATAAGCATCGCCAGCTGCGTCGGTACAGGTGCCAAGCATATAGCAGTCCGGGGCCCCGGTAAGGGTGGTGGTACCGGTGCCCAACGGAAACCCCTGAAAGTCCGCAAAAAAGAACGCCTTATTTTTGATGATCGGGCCGCCAATGGTCCCGCCGTACTGGTTGCTCGTGAATGGCGCAATCGTGGTTGTGAAATCTGGCTTCGCCATCATGTCGCTGTTTCGGTTGAATTCGAAAACCGACCCATGGATTGCGTTCGTTCCCGATCTGAGCTCAAGATTCACTTTTGCTGAAGCGAAATTCCCGTATTCGGCGTCCGCATTAGCCCTTTGAACATTGAACTCCTGAATCGCTTCAAGCGGTGGTTCGATTGTGATGTAGCAATTCATGGGCTCCACGTTCGCTACGCCGTCGAGAGTGAATGCATTCCCGCAGGCGCTCACTCCGTTCATACTTGCCGAGACCGACCCAACGGCACCTTGAGTGGATTGGTTTTCAGGATCATTACCTCCGGAGCCACCGGGTGTGGCGCCGGGCAACAATTGAGTGAGCAGTGAAACAAGCCTGCCATTCAGCGGAAGCGAGTCGATTTGTTGTTTCGTAATGAGAGTGTTCTGGCCCGAGACTGTGGTCTCAACGACCGGTGATTCGGCACTTACTTGAACTGTTTCCGTCGCCGATCCAACGTGCATGGTGAAGTTGACGTCCGTAGCGCCCGCCACGGTGACGATGGCGTTCGAATAGACAGCCGTTTTGAACCCTTTGGCTTCAGCTCGAACCGTGTACGGGCCGGTGGGGAGCAAGGCGAATATGTACTGGCCCTTGCTGTCAGTGTGACTGGTATAGGAAAGCCCGGTTGCTTCGTTATTCGCCGCTAGCGTCGCATTCGGTACAACTGCGCCAGACGGATCGGTGACTGTTCCCACGATCCTGCCGTCCGTCTGGGCCCAAGCCGTAGCACTGACGATCAGCATCACCACCACGCAAGCGGCGATTCGCGCCGACATTTTGCCCAACAAAAACTTCCCACGGTGAGGGAGAACAGCGCACTTCGATGTTGCAGATTCCATTGCCATATAGCCTCCTACGCGTTCTTGCTGCGTTGAATTTACCCACTGCATCGTTAGGAACCACCCAAGGGGCCGGGCCACCATCTCCGAACTGTCGCGGTGTTGTCTTGGTCGACCCCTGTTCACGTGCTTAGTACGATTTTTCAGATTTGCGACCGCTTCGATGGAACGGCCAGCAACGCAAACGACTCTAGTGAGGCAAAGCTGACTTTGGCTAGTTACCGGGGGATACTGAAAACTGAAACATGAGCGCTACACCCATGATTTCGTGATGTTTCGCGAATGTTACAAAGTCTGTTACACGGAGGATTCTGCTCTCCCGTGCGAATCTCTGCCCGAAACTGCCCCGTTACGACGAAGACTGTTTAATTGAGAAAGACCCCAGGAGCGTCCACCCGCCTCGCAGTGCCTTAGTTGGCCGAGGGTAAAGAGACCGGGGTCCCGACGCTGGATTGCTATGAGGATCTAACGGGGTGAGGGCTATCGATTCGAGTTCTGAAACGCCTGGCTCGGTGCCCCTCGACCGCCTGAGGCAGGCATCCGGTGCAAAGCCACTAACTTCGCTCCAAGCACCTCGTAGCCTTTTTGGAGTTGAACCTTGACCAAAGCCTGAAATAACGGCATCTCGTTGCGAGCGGGTGGGTTGCCGGTGGACACAAGAGCTTGAGAGAGGTTGTCCACCCCCTCCCTGGATGTTGCGAACAGGATTGCGCCTTCGGTGCCGGTTGTATCCAAGCCACCCAGGATGGCGATGTATCGCCCTGGAACGACACCCTGTTCGACCGTGATGAGGCTGTAGTCGGCCTTCAGAACCCGCGTAACTGGATCGCGTTCTGTATGAAAGCTCGAATCCTCATTCGATCTAGGATGAGCGTCGATGATCTGCGCCCGCCATTGCTCGTGGTGTGAATCGGGATTATCGAAGCTGAAATCAGCAGCCGTTGCGAGTTGCGCAACCGCGACATTCTGAAATGGAGATCCAATCAGGATTACGTTGTGCTGCCTGAGATCGTCGGGGGTGACGTCCCGGCTGGGCTTGATGGTCGCCTTTACGCCCATCTGCCCGAATAAACTGGACAACATGGCGACGCCCTTGAGTTCGCCAGCCCCCGTGTATCCGTTCTCGTAGTAAAGTTGACCTGCCTTGGCGACGATTGCAGGATTCGAGGCGAACTGTTGTGCCAGATGAGGGTCGACGATGGCGCCCCGATCATCGCTTGCTCCACGACGGAAACGGAAGAGATTGTTCCAATCGTCGAGAAGAAAGACGGCGTCCGGGAAGGCAATTACCGGAGCCGAATCATTTCCGAGGAAGTTGCTCCAAAACGCCTTGACCGGATCGGCGACCGCGCCGGAAGCACCCACGGTTCGTTCGGAGCCGGTGATGTGAGTGCTCAGCAGCCTGTCCCTCACGGTGTATCCAGCCGCAAAACCAAGAATTACGATTGCGGTGATGAACACGTTGCGACTGAGAAACCATTTCCCGCTGCGATTTGCATGATTCTCCGCTGCATTGTGTATCTCGTCGCTCTGCCCAGCAGTTGGCGGCGCAACGGAGCCCTCACCCTCCAACGCCGGTAACGATGCGAGAGTCGTTTGTGTATCTGAACCTGTGGCCAGCCTAAACGTGGGAACATAGTGCCCCTTGGGTATCTCGACAAGAATCGCTTCGCGACCACCGTCGGACTCGTAGTACTCCCCGAGCTTTTGCCTCAACCTGTGAATTTGAACGCGGACAATTGTGTCGATCTTGGGATCAAATTCCGGGGATCGGCTGAAGGCCTCCACACCAATCGTGTACTCCTTTAGAGCGTCGGTGCCCGGTTTGAAGGCCTTTGTGGTAAGGAACTGAAGCAACTGCTGAAGCCCGGAGGAATTGCGAAATGTGGCGGACCGGAGAATCCGCTGGACCTGCTCCTGACACTCGTCCATGGTCAGTGAGGCAGGGTTGCTTTGCGTCAGAGGGTCCATCTGTGTCATCCAGCCTTCTCCGAAGAGTTGCGCCACCGGGCAGAGGCAGCGACCGCATGAGCATGAGAGCAGCGCGTCAAAGACCTGGTGCAATTGGAATCCGCCCAGACCCCTGAGTGAGGACAACAAAACTCAATTTCACATTTTACCATAAAAGGATGACGCTACGATGCTTTGGGGAACACGTGTCTTGCTACGGATCACAGAAATCGCCGCAGGGCAAGTTCTATTCCAACTCTTCGCCTGAATTCAGCCTCACCCTTAGGATGCCTCAGCGCAAACATCTTTATCTATAGCACCAAAGTGGTTCGATAATTATCGAGCGCGACTTGTCCGTTGTAGGGCTTTATGATTTTGATTTGCTGTCACAAAAGGTCTGACAGTCGGTAATATCATGCCGCCTGTGCCCGCACCGAATGAGGGGAGATAATCGCAGGATTAGTCCCGAGAAGCCTGCAACTGGTCTTTGGCCAGACAGGATGAAAAGGAAGAGCATTTGTTCCTTGAGAGTCGGTTTCTGGGGTGTTTTCCAAGGCCTGAGCGGAGTTCCGGGTGAATTACCGGCAAACCGGACATCGCAGCGAAGCTAGCTGCTAATCCAGCAGGGGAAGGACCTGCCAGTAGAACTTGCCCAGTTGCTACTGTAGTCATACCGGACGGCAGAGGGAGTGATCTCTCTGACCGGAAGCTCCGGAGTAAAAGCCCCAGCCGGCAAAGCGCAAGCAGCGTCGGGTCCGTCAGGGGGGCTAGCAAGTCAGCAGGCCGTAGCGAAAGGAGCGAACCGTTAGCCGCGAAAAGCCGACCCACTGGTAGCGGACTGTGGTGGGATAGATGAGAACGCCGAATCTTTTGTTCGGAGATGAAGGCTGTGCCGCCGGTGAAGGAACTGGGTATAAGCTACCGGCGGGTTCTCCGTGGTCCTAGAGGGCTGCATGCTGACAAGGATTAACAGTGAAAGCTCGGAACCGCTCGTGGGCAGCCTAGGCGCTCCCGCACAGCATTGGCTCTCCGTATAACCAGCGTAGCTGGGAAATCGGGGAGTGCTCGCGAGTGGCTCGGATGAGGTCAATAAGTGTTAGGGGTATTTACTTGACGCCATCGAACGCAACAGGTTGTGGTTTGACCAGGGTTGCAAACGGTGCCGGGTCAGTCTGGACGGCCTGCTGAGCCAGGCGATAGAACAATTTGCCGCGAGATTTGGATGTGCGACGGTTGAATCGAAACGTGAACTCGTCAAGGTAATCGTCCAGATGCTCTTGTGCAATCGCGCCCTGATGAGTGCCGAGCAGCCATCGCTTCAGCAGAGAGATCACGCGATGCACGCGCGGAAGCAAGTGCTCTCCGTCCTCTTGATGGCTTTGTATCTGACGGTCGTGAATATATCCCTCCATTCCGAGGTATGCAGGAAGGCCGTCGGTTCGGACCGTGCTTGCTGGAGCAATGGACTGAGTGATGAACCCGTGCAGAGTAGCCTTGGTCACATCCGGGATCGAACGAAGACGAATGCGTCCGATGCCCCTTCCATCCTCCTCGGCGGCAACGATAATCAAGGCCTTGAGCTCCGTCTGCCTGCCGATTGCGCCCGGTTCCTCGCCGCCCCAGTAGGTCTCGTCCACCTCGACGACACCATCCAACCGATCCCGGCCAGGGCGAACCATGGCCCGACGCAACTTATGTAGCATCGCCCAGGCTGTCTTGTAGCTTCCCAGGCCGAGGACGCGCTGCAAGCCCAGGGCGCTGATGCCGTTCTTTTGGCTGGTGATCTGCCACATGGCGCGAAACCAGATCGTGAGGGGCAGATGACTGTCCTGGAAAATGGTTCCTGCGGTCACAGACATTTCATACCGGCAGTGATCGCAAAGCCAGCGATTTCGTCGAATCGACCAGGCATCTGCGCCAGCGCATCGTGGACACACCCAACCGCTCGGCCAGCGCAGTGCCGCGAGGTATTCGGCGCAAGCCTCCTCGCTGCTAAAGCGCCTTTCCAGCTCCAGCAAAGTCCGCGGAAAATCCTCGTCCATGACCCCGAAGTCTACATATTGGGGTTGGTGGCGTCAAGTAAATACCCCTAAAAGCCAAATAACATTTAGACAGTCGACTACTTGATCGCGTGCGACTGCCAACTGTTAGCCGACATCCTGAAGTTATCCGTCCGGTGTTGGGGCAGACTGTCGAACTTCCGCAC
>Ga0182027_10004613_pt1 | contig 21301 bp, 18 predicted proteins | sample 712E1DmetaG_FD_121300 | JGI IMG/M metagenome (GOLD analysis project Ga0182027, IMG submission 121300) | Permafrost microbial communities from Stordalen Mire, Sweden - 712E1D metaG (Illumina Assembly) | ecosystem: Environmental > Terrestrial > Soil > Wetlands > Permafrost | place: Sweden...
ACCGTGGCCCGTACTCCGGGGCAACGCTGCGCGATGACCGCCATCGTAGTCCCCCCGACATAGCCTGCGCCAATGCAACAGATGTTCATGATAATGGGATAGGTGTCCCATCGAAATTGGCGGGTCGCCTCGCACAATCCAAGGCGGATCTTGCACCGTCACGCGATCCGGCGACGCCAGGAACCGTCGCCCAGCCGGACCATCGCCGCGCCCGCGACGATTCTTGAGGTGGTACGGGTCTCCCGACCGGTGGCCGCCAAAGCACGGGTCGGAAGACCCGTGCCACTTTGGTTACGGCTCCGCCTCGCTGGGTTCCTACGTGATTTCCGGTGTCGCAGGAACCGGCGCAGGTCGCCCCAGCCATCCGGGCCATCAGGCCGGCGATGGGGCCGGGGCGGGCGCGTCGCCGGACAGCCCGGCGGTGGCCTTCTCGGACGGCTTCTTGGTCGGCGGCGCCTCGCCCGGCTTGGACAAAACGGGCGGCAGGACGGGGGATCGGATCTCGCCGAATTCCAGAATCTCGCGGACATGCCGGCCCTCGATCGTCTCGTACTGCAGGAGCGCTTCCGCAATCTTTTCGAGCTCCGGGCGATGCCCGCTCAGGATCTGTTTCGCCAGGACGTATTGCTCATCGACGATCTTGCGCACCTCGACGTCAATCCGCTGCGCCGTGGCCTCGCTGTAATTCTCTGATCGCGTGATCTCACGGCCCAGGAAAACGGTGTCGTGGTTTTCGCCGAAAGCGATCGGCCCGAGGTCGCTCATGCCCCAGTCGCACACCATGTGGCGGGCCAGCTTGGTGACTTGCTGGATGTCGTTGGCTGCGCCATTCGAGATATCAGAGAACACCAACTCCTCCGCGATCCGGCCCCCCAAGGCCATGGTAATCCGGTTGAGGATGCTCTTCTTGTAGAGGCTGAGAATCTCCTTTTTCGGCAGATACATCGCCATCCCGAGCGCACGGCCGCGCGGCAGAATTGTCACCTTGTGCAGCTGGTTCCAATCGTCGTCCAGCAATGCGCCAATCAGCGCATGGCCGGCCTCGTGATAGGCGGTCATCTTCTTCTCGCCCTCGTCCATCACCCGGCGACGCTCCCGCCCAAACAGCACCTTTTCGCGTGAATGCTCGATGTCGTGCATGTCGACCCGCTTCTTGCCGCGCCGCGAGGCGAGCAGCGCCGCCTCGTTCAGGAGGTTGGCCAGGTCTGCGCCCGAGAGGCCGACGGTCGCACGTGCCACGATGCTGAGATCAACGTCCTCGGCGATCGCCAGTTTGCGCGCATGGACGCGCAGGATTTGCTCGCGGCCCACCAGGTCCGGCAAATCGATGAAGACCTGTCGGTCAAAACGTCCGGGCCGCATCAGCGCGCTGTCGAGCACGTCCGGCCGGTTGGTCGCCGCGATGATGATGACGCCCTCGGTGGTATCGAATCCGTCCATCTCGGCCAGCATCGAATTCAGGGTTTGTTCGCGCTCGTCGTTGCCGCCGCCCAAGCCGGCGCCGCGCTGTCGACCCACCGCATCGATCTCATCGATGAAGATCAGGCAGGGCGCATTCTTGCGCCCCTGTTCGAACATGTCGCGCACCCGGCTGGCGCCGACGCCCACGAACATTTCCACAAAATCCGAGCCGCTGATCGAGAAGAACGGCACGTCAGCCTCCCCGGCTATCGCCTTGGCCAGCAGGGTCTTGCCGGTGCCCGGCGGGCCCACCAAAAGCACGCCCTTTGGGATTCGCCCGCCGATCTTCTGGAATCGTTTCGGATCCTTCAGAAAATCGACGATCTCGCTCACCTCCTCCTTGGCTTCGTCGCATCCGGCGACGTCGGCAAAGGTCATCTTCTCACGGTCCCGCGTCAGCAATTTCGCCCGGCTTTTCCCGAAATTGAGGGCGCCGCGGCCAGCCTGTTTTAGCTGCCGCACGAAAAGGAAATAAAGCAGACCGATGACGATGACAAACGGCAGGATATTGGTGAGAATCTGGGTGATGAGGTTGGTCGCGGAGGCCTCCGTGAAGACCTTCGACTTCTGGATGATTTCCATGTTCGCATCCGTGACGCGGCCGGCCGCGCGGAATACCTTGGTCTTCCCATTGTCGCCCAGGAGGATCGCCTCCTTCATCTCCCCGGTCATGTCTGTCCAGTCGCGCCCCCCGGCTGGATCCGGCCGGATGACGCCCTCAGCAATCTTGCCCGCCGCCGCATAGTCAACGACCTCTTGGATCTTCAGCGTCGCGGGCGAACTGATGCGGCCGGGGTTGTAACGCCACAATAGGAATAACAGGCCGGCAATGAATAGGTAGATCAGCCACAATTTGGGCTGGAACCGGTCGGGCGGCAGGTTCTTAAGCGGGCGTCGTTTTACTCTGTTCTCCTCGTCGGGCATCTTGGAATTTGGACTAGGGCAATAGACTGGATGTTCCGCAATGGGAAGTCAATTGAACCACCTCGTTAAATCGACGCGTGGGCGGTTACTTCATTTTCGACCGCGAAGCTTGCGCGGCCGGCTTCTGTTCGAAACGCAGCCTGCCTCCACGAATGACTGCAAACCCCTCGGTGCCAAGGCTCCGCCGGGCGGGCCGACCCGCTGACACGGCGGCGAGGAGGTCCTCGAAGCCCTGCCGGGCAAGCTCACCCGCCCGGGGCTGCAGGGCGACCCAGCGCCGCAGCGCGCGACGCACCAGCCCGCGCGGACAATCGGCGAGGCGGGCGATGTCCAGGGATCGGCCAGGGCCGAAAGGATGGATTTGGTCCAACCATGCCTCGATCGCCTGATCGTCTTCCTCCAATAACTCGCGGGCCAGCGCTGCCCCGGCCACGGCGTCACGGCCAGACGCCTTCTGCCACGCCGGCAGGACGTCGCGCCGGATGCGGTTGCGGAAATAACTGCCGGTGAGGTTGGTGTGGTCCTCCCGCCACGGGATCCTCGCCCACCGCAGAGCGGCTCGGATCTCGCCTTTTTGCAGCGTCAGCAACGGCCGCAGATGCACCCGGCGGCCCGTCGGTTGCACAGGTCGCGGCGCGGCCAATCCGGCAGTCCCGCTGCCCCGGGCGAGGCGCATGAGCATAGTCTCCGCCACATCGTCCTGATTGTGCCCGAGCCAAAGCACGGGTCTTTTTACCGCGTGGATCGCCCTCTCGAAAAATGCGAATCGCGCCGCCCTCGCCTCCTCCTCGCTGGCACCTCGTGGCGCACGGCGCCATCGCCCAACCCGCCACTTCACCCCCAACGCCCTGCAAACCCGCCGGCAGAACGCCTCGTCGATCGTGGCGGCACGCCCGCGCAGCCGGTGGTTGAAATGGAGCACCTGTAACGCTCCCCGGCGTTCCGGCCAATGCGCCCAAAGCAGGAGCAGCAGGCAAAGCGAATCCGCCCCGCCAGAAAAGGCGACAAACCACGACTGCCGTGGTCCCCGGCGGGCCGCCCAAGCCAGCGTCGCGGGGTGCAGGCGGGCTCGGGGAACCATCTCACCAAGCCTCTGCGCCTTGGCCTGCCAGTTCCTGCGGTTCATACACGATGGAACGGCCAGCGGCGGATCAGCCGAAGCTCAGCCACTCCTTCCCGAACGCGGAGGTCAGCGCGGCGGGAATCCGCACCCGCCCGTCCGGCTGCAGGTTGTTCTCCAGCAGCGCCGACAGCACCCGGGGCACCGCGAGACCGGAACCGTTGAGCGTGTGGACGAGTTCCGGCTTCCCGCTTTCCTTGGCACGGAAGCGGATCTGCGCGCGGCGGGCCTGGAATGCTTCGAAATTCGAGCAACTCGACACCTCGAGCCAGCGCTTCTGGCCGGCCGACCAGACCTCCAGATCATATTTCTTCGCTGGGGCGAAACCGAGATCGCCGCCGCACATCAGGAGGACGCGGTAGGGCAGCTCCAGCTTCTGCAGCAGGCTTTCGGCGTGGGCCCGCAACGACTCGAGCTCGTCGTAGCTCCGCGCCGGATGGACCCATTTGAGCAGTTCGACCTTGTCGAATTGGTGCAGGCGGTTGAGCCCGCGGACGTCTTTGCCGTAGCTGCCGGCTTCGCGGCGGAAACAGGGGGTATAGGCGCAGCGATAAACGGGCAGCGCCGCCTCGTCCAGGATCTCGTCGCGATAGAAATTGGTCAGCGGAGTCTCGGCCGTCGGCACGAGGTAGAACTGGTCCTCCACCGTCTGATACATCATGCCTTCCTTGTCCGGCAACTGACCGACGGCGGTGGCACTGGCGGCGTTGACCAGAACCGGGGGATGGACCTCCTGGTATCCCGCGCGGCCCGCTTCCTCCAGGAAGAACTGGATGAGCGCTCGTACTAACCGCGCCCCGTCGCCCACGTAAAACGGAAAACCCGCTCCGGTCACCTTCGCGCCGCGCGCGAAGTCAAACAGACGATCGAAACCCGGGACTTCCCAGTGCGGCCGCGCGGCCGGCGAAACCGCCGCCGGGTCGCCGTGGGTGGCATGAACCACATTCTGCTCCGGCGTCGCCCCGTCGGGAACGGTCGCGTGCGGGAGGTTCGGCAGCGTGAGCAACGCAGCGCGCCACAGGGCCTCGGTCGCAGCCAGCTGGGCCGCCTTCTCTTTCACCGCCGCCGCCACGCCCTTCATCTCCTGCACCTTCGCGAGGAACTCCGGCGCGCCCTTCTTTAGCGAAGCCATTTCGTTGTTGGCCGCCTTCTGCCGGCCGCGCAGCGCCTCGACCTCGGCGAGCTGCGCGCGCCATTGCGCGTCGAGCGCCAGCACGGCGTCGAGGTCGACCGCCAGATGTTTCCGGGCGAGCGCCGCACGAACGAAGTCGGGCGATTCGCGAAGCAGTTTCGGATCGAGCATAGGGCGCTAGGTATGGCGCGCCGGTCAGAGGGAATAAAGAGCGAAGTTGCCCTACTTCTGGTCCGAACCGCTGAAAACGCTTTCGAGCCTCTCGCTGCTCCAACCCTGGCTCAGTACCTTTTCCTGGTCGCCTTTTTGCAGGATGACTTTGCGCAGGACGATCTCCGCCTGGCGCGCGGGCTACGTCCAAGGCAAAGAGCTCTTCGCGCTCCACATCGGCGTCCTTGATTGCCGTCGGCAGACTGAATTCAACGGCGTTGAAACCCAGAGCCACTCATAATCTCATCTGTCGCAGTGCAGAAGGAGTCCTCACACGTCGCGAGAACTGCGAACTGCAGGTTAAAGATCCTCCGTCTTACAGTCAGATGGCCTCCACATTGAGTCGACACTCCAAAAGGAGGAAAGTGCCTGAGTCCGGCAGAAGAGCGCGCCGCCAGCTTCGACTCTTCCTCACCCCAATCTCTTCCGAAACAGGTACGCGTAACCGCAATTCTTGGAGCAGCCAAGAACGGCGTTGTGCGTCTTCAACCGTCTTTCCCACCGCCATGGGCTTCTATTTCGAAGATCATCAAAGCATGTTCCGCCAGGCCGGCATGAACGTCGAGAAAACGCTGGCCTGCGTGGCCCGACGCTATGTGGGGTTCAATCCGCCCCATGGGCCGACCTTCCGGGCGTACTGCAAACGTGGCATCTTGCGCGGCAAGGACTTCCGGTACCACGCGGATTTCAATCGGTTCTTCCCTGGGGCCAAGGCCGAGCAGTTCGTGTACGCCTGGTCCAAGTACTGGTCGGACAATGGTTCGGAGCTGAAATTCGACGTCAGCTGTTTCGGCCCGATGGTCATCTTCTGCAACGGGCAGGTCGTCTTCAAATCAAACATCTTCTCCGAGCGTTGCAGCGACGACCGGCACTCCGTCGTGATCAAGTTGGTGTCTGGCTGGAACCACTTGGTCATCCGCTTCAAAAAGACGCGCGCCGGATTTGGCGGGAAATTCGGCACTTGGCTCGGCAAGCTCCCCTACTACTTCCTCATGCCGACGCCCGAGCGCGAAGGACAGGAAGGCTGGATCTTCACCGCTCCGATGTCCGCGGAACTCGCCGCGCTGCCGGGTCCGGGAATGGCCGAAAGCGACATCGGAATCAAATGGTACCCGGAAACCGGATGGGACAAAGCCCGGCTGAAAATGGGCCAGCTCAAGCGCATCTTCGGGCTGACGCCGAACGCGGTGGCGGTCGGTTGGACGCGGGCAAACTTCTTTCGTCCGGGCGCGGGACGCTACCGGCTCAGCGGTCGCCATGCCGGACCCATCGCGATCCACGTTGGCAACCACGAGGTGTTCCGCGCCGCCGCTGCCGGACGCATCGCGGCGGAGGTAAAGGTACCTTTCGGCCAGCACGATGTCATGGTGGTCTCGACGTGCAAGGGCCCCGACTGGGGATTCGCGCTTGCGTTGGAGCAGGACGGGGAGACGGTGCCGTGGATCAGCCCCTGCAACATTGTGGGGACCGGCGAAACTTGGATTTACCTCGGGCCGCTCGCAGCCACGAGCCCGCTGGATCTGGCCGCGCTGCGCAACCTCCACCGCGTCACTCCTGGGCTTTCCGGGGACACGTACTGGCGCCTCGACCTGCCGGATGGATGGGTGCGCCCATTCAACGAAAATCTGCTCTACGGTCGCTGGAACTATCCGCTGGGCGTCACCCTCTATGGTCTGCTCCATAGCGCCCGGACGATCAACTCGTCGGAAATCGAGCAATATGTCGTCAGCCACATACAATATTGCTGCGACACTTTCCGCTATGCTCTGTGGGATCGGGAGCAGTACGGCGGCGCCACGGGCGTCCACCATCTCCTGTCCAGCATCGACAGCCTGGATGACTGCGGATCGTTCGGCTCCGCTATGCTGGAGGTGGCCCGCCATGCCGAACTCCGCGGATACCGGGAGGTCGCCGATTTCGTCGCGGACTACATCTCGAACAAGCAGATCCGCCTGCAGGACGGGACGTTTTTCCGGAAGAACCTCATGCACGTCTTCCACGAAAACACGTTGTGGGCCGACGACCTCTACATGAGCGTGCCTTTTTTATGCCGGTACTACCAGCTGACCGGCGAACGCCGATACATCGACGATGCCGCGCGGCAGTTCCTCGGGTTCAAAAAGTACCTCTTCATCCCCGAGTTGAAGATCATGTCCCACGTCTACGACTTCAAACGGCAGATGGCCACCGGCGTGCCGTGGGGACGAGGGAACGGCTGGACGATCTTCTCGCTCTCCGAACTGCTCGCCGTGCTGCCGGAAAAACATCCGTTGCGTCCGGAGTTGGTCGGATTCTTCCGCGAACTGTGCGCGGGCTACCTGGCACTCCAGGATGCGACCGGCATGTGGCACCAGGTCCTCACCCACCCCGATTCCTATCCCGAGACTTCCTGCACGTCGATGATCACCTGCGCTTTCGCGCGGGGGATCCAATACGGATGGCTCGATCGTCCCGCCCCCTACGCCCAGGCGGTCTTCAAGGCGTGGGAGGCGCTCAACAAGACTTCGATCGACAAAGGCGGCAACATCCATGGAGTCTGTCGTGGGTCGGAATTTTCGTTCACCCCGGAGTACTACAAGCAAGAGCTGCTCTGGAACCTGAACGACACGCACGGGATCGGCATCGTGCTGCTGGCAGGCATCGAGGTGATGAAGCTGATGAAGCACCTGGAAAGCTGAACCGGCTTTCCCGACCCGTCCGCCGCGCGGCGCTTGGGCCGCTTGGGTTCACTCCGGGAAAAACCCGCGGAGGAAATGCACGCCCTGATCCACGGTCTCGGGCTGCGTGTCCTCCATCAAAACCTCGACCAAGGGTCTGTGCTCCTTGATGCAGTCCCTCAGCAGGCCGAAATGGAGCAGGCCCTGGCCCGCCAACACCGACTTGATCCGGTTGTCCTCCACCACGAAATCCTTCACGTGAATGATCGCAATGCGGTCGCCGAATTGATCGAACGATTCCCGCATCAGGTCATCCTGGCGCCGGTGGTTCTCCACCGACAGCAGGTTCACCGGGTCGAAAATGATCTGCAGATTGTTCGAGTCCACTTCGTCGAGCAGCCGCCGGATCCGGCGCGGGTCGGATATCACGTAGCGCTCCACGCCTTCAATGCCCACCAGCACGCCGAAGCGCTCCGCCTCGCGCACAAGTTCCCGCACGCTGCTCAGCACCGTCTGAAAGGCTTCCTCCCCGTGATTCCCCGGGTGAAAGGAAAAGTCGGAATTGAGCGAGCCGGTCTCGGTGCCCACGACGCTGCAACCGAAATCCCGCGCGTAGCGCAGGTATTCCTTGAAACGCGCCAGCTGGCGCCGGCGCGCCCCGAGATCGGGGTCCGCCAAGTTGATATAGCAGCCCAGCACGGCGATTTGGACGCCATGTCCCTGCATCGCCTCGCGGATGTGGCTGGCGAAACCGGGGCTCAGGCGTCCGGCGTCCGTCTCAAATTCCGCAATCGCCTTGGGCGGCGCCAGCTGGACGCAGCAGAAGCCCTTGGCGGCGACACGCCGCGCCAGCTCCCCCGCCGGCCACCGGCCGAAATCATGTGCTCTGACTCCCAGTCTTATCATCGCCATAGTCGTCATGCCTCGCCCATCGCGCCCGCCGTGCCGGAATCCACGCTGGCCGCGCGCCGCGCCCCGGCGTTGGTGACTCGACGGACTGCGCCCACTGCGATCACGTGAACGTCCGGCGCGGCCACGGCGCCGCCGATCCGGGTGGTTTGCGCCCATGGCAGATCGCGTCCAACCGCGCGAACCGCGCATAGACATCCCGGGCGGTCAACAGGCGCAGGTCGCCGACCGGCGCCTGGACGACATGGTTGGTCAGCCGGCCCAAGGGATAGGGGCCGAACTGCCGAGAGTCCGTCGGGCCGAAGATGCCCAGCGTGTTCACGCCGAGGGCCGCGGCTAGATGCAGCGGTCCGCTGTCGTTGCAAATCACCCAGTCCGCACGGCGGACGAGCGCGGCCAGTGACGCAAGGCTGGTGTTGCCCGTGAGGTTAAGGAACTGCCCCTCCGGGGCGTTCTCCCGGTAGGCCACCGGGTTGTTCCCCGCCCAAACAATTTTGCGGCCGGTGCCGTCCCGCAACAGGAGGTCGGTCAGCTGGCGGAAACCATTCCAACACTTCTCCGCCCGCCGGCTGTCCGGGAACACCAGGATCGGCTTCTGTCCCTGCCGGCCTTCAATGAAGCTGAGATTGAGGTCCGCCGGCTCCCGGAATCGCAATTCGCCACGCAATTCGGGCGCGGCGTCGAGGACGGGTGCGAACTGCAGCAGGATGTCGAGCGCATGGCTCTGCGCGCCTCCGGACGGCAGCGGAACCTTGCGCTGATAGAAGAAACCCGCGCCTTCCCGGGCGTCGCTGCGCCCGACCTTGGTCGCCGCCCGCGTCCGCCACGTCATCAACCCCGTTCGCAGCAATCCCTGCATGTCGAACACGAAGTCGAACGGCGTCTGCCGCACCTCGCGCATGAGTTTGAGGAAGCCGCCCACCCCCTCGCTCCGGTAGAACAGGTAAACGCGGTCCACCACCTCGCAATTGCGCACGAGGGGCGCAAACACGTCGCGCACGATCCACGAGATGCGCAACTCCGGCCGCTGCGCCTTGAGCGAGGCCGCCACCTGCAGGCCGTGCACAATGTCGCCGAGCGACGAAGGTTTGATGATCAGGAGTTCGGTCATGAACGGAGCGCGGAAAAGGCTTTTAACCGCGCGACGCATACGTTTCATGGGGTTTCGCCGCGAAGGCAAATGTTAATCCGCCCTTTCCGCGTGAATCCGCCCCGTCGCCCTCCTCCGTTCCCGACACGCTCCACCGGTGCTTGAGCCCCTCCTCAAATCCGCGGGCTGGACGTTGGCCCGCCTGCCCGAGCCGCTGGGGCGGCTTCTGGCCGCCGCGCTGGGTGACCTGGTGTTCTTCTGCGCTCCTCGCCGCCGGCAACTCGTTCTCTCCAACCTGCACCATGCCTTCGCGGACCGACCCGCCGCCTGGCGGCGGCGCATCGGGCGGGAGAGCTGTCACCGGCTGGCCGAGACGGGTCTATTCTCCCTCGCCCTGCCGTTTTTGTCCGAGGCACGGTTGCGCCGGATGCTCCGCGCGAGTCCGGCCGTGGCGGAGGCGTCGGCGCCGCATCGCTCTGGCGCCGGCCGCCCAGCGATCTTCGCCACGCCGCACTTCTGTTACTGGGAAAGCGAGACGACCCTGCCGCTGCTCGTGCCCCTGCCGTTTCCCGAATTCGGCGTGATCTACCGGCCGCTCGACAACCCCACGGCCGATGCTTGGGTGAAGCGCACCCGCGAACGCTTCGGTCTGCGCCTGCTGTCGCGCAAGGAGGGCTTCCAAGAGGCCATGAGCATCCTGCGGCGCCGCGGCTGCATCGCCCTCCTCTTTGACCAGAACGCCGGCCTGCAGGGCGCCCTGTCCCTCCTCCTCGAACGCGTCTGCTCCACCAGCGAACTCGCCGGTTTGCTCGCGGCGAAATTCCGCGCCGACGCGTACGTGGTCTTTCCCCGCCGCCTTGGTTTCTGGCGGATCGAAATCGATGTTGTGCGCGTCGAGCACGACGGCACCGCTGGCGGTGTCACCCTCGCGCTCAACCGCTGGCTCGAAACCCGTCTCCGCACCGATGACGATTTATGCGCCTCCTGGCTCTGGGCGCACGACCGCTGGCGCAACCAAGACATCCCCTCCCGCCGCCTGCGACTCGAGGCGAAGCGCAACCTGCTCGAGGCCGACCTCCGCCTGCGCGGTCTCGCCGCCCCGCCCCGCCGCACCCGGCTATGGGTCCGTCTGCCCAACTGGCTCGGTGACGTGGTGATGGCCCTGCCGCTGCTCCGTGCCATCCGCGCTTCGCGACCGGACGCCGAGCTGACCCTGTTGGCCAAAGCCCAATTCCAGCCCTGGCTCGCGCAGTCGGGCGTGGCCGATCGCGTTCTCGCCCTCCCTTCTCGCGGCCCGGGCTACTTTCTCCATTTCTGGCGGCTGCGCCATGAATATCCGGATTGCTGGCTCAGCCTGACCAATTCGTTCCGGGGCGACTTGGAGGGCTGGCTGACCCGCTGCCGCCAGCGCTTCGGCCTCGTGCGCCCTGGGCGCCCCCGGCCGCTGCTCACCCATCGCTTCCGCGTCCCCGACGGTTACGACGAACAACGGCAGCACCAGGTCGAGCTGTGGGAGAAATATCTTCGCCATTTCGGTCTGGACGCTCCGCCCGAGTTTGCCCCGCTTCGCCCGCCATACGCTGGCCTCCAAACTCCCGCCGTGGTCGTCGGCCTGATCTGCGGTTCCGAGAACGCGCCGGAAAAGCGCTGGCCGGTGGCGTATTGGCGTGAATTCATCGCACGTCTGCCGATCGCATGCCCCGGCGTCCGATTCCGGTTGTTCGGCACGGCCGGTGATCGGCTGCTCACCAACGAAATCGCGGCCGGCCTGGCCGAATCCATCGAGAATCTCGCCGGGCGTACCGACCTTGCCGCGTTTGCGGCGCGTCTCGCCGAATGCCGCTTGCTGGTGACCAACGACACCGGCGGCATGCACCTCGCCAACGCCCTCGGCGTGCCCGTCGTGGCGTTGTTCGGCCCGACCAGCCCGCTGCGCACGGGCCCGGTCTTTCATGCGCCCGTCCGGATCCTTCAGCCCCCCGGATGCCCGCCGGAGGGCGGAGGCCGCCTTGCCGACCTTGCACCGGCGACCGTCCTCGCCGCCGTCACTGAAATGCTCGCCTGAGGCTTTTCTCCTCCCCTTCCCTTCCTCCCTCACTCCCTTTCTCCCTTCCTTTTCCCTCCCTGTGCCCCTCCTCGAGATCAACGACCTTCGGACCTGGTTTCATCTGCGCGATGGAATCCACCGTGCGGTTGACGGGATCAGTTTCGCGCTGGAAAAGGGCGAGATCGTGGGCTTGGTCGGTGAATCCGGCTCGGGCAAATCCGTCACCGGCCTTTCCTTGATGAGCCTTGTGTCGCAGCCGCCTGGGCGCATCGAAGGCGGCTCGGCGGTTTTTTCCGGTGTTGATCTTTTGCGCTGTCCGGCCGCTGAGGCGCGAGCCATCCGCGGACGACGGATTGCCATGATTTTCCAGGATCCGATGACGTCGTTGAATCCGTATCTGCGGGTCTCCGAGCAGGTCATCGAGCCGCTGATCATTCACGAGCGGATCTCCCGGGCCGGGGCGTTGCGGCGCGCCGTGCGGATGCTGGAGGCCGTGGGGCTGGACGACCCGGCCCGCCGCCTGCACCAGTATCCGCACGAATTCTCCGGTGGCATGCGCCAGCGCGTCATGATCGCGATGGCGCTGATCACCGGCCCCGAGTTGCTCATCGCCGACGAGCCGACCACCGCGCTCGACGTGACCGTGCAGGCGCAGATCCTCGACCTCATCCACCGGTTGCAGCGGGAAACAGGCATGGCGGTCATCTTCATCACCCACGATCTGGGCGTGGTGTCCGGCCTCTGCGACCGGGTGCTGGTGATGTATGCGGGGCGCATCGTCGAGCGCGGCGACGTCCGCGACATTTTCCGCCAGCCGCGGCATCCTTACACCCGGGCGTTGCTCCGCTCGAGTCCGGCCTTGCAGCCGAAGGGCGTCGAACTGGCCACCATTCCCGGGTTGCCGCCGGACCTCGCGCGCCTGCCCGCCGGCTGCGCGTTCGCCCCGCGCTGTGAGGTCGCGACCGAATTGTGCCGCGGCCGCGATCCCGCCCTGCAAGAAGTCGCACCCGGCCACGCCACCGCCTGCCTCCGCGTCCAAGCCGGCGCAATCTGATTTTTCACAGAGATCGCCAAGAACGCCAACGATTGATGACAGCTCCCAGCCCGCTGTGCCTCCGCGACCTCCGCTTCCTCCTGTAGAATGAAACCATGTCCGAGCCGATCCTCGAGCTGACCAACGTCAAGACCCACTTCCCGGTGCGCCGCGGCGCCTTCCTGCGGCGCGCCGGCGGCACGGTGCGGGCGGTCGACGGCGTGAGCCTCACCGTGATGCGCGGAGAGGTGCTCGGGCTGGTGGGCGAATCGGGCTGCGGCAAGTCGACGCTGGCCCGCACCATCCTCCAGCTCGTTCCCGCCACCGCGGGCACGGTGGTGCTGGAAGGCCGCCACCTGACGGGTGCCGGCGCCAAAGTCATGAAGGAGGCGCGGCGCCGGTTGCAGATGGTCTTTCAGGACCCCTATGCCTCTCTCAATCCGCGCATGACAGTTTTTGCCGCGCTGGCCGAGCCGCTGGTCGTGCATCGCCTGTGTCCACGCTCCGAGGTGGCTGCGCGGGTCGCCGATCTCCTGACCCTCGTCGGCCTGCCGCCGCGCTTCGGCAGCAAATACCCGCACGAGTTCTCCGGCGGCCAGCGGCAACGCATCGCCGTGGCCCGGGCCCTGGCTTTGCAGCCTGCTCTGATCATCGCGGACGAGCCGGTCTCGGCGCTCGATGTGTCCATCCAGGCCCAGATTCTCAACCTGTTCGGCCAGCTGGTGCGACGGATGCACCTCAGCCTCCTTTTCATCACCCACGATCTCGCCGTGGTGAAACATATTTCCGACCGCGTGGCCGTGATGTACCTCGGAAAAATCGTCGAACTGGGCCCGGCGGCGGAGGTGATCGAACGGCCGCTGCATCCGTATACCCGCGCGCTGGTCAGCGCGATTCCGTTCCCGGATCCGGACGTAGAGCGCACGCGGCACCGCCTCGTGCTGACGGGTGATCCGCCCTCGCCGCTTCATCCGCCCGCCGGGTGCGCCTTCCATCCGCGCTGCCCGTTCGCGCAGGAGAGATGCCGGACCGCCGTCCCGCCGCTCGCGCGCGCGGCTGACGACCGGGAAGTCGCCTGCATCCGCGTGGACGAGATCTCCTCGTCAGATCCCGTCTGAAGTAGCCGTCGTGGCGGCAGCATCGGCGATCAGGTTCTCGTGATCGGCGGGACAGCTCCGTCTTGCGCAGAAGTTCGGGCGCGACCCGAAAAGGTTTTGACGAAACTGTCCGCCTCGGCCTCCGCCACTGCTTGGCCCGCGATCATCGGAACTCCGGGTGATTTACTGTCAGCCCTTCAAGCAGGTTGAGAAAAGCAACGAGTCTGCCATACTGGTCATTTCAACCCATCCACCCCATTATGAAACCGAACCCTCTGATCCCATGCGGCGCCGTCGCGCTGGTCGCGCTTTGCCTGGTACCCTCCGCCCGCGCGTCCGATGTCGGCAAGCGCTACCCGTCCGAAATGCGCACGTTCGTCGACAAGGTGACAGGGATGACGGTCACCGCCCTGACGACTTCCTCCTTCAGCGACGCGAAACCCTACCAGACGCACACAACATGGACGTCGGACGGCAAGTGGATCATTTTCCGTTCCAACCGCAGCGGCGCCAACGCGCAGGCGTTTCTCATCAATGAGACCACGGGGGAGATCGTGCAGCTGACGGACGGTCCCAACACTGGCACGGGCAGCCTCAACTTGAGCCGCAAATCGATGAAACTATATTTCATGCGCGGCGGCCCCAGTTTTCGCCCCGAAACGCAGGCGCCGGCGGGTCCACCGCCGCCGCGGCAACTGATCGAACTCAACCTCGAACCTCTGCTGGCCGACAGCCGGGCGGGGACGATGAAGGAGGCGGCCACCTATGAGCGCCTGGTTGCCACGCTCCCGGATGATCTGCGGGACGCGGGCGGGTTCGCCCTCGATGCCGATGAGACCAAGATCTATTGGGGCGTCGGCTGGGGACCCCTGCCGCCGAACCCGCCCAGCCGCGCCGAACTGGCCGTCCGCGGCGCTGCGGACGGCGCCACCGAAGCCGCGGCCCGCAGCCAGATTGACCAGCGAAACACCAATCCGGCCGAGGCCCGTGAGGCTGCCCGGCAACGTTTCGCCACTCTGGGACGCGGTCCCGGGGGCCTCCGCAGCATCGACCTCAAAACCGGCGAGATGAAAACCGTCATCGACGTGGATTTCCGCATGGGCCACGTGCAATGCAATCCCTGGGTCCCGGGCGAGATCATCTATTGCCACGAAACCACGGGCGACGCCCCGCAGCGCATGTGGACCGTCATGGGAGATGGCACGCACAACCGGCCGCTCTACGTGGAGACGCCCGATGAATGGATCACTCACGAAACCGTCGCGACCCGCGACGAAGTCATGTTCCTCATTTTGGGACATCTGCCCTACCTGCGCACCCATCCGACCGGCATCGCGGTCATTAACCTGCGCAACGACCAGATGAAGATCCTCGGCCAGGTCGAGGAGAATACCGGCGTTGGCCGGGGCACCGGCGGCTTCTGGCATTGCAACGGATCGCCCGACGGCCGGTGGGCCGTTGGCGACACCTTTGCCGGGAACATCTACGTGATCGACCGGCACAATGGCCGCATGACGCTCCTCACCACCGACCACAAGATGCGACCCGATCACACCCATCCCATTTTCAGTCCCGACAGCAAGCGCATCCTGATCCAATCCGGGCTGTTCTCCGACGGCAAAAATCTGAACCTGATGGTGGTCGCGCTTCCGGAGTGGCTGCAAAACAGCGGCTGAGACGCAACCAGGCAGATCAGGCAGGGCGTTCTGCTGGCCAGCCGAATACCGCGTCGTAGCTCGGAGCCCGAACAGGTCCGTAGCGCGCCGCCATTGGGCGCTGCCGATCTCACGCCAGCGGCCGGGAGCCGATCTGCCGGAGAGCCTCGTAACAGGCGATCCCCACCGCCGTTGAGAGGTTGAGGGAACGCATCGCCGGGTTCGCGTGCGGGATCGTGACCCGCCGCGCATCGCCGACGGCCGCGTGGAGCCAGTCCGGACAGCCCGCGCCCTCGTTGCCGAACAGCAGTCCATCCTCATCCTCGTAGCCCACGTCCCAGAAGGATTGTTTCGCCTTGGTCGTGAACAACCACACCCGCCGGGGCCGCGTGGCGCTGCCTTCAAACGCCTCCCAGCCGTCATGATGATGCACGTCGAGCGCGTACCAGTAATCCATGCCGGCGCGCTTGAGCTGGCGGTCGGTGATGCGGAAGCCCAGCGGATGAATCAGGTGGAGCCGTGCTCGTGTCACCGCGCACAGCCGGCCCACATTGCCCGTGTTCTGGGGAATCTGCGGTTCAAACAGCACGATGTGCAGCATGGCCTCGGCCGTAACCGCCCCGGGGCTCGACCGCAAGCCCGCGCGGGGGCCGCCGGGCGCCTCATCCCGGGGCACCCCAGAGATGATCCGTCCACACCGTCGCGGCGCGCGACGGTTCCTGGGTGGCACGGGTCTCCCGACCCGTGGCCCGCCAAGCACGGGTCGGGAGACCCTTGCCCCTTTGGTTGCGATTCAGCCGCGCCATGATATTCCGCCTTTACCTGCGACCGGCCTTCGGTAAATTTCCCATTGACGAAAGCCCTGCTTTCGTTCCGCCTTTTCTTCCGCCGTGACCTCCGCTTCCCCGAAACCCGTCCTCTTTCTCGACGACGAGGCAACCTACCTCGACATGATGGTGCAACTGCTGTCGGTGCACCTCAACTGCCGCATTTGCGCCTACACGCGACCTGACGAGGCGCTGGCGGCGTTGCCGAGCGTGAGCCCCGCCATGGTGGTGACCGATTACAACATGCCGACGATGACGGGGATCGAATTCCTGCAGCAGGCTCACGCCATGATGCCCGGTCTCGCCGCCATCATGATCACCGGCCACCGGATTGAGTTCGAAGACATGGATCTGAGCCAGGTGCCGGGACTGCGGGCCACCCTGTTCAAGCCCCTGCGGGCACGCACCGTCGCGGCACAGATCGTCGCCCACTGGCCGGATGAGAACCCGCCCGTGCTGCGAGATGAGCCGGCGCTGACGTAGCGGGCGTGACGGCCCCTCACCGCCGCGGTCGCAACGCCCGGCCCATCTCCCTCATTTGCGCCCGGCGTTTCAGATCCTCGCGTTTGTCGAACTGTTTCTTGCCGGTTCCCAGCGCCACCTCGACCTTCACCAGCGCCTCCTTGAAATACAGGCGCAGCGGCACCAACGCCCGCCCGCCCGCGTCCATCGCCTGGGCGATCTTGCGAATTTCGTGCTTGTGCAGCAACAACTTGCGCGGGCGCCGCGCATCGTGATTGTTGTCCGTTCCGTACTCGTAGGGGTCGATGTGCGCGTTGAGCAGCCAGACCTCCCCCCGCTCGACGCGGCCGAACGCATCGTTGATCTGGGCGCGGCCGTTGCGGATTGATTTCACCTCCGTGCCGCGCAGCGCCACGCCCGCTTCGAACTTGTCCTCAATGAAGAAATCCCGCCTCGCCTTGGCGTTGCGGATTTCGGTGTAGCGCTCGGAATCTCGGGCCTGGGCACACATCAGCGTCACCGACGCCGCGGCGCCGCCGGCCGGTGGCGCTCTCTCGCCACCCCCGCCCGCGCCCCAGCGTCAATTCTCGGGCATCTCGTGGTGAATCTTCCCCTCGATGATCTCGCGCAGGGCCACATCCTCAGGCAGCAGTTTTTCGAGCGACTCGACGAGCGGACGGCTGCCGCGTTTGAGCTGCTTGACGCGGCGCGATACCACGTTGATCAGGACGTTTGGGTCGTGGATGATCTTTTGGGCTTCTTGGATGTAATCGTCACGCATGGCAGGGCGCGGTCAGTCGGTGGAAACGGCAATGGCTACGGGACCACGCCCCCGGGTCAAGGGTTATTTGGCTGCCGGCAGAGCGGCCGCGGCGCGTTTCCGGGGAATCGGCCTTGCCAACCTTTGCGCGCCGCCTGACGCTTCGCCGGAAGCCGGATGGGATGACCTGGTGCATGCTGTCTGCCGACTGGCCGGCCGCCCCGCCGCACGAACCACCTCTTTCCCTCTCCTCGATGCCCAAGGATGATCTGCCGCTGGGCAGCGACCGAGTTTGGTTTCCAGGTACACCCATGGCGGCGCGGGACGTGCCCCGCGCCTCCAACTCGCAGTCCTCCAGTGCCACGCGGACGCGGAATCGTCAGCGCCGGTCAATTGCTCCGGAAGACGAAATCGCTCAATTCAACGCCGGTGGCGCTGCCAGCGGTGTCGAACTCCACCAGCGCCACACCCGCCGGCACGTTGACTTCCACCGCCTTGGCCCCCGCCGGACCCCACTCGTTCGGGTAGTCCGTAAAAAACTCTGCGCGGTCGCTGTCTGCGGTCACCAGGCGCTCCGTCAGCGCGATCTTGCCCGTCTTGATGTTCAGTTGGTTGGCCGTTTGCGGGGTGCCTTTGGAATGATCGTTCCACAGCCGGAAGGTCAGCACGCCCCCTTTCATGTTGGGCAGCGCCACCCGGCCCCCGGAGTAACCGTAGTACTCTCGTCCCGACGAGGTGCCGCGCAGAACCCGGCCGAAGTCCTTGAGGACCTCCGCGGACCGATTCAAGTGCTCCTTGAAATCGAACACTACCGGCGCCCCCTTGGTGAACTGCACCTGCGAGACCTCGATCCCGGTTTCCGAGCCAGCCCCGCTGAACTCCACTTGGGAGACGCCCTCGGGAATTTGGATCGAGATGCTCGCGCCCCCGGCGGGACCCCACTGGTTCGCAAACTCGGCATAGTATTCCTCCAGATCCAGCGATGTGGTGTACTGCGCAAACGACTCCTTGCGGGCGCCGACGCTGACCGTAATCTTGTTCGTCGCCGTGGCGAAGCCGGGCGCCTGGTCATTGTAGAGTTTCCAGCTTAAGAACCCGCCGTTGGCATGTGGCAGGTGGATGACCCCGTCGGAAGGCCCGAAAAACTGCCGCCCGGTCTTGGCGCCCTTCAACAGCCGGCTGACCTCGACCACCGGCTCGCCGGAGGAGCCGAGCTCCGACCGCTCAAATCCGCCCGCAATCGGCCGGTAACCGTCGACGAATTTCAGGTTGGAGACCTCGAGGCCGGTGGCGCTGCCGGCGTTGTCAAAAGCGATGGAGGCGGTGCCGGGGGGAATCGCGAGGGTGTAGCGCGAGATTCCTGCGGGACCCCAGGCGCCGCGGTATTCCGCGTATTCCTCCCGCCGCTGGACGCGGGTGGCATAAAGGGTGATCTTCACCTGGGCCGCACCAATGGTAGCATTGAAATAGTTGGTGTTCGCCGTGCCATCCGTCGGCATGTCGTTCCACAGGTTGAAGCCGAGCATGCCGCCCCGGTCGTGGGGCAGCGTGATCTGGCCACCGGAAAACCCGTAGTACCGCGTGCCGGTGCTCGCGCCGGTCAGCACCCGCCCCGCTTCGATGGTGACTCCACCTTCGCTGGCGGTTTCAGCGCCCAGGGGCGCGAGTAGCAACGCAAACGCGGCGGAGATGACCAATAGTCTATGCTTCATGGGATGACCCTTCCTTGGTGAATGATACTCTGGTTTGGAATCGGGAAAGGCAGATCTGGGCAGAGGGTGCGGCGGGGACCGTGGGCCTGAAGCGCCCAAGTTCAAAGGGGGGTTGAGCGGAACCTCCAAAGGCTGGCGTGGGGCGCCGGCCGGCGAGGCGAAACCCCGGCCCTTCTCCTATGACGGGTACTCCGCGCGCGCGCTTGAGACAAGGCTATTGTCGGCGCTGGTCGCCGCCCGTAAGTTGTGTTCGCCAACGTCCCCATCGCCGCCCAAGAATCACCCTCCGCCGCTCATGTTTCTCGGCTGGACCACCGTGGCGAACGCCGAAGACGCCGACCGCCTCGCGCAGGGCGCGGTCGCCGCCCGGCTCGCCGTCTGCGTGCAAGTGGAAGGCCCGGTCGTCTCGCACTACGAATGGGCGGGCCAGATGGAGACTGCCCGCGAGTTTCGCCTCCTGTTCAAGTTCCTGCCGGAACAGGCGGCCGCACTCGAGGCGTGGCTCCATGCCCACCATCCCTATGACACGCCCGAATGGGTGGTCGTGCGCGCCGAACACGTCTCGGAAAAATACTTGTCATGGGCCCGCGCGACCTCTACACCCGGCCCCTTTCCGAACCAGCCACCCATCGCCTGATTTCCCTCATGTCCCAACATAACAGCCTGCAATCCGCCAAAGGCGTCACCGTGAAGCGCAACGTCCTCAAACGCTTTGAGCGCGTCGAAACGCTCAAAAAGCGCGGCCAGTGGAAGGAAGGCGATCGGATCGTCGGCCTGCGCAAGACCAAGCCGGACGTCTGATCGGCTCCATTGAGTCGAACCGGCAAATCACGCCCCCCCCAGCGTTTTGGCGAACTGATGTAGGATCCTGCTTGCAGGCGACTTCGCTTGTGCAATCGCGAGTAAACTCGCTCCTACAACTGTATGAACCCGGCCGAACCGCCGACTCCCGTTGTTTCCGGGCAGGCTCGAACCGCTTCGACCTGCCCTTTTTGTTGATCCATGAACGAACTTTTCCGGGAGTTGATCGCATGGTACCTGCAGTCGCTCGATCGAGGCGGCTACTGGCTCGTGGCCCTGCTCATGGCGATCGAGAGTTCCGTCGTCCCACTGCCCAGCGAACTGGTCATTCCGCCGGCCGCCCACCTCGCCTACACGCAGGGCAAGATGAGCGTGTTGGGGGTGATCGTCGCGGGCGCGCTCGGTTCCTGGATCGGGGCGACCGTGATGTACTGGGCCTCGCGCTTGGCTGGCCGGCCGCTGATCATGCGCTATGGTGGCTATCTACGCCTCCCTTTGGACAAAGTGACGGCAGCCGAGCGCCGGCAAGCAGAGCGCGGTGGCATTGGAAAACTCGTTTCTTGGCTGCTTTCTGTCGTGCGCCACGTTATCAGCGTTCTGCTCATCACGCCGGAAAAGGTCGCCGCCGCCGAGCGCTGGGCCGCCCGCTATGGTCCCTTCGGCATCTTCTTCTCCCGCCTCCTGCCGGTGGTGCGCCATTTGATCGGCATCCCGGGGGGCATCGTGCGGCTGGATTTCCGCCTCTATTCCCTCTACACGCTGCTCGGCTCGACGGTCTGGTGCTCCGTGCTCGCTTGGATCGGGATCAAGGCGGGCCAGGATGAGGCGCTGATGCACGGGGAACTCCACCGCGTCACGCTCTGGGTGGCGGGCGCCTTTGTCGTGCTCGGCGCCATGTACTACCTCTTCGTCCATCGGCAGATGAAAGAGACGAAACCGGACTGACTCCCGCCCCCGGTTTCCCTGGCGCACTCCGCGCCCTTGCGTGAGGCCACTTCTTGCCTTCGTGCCCTTCGTGTTCTTCGTGGTGAGTTCTTCCCGCATTTGCACTCGACAGGCGGGGCGACCGTTTTGAAACTGCGCCCATCTTTGCGGGCATAGCACAATGGATAGTGCACCGGTCTCCGAAGCCGGTGATCTGGGTTCGATTCCCAGTGCCCGTACCATCTTAAGTAACTTATTAATAATAATTTAAGACGAGTCATAGAGACCAGCCTTGATTTTCCTGACGTATTCCTGACATTGGATGGTGATGAAGACGATCACCATCAGGAAACGGGGCCAGAAGTCTTACATCGAAGTCCACCACGGGTCGCACGTCGTCAAAATCTACACCTCGGAGCGCCGGAAGAACGGGAGCCGCTACGACGAGCACACGCTGGTTTACATCGAAGCCGGCAGGCG
>Ga0182027_10004614_pt1 | contig 21295 bp, 18 predicted proteins | sample 712E1DmetaG_FD_121300 | JGI IMG/M metagenome (GOLD analysis project Ga0182027, IMG submission 121300) | Permafrost microbial communities from Stordalen Mire, Sweden - 712E1D metaG (Illumina Assembly) | ecosystem: Environmental > Terrestrial > Soil > Wetlands > Permafrost | place: Sweden...
CGATCGAACCGCCACAGTCACGAATGTCGTCCTTGCCGGTCTCGGTGGTCAGGGCGTCATCAAGGCCTCGGACATCCTGGCCGATGCCGCGTTGAGGGCCGGCCTCGACGTCAAGAAGTCCGAGATCCACGGCATGAGCCAGCGAGGCGGATCCGTCACCTCGGACGTGCGCTTCGGCACGAAAGTCCTCTCGCCCATGGTTCCGGCCGGCGAGGCCGACTTCCTGGTGGTTCTGGCCGCTTCCGAAGTCGAGGTCGCGTGGCCGCTGCTCCGAGCCGGCGGCATCGTGCTCGCCCCGGACTTGATCCCGGACGCGGAATTGCCCAACAAGCGCAGCCTCAATGTGGCGCTGCTGGGAGCCCTAAGCCACTACCTCGATATCCCGGCCGAAACGATGCTCGACGCCGTCCGGGCGGCGCTCCCGGAGAAGCTGCACGCCGTAAACGAGCGAGCCTTCGAATCCGGCAGAAAACTCGCCGCCGCAACCGGCACAATCCGCTAGGCGCCGGTCACCGTCACCCGACGCCCTCGAGTCGCATGAGGAGGCCGTCGTGAGCACCTGGAACGACCCGCCGGGGGGATTCCACCCGATCAGCGCTCCGGACTATCTGCCGCGTGAGCAGCTGCAGAAGATCCAACTTCAGCGTCTGCAGTCGGTCGTCGGCCGTGCCTATGACCGCGTGCCGTTGACCCACTCGCGAATGGACGAGCGCGGCCTCACGCCCGCCTCCGTTGGCTCGCTGGCGGACATCGCCAAGCTGCCCTTTACGGTCAAGACGGACCTGCGCGACACGTATCCGTTCGGGCTCTTCGCGAGCCCGATGGAGGAGATCGTCCGGCTCCACGCCTCGTCGGGCACGACCGGCAAGCCGATCGTTGTCGCCTACACGCAAGCGGACCTGGACGTCTGGAGCGAGGTCATGGTCCGGGCCCTCGTGGCCTGCGGAATGCATCGCGGCGACGTCATCCAGAACGCCTACGGCTACGGGCTATTCACCGGCGGTCTCGGCGCCCACTACGGCGGCGAGGCGCTGGGCGCGACGGTCATCCCGATCAGCGGCGGCAACACCGAGCGCCAGCTGATGGTGATGCAGGACTTCGGCGTGACGGCGATCTGCTGCACGCCGAGCTACTTCCTGCATCTGCTCGAGTCGGCCAAGGAAACCAAGATCGACTTCTCCAAGCTTCGAGTCGGCGTCTTCGGCGCCGAGCCCTGGAGCGATTCGATGCGCGAGCGGATCCAGGACGAGAGCGGCATCCGCGCCCACGACATCTACGGCCTCTCGGAGATCATCGGCCCCGGCGTCGGCATCGAATGCATGGAACGCCGCGGCCTGCACATCTTCGAGGACCACTTCTTCCCGGAGATCGTCGACTCGGAGACGGGCGAGGTGCTGCCCGAGGGCGCCGAGGGCGAACTGGTCCTGACGACGCTCTCCAAGCAGGCGATGCCGCTGATCCGCTACCGAACACGAGATGTGACGGCGCTCGTGTCCGAGCAATGCGCCTGCGGCCGGACCCTGCGCCGCATCCGACGCATCGGCCGGCGCTCCGACGACATGTTCATAATCCGCGGCGTCAACGTCTTCCCCTCGCAGGTCGAGACGGCGCTGCTGCGGGTCGAAGGCACGCTGCCGCACTACCAGATCATCCTGACTCGCGAGGTCGGGCTGGACCAGATGGAGGTCAAGGTCGAGGTCACGCCGGAGGTCTTCTCCGACGAGATCCGGGCCCTGGAGAGCCTCCAGCGCAAACTCGAGGCCTCGATCGAGAACATCCTCGGCTTGCGTGTAAAGGTGACGCTGGTCGAGCCTCGTACCCTGGCTCGCAGCGAGGGCAAGGCCAAGAGAGTGACCGATCTGCGCAGCGTCTGACGAATCTCCAGCGGCGGCGGGCCAGGCAGATGGCCACGCCGCAAGCCCCATTGCCAACCTGGTCTTGGCGGACCTAGTGGTCCGCGAGCCACTCCCAGAACAACAAACAGGGAGCAGCCCAGAATGAAGCTTCAACAGCTATCGCTCTTCCTGGAAAACAAGCCAGGAGTTCTGCGGGCGCCGTGCGAACTCCTTGCCAAGAACGGCATCGACCTGCTGACGATGTCGCTGGCAGACACCACCCAGTTCGGCGTCCTGCGCTTCATCGTCGCCGACCCCGAAGCGGCCCGAAAGCTGCTCACGGACGCAGGCATGGTCGTGCGCATGACCGAGGTCGTGCCGGTCGAGGTCGACAACCACCCCGGCGGTCTGGCCAGAGCCCTGGCCGCGATCGAGGAGGCCGGCCTGGCCGTGGAGTACATGTACGACTTCGGCGCGGCATCTCGCGGCGGCAAGGCTGCGATCGTCTTCCGCTTCGAGGATCCGGACGCGGCCATCGCCGCCCTGGGCAAAGCCGGCGTGCGGATCTACTCCGGGGAAGAACTGCTCAAGTAGGTCGAGATCGGCCGCCGGCCGGCCTTCGGGAAACGGCTCTGCCGAGCCCGCCGGACGCCTGGGATCAGCCGTCGCGCCCGCGCAAGAGCGCGACGCGGAAACCGCGTAGCTCGCCCGTCGCCATACCGCCGGCGATGGTCGGGTCCGCTTCCATGACGCGGCGTGCCGATTCCTCGTCCGGGGCTTCGATGACAGCGATTCCGGTGTTGATCGTGCCCAGCGTGGGTCCGGCCATGATCAGTATGCCCTCGGCGAGAAGTCGCTTGAGCCTTTCGAAATGCTCGGACCAGACCTGCTCTTCATCGTCGGTCATCGTCGCCGCGAAGTCGTCCCGTGGAGCGTGGATGAAGTAGATCCATTCGGCCACTGCTGCCTCGCATGTTCCTGCCGGACCGCCGCGTGAACGGCGCGTCGTTGCCGCGAGTATGGCTACCCCGACTGCGGCGGGATCTGCGTCCGGCAACTTGCACCGGGCGGCTTGGGCCGGATCGAAGGAACTTATCGGAAGAGCACCATCGTGGCCGTCTGGTTGATGTGGCCCATGTACTCCTCGCCGTAGGTGGAGAAGCCCACCGTGGGCACAGCGTCGAAGACCTTGCCGTACTCGTCCGTCTGGCCCGTGGCCTCGAGTTCCAGCGTGCGCAGGATGCAGTTGAAGTTCAGAAGCCCTCTGGCTCCGGGATTGCGTTTGAGGGCGCTGCCTAGAGCCGAGGTCGTGTCCTCGACGATCCCGGTCGAGTCGAGAACGGCGAGCTTCATGCCTTCGTCCACGCCGCAGTAGAACCGGACCTTGTCGCCGATCACCTGCTGCGGGCTTCTGACGAAGGGTTCGCCGCCGATCATCAGGCCCAGAGGATGGGCCATGAACTGGCCGGCCAGATCGTCAGGCTTCACTCCGAGTGCCTCGGCGTAGGCCGCAACGGCCGGTCGGCCGTTGAACTCGATGACTTCGCGGGCTGCCTTGTCGACCTTCGTCGGCACCAGGAAGTGCCGGCTGGCGTGGAAGCTCTGCGTCTTGATGACGTCGAAACCGTTGGGGCATTCGAAAAGGGCCAGCACGGCGGCATTGGATTGGGTCCGCCCGGCAGCGGCAACGAACGTTTCCTTGAACGCGACATCGTCGCCGGCGGAGCCGCCGATGAAGTTCACGTTGGTGAGGTCGCCGATGCGATCCATCACACGTTCCTCGGCGCCCGAAAGGCCGTCCACCAGGACCAGGCCGATCCAGCGCTCGGGATCGAGATCGATCATCTTCGTCCCGATCCGGCTCTCCCAGGCGGCGAACGTGCGGTTGATGCCGTCCACCGAGGCCTTGATGTCCGGGATCAGTTCAACTTCGGCCCGTGACACGACGTCGGCGTCGAAGCCCATCGCCACGATGGCGCCCTTGGTCATCGAGCCGCTGACCAGCTCGCCCGACGAAGTGCAGCCGAGCGTGGTGGAGGCCGGGAATGCGGCGGCTACCGATTTGGCCAGCGCCTGGGGGTCGTGCTTGGGGGACGCGAAGTAAACGACTACCGCCGGCGTCCCGAGCTGAGCTGCCAGTTCCGCGCCGGCGTTGACGGTTCCGTTTGTAAGGTGCGCAACCTTGATAGCCATCGAGAAAGGCTCCTCAGAGAGTGACGTTGAGTTCGGCCGCAACCTCGCGGATCCTGGCGATGACAATCGGATCGTCAGGCGAATTCGCGTCGAACCTGGCTGGATCGAGGCCTTTCAAGATGAGCTTGGTGAGCGTCGTTGTGGCAAGGACTGAATTCCCCTTGCTCCGTTGCTCGACGATCTGGTCGATCATCGCTCTGACCTGGCCGGCCATCTGTCCTCCATGAACCGCGTCTGCAGGGGTAATCGAGCCGGCATGAGGTGTCCGGCCCCCCGGGTCGTTCCCCTTGGGTGTCGGTCGCAACCTTGCGCGTCTCAAGGTTTCTGCTTGATAAGCGCCAACGCGTTCGGCGACTTCCGGGCGGCCCGTAGGCGTGACACTGTTCGCACTGCCGGCTGCCTGGGGCCCGGCTCGCGCTACCATATCCAACCGGAGGGTCCCGTCGGGACCGGGAGGACGCGCGGGTCGGCCGCGGGGAGGAATGTGACCGTGCGCCATCGGACGTTCGGAAGGCTGGGCTGGCAGGTCGGGGAGCTCGGTTACGGAATGTGGGGCATGGGGGAGTGGACCGGCTCCAACGACAAGCAATCGATGGCGGCGATGCAGCTTGCCGTCGACAAGGGCGTGAACTTCTTCGACACCGCCCAGTCTTACGGCGACGGCCACAGCGAGCAACTCCTGGGCATGTTGATGTCCGGGCACCGCGGCCAGCGAGTGTTCGCCACAACCAAGGTTCCGCCCAGGAACCGCCAGTGGCCCAGTCGGCGTGGGGTGCCCTTCGCCGATGTCTTTCCGCGCGCATATGTGCGCCAGTACGTCGACACCAGCCGTTCCAACCTCGGCATCGACACGATCGATCTGCTGCAGCTCCACGTCTGGGAAGACGCCTGGTTGGACCGCGGGGAGCTGGCCCAGACCGTCGCCGAACTCAAGCGCGAAGGCTCGATCCGCGCCTTCGGCATCAGCCTCAACCGCTGGGAGCCCTGGAACGGCATCCGGGCAGTGAAGTCCGGTCTGGTCGACGCCGTGCAGGTCATCTACAACATCTTCGAGCAGGCGCCCGAGGACGAACTCTTCCCGGCCTGCCGCGAGAACAAGGTCGCGGTCATCGCCCGAGTCCCGTTCGACGAAGGGACTCTGATCGGGAATCTGACCCGCGATACCACCTGGCCGGAAGGGGACTGGCGCAACAGCTACTTCGTGCCCGATAACCTCAACGCGTCGGTGGTTCATGCCAACGCACTGAAGCCACTCGTGCCCGCCGGCATGACGCTGGCCGACGTGGCCCTGCGCTTCATCCTGGCCAATCAGGATGTGAGTGTCGTGATCCCGGGGATGCGCACCATCGACCACGTCGAGGCGAACACCGCGGCCTGCGACGCCGGTCCGCTTTCGCCCGAATTGGTGGCCAAGCTGCGAGCCCACCGCTGGGACCGCGAGCCCACCGACTGGAGCCAGTAAGCGGCGTGGACGAAGGCCCGGTCAATTGCCGGGGTTCGGCGCCGACGCGGGGCCGTATCGGATCGATCAGGCGCCGGCCGACTCCCGCGCCAGCCGTCGGAGCACGGCCGGCAGGATGCCGCCCTGGCGGTAGTAGTCGAGTTCGATCAAACCGTCCAGCCGGGCCGTGACCTCGAAACGGCGCTCGGCTCCGGCCGCCACTCCACCCGCGCCGCCACCGGCTCCGGCCGCCACTCCGCCCGCGCTGGCGCCGCCACCCGCGGCCGCCCGAGCGACCACCGTCAGCCGCCGGCGCGGCGCAGGGCCTCCGGCGGGGAATTCGATCGTGAACGACTCGCGGCCCGTGAGTCCGAGCGTCGCTGCGCTCTCACCGGGGAGGAACTGCAGCGGCAAGATGCCCATGCCGACCAGGTTGGAGCGGTGGATCCGCTCGAAGCTCTCGGCTATGACCGCCCGGATCCCGAGCAGGCGCGGTCCCTTTGCGGCCCAGTCGCGCGACGACCCGGAGCCGTATTCCTTGCCCGCGATGACGATCAGCGGCACGTTTTCGGCGGCGTACTGCATCGCCGCGTCGAAGATCGTGGCCGGCTCGCCGTCGGGGAGATGGACCGTATACGGCCCCTCGCGGCCGGCCAGCGCGTTGCGGAGGCGGATGTTGGCGAACGTGCCGCGCATCATGACCTCGTGGTGGCCGCGCCGCGCGCCGTACGAGTTGAAGTCGAGCGGGGCAACGCCGTGAGCCTGAAGCCACCGGCCGGCCGGGGACGACGGCGCGATCGAACCGGCGGGGGAGATGTGGTCGGTCGTGACCGAGTCGCCGAAGACGCACAGCGCCCGCGCGCCCTCGATCGCCGCGAGCGGCGCCGGCTCCACTCCCAGCCCCACGAAGAACGGCGGCAAAGCCACGTACGTTGAGTCGGCGTCCCAGCGGTAGCGGTTGCCAGACGGGATGTCGAGCGCCTTCCACTGCGGCCCGCCTTCGAAGACCGAGGCGTAGGCCTCGCGGAACAGCTCGCTGCTGACTGCCGAGCCGACAGTCTTGCGAACTTCTTCGGTCGACGGCCAGATGTCGCTGAGGAACACGGCCGCGCCGTCGGAGCCAAACCCGACCGGCGTGGTGGTCAGGTCGACGTCCACCGTCCCGGCAAGTGCGAACGCAACCACGAGCGGCGGAGAGGCGAGGTAGCTGGCCCGGACAAGCGGATGGATCCGGCCCTCGAAGTTGCGATTGCCGGACAGTACGGCTGCCACGACGAGGTCGTTCTCCTCGATGGCGTCGGCGACGGGCGCGTCGAGCGGTCCGCTGTTGCCGATGCAGGTAGTGCAGCCGTATCCGGCCAGGGCGAAGCCGAGCTTCTCGAGCGGGTCAAGCAAACCGGCGCCGCGCAGGTATTCGGTCACGGCCTTGGAGCCCGGCGCCAGGCTCGTCTTTACGGTCGGCGGCACGACCAGCCCGCGCGCGACGGCGTTGCGGGCCAGCAACCCGGCCGCGACCATGACCGTCGGGTTGGACGTGTTGGTGCAGCTGGTGATCGCGGCGATGGCGACGGAGCCGTTTGAGAGGTCGACTGTTCGGCCGCCCGCCTCGACTCGCACGCTCGGATAGCTCGTCGCGCTTGCGGAGACGGCCGAGCCCCCGGAATCGCCCGAGCTCGCCGGTCCGGCCGCGACGGCCGCCCCGGCCTTTTCCTCGAGTCCCTGCGGATACGCCCCTCGGAAGTTGTTGCGCAGATCCCGCAGCGCGACGCGGTCCTGCGGGCGACGCGGCCCCGCCAGAGAGGGCTCCACCGAACCCAGGTCCAGCGTCACCAGCGCGTCGAATTCGGGCGTGACGCCGGGCCGGCGCCATAGCCCCTGCTCTTTGGCGTAACGCTCGACGAGAGCGATCCGGTCGGCGGCCCGGCCGGTGAGTCGCAGGTACGCCAGCGTCTCGTCGTCGATCGGGAAGAGCGTGGCCGTCGGCCCGAACTCGGGCGACATGTTGGAGATCGTGGCCCGATCCGCCAGCGCGAGACCCGCCAGGCCATCGCCGGTGAACTCGACGAACGAGCCGACCACGCCGTAGGAGCGGAGCATCTGCGTCACCACCAGGACGAGGTCCGTGGCGGTGGCGCCTTCCGGCAGTTCACCGGAGAGCCGGACGCCGATCACTTTCGGGATCGGCTGGTAGAGCGGCTGGCCGAGCAGCACCGCCTCGGCTTCGATGCCGCCGACGCCGTAGCCCAGGACTCCGAGGCCGTTGATCATCGTCGTGTGCGAGTCGGTACCGACGAGAGTGTCGGGGAAGGCGACTTCGCCGTGACCGTCGGCGGCGGCGCGAGTGGTGACGACAGAGGCGAGGTATTCGAGGTTGACCTGGTGGACGATACCCGTGCCGGGCGGCACGACGCGCAGGTCGTCGAAGGCAGTCTGGGCCCAGCGCAGCAGCTTGTAGCGCTCGCCGTTGCGCTCGTACTCGCGCTCGACGTTGAAGGCGAATGCGCCGGCCGTGCCGTAGTGGTCGACCTGGACCGAGTGGTCGATCACCAGGTCGGCGGGCACGAGCGGGTTGACTCGCGACGGGTCGCCACCCAGCTTCGCCATCGCGTCACGCATCGCCGCCAGATCCACGACCGCGGGGACACCGGTGAAGTCCTGCATGATGACCCGCGCCGGCATGAACGGGATCTCGACCGCGGCCGTTTCGGGCGCGGCCGAGGCGCCGGGTTTCCATCCGGCCAGGACCGTGACGTCGGCCTCGTGGACGATGCCGTGGCCCGCGTGCCGGAGCACGTTCTCGAGCAGGATCTTGACCGTGACCGGCATCCGGTCCAGGTCGCCGCCGAGGGCGGAGAGGCGGTAGAAGTCGGCTAGTCCGGGGCCGAGTGGGGCCCGGGCGCCGAAGGGATCGCTGGCCATTTGACCGCTCCTTCGAAGTGCCGCCCCGACGGTCTTCGTCGAGGCGACCAGATCGCCTGGCCCCGGGGTGGGTGCGCCCTGCCGCGGGGGGTTTAGTTGTGTGCCGCCTACATCGAGAGAATCTCGCTCGGTCAGGCGGCCGAATGCCTTCGTTGCAGCCTGCGCTCCTCGCTCACGCACCCTCAGGTGCGCTCGCCAAGGTCAGGCTTGCCTGACCAGTGCTCGGCTGCGCCTCGGCCTCGACCGTCGGACCGAGCGAACCTGGTCGCTCGATGATTCCGATGCGGGTACACTCGGGGCGGCGGCCGCGGTTGCGGCTTGGCCTCGAGTGAGTTCCATTCGAAGGATACCGCCACTTCGCGGCGGGGAGGGACGTGGCGTGAAGATACGGCCCGTCGATGCGGACCGCGGTTCGATCGGTGCGCCGAGGGTGGGAATCATCGGTGCTGGGGCGGTTGGGACGGCCCTGGGCGTGGCGATCAGCCGAGCCGGCTGGTCGGTGACTGCCCTGGCGAGCCGGGACGCGCGACGCCGCGAACGATTCGCCAGCCTCGTTCCGGGCGTCAGGGCCTTTGTGGAGCCGGGCGCAGTCCTCGAAGAAGTGGAACTGGTCGTCGTATCCGTGCCCGACGATGCCATAGCGGCGGTCGTCGATTCGATGCGGCTCTACGGTGGCCAGACCATGGTCCACACCAGCGGCGTGCTCGGCGCGGAAGTTCTGACTCCGGCCCTTGCAGCCGGCAGCCACATCGGCGCATTCCATCCTCTGGTGTCGTTCACTTCGGATGTCGAGCGGTCTGTGGCCGGCATTGCGGGCGCGACGATAGCAATCGAGGGCGATGAGGCGATTCTGGGTCTGCTGGCCGAACTGGCCGAAGCGATCGGCGGAGTCCCGGTCCGGTTGCCGCCGGGTGCCAAGGCGGCGTATCACGCCGCGGCCGTCATGGCCTCGGGCGGTTTGATCGCACTGCTCGACGCGATCGTCTCACTGGGCGCCGCAGCCGGCCTCGACGAGCGCGGTGCCGTGGCGATCTACGGCCGCTTGATGGAGCAGACACTCGCCAACGCGAGAGCTGTCGGAGTGGCGGCCGCCCTGACCGGGCCGATCGTGCGCGGCGACGCCGGGACAGTCGAAGCCCATCTGGAAGCTCTTCGGCGTCTCGCGCCGGGGGCGGTGGAGCTGTACAAGGCCGCGGCGAGGCGCGAACTCGACATTGCCGAGGAGCGGGGCACCCTGGCACCGGAGCAGATGGAACGCGTCCGGAGCGCGCTTGCAAAGGTCGGCTGAGCAGGTAGGATGGGGCGATGCAGCACAGCATCGCGGCTCAGTACGCGGCCTGGCAATCTGCCCGCTTCGTACGCCCCGTCGGCCGTGAGTGGGAACGCCGTCTGGGCCTCCACTCGAGCCTCACCTTCCAACGGGCGGCGACCCGGCTCAGCATCCTGCGGCCCTCACGCGACGGCTTGCTGGTTACCGGTTGGCGCCCCGTGACGACGCGCCGCAATACTCCGCCGAGCGGTCTACCTCGTGCTGCCGTGACGATCTGCTGGACCGGCGGTCGACCCAAAGCCGCCGACCGGCGTTCGAGTCTGGCCGCGGCCCCGTGGCGAGGCTGAGTACCGCCACCGCTACTTCCGCGGGCGGCATCGTCTTCCGGTTCCGGGAGTCGACGCCGCAGCTTGTGGTCGGCCGCCGCAAGCGTGAGCGAGACGCTCACACCTGGACGCTGCCGAAGGGCACGCCCAATCCCGGCGAGACGCTCGAGGAAACGGCCCTGCGCGAAGTCTGCGAGGAGACCGGTCTCACCGTGCGAATCCTGTCGCCGCTTGACTCCATCAACTACACCTTCGTCCAGCGCGGCACGCGGATCCACAAGACCGTTCATTACTTCATGATGGAGCCGACCGGCGGCGGTTTCGAAAGCCACGACCGGGAATTCGAGGAGGTCCGCTGGATCTCGTTCGACGAGGCCGCGACGTTGCTGTCGTTCGTCACCGAGCGCGGGCTGGTGAGTTTGGCCGCCACTCGACTGCCCGACAGGTCCGCTTGACGGCACGCTGAATCCAACCGCCGCTCCGGGTTGCCGGCGCCAGGTTGCCTGAACTGGAGGTCGACCACTCGAATGGCTCATTCCCAGGACGCGCCGATGGCGACGCCGCTGGCCGACCGTCACGCGGCTCTCGGAGCGCGCATGGTGGAGTTCGCCGGCTGGATGATGCCCTTGCAGTACACGGGCATCCTCGAAGAGCATCGTGCGGTGAGATCGCGCGCGGGCCTGTTCGACCTGTCTCACATGGGTGAGATCTTCGTCGAAGGCCCCGAGGCGGCCGATGGTCTGGGCCTTGCGCTGACGTCGAATCCCGGGGCGTTGAAGGTTGGGCGGGCTCAGTACTCCATGATCTGCTTTCCCGACGGCGGCATCCTCGACGACCTGATCGTCTACAGGCTGGCGGACCAGCGTTTCATGATCGTGGCCAACGCGTCGAATTCGGCGGCCGTCAGCGACGCTCTGACCGCCCGGCTGGCCGGGCTGAAGCTCGTGCTCGACGACCGATCCCTGGCGACGGCGCTCGTGGCGATTCAGGGTCCTCGGGCCGCGGCAATTATCGGGCCGCTCACGGACGTGGATCTGACCGCACTCCGCCACTACGCCATCGCCGAGGGGACCGTGGCCGGCGTCCCGGCGCTGGTTGCCCGCACCGGCTATACGGGCGAGGACGGGTTCGAGGTCTTCGTCGAAATCGGCGCCGGCGCGGTGGTCTGGGATGCGCTGATGGCGGCCGGCAAGGCCGAGGGCATCGTTCCTGTGGGGCTGGGGGCCCGCGACACGCTCCGGCTGGAAGCCGGCATGCCGCTGTATGGCAACGAGCTCGGGCCGGACTCCACGCCGTTCGAGGCCGGTCTGGGGCGCGTGGTCGCCTTCACCAAAGAGGGCGACTTCGTCGGCCGTGCCGCGCTGGCCAAGGCCGCGGATGAGCCTCGAAAGCGCCTCGTCGGTCTGGCGGTCCGGGGCCGGGGGATCGCCCGCCACGGCTACGAGGTCTTCAGGGGCGATCGCCGAACCGGCATTGTAACGAGCGGAACGCTGTCGCCGACGCTCGGCGATCCGATCGCGATGGCGTACGTGGCGCCTTCAGACGCCGAGCCCGGTACGATATTGGAAGTTGCCATTCGCGACCAGCGCGTCCCGGCCGAAGTCGTGGCCCTGCCGTTCTACAAGAGGCCGTCGTAGGCGGCGAAGTCCCGGCCGTCGACCGCACGCCCGCCGACGACAGAGCGAGGCATAGGAGGAGTCAAGGCCATGGTGCCCCAGGATCTGCGCTACACGAAAGAGCATGAGTGGGTCCGTGTCGTGGGCGACATGGCGACCGTCGGCATCACCGACTATGCCGCCGAGCAGCTCGGTGACATCGTCTTCGTCGAGCTCCCGGAGATCGGCCGGGCCGTAGTCCAGGCCACGGCCATCGGCGTGATCGAGTCGGTCAAGGCAGTGAGCGACCTCTTCGCCCCGATCGGGGGCGAAGTCGTGGAGTCAAACTCGGAGCTTTCGACCCAACCCGAATTGGTCAACAGCGACCCCTTCGGCAAGGGCTGGATGTTGAGAGTCAAGGTGGACGACGCGGACCAGGTAGGGGGACTGCTCGATGCCGCTGCCTACGAAGCCCTGATCGCCGAAGCCTGATCCGACCGGAAGACCAGACCCGGCAGGGAGTTGAGCAGAATGGCCTACGGCCCGCACACGACCGAAGACCGTGCCCGCATGCTGGCGGCGATCGGTGTCGACTCGATCGATGCCCTGTTCGCCGACATTCCGTCATCGCTGCGGTCGTCGAAGCTGAACCTGCCGCCGCCTGAATCCGAGTCCGAACTGTCCGTTCGGCTCGAGACCATGGCCGGCCGCAACCGGGTCGACCTGATCAGCTTCCTGGGCGCGGGCGCGTACCGCCACTTCACGCCGGCGGTCGTCGACCAGCTGCTGCTGCGGGGCGAGTTCTACACGGCCTACACGCCGTACCAGCCGGAGATCAGCCAGGGCACGCTCCAGACCATCTATGAATACCAATCGATGATGGCCGAGCTCACCGGCCTGGACGTGGTCTCCGCCTCCCACTACGACGGCGCCACGGCCACGGCGGAAGCGGCGCTGATGACCTGCCGCGCCACTCACCGCGAGCGGGTCCTGGTCAGCCACTCCGTCCACCCGCATTACCGCGAGACGATCCAGACGTATTTCGCCGGAGCGGCTCTGGCCGCCGATGAGATCCCGCTCGTAGCCGGCGGACCTGCCGACGGCACCACGGATCTGGCGGCGCTGGAGCGGCTGCTCGCCGACACCGACCGGCCCGTGGCCGGCGTAGTCGTGGCCAATCCAAGCTTCCTGGGGCTGCTCGAGCCGATGGCCGAGATCGGCAAGCTGGCCCACGCCTCCGGCGCGCTGTTCGTGGCCGTCGTGGAGCCGGTTTCGCTCGCGGTTCTGGCCACGCCCGGCGAGTACGGCGCCGATATTGCGGCCGGTGACGGTCAGCCGCTGGGAATCCCACTTTCCTACGGCGGGCCGTACCTTGGGATCCTGGCTTGCCGCGACGCTCTGGTCCGGGGCATTCCAGGGCGCCTGGTCGGCATGACGACCGACGTCGACGGCAGGCGGGCCTTCGTCATGACGCTGCGTGCTCGCGAGCAGGACATCCGGCGCGAGAAGGCCGCCAGCAACATCTGCACCAATCAGGCCCTCTGCGCTCTCGCCGCATCCATCTATCTCGGGGCCATGGGACCGCACGGACTGCGCGACGTGGCGGCTCTCGGCGCCGCGCGGGCCGCCGAGCTGGAGGCGGCCCTGGCCGCCGCGGGTGCGCCGCGGCTTCATCCGGGACCATATCTGAACGAGTTCACCGTCCGCGTACCGGACGCGGCGTCGGTACACGCCCGCCTGATCGGGCGCGGCATCCTGGCCGGACTGCCGGTCGCTCGCATCATGCCGGGAGAGCCGTCCCTGGCCGATGCATTGCTCGTCTGCGCCACCGAGATCACGACATCCGCGGAGATCGCTGCTTTCGGCGCCGCACTCCACGAAGAACTCGCCGGAGGCGTCCGATGACCGTCGCCGGAGATCGCCTCGGCCCCACGCTCTTCGAACGGTCGCGGCCCGGCCGGGGCGGCGGGAAGGTTCCGCATCCGCCTAAAGACGCGCTGGCCCGAATCCCGGGCGAGTATCTGCGCGCGACGGGGGCGCGCCTGCCTGAGGTCTCCGAGCCGGAGCTGACTCGGCACTACGTCAACCTGAGCCAGCTCAACTACGCGGTCGACACGGGCTTCTACCCGCTCGGCTCGTGCACCATGAAGTACAACCCCAAGATCGACGAGTGGGCGGCGCGCCTGAACGGCTTCGCGGCACTCCATCCGCTGGCTCCGGACGAGCTTGCTCAAGGCACGCTGCAACTCCTCTGGGAGCTGGAGGCCTCGCTGGCTGAAATCGGCGGCATGAAGGCGGTGACGCTCCAGCCGGCGGCAGGCGCTCAGGGCGAGCTGACCGGCATGCTGATGGTCAAGGCCTATCACCGGCACCGCGGCGACACGGAGCGGACAGAGGTTCTGGTGCCGGATTCGTCGCACGGCACAAATCCGGCGACGGCGTCCATGGCCGGCTTCAAGACCGTGACAATCCCGTCGGCTGCGGACGGTGGCGTCGACGTGCAGGCGTTCCGAGCGGCTTTGGGCCCCAGGACGGCGGCGATCATGATCACCAACCCGTCCACGGTCGGGCTTTTCGAGTCGCGGCTGTGCGAGCTGCTGGATGCGGTTCATGAAGTCGGCGCCCTGGCCTACATGGACGGCGCCAACCTGAACGCGATCATGGGCCGCTTCAAACCTGGTGAGGCCGGGTTCGACGTGATGCACATCAACGTCCACAAGACGTTCTCCACTCCCCACGGCGGCGGCGGTCCAGGCGCCGGACCGGTTGGAGTGGGGGAAAAGCTGCTGCCGTTCCTGCCGTCACCGCGGGTCCTGCGCGAGCCAGACGGCCGGTTCCGCCTCGAAGTTCCCGGCGAGCGGCCCGACAGTATCGGCCGTGTCCGCGCCTTTGCCGGCAACACGGGAGTTCTGGTCCGCGCCTACGCATACATCCGCGCCCACGGCGGTCTGGGACTCTGCGAGGTCAGCGACGACGCGGTCCTCGCGGCCAACTACCTCAAGGGCCGCGTGGCCGACATCCTCGACGTGCCATTCGCCAGACTGTGCATGCATGAGTTCGTGGCTTCGGCGGCGACGCTCAAGTCAGCGACCGGAATCAGGACGCTCGACGTCGCCAAGAGGCTGATCGACTACGGCTTCCACCCGCCCACGATCTACTTCCCGTTGACCGTCGAAGAGGCGCTGCTGATCGAACCCACGGAGACGGAATCGCTCGAGACTCTCGATGCCTTTGTCGAGGCACTGCGGTGCATCGTGGCCGAAGCCCACACGGATCCGGACCTGCTGCACTCGGCTCCCCACGACTCGCCGGTGCGCCGGCTGGACGAGACGACGGCGGCCCGGCAACCGAACCTTCGCTGGCGTGCCATGACCGGCAGTCAGATGCCGTGCCCGGATTGAGCAGTTCGGCCAAGGCCGGGTGCGGCACCCCGGCCGTTTGACACTCTGCCGGTGGCTGCGCATAGTACCGGCCTGTGACAGCACGGTCTTTCCCGACGCTTTCCCGCGCCCCGTCAATCCCCGTCTCGTATTGATGGCCTCGGAGATGCCGCCGGTGCGGGCGAGGCTGTCGTCTTGAACTCGCCATGGAGCAGCCTGGATGCGTAAGCGTCTGATGGGCATTCTTGTGGTCTCGGCGATCGTCGCGGGGGCATGCGGATCTTCGACCACGAGCGCGCCCACGACCACGACCTCGACCACGAGCGCGCCCACGACCACGACCACCGCTTTGGAGAGTCCTTCGTCGGGCACGAGCGGCGCCCCGATACCGGCAGCGCTCGACCTGACCGGGACGACGTACGAGGCTGCGCTGGCCCAGAAACAGGGCGGCAAGATCACGCTGGGCGAGTGGCAGTACCCCGACACGGTCAATCCGTACTACGCCATGTACGAGACCGACATCGAAGCCTCCGACAGCATGTTCAGCAACCTCGTCGATGTCACGCCCGACCTGAAGTACGTCCCCGACCTGGCCACGAGTGTGCCGACCCTGGCCAACGGCGGCGTCGTCCTCAAGGGCGGCGGCATGGACGTCACCTGGAAGCTCAAGCCCAACATGCAGTGGTCGGACAGTTCGCCCATCAACTGCGACGACATCAAAGCCACCTGGATGTGGGTCCTGAACAAGGACAACTCGGGACTGGCAGAGGGCACCGTCGGCTGGCAGGACGTCACCGGGGTCGATGGCGGCGGCGGCAACACCTGCGTGATGCACTTCGACAAGATCTACGAGGGCTATCTCACGCTCGTCTCGCCGCTTCTGCCCGCGCGCTACCTCACCGTCATCCCGGTGAAGACCGCCAAGACCAAGTTGTACCCGATGGACAACCTGGTGAAAGGCGTCTACAGCGGTCCGTACGTTCCCTCGAGCGTGACGCCGCACGCGTCGATCACCCTCAAGCCGAACCCGTACTGGCAGACCATCAGCGGCCACGCACCGTGGCTCTCGTCGGTGGTGTGGAAGTACTACGGCGACGTGAACACGATGATCGACGGGTTCACCAACGGGGAATACGACCTCGGTCAAGACCTCGACAACACCAACGATCCGGCCCTGGCGTCAATCCCGGCGGCGCAGCGAGTCGTCCACGATTCTTCAACATACGAACAGCTGACATTCAACAACGCCAGCTTCGCCACCAAGTTCGGTTCCGACGCGGGCCCGATCATCTCGGCGATCAAACTCGCGACCGACCGCCAGGCGATCACCAAGTTGCCGCTCGTGGGAAATGTCAGCGTCACCGACAACTTCGTGTCGCAGCTAGCCTGGTACTACAAAGCCATCGGTGGCGTGAACGGCATCGGCGGAACAGCTGCAGCAGATCCGACCACGGCCTACACGATCCTCTCAAACGCGGGCTGGACCAGAGGTCCCGACGGGTACCTCGCAAAGGACGGCAAGACGCTCCAACTGAACTACTGCACAACGACGCGCCAGTTCCGAGTCGACACCTTGAACCTGATGGCCGCCCAGATGAAGCAGATCGGCATCAAGGTCAATGTCAGCGCGAAGCTCGACTCCGCGGTCTTCGCATACTGGACCGCACCTGGGGCAGACACGACATGCAACCTGAGACACGGCAACTTCGATGTGGCCGAGTTCTCGTACGTGTCACGTTTCGACCCGCTCGGCGGCTATCGGATCTACCACTCCACGCAGATCCCCACCCAGACGTTGCCGGATGGCGAGAACCTGAGCCGAATCAAAATCTCAGCACTGGATTCGGCCTACGACACGATCGCCGGCAGTGCGGACTTCACGACGGTTGCTCAGGCTATGTACTCGATCCAGAACCTATACGGGTCGGATCAGAACACCTACCAGCTGCCGCTCTACTTCCGCCAGGACATCTGGCTCGTTAGCCCGAAGTTGCACAACTTCACGGGCAATCAGACCTCGTCCGGGGCCGAATGGAATATCGGCGACTGGTGGGTCGGCTGAGCTTGAGATCGCACGGGGCGGGGCCCGTGAGTGGGAAGCGCAGTTCGGCGCCGGTCGGCAGAATCCGCCTCGGCTCGCTAAGGTTGTAGCCCTCAGTAGGTCATGCCCTCGGGCCGGGGGGACCGTCGTCTGTTTCGGTGCGCCGACGCCGGCAGGCGAAGCAGTGATCAGGAAGGAACGGAATGTGAAGCGTTGGGCATCGATGCTGGCCGCTATGGCCCTCGTTGCGGCTGCTTGCGGTAGCTCGAGCTCGACGGGCCCGGTAGGCCCCAAGACGGGCGGAACGCTGACGGTGGCGCTGGACGGCGACATGCAATACGCAGACCCGTCGCTGGTCTCCGACGCCAGCTCGCTGTACGTGGCCAACCAGGTGGTCGAAGGGTTGCTGGGCTTGGAGCCCGGAACCACGAGCGTGATCGTGCCCGTGCTTGCGGCCGCTCTGCCGACGGTCAGCACCGACGGACTGACCTACACGTTCCAGCTTCGATCCGGCGTCAAGTTCCACGACGGGACAGACCTAAACGCGCAGGCCGTCCAGTTCAACTATGACCGGTGGAAGAACTTCCCGGCCGGCGACCTCCAGAAGAGCGCCTTCTACTACGCCACGGTGTTCGGCGGTTTCGGTCAGGCATCCAACGTGGCTTCGATCCAGACTCCGGATGCCTCGACGGTCGTATTCCACCTGAGCAAGCCACAGAGCAACTTTTTGATTACCCAGACCGTGGCGGCCTTCGGGATCCAGAGCCCGGCCGCGATCCAGGCGAACGACGGCAACGATCCGAAGCTGGCCAAGAACGCCTACGCGCTGGGCGTCAACGGCCAGGGCAAGGCAATGGTCGGCACCGGGCCGTTCATGTTCGCGGGCTGGCAGGCCGGCGACCATGTCACGCTTGTCCGGAACCCCAACTACTGGAACACCTCCTCGCGCGCGTATCTCGACCAGGTCGTCTTCAAGCCGTTCGCAACCCCGGCGAAGGAACTCTCGGCGCTCCAGGCCGGGAGCGTGGATCTGGCAGAGACTCTCGCGCCCAATGGAGTCAAGACAATCCGCGGCGACTCGGGCTATACCGTTTTCGATCGTGGCATGGGCTGCAACCTAACGATGCTCGGGATGAACGACTTCAGCCTCGCCGGGGCTACGCCCAATGCCCTGTCCAGCCATGGCGTCCGTCAGGCCATCGCAGCGGCCGTGAACAAGGCCGCGTACATCAACGGCTACTACGCGGGGCTGGCCAGTGTTGCCGACAACTGGGTGCCCTCCGGAACCCAGTACTACACGCGTGAGTATCTGCCCGGCTACGACATCACTTCTGCCCGGGGATATCTCGCCCAGTCGGGCAATTCCCACCCGACTTTCGACCTCTGGTATCCGACGGGTGCGCCGGAGTCGGTCATGCCGGACCCGAAAGGACTCGCCCTTTCGATTGCCGCGGACCTGACTGAGGCGGGCTTCACGATTAACGTCAAGACAGAGGCGTACTCGCCGAACTATCTGGCCGATGCCGCCAGCGGCAAGATGTCACTCTTCCTGCAAAGCCAGTCCTGCCACTGGGCCGGCGTGGATGACTTCCTCTACACGTCGTTCTTCGGCTATCGCAACGCCGCCCCGCCGACCCAGTTCAGCTACACGAACGACGCCTTGAACGCCCTGATGCTCCAGGCCCTGAGCGACCCGAACCCCGCCACGGCCAAGGCCGACTGGGTCAGCGCCCAGAACATGGTCGAGGCAGACATGCCCACCGTTCCGCTTCTGACCTCGAAATTGCCGGCCGGAGCCAAGAAGTACGTCATGGGCTTCGTGGGCGCCGGCAACCGGACCGAGATCCTCAACACTGTCTGGCTAAACAAGTAGGCGAGTTTCCCCGGACCGCGTCTAGACTTCCCACATGCAACCGCTGCGCATCGCCCTGGCGCAATTGGCCCCGCGTCTCGGCGTCCTGAGCGACAACCTGGCCGCGCACCATAGGACGCTGGCCGAGGCCCGGTCCGGTGGAGCCGATCTCGTCGTGTTCCCGGAACTTGGCTTGACCGGCTACCAGTTGCAGGATCTGGCCGCCGAAGTGGCCATGAGTGCCGACGATCCCAGGCTCCTGGGGCTGGCCGCCGAGTGCGGCGGAATGTCGGCGGTCGTGTCGTTCGTTGAAGAGGCGGCCGATCACCGGCTCTTCATCAGCGCGGCGCTCCTCGAGGACGGTGAAGTCCGCTTCGTCCACCGCAAGCTGTTCCTGCCCACGTACGGCCTCTTCGACGAGCGGCGGTTCTTCGCGGCCGGCGATCGGTTGCGGGCGACGGACTCGCGGCTGGGGCTGCGCATTGGGCTCGCCGTTTGCGAGGACTTCTGGCATCTGGCCGTGCCCGAGACGTTGGCCCTCGACGGGGCCCAGATTCTGATCAACGTTTCGTCGTCGCCGGGCCGCGATCTGGCGGCGATCCACGAAGTCGGGCTCGGGACGGCGGCGTCGTGGCGCAACCTGATGAGGACCTACGCCCAGCTGACGACGAGCTTCGTGGTCTTCTGCAACCGCGTCGGCATGGACGAGACGATCAGCTTCTGGGGCGGATCCGAGGTCATCGCCCCGAGCGGCGAGGCGCTCTTCACAGCGCCGCTCTTCGACGAGGGCCTCCATTTCGTCGACGTCGAGCTGGGCGACGTGCGGCGTGAGCGGATCGGACTGCCGTTGCTGCGCGACGAGCGGCCCGAGCTACACCTGCGGGAGCTGCGGCGGATTCTGGCCGAACGGACCGGGGTCGCGGCCGACGCGGACGGTGATGCATCCGGCGCGGACGGCGCGGCGCGGGATGCCACCCACGAGGCACCCGCCGGCCACGAGGCACCCGCCGGCCACGAGGCACCCGCCGGCCACGAGGCACCCGCCGGCCACGAGGCACCCGCCGGCCGCGAGCAACCCTGATGACCGCGGAGTCCGGCATCGAGCCGCGGGGCGGCGGAGAGCCGGCCGAACCGCTCTTCGAACTGCCGCCCGAGCTGGCGATCGATACGGCCGTCGCCCGACGGGTGATGGTCGGCTTCATCCGCAACCAGCTGGCTCAGGCCGGTTTCGGGCGCACCCTGCTGGGCCTGTCTGGTGGGATCGACTCGGCGCTCGTGGCTTATCTGGCGGCAGAGGCGGTGGGTCCGGAGAACCTGCTCTGCGTGCTCATGCCGTATCGGACCTCCTCGTCCGAGTCGGTGGCCGACGCGAGAACGGTCGTCGATCGGCTCGGCTGCGCCAGCGACCTCATCGACATCAGCCCGATCGTCGACGGCTACTTCGGTTCCGATGGGCGATCCGGGGCAGGCGGCCCCGGAGCTCTGGAGGCGAGCCAGCTCCGGCGCGGCAACTTCATGGCGCGAGCCCGGATGTGCTCCCTGTACGACCGCTCGGTCACGTGGGGCGGGCTCGTTGTGGGGACCGGGAACAAGACCGAATCTCTGATCGGCTATTCGACGCTGTTCGGCGATTCGGCCTGCGCGTTCAACCCGATCGGCGATCTCTATAAGAGCCAGGTCCGGCAGGTCGCGGCCGCGGTCGGCGTCCCTGAGGCGATCATCCGGAAGGCTCCCTCGGCCGACCTGTGGCCCGGCCAGACCGACGAGGCCGAAGCCGGGTTCACTTACCCGGAACTGGATCGGCTCCTGTTCTGGATGATCGACAAGCGCCGCACCGACGAGGAACTTGCGGCGATGGGCTTTCGCGCGTCGGCGATCGAGCGCGTGAAGCGGCTGGTGGCCGTCTCCGAATTCAAGCGCCAGGTGCCGCCGGTGGCGAAGCTCGGGCCGCGGACCACTGGCGTCGACTACCTCTATCCGCGCCGCCGTCCCGGATCGGCACGGTGAAGGGCCGCGCCGCTCTGACCGACCCGGCCGCCCGTCACGACCAGGCCGCCCGCCACGACCAGGCCGCCCGCCACGACCAGGCCGCCGGCGCCGCCGAGCCCGGCAAACGGGGCAGCCTGTACGTCGTGGCAACCCCGATCGGCAACCTCGGCGACGTGACTTTTCGTGCCGTGGAAGTGCTGAAGGCCGTCTCGCTCGTGGCGGCCGAAGACACCCGCCTCACCCGCCGGCTCTTCTCCCGTTACGAGATCGGCACTCATTTGGTGAGCTACCACGCCCAGAGCGGCAAGGCTCGCGAGCTGGAACTTCTCGAGCATCTCCGCTCGGGTCGCGATCTGGCACTCGTAACCGATGCCGGGACGCCGCTGGTCAGCGATCCGGGCGCCGAGCTGACATCGGCCTGGGCCGAGGAGGGCGGCAACGTGGTGCCGATCCC
>Ga0182027_10004615_pt1 | contig 21289 bp, 14 predicted proteins | sample 712E1DmetaG_FD_121300 | JGI IMG/M metagenome (GOLD analysis project Ga0182027, IMG submission 121300) | Permafrost microbial communities from Stordalen Mire, Sweden - 712E1D metaG (Illumina Assembly) | ecosystem: Environmental > Terrestrial > Soil > Wetlands > Permafrost | place: Sweden...
AACGTATGGGAATGGACGTCGGAAAAGGACAGCCGGGCGCGGCTGCTTCGGGGCGCATCGTACTACTCAACGCCCGACCAGTGGATTCTGTCGCGCCGGATGGAGCCACCGGAGGAGAGCGGGTGTCGTCGGGTCGTGCCTGCCGACTCGGGGTCAATCCGCCCTGAGGACTTTGAGGAGTACGGCTTCCGGCTGGTCAGGGAGCCCGATGTCTAGTCCAACTTCCGGGGTGCCTCCGCTCGGCACGGACACGCTCCCTCCCACAGAGTTTCTCCTCGCCATGCATCTCGAGATCTTCGTTCCCAAGGTAAAGAAGACGGAGCTTAGACTCCACAAGTGGCTCTACCAATTCATGAGACGGGCGGAGGCTATTCCGATGAATCCGCGCGCCTGGGATATGGTTCTGACCCGTGATCCGGAGCTAAGGAAGCGCTTCGCCAGCAAGGAATACTGGGAGAACATCGTTTACGGGTATTCGATTTATCCAGCAGACGGGTGTTTCGTTTCAGGAAGGAGCGCCGCGAAATGTACCGAACTGAAGCGCCATTTTGGGCCGCCAGAATCCTACCGCCACTCCATCTGTGTCGAGTCCATAGCGGTTGTCAAGTTCATCATCACCAACTACCTCAATTTCGAGTTCGATCTCGAACAACTCGCCCTGGTACAGACCTTAGAACGCCAGCGCGACTACGACACTAGCCCGAGAGTCACCGGGTATGCGCTCTCGCCCGCCTTTGCCAGTTTTGAGGGACGTCCGCGGTTCGATAATCAAGAGTATTTCAAATTGCGGTGCACGGCCCTCCACTACCAATTCACCGCGGATCACATCTTTCACGGTATTCGTACGCTCGTCTTGCCGAAGGAAACCGAAGTTTGGGCGCACCGCTGGTATTCCGTTGTGATGCGAAACCTCACTTCGAAGTCCATGCCTCCTCATGGCCGTCGCGCTCCGACGGCACAATTAGAAGAACGGGAACTCCGGTTTAATGGAGAGAAAGGAAGCGTGATTTGTGTATCGGACTATGATAGGGACCCTCCAGGAAGCACGCTTGGCGAGTTTTCGGCGCCAAGAATGCGTCCAGCACCGGGTGCCTGAGACGACATCAAAGAGGTTTGCCACTGAGGTTGTGCAATGAGCGCGATGATGATAAAGGACCGTTTGGTGACGCTATTGCAGCAATGCGGTCACCTTATCCTGGATGATGTCCAGCGTCCGATTGATCTGGCATACCAAGACGAGGTCGAAGACCAGATTGTCGGAATTATGCTGCAGGGGGACTCCTCGATTGACTCAATCATCGATTCCCTCCGCGATCCGCTGTTCGACCGCTTCAAGAGTGTTTTTGTTCTTGCCGCCGATCCCTTTGCCTGCGGTCCACAATTGAATCGCGGTCGCGTAAGCTGTTGTTCGTATTTCGAGCTTTTCGGGGCGATCACAGGCTATAACTTCGTCCCCTATCTCCTGCGTGAGCGGCAGGAGTGGCAAAGGCAGAGGGCGGATCTGAGGCAGTTTGTTCCGATTCGCGCCGAGGCTCCTGGGCCAGAAGGCGTCGCCGATGTAGATCTTATACAGCATTTATTAACTGGGGCCGTTCGGGATGACAGCAAGATTCCGCTCCAGATTTGTTTTGGCGAATACGGAAGCGGGAAGAGTGTGGCTCTACTGCAATTGGAAGACTTGTTGGCACAGCGATACTTGGAAAATCCCCTCGATAACCGCATCCCGATCCGAGTGAAACTGATCGAGTGTCGCAGCACCAGCAAGGTCTTTGATCTCATTCGGGGGGCTGTGCAAGGCACTAATTCGGATTTGTCCTCGGAGAAGCGCTTCTTGACCCCGCACGCGCTTTGGCGGCTGGTCGAAGCTGGGAGGTTCGTCTTTTTGCTTGACGCTGTGGACGAGATGTTGTATTTGGAGGCCCCGTCGGTTGAGTTGGCGTACCAAATCAAAGAACTCCTGCGGCTTCATTATCGGCACGGGAACTTTTCTGGAGGGATCATCGAGAGGGCGCGATCCATCTGGACGTGCAGGACCACGTATTCCGAAGACTATTTGGAAGCGGGCGGGAGCGAAGAGGTGCCCGAGCTAATGAGGCCGTTGACGGAAGGCTCGGAGCCGATTTGTCTCCGGCCCATCGACACGAAGACGATCGAAGAACAGCTTGCAGAGGCCGGGGTGGCGGATGCCGTGAGCTGGGTGTATGGGGTGAAGGATCTGTGCCAACTTCCGCTCTGGCTGCAATTTGTCATCCGGGCCCTGCCCGCATGGGCCAATGAGGATCCTCCCGTGCCCAGCTTGGAGGTGTTCAGAAGACTAATCGAGATGGCTCTGCAACGAGAGCGCCAAGAGAAGCTTCGGGAAGTGGATGCCGAGGGGCAGCGCACCTTGGTGGAACCGATTGCTTGGAAACTGCACCAGAATCGAAAAGCGGCTGATCAGAACGACGTTACTCTTCCTGAACGGGACTTGACGAAACTCTTCGAGTCCCGTTTACGCCGTGAGAGCGAGCATACTTCCAAAGGGTCAGATTTGGCGTTTAATAAGATGCTGGCTAGTTTGAAGCTATGCTCGTTCTTATCACGCAACGCAGACAACTGCGGTTACCACTTTTATCCAAGACCATTCGAAGATTACTTCGTCGCCACCGCGCTCGACCGCTGTTTCGATCTGGGTGTCCTGGATTTACGGCCGCTGCCGATTCCAGATCGTTTTCGAATCTCCGAGGGGGTTCGGCGATTCGTGTCCGAGTCCTTGTTTGCCCAGCGACTGGGCCAGAAGGAGGCCAACCGGTTCCAACCCGTGAAGGTGGGAGAGGAATGGGTCAAGTTTCCGGAGGGCTTGTTCGTATGCAACCGGCTGCTAGCGGACGGCGGAGTGGCCGAGTTCGTGGAGTATGGCGGCGCGTTCCTGATGGCCAGGGGGCCGGTGACGAAAGGGGAGTACAAGCACTACCTGGAAGCGAATCCCGGAGCGCGGCAACCCGAGGGCTGGAGTACAGCTAGGTACGATCAGCTCTGCCCGGAGGACGACTTTCCGGTGATCGGAATCCGGGCCGAGGATGCGGAGGACTACTGCCGCTGGCTGGGGGAGCAGCGGAACGAGGAGATTCAGTTGCCCAGCGACGCGCAGTGGCAACGGGCGGCGCGGGGCCGGGAGGGGAGGCTGTACCATTGGGACTTGGCAGCTCCGACGGAGCCGGCAAAGGTCTGCAACGGGCTACCGTACTGGCAGACGCGGCCTCGGGTGGCGGGACCCCGCACGACGCGGTGTGGCGAGTTTGGCGAAACGGAATACCTGTGCGACCTGATCGGCAACGTATGGGAATGGACGTCGGAAAAGGACAGCCGGGCGCGGCTGCTTCGAGGGGGGTCCTACTACTCGACGCCCGATCAGTGGATTCTGGCGCGCAAGACTGGGTTATCGGAGGAGAGTGGGGGCCGTCTTGTCGTGCCCGCCGACTCGGGGTCAATCCGCCCTGAGGACTTTGAGGAGTACGGCTTCCGGCTGGTCAAGCCAGACAGCGGCGCCAAGTGAGATAAACTGAAGACTGTCGGACTCTTAAATGCCACAATCATCGCGAAGATCGTTTTGGGAGAACAAATACAGCTCGGTCATGCAGTTCTTTCAGACCGAGGATTATGGCTCTGCGGTATCCGCCTCGGAGGATCTCTTCCTCGAAGTACTGACCGATCTCGTCAGCAGTCTCGAACCTCGGCTCGCGGAGCCGGACAAAGCGAAGCTGGTGGATCTGATCGACACCATCGGCTCCCGGCTACCGCTTCGCCGTTTCAACCTTGACCAGTTCGCGCGCCTGTACGCTGAATTTGAGGTACTGGAACGCTTGGCTTTGTTGGATCCCGACCAGGCGCACTTGGCCAACGTCGCGAACCTGTTCAGCCTCTCCGGTCTCAGCAAGCTCTTCCTGTACCTCCGCCGAGCTGGTCTTGAGAAGAAGATGTTGCGCGGACCCGCGCAGCAGATCGTCGTAGCGCTCGGCGCGTTTCTCCAGTACGACCGGCGTGCAACCCTCGTCAAACTCGAGATCATCCAGAATCGCGAGGCGATTGAAAAGGATTTACAGGAATACATCGAGACTCGCGACAGGTTCATCGAGATGCTCGGGTTGAGCTCCGCCGTGGATACTGAGGCAGGGACCAAGGTATTCGATCTGGTTGAGAAACGGGGCCTGTTATTTAATCGCTCCGACAAATCCCGTAATGTCTCATTCAAAGTGGCGACGCTGGTTAATCTGCTCAGCCATATCTATGCAGGGATCACGGAAATCAAGAGCCGGGATGAAGCTGATCGAATTTTCGAGAAAGCTGGACACGTTTGCGGCACCAAGTTCGGAGCGCAGATGTACGAGAGCAGCCAGCGATCACGATACGAGTTGAACGATGCGGAAGTCGTCGAGCGGTGGTGTGTGTTCGATTCAGACGTCGGTTTCGGTCGTTTTCACAACAATCTGACCTTTGAACGTAGCGCGCATAAATTTGAGGTTACGGGGGCGATCAATTTAAGTGACAATTTTCTCATAACCAGCAAGACGGGCAAGGACACCGTGCATATCTGCCCATTCATGAAGGGCTACATTCAGGGCGTACTAGAGATGATGTTTCGTGCGAACTTCGAGGTTACTCACGATATCAGCGACTGCGAGCAGGGCAGCCCCGGCAATAAGCAGAGCGTGTTCAACGTCCGCACCGTATTATCGAATGGGAACGGAAAGAGCGACCGTTTCGCCCAGCCTAGCTAAGCGAGTTGACCGCTGGCGCAGACGCACGTCGCGCTCGTTCGTCTTCGAGATAGCGCGCCAGCATTGTTGCTAGCCGTTCGGCATCACTCAACTCGACAAGGGGGTTGGTGGCCACAATGCGTAGCGCATGGATATCGACTAGGTTCTCTTGTGTTGACCCCTTGCCTGCGTCATTCTTCACTTTGACACTAGCCAGCCCACGGTCTAAATTGACCAAGAAGTCACCCTCCGCCACTACCCGCTCCCGCACCGCTTTAACGAGGGAGTTTAGAGTCTCCCGCGTTTCTCCAGGCTGGGGCAGAGGCGCAACCGCTATCGTGTTGAGGTCTACCCGATGGAGGACTTGGAAAGCCCCGCCCGAGGCGAACGCCGCAGCCAAGCGCTGCGTGAAGATCAGCAGGTGGTCGATAACCGCCCTGTATCCCTCGGCCCCGAGCGTTTGAATGGCAATCCAGAGCGCGGCGGCACCGCCGCCCGGCCGTGACCCCTCCAGTGTTGGAGCTAGATCAACCAAATACGGAGCTTCGTGATGAATCTGTTGCAGAAAGCCTTTGTCGCGGAAGATCACGGCGCCGCAAGGGTACTGTAGGAATCCGGTCTTGTGGCCGTCCACCGTGAACGAGTCCACGTGTTCGAAACCTTCCATGCGAGGCCGGACCTTCTCGCTCAGAGCGGCGAAGCCGCCGATCGCCGCATCCGCGTGAATAAAAACGTCCTCGCTCTTTAGTTGCTGAATCGCGAGGCCATTGACCTGCTCGATGGTCCCCGTGTCGGTCGTTCCGAAGGTCAGCACGCAAGCGATCAGTGGAACGTCGAATTGAAAACAGGTGTAGAGTGTCTTCAGGATCTCCGAGTCCAGCGGTTGCAGGCAGAACGGACTCTGCCTTCCAGAATAGAAGTCGGCAAGCTCGTCACGGCCTTTTTCGCGGTCGCGCTTAATTGCATCGTGGATGTGCGCCTTCTTGCTCTGCTCGATTCCATCCAGAAACCGCTTCTCCTTGCTGAGTTGCATCTCGACCTGCTCGTCCCAGCAGACGGGCACGCGGATGAGATTTTCGTGACCAAGCCCGAGGAACCAAAGAGCCTTCTGCAAGGAATAATGGCTACCAGCAGTTGCGAGAACAACTCCCGGCTTCAGTCCGACCACACCCCGCGGCCCGATTCGCCCAGGTCGTGGCCGGCTGAGCTTGTCATAGGTATAGTCTCTCGCTACCATCAGTGCCGTCAGGTTTGCTACGGTTCCGCCGGAAACCACATTGCCCCAAGCGTCACCAGGCCGCAAACCGAACAGATGCTCCGCAAGCCATGCGATGTCCTCGCGCTCCATTTGCGAAGTTGCCTCTGAAACCTCGGTCACGATGTTATTGGGGTTTTGAATCGAGACCACGAATTGGGCCAGGACGGACGGCAAGAATGGAGTCGGATGGATGTTGACGAAGTTCCGCTTGTTGAACCGCATCGCTTTCGCGAGCCGCTGAAGCAACTCGGGCACCTTGGCGAACGCTGCAGGCAGAGGCTCCGAGCGATTCTCGATTGACTGCGTTATCGCCACCATCTCGTCCGCCGTGGGGATGGGTGAGGGGCCGGACCACCAGTCTTTCAGGAATGGCAAGACATGCCTAACGATGACCGTCTCCAAGTCTTCAGTCACAGGATTCGGAGGATCATCTAAGAAACCCTGAAATTCCTTGTCGGCCATAGGGCCAATAGTACAACATTCAGCGGACGACCGCCAGGGTGTCCATTCGTAGGTGTCCATTCGTAGTTGTCCATTCGTAGTGTCCATTCGTATTGTCCATTCGTATCGCGCAGGCTCCTAGTGGGGAGACGAGACGAGACGGAAGAACCAAGACCGGAGGCTGTGGCACTTCGGTTACGGGTTCCGAGTTTCATGTCGGAGAGGCACTTTTTCTACCACCCTGGGGCGGCAAGGCGAGCCGGCTCAATCTGGTTGTCGCCGCGGTCGTTTCTTTGGAATACCGTGCATCTACGGCGGGCGGTAGCGGCACTCGCGGCAAGGATCCCAGAACGGCTCCCGAAACCAGAATAGCTTCGTGTGTGCCAGAACCGGAGTGAAGGCAGTGCCGGCCTGGCTTTGTACTCCGGGTGGACCGCACGCCATCTGCTGCAATGACACGTTATAGAGCCGCACGCGGCGGGGCGTCTTGGTGGAAGGGTGTTCGGCGGCGAAGTCCTGGCACGAGAGTAGCGCGTTCTCCTCGATAAGGTCCGTCAGGACGTAGTCGCCCACCCGCCGTTCCCGCTGCGAATGGCGGATGCCCGCCTGCTCCAGCGCCTGCACGATGGCCCGCGCCATGGGCTTATCGATCACCGTTCCGGCGAGCGGCGCGATGCCGGGCGATTCGCGCCGCAGCAGAGCGGGGATTATGCCCGGCGCCTTATCGAGTGGCAGCCGGGCGCAGACGCGCATGCGCTCGCTCTCCGGCAGCTGGATGCTGATGGAAGGATCGGAGGAAAAGACCAGCGCCTCCACGTACGGCCGCTTGATCTCTTTGAAGGCCTTCTGCCGGTCGAGCAGACTGCCCAGCTTCCTGGCCTTGCTGTTGGCCAGGATCAGAGGGCTGTCGATTGTGAGCACGCGCCCTTCCTGCTCCCAAGACCAGGTATGCCGGTTCCCGACGATCTTGCCGCCGCGGCTCTTGATCTCCACCAGGAACAGGCCCGCGCGGGTCACCACCAACGCGTCCACCTCGTTGACGGACCCGTCATCCGCGATGAACTCGAAATTGGAGTACATCTGCACAGGATCGGAATCCGGCAGATTCTCCCGCAGGTACTCCAGCGCCTCCCGCTCGTGGGGGTATTTCGATTCGGCGTAGCGCTTCCAACGGCCAGAGGATAAGGACATCCGGAACAAATCAATTCTCGTTGCAGCCGCCGAACCCTGTGAACGGGAGCGAATCAAGGAGGCGGCCAAGCGGGAATACCTCATCCTGGATGGCCTGGATCGGGTGGTCGCTAGAAGCTGATCCGATTCAGTAGGGCGTCGTGGGGTTTGCCGAAGGCTCTTATTAATGAACGAGCTTGCGCGTACCTCTTCGCCGAAGACCTCTGTTTCACCTGGGGACGCGAGATGGACAGTAGGAGTTGGCGCGCGTAGGAAGCCGCCAAGACCACCCAAAGCCAAGACTATCGTCTATTGGATCGTCACCGCGCTCTTCAGCCTGCAATTGAGCTTCACCGCCTAGGCGCAACTGCGCCTCCCGGAGGTGGCGGAGGCGTTCACCCCACATCAGCTTCCCCGCCTACGTCCCGGTGGAGATCTCGTGGTCCAAGCTCCTCGGCGTGGTGCTGATGCTTGCGCCGGTGCGGCGCGGCTCAAGGAGTGTGCCTACGCCGGCTCCGCCATCAACCTCGCCTCGGCGCTCACCCCTCATCGCCCACCTCTCGGTGGGCGATGGCCCGGAGGCGTGGGGCTGGGTGGCGGCCACCGGCGTGCTCTGGGGGTCCTCATACTTCTTCTGGCGCCGCCTGCAGGCCGCGCCGGCGAGCGCCTGACCGCTCGCCGGCGGCCGTTTAGGTCGTAGGAGTGCGAGGAGGCGGCGAAGTCGGCGAAGCTGAGCCCGTTAGTCGAGAGGCCAGCGTGAGGATGTTGTTCACCAAGGCCACCCAACGCGAGAAGTCGCTCGAGTATTGGGGAAGGACATTTATGCCCCAGTCGCCAGCATTGATACTGACCTGATCATGCTAAGGCAGCCCTCACGTGACATGGTTCATCATTTCGCGCGCTTCCGGCTGGTCCCCAACGGACACGCGGAAACCGCATTGCCCGCGATTGAGAAGATCGCGGTATACGCCTGGTGGAGCAAGTTGATAAGATGATCATTCCGGAGTTTCAGATGCCTGACGAAGCCCAACCGGCAGAGCAACCACCTCCGCCAGCGGGAAGCAAGGCGACCAGTCGTGCGGGTGCCGACCTGGGCTTGACCATCGCCGGAGCCATCATGCAAGTGATGCGCCGCAGGAATGCGCCGATGACGGTCCAGGAAATCCACGAAGAGATCATCAGCGCGGGGCTCTACCAGTTCAAAGCCGAAAACCCACTCCACATCGTCCGCAGCCAGATACGACGCCACTGCGCCGGCATCGATTTTCCCTCCGCACACCGCAAAAAGTACTTCGCCCTCGCCGAGGGTGACAAGTTCTCCCTCGCTCCCACCGCAATCCCAGCAGCACCGAAGAAACGTGCGAGCACTCCGGTGCCGCGAACCAACCTTGCCGCGCAACAAGTGCGCAAGGCTCACGAGCAACACCTCAAAGAATTCCGAAAACGAACCCTCGATGGCGTCCTCGCATTAACACCCCGCGACTTCGAACGGTTCTGCCGTAACCTCCTGGGTGCCTACGGCTTCCGGGACGTCGCCGTCACCAGAGTCTGTAAAGACGGCGGGGTCGATGGTTATGGTCGGCTGAAGGTTGGCTTTGCGTACTTCAACGTGGCGTTTCAGTGCAAGAAATGGAAAGCAGGCAGTATAGGCCGACCGGACATCGACCAGTTCCGCGGCGCGATTCAAGGCCAATATGAACAGGGGATCTACTTTACCACCGCCCGGTTCAGCGAGGAGGCAAAAAAATCCTCCTTCAAGCCCGGTGCGGTCTCCATCATCCTCGTCGACGGGCCGACGATCATCGACATCATGATCGAAAAGCAATTCGGTATTGAACGAGAGGAGCTGCCGCTCTACAGCCTCGCGCTCGACCTCGCTCTCTCCGACGGAACGGAATCGTGACACTCACGATGGTGGAGTTCCTCATCGGGAACATTCGACAGCTTCGCATCATTGCCAGCCAAGATCAGGAGTTCTGGCTCGCCGCCGCGATGGCCCTGCCCAACCACGTTGGGGCAGCACGCTCTTGCGGTGATGACCACCGCACAACGCCAGCGTTGCTCCAGGCTTACGGGTCGTGCGCGGCCACCCACAACGATCTGTGCCGTCACTGTGCTGGGCTTGCGGACCACGCCCCACCGCTCTCACAATTCGTGCTCGAAGCCCTCGAAGCGAAGACTCGCATTCACTACCTGCGATCAAGCAGGGTCGTGCAGTTCCTCAGTCGACCGGGCAACGACGGCCAACCGGTCATCGCGGAACACGCCTTCCGTCTCGCACAATCCCTCAGTGCGTTGCCGACACCATTGCTCCGGTACTGGATTGCGTACCACAACGAGCATCAATCGCACCCCACGTCCGACGACCTCCTCCTCCACCTCTGCGAGGTCGTCCAACAATACTCGCCCGAGCGCGAGATCGCAAAGACAGCGGACGCTGCAAGAAACGCGCTCGCTACCGGCTACCTCCGGTACGCTCTGCGCCTCGCACGAAAGTACGTCAACCGCGGCCTCGAATACGAAGACCTGGTCCAAGAGGGCGCCATGGGACTCCTTACCGCCACGGAGAAATTCAACTACCTGGAGCACAAACGATTCGCAACGTTCGCCACAACCTGGATGTGGCAATACATGAATCGCGCACTGGCCAACGACAGCAGACTCGTGCGCTTACCCGTCCACCTCGTCGATAAGCTCGCAGCCACACGCAAGGCACTCTCTGCACAACAAGCACTACGACAGCAACAGGACGCCGGCGAAGCCTCACTCGTCGCCCTGATCAAGGATGCCGGGTACGATGAACAAGCTACCCTCCACCTCCTGGGGATAAGCTGCGTACCACTACGGTTCACCGACCGCATATTACCCTTGCCGCGGACACTCGTGTACTACCTGGACACCAGTGACGGCACTGCGCTCGACGACGACCTGGAGGAGCCGCTCTGCTCTTCCAGCTTCAACCAGGCGCTGGGGTCATTGTCCGATATCCAGCGAGAAGTACTCCTACTCCGGTTCGGTTTTCACGGCGCGGAACAAACCCTCGACGAGATCGGGCAAGGAATGCACCTCACCAGAGAGCGCATTCGACAAATCGAAAAGAAAGCCCTCGAAATCCTCCGTCATCCCGCCAACCAAAAAAGGCTCCAGCAGGTAACGCGCCACGCCCCCCACCGAAGCGCCTTCCAAGCGGACCGACGACGAGCCAAGTTGGCAACCGCGCTGCACCAAGCCTTGCTCTCCGGCGACTGGGCCGACGCACACCCCTACGAGCGAACCGACGATTTCGCCATCGAGGCCGCACTCAATGAGGCGTTCGGTAGCAGACAAACGAACGTCCGTCAGGACCTCACCATCAAGGGCCAGCTGATCACGGTGTTCGGGAATAGCACGCGCCCCGTGCATACCAGCAAGCTCTTGCAGCGCCTCCGAACCGCGAATTCCCTGGAGGATCATCAGGAGACGACACTGTACTCCGTTATGATCGGCAACCCCGACGTGTTTCTCCTCCTCGGTGCCGGCGTCTTCGCGCGCTCTGATCGCAAAGGACCGCCAGCCCACAACGACGCCAGGGTGCTCCCGTACTGTCCCAGCATTCGCGCAGAGGCCATCGTCACCGTGGACGGCCTCCAGGACATCCTGGGCGCGTACGCACGAGCACCCGAGGGGATCACCCACAACAGGTTGGTCGCCATGGTCATCACCGGCCTCACCGGCAATACTGACGCCCCATCCTGGTACCGCCAGAACATTGCTAATCTTCTCTACGTGCTCGGACTCGCACCCTACGTGTTCCTCCAGCACGACGGCGCGCGCCAATTGCGCAAACAACCCATCGACGATCCGAGAGCACGAACCGACCAATGCCTCCAATCGCTCAATGACCGCGTCGAAGGCATGCCAGCACTCTGGACACTGCTTGAGCGACTCCAGCCCGTGAGCACCGCCGACCTCGCCCGACAGTTCGCACAACATCACGACCTTGCACCCTATGACACGCCCAACCGCCTCAGCCTGCTCCTGCAGCTCGGTGCCCTCGCCCGTTCCGACAACGGAACATTCTGCCTCACCGACCTCGGCTGGCAAACCAGCACAGTGTGCACCGCGCGCCAAAGCTCCGACGACGGACTCGCTCCACTTATCGACGTGTATATCGACGAACAAGAAACACAAGACGAACAACGACTCCTTGATGACCTCTTCGCGGTCCTCACCGACGAGCGCGGCGCAAAGAGCATGAGCGACCAACAATGACGATAACGGAACTCAAAGGACACTACCGAACCGGAAAAGACGACCTGCGCCACGATTTCTTCGCCCCATGCCTTGCGGCCTGCACCAGGTATCGCCGGGCCGCCGGGTACTTCTCCAGCTCCGCCCTTCTTTCCTGGGCCGACGCCCTTACCCTGCCAAACCGGATCGCGGACCTCCACATTGATCTGCTCATTTCCCCCATCCTGCGAACAGCAGATCTCGACGCCATAGGCCAGGCCACCAACCCCGAGGAGCGCAAGACCCTCCTGCAACGAGCCGCAGACCAAATCGTGATCGACATCCTCCAACTGCTCGGCACCAAGGATACCGAACAAGCCATCCGCCTCCAGGCACAAATCATCGCGTGGCTCGTCGCCACCGAACACCTCACGATACGATTCGCCATTCCAGAACACCTCGATGATGCCGGCATCTTTCACGAAAAGATCGGCATCTTCGACTTCCCCAACGCCGCGACCGTCGCGTTCAGTGGATCAGCCAACGAGACAATCCACGGCCACGTAAAGAATTACGAATCCATTGACGTGTACCGAAGCTGGGTACCAAGCGACGCCGAACGCGTCACGGTCAAGATCGAGCAATTCGCCGAAGCATGGGACGGGAATGCCACGGGCCTCCTAGTCCTGCACGTCTCACCGGACGTGCTCGAACGGGTGCGACAATACTCCGTAACCAACCAGGAGAAACACCGGCCAACAACATCGCATCCACCAGCGCCAGTGCCGGAAAAGTGGGTCCACCAGGACCTCGCGATAGCGGAGTTCTTGCGGCAACGGCGGGGCGTGCTGGAGATGGCGACCGGAACAGGAAAGACCAGAACTGCAATCAAGGCCCTCGACCGCCTCACGAATCAGAACGCCATCACCGGCGTCATTCTCACCACCGACGGTATCGACCTCTTGGACCAATGGGTCAAAGAACTCGATGAATGGTCACTCACCAGCAAGACCCCGTTTCGGGTCTTTCGCCATTACGGCGAGCATCATGAACTCGCCAGCTTCGCCAATAACCCGCACAACGCGATCATCTGCATCTCCCGAAGCCAGCTTGCCCACCTCTTCGCCCGCCTTACGACAGGCGAGCGTCAAGCATTGATCATCATCCATGATGAAGTACACGGCCTTGGCAGCCCCGCAAACCAACGGGATCTGCGCAGAGAACACCAAGGCTTCGCGTACTGCCTCGGGCTGAGCGCCACACCAGAGCGGGAATACGATCAAGACGGAACAGCCTTCATCACCGAGGAGATCGGCCCGGTCATCTTCCGCTTCGACATCAAAGACGCGATCCAGAAGGGCATCCTCTGCGAGTTCGACTACGTGCCACTGCCCTACCAACTCACGGAGAACGACAAACAGCGACTCAAACAAGTGTACGCTCGGGAAGCCGCGCGCAAAGCAGCAGGCAACCCCATGTCCCCCGAAGATGTCTGGATCGAACTCGCCAAAGTCTACAAGACCGCCGAGATGAAACCATTTGTCTTTGCCGGGTATCTCCAACAACGAGACGCCCTCCTGAAATCCTGCATCATCTTCGTCGAGGATCGCGCCTTCGGCCAACAGATCGTTGACATCATCGCCAAGCACACTTACCGTTACCGCACGTACTACGCCGACGACGACCGAGAAAACCTGTTGCGGTTCGCAAACAATGAGATCGACTGCTTACTCACGTGCCACCGCATCTCACAGGGCATCGACATCCGCGGCCTGCGCACGGTCGTCCTGTTTTCCTCCTCACGATCACGATTGGAGACCATTCAACGCATCGGGCGCTGCCTCCGAACCGACCCGAGCGCACCCTACAAACGCTCACTCGTCATCGACTTTGTCCTCTCCGGAACCGACAATGACAACGACACTCCTGACGCAGAACGAAAGGAGTGGCTTGAGGAACTCTCCCGCATACGAGCAATCGTCTGAAACGAATCGACAAGAAGAAAGCCATGCCACTTGACCCTGAAGTAACCCAATCAATCGAAGACGCCGTAAAGGAACACCACCAGAGTCCTGCAGTCGCCAAGCGCTTGCTCGCCTGGCTCCACGCGATCAGTGGCTCAACCGTCTCACGAGAGAAAGAGACTGAGCTGTTCAGCGCGCTCGCTGATGCCGTGGACCCCTCCACCCTGGCGGAAGACTTATGATCATTCAACTCGCCGGCTGGTCAAGCGAAGGACTCCGCAGTCCTGACATGGAGGTCCGGTTGGAAAAAGACGGCAGCATACCCGTCGTGTCGCTCCTCCAGATGCCCAACGGCACTGGAAAGACGACCACGCTCACCATGCTGCGCGCGGCAATGACCGGGGAGGCCACCAATTGGCTTCCAGAGAAGATCCGAAGCATTCGACGCCCCGGAGAAACCACCGACACAGGCCGCTTCGCGCTCCACCTCGCCATCGACGGCAAGCCACTGACGCTCGAGGTCCGCCTGGACTTCGACGCGGGCACCGCGGCGTATCGGACCTCATCACCGGGGCTCGGGGGTGTCGTGCAAGGCTGGAAGCCACCACAAAACGTCGAGCGATTCTTTGACGAGCGTTTCGTCCGGCTTTTCGTTTTTGACGGCGAGTTCGCGGACCGACTTCTCCAACCCGGCTACTCAGAAGCCGAGCAGGCGATCGACGCGCTCTTTCAACTCTACCTGCTCGATGAGGTGCGCGCCAAAACACAGGAGATCTGGGAAAAAGCTGCAAGCCAACGCAGCGCCAAGACCGAAGCCGGCCTCTCGATGTGGACGAACAAGGCGTCCAAACTCGCGACCCGCATCGCACAAGCCAACAAGGCCCTTGCTGACGCCACGACCCGCGCTGAGACTGCAGGGGTCGCGATCAAGGAGCTCGAACAGAAGATCCATGACCGCATCGGCGCACAAGAGGAGCTGCGCAAGAAACTCGACGACGCGCGCGATCGAGAGACGAAAGCTGACGCTGACGTGGCAACCAAGGTCCAGGGCGCCATGACCCTGATCCGTCAACCACACGTCCTGTACGACGGATTCGCGACGGCGCTGGTACAAATGAAAGACCAGCTTGATCGGCTCAAGCTCCCTGCAAGCACGTCAAGCCAGTTCTTCACCGAACTCCTCCAAGAGGAGAACTGCATCTGCGGTCGGCCGCTGGATGACAAGACCCGCAGCATCCTGCAAGAGCGAGCACAGCTCTACCTCGCAGAGGACACCTCTGGGGTGCTGAACATTCTCAAAGGGGACATCGATCACCACGTCATCCAGGCGGGCGCGGCCAACGCCGGTGATCTCACGGCATCGCTGGACACTCTCACGGCCGCACTGGTAGAACGAGGAACCGCCTCCACGGCGGTGCGCGCCATCCGGCAACGACTTATCGACCAAGGCGACGAACAGCTCCGCAAGGACGAAGAGGAGCTGGAGCGCCAACTCCGGGACAAAGAACTCCTCGGGAGCCTCATCGAGGATATTACCAGAGCTCCCAACGCGAATGACGATGAGAGCACCAAATGCCTCAAGTCGCTCAAGAACCAACTCACAGACGCGCAGAAAAAGGTTGCGGAAATCACCGGCACGATAGAACTGCGGCAGAAAGCGACGATCATCCAAAACATCCTCAATAGCGCGCTGCAGAAAGCTCGAGAACGGCTGCGTTCCGTCATCCTCCAAGAGGTCAATGAGCGATTGCAGACCGTCCTGTACCGCGATCCATTGGAGGTGGCGAGTATCGAAACCTGCGTGCGTCTCAAATCACAAGAAGGCGCAAGCGTCGGACAAACGCTTTCCGTGGGTTACGTCTTTCTCACGACGCTGCTCAACCGTGGCCAACACCAAGTACCTCTCGTGATCGACAGCCCGGCAAACCCGCTCAGCATCGAGGTGCGAAGGGAAGTAGGCAAGCTCATCCCGCAGCTTTGCAAGCAGTTCGTCGGCTTCACGATCTCCTCCGAACGGGCCGGCTTCGTGCGCCCGCTCGACGAGACCAGCGGCGGGAACACCTCGTACTTCACGATGTTCCGGAAAACGCCCGGCACGGCCGGCCTGCTCGCGAGCCTGCCAACAAGCGGTGTTACCCAGACCGAAACCGGCGTCCTCGTCGTGGGGAGAGAGTACTTCGAGAACTTCGACATTGAGGAAGAGGGGTAGACGATCATGGCATTCCGCCTGCGACAAGACACTGAAGACTGGTTCTCGCAAATCAACAAGCAGAAACCCATCGAGACCAAATTCGACCTGTACTACTTCTGCCTCATGCTCGGACTGGCTAGCGGACGCAGCAGCCCACCGTCATCACGATGCAACACGATCTCTGAAGGATTCGTCGACAACTTCGTGATCGCGTACCGGCCCTACCAGCGCCTCATCGTGGGCCTGCTTCTCACCGCTGAGCTCTCCTCGCTTGGCGTGAGCATCAACGAGAGCGACTATGTTCGAAAGAAACTCCTCGAACTCGTGGACCCGGTCGCACCGACCAATCTCACCGAGCTTGGCATGACGAAGCTCAATGAGTATGTGAGTGGTGGTTTCGACTACCTCACCGAACATATCGACGCCAAACCGTACCACGTGGAGGAATTTCTGCAGACGTACGTCAAGCTCTTGCGTATCGCCGCCAGTGAGGGTCCAACGTGGAACCAACCTGCAGCAACCGCCTCGCAAAAAGCAGTGCCGGAGTAGGGAGCACCACGCTTTGGGAGAACACTGATAAAAAGCGGAAAACCGCAAGCCTCACGACACCCCGGCGGTGGGATTTCGCCCCATCACGGATGCTCTTGTGGCCGGTTCCAGGGCAAGGGGCCGCTTGCTTCTCGCGCCACGACATGATGCCCCACCAACCGCGCGCCCTTGCGTGCCAAGCGTTCTTCCCACGCCTTCTTCGTGCCAATGACCGACGGATCCTCCAGCAGCCCCCACGCTTCTTCTTCGTGCGTCAGCGTCGCAAAATCACTCCGCAGCGGCGCGTCGCTTGGAACGAATGCCTCTTTCCGATGCAGCACCGGCGGATCATCAGACGAAGCGTAGTCCCGGTACTTGAGGTGGAAGGACAGCAAGTCAACCCGGACGGAGGATGCCAAGCTCGGGTGCGGGTCATCCTCAAATGCCGGGTACGAGAGGTAAGAGATTTTCGGCTCGTGCCGTCGGAGCTTGATGATCGTGGTCCCCTCGATCGTGCCCGAGAGGACACGAGCGCAGCCTTCGTACACGCGCAAGAGTCCGGGCAGCCGATTCAGGCTCTCCGCGTGAACGTACAGTGCGGTTGGCATGAGCTTCCCAAACGGCGCATCCGTGCACACAGCGTCCACCTTCGTCATATCCCCGGCAGCGAAGAGGAGCGCGTCCCCCTCGGCGCACGCGGTTTTGTACGTGCCAAAGAGCGCCTTGATGTCCCGCTTCAACACGACCGGAATGCTGGAGAGCTTCGGCCGCCTGGGAAATCGCCCCAGCGCCAGGTACACGAGGAGATCATTCCGGCGCTCCGCCGTGATGGCGTCCCATTGTTCTGTTCCGGTCACGCGGCGAACGACCTGGAAGGCCCGCTTCACGCTCCCGAACGCCCCCGCCAGGTCCGCCCCAACGGGAAGCTCGTCCTGTCCGGGCAAGCGCCCACGCTCCGTGACAAACCCCATGAGGTCCTGCAGGATTCCTTGGTGTTCCTCAAAGAGCTTGTCGCTTAATCGAATGCGTGGTGCCGCGACCCGTCGATGGTACCGTGACGCGATGAACGACTCCCGTGCCGCATCGTCACGGAACACGTAGAACACGCCGGGAGCGGCAGCAACCGGGACCTCCCCCAGCGTCGCCGTGATCCAGTCACGCAGTTCCTGCTGCTCGTAGAACTTCTGAAACGTCTGCAGACGCGTGACGCAACCATCCTCGTAGGTGCTGAAGCGCGTGTCATACTCCGCTTTGAGCCGCGCGGCGACGATGAGCACGCTACGCGCATACCCCCACGCGTCCCGCAGTGATGCGGCACGCTCATCCAGGCGCTCCACGACGTTCACGACGTACCCGAGGTTCACGACGTCAGCAGAACGCTTCTCCCCGTCCGGATGGTGTGCGGGGTCCCAACCGAACGCGGCAATCCCCTGCTCTTGCAGCCGGCGCACGTCATCCCCAAGACCGCAACCGTAGTCAAGGACCGCCGTGCCACTGCTCACGATGCCGTCCTTGACCGCCGCACGGACAGGACGCGAGAGCTCAGTCCGTCGGATGGCGGTGCGGTCCCGCAGGATCATGCGGATTCCGCGTGACGCACGAGGTCCGCGATGGTTTTGAGGCGCTTCTCCGCGGCTAGGTACGCGATGCCACGATGCAGGTGCAAGCGGAACTGCGTCGATAGGACCTCGTCGGTGATGCCGAGTCCGTCCTGCTGGCACCGCTGGCGCAAGAGGGCGAGGTAGATCTCCTCGTACGATCCACCAAAGACCTTCCAGGTCATCTCCACGCTGCTATCTGCCGGGATCTTCGTCGGGCTGGGAATGGTGGGCTCGGCAAGCGAGGTACAAAATGCCCAACGGCACAGGACGTTCCAATGCTGGATGCCCGTGCTGCGCTTGAGCTTCACGAGCTGGTCCTTCGCTTTCTCGGAGACTCTGATGTAGTCAAACGGCATGACCGTCCTCCTTCCCGAAATACCCTGGTTCGACCGTGCTCGATTGTGCGTTCTCGTCGTATTGGAGGAGGTACACGTGACCGATGCTTGGTTGGAGCGCGTCGAGGTACTCCCCGCGAATCTCCTCGTCCGTGGAGAGCAGCAAGACCTGGTGGCTCGCGCTTGGGAAATACCGCTCCACGAGGTGCCGACGATGGGACGAGTCGAGCCGGCCCAGTGGCGTATCGATGACGGCGGGGAGGGGACGGCGTGATGCTTTCGCCAAGCCCCACACCAAGGACACGGCGAGAAGCTGCCGCTCCCCGGCGCTCAGGCGCTCCGGGCGCAGCACCATGCCGTCAGCATCGCGGAGTTCGAGCTCGTACGTTCCTTGGTCGATGTGCAACGTGGACACGAGGGTCTGCTTGCGCAGCAGGCGTCGGAAGCTCTCCTGCACGCTCGCCTCAATCCGTGTGAGGTGCTGCTCGACGATCCGCTCACGGAACAATCGCAGGGTGCGCTGTGAACGTCGCGCGTGGTCCATCATGCGCGCAAGGTCCTCCTGCTCCAGTGCGAGGCGTGCTGCTTCCTCCTGCAAACGCTTGAGCGCTCCCTCCTTGCGGGAGAGCTCGTGCTCGATGCGCTGGCGCTCCTCTTTGAGCTCCTGCATGGCCTTCTCCAACGCGGCGCGCTTGGTGGTGAGCTCCTCGCGTTCCCGTTCGAATGGAGCGATCGCGTCCTCCTCAGGCACCGTGCCCAGTTTGCGCTCAATGCCCGTGAGCGCGTGCGCTACTTCGTTGCGCCGCGCCAGGAGCGCGGTGATCTTTTGTCGGGTGCTGGGGAGCGTGACCGTGCTGAGGTCCTGTAACAGGCTCGTTGCTTCCTCGGAGACTTGCAGGTAGCGTGGCAGGTCTTTGGTCGCGGTGCGCTCGCGTCGGTCCGTGGCGAGGTACGCGGCCAACGACTCCTGGACCTTTGCACTCGTCCCAAGCCCGCTCATGGTCTTGAGGAGGAGATCGTCGCGTTCGCGCAAGATGTCGTTCAACATGACGCCCTGCACGCTCTGTAGCTCGCGACGCGCCTGGTCCCGCACCGCACCTAGGAGGTTGTGGACCAGGAGGAGTGGCGCGCTCCCATTCGCGACGTCTTGCAGGGACGCATCAACGCTCTCAAGGTCGGTCACCAGTGCCAGACGGTTGGTTTCCAGGAGGTCCTTCTGCGCGAAGAGATCACCGCCTTCCGCGTGCAACCGTTCCAGCACGCGCTCCAGCCGGTATGCCGCCTGGTCTAGCTGCGACTGGACGCCGGCGATGGATTGGAGGAGTTCTTCGCGACGCGAGCGCAAGTCGCGCACGTCACCCTCCGCGGTCCGCAGCGCCATGGTCCTGTTGTCGTCGACCTGGAGGAGCTTCTCTTTGCGACTCGCGACCACGTCCAAATCGTCGTGGAGGCGGTCCACGAGATCAAGCCCCAGCAAGGAGTGAATGCCTGTTCGCAGCACGTCCGCCGCGTTACAGAGGTCCGCAAGGGTTTCGATCTTCTCCCCGTCGAAGAAGAACAGGTGCGCCAATCGCGATGGCACGAATTCTTCCGCGTACTCTGCCCACGAGTCACTCACGCTCTGGTCGTGCACGCCGTCCACGTCCACCCCGACGGTTTCCTTCATCCCGTTCCCGTTCGCGTGCCAGTGCCGCACGACGCGATACGACTGTTCTTGTCCGTCGTTGACGTGGTGGAAGACGAGCTCGATGCTTGCACCACCCGTCGGGTCGGCGTGCCGGTTCACGCTTTGCCGCAGGAACTCGTCATAACTCGTGGTTCCTCGGTTGGAGCACCGCGCGCGCTTGCCGTACAACACGAGCTGGAGCGCATCAAGCAGCGTCGTCTTCCCGGCGCCATTGAGGCCGCCGAACAAGACGATGGGTCGTTTGCGTGATGGTGGCGTCAGCTTGATCGTGTGCTTGCCACGATACGCGCCGAAATTCTCCAACACGAGCTTGTCGAGCGTCACTAGACGATACCCCCGTCGATCACTGCTGCCTCGCGCAGCGTCTCGTGGCGTCGCCGGGCACGACCGACCGCGTCCTCCTCGTCATCGTAGAACCCACGCCGCAACGCATCCTCAAGTGACTCGTAGAGCCCTGCGCGTCGCGCCGCAGTTCGGTACCGCTGCTCGACGTGCAACAGCTCACGCAACAACTGGTACTGCACCTCGTTCTCGCTTGCCTCCTTGAGGACCATGAACTCGTCGATCCCCCAGGGGCTGCTCTCCAGGCTCGCCGGGTCCGGGAAGGGGTTGCCCGTGAGCTCCTGGTAGATCACGGGGAGGTAGTCCTCGGTCTCGTGCTTCTCCAGGACCCAGATGCGGCGTATTTCCCGCAACTCCGCAATCGTGATGAGCTCGCTCTCCCGCACGTGCGCGGGGGCGCGCTTGTTCTTCCGCAGTGCCTCCTGCGCCAGGAGAACTTCCCGGAGCAAGGTCGCTCGGTGGTCCTGCACGTAGGGTCCGGGGATGTAGTCCGGGACGCGCTCCTCGGAGTCGTCCATCTTGCGCTGGTAGATCTGCACTAGCCCACCCATGCGACGAAAATCGCGCACCTCACGATCATCCGGCCCCGTCCCCGAGCGCTCCTCTCGCGGCTTGTTCCGGGGGTTGTCGAGGAGGTTTCGCAGGCGTACGAGTGGCTGCATCCAGTCCTTCTCCATATCGTTGTGAACCATCGCCTGCAAGCTCTTGTCCTCCTCGACGAGCGTGCACACGAAGCAACCGAACCGGCTGTCGCCGCAACTCGGCGTGGTCGTGTCCACGACGAGCGGGCACTCCCCGCCTTCGCTTGCTCCTTGGTACATGGTGAG
>Ga0182027_10004616_pt1 | contig 21288 bp, 16 predicted proteins | sample 712E1DmetaG_FD_121300 | JGI IMG/M metagenome (GOLD analysis project Ga0182027, IMG submission 121300) | Permafrost microbial communities from Stordalen Mire, Sweden - 712E1D metaG (Illumina Assembly) | ecosystem: Environmental > Terrestrial > Soil > Wetlands > Permafrost | place: Sweden...
AACGATGGCGACGGCTGCTCGGGGAACTGCAAGGTCCAGGGCGCGGGCTGTATCTGCACGCCCGGTTCGCTGTGCAAGTGTCCGACTGTCGCCTGCGGCAACGGAACGGTCGAAGGCAGCGAGCAGTGCGACGACGGCAACACCAAGAGTGGCGATGGCTGCTCGTCGACGTGCACGGTCGAGACCGGCTATGTCTGCCCGTTCGTCAACGCCCCTTGCGTTCCGAATTGTGGCGACGGCATCGTGCTCGCGTATGCACGCCCTGGGGCGCCGGCAATACGAGCTCTTGCGTGGCGAACGTGTCACTGGTCCCTGGGAATCCACTGTTCTTCCCTCTCGACAACGTGTCGGGCATGATTACGCCGACCTCTGCCTATGCGTCCGCCGAGACCCCGCCCCTATACAGCGGCGGCTGGAGTGCCGAACCGGGGACGCCGCAGCCATTGCACAACTTCAGCTTTACCAGCGAAGTACGTTACTGGTTCAGCTACTCGACGAGCAAGCAATACACGCTCGATTTCACCGGCGACGATGATGTGTGGGTCTTCGTCAATCGTAAGCTGGCTGTGGATTTGGGGGGCATTCATACACCCGTCGAAGGGCGTATTGTGCTCAACGCGACCGGCGGCGGAACTGTCACCGTGACCCCGACCGAGGGCAGCACCTGCACCACGCAAGGTGTTGTCTCGACTTGCACGTCCACCCAGAGCACGGTCAATCTGGGTATGTCGAACAACGGGGTCTACGAGATCGTCGTGTTCCAAGCGGAACGGGCGTGGTACGGCTCGACGTACAAACTCACCCTGAGCGGCTTCAATGACCAGGCGAGTGCCTGCGGGCCCATCTGCGGCGATGGTGTCGTGGAGCCCGGCGAACAATGCGACAATGGAACCGCTAAGAATCTCGGCGGCTACAATCAGTGTGGCCCGGATTGCCGGCTGGGGCCCTATTGTGGCGATGGCAAGGTGGATCCCGATCGCGAAGCTTGCGACAACGGCGTGAATGACACCGAATACGGCGCGTCCACCGGTTGCGCGCCCGGCTGCACTTTGCCGGCCCGCTGCGGTGACGGCATCGTGCAGGTCAACTGGGGCGAGGAATGCGACGATGGCGCTAGCAACCTTGCCAGCACGGATCCCGCAACGGCCTATGGCGGCAAGTGCATGGCCAATTGCCAGCTTGGGGCTTACTGTGGTGATGGGGTTGTGAACGGACCCGAGAACTGTGACGACGGCGTCGACGACGGCACCTACGGAACTTGCAATCCCGACTGCACGCCTGCGCCCAGGTGCGGCGACGGCGTTGTTCAGTCGGACTATGGGGAAGAATGCGAACCCACGATGTCGAGCGATCCCAACTGCACGAATGCGTGCCGCAGGCCTGGCGGATGTGGCGACGGACTCGTCGAAGCGCCGGAGCAGTGCGATGACGGAGCACTGTTCAACAATGGTGACTACGGTGGCTGCGCGCCGAGCTGCATTTACGCGCCTCACTGTGGCGACGGTATCGTGAACGGGCCCGAGGAATGCGACGATGGCATTCTGGACAACTCGTACGGCGGTTGTACCCAACAGTGCAAGCTCGGCCCCCACTGCGGCGATGGAATCGTGAACGGACCCGAGGAATGCGACGATGGCGCGCAGAACGGTCAGGATGGTGTTTGCACGAGCTCGTGCAAGAAGATCATCTACATTCCTTCGTGACCGGGTGCTGTGGTGGGAGGCAAGGCGCTGGGCGAGGCTACTCGACCCAGTCTTGGCTCACCTTGGCCGCCAGCCAGCTCTTGACCAGGGTGCCGAAGTCCGTCAGGGCGGTCAGGGTGCCGTTTGAAAACATGCTGGGTCCCCAAGAGTTGTCGGTGACCCAAGCAGTCCAACTGGCACCATCGGCATCCACGACGGTTTGAAATGGAGTTCCCCAATTGGCGCTGGTCTGCGGCGAGGAATAGCCCCACTCGGTTATGAAAACTGGGGCCAGCGCCACCGCGGTCGCGACCTGCTTTTGAAAACCGGCGCTCCAGTTATTGGGATAAACATGCGCCGTGTAGACCAGGTTCGTGCCCTGCGGAGGCGAGGTGGCGGCGTCGCCCGGGTGCTGATCCCAGCTCATGGAGGGAACGATGATGAGATTGTTGGGTGCTGCCGCGCGGACGGTGTCAATCCAAGTCTGCACCAGCGGCTTGAACGTCTGCCACGACATGCCGCTGTTGATCGGCTCGTTGTACAATTCGTAAAGGACATTGGTGTAGTCTTTGAACACCGGGGCCATATCTGTCCAGAAGCTGGTCGCGGCGCCGCCCGAATCCTTGGTGGCGGAAGCGGCGGTATCGTCAATCTGGTGAAGATCGATAATGGCGTACATGTTCTTTGAAGTGGCGTAGTCAATGGCTGGTTTGAGGACTTTGCTGATGTAGTCCGGGCCGGTCATGACGGTCACGTTCTGCCCCGCCGGCGCCGCAGTGCCGACCGGGTAGGGCAAGCTCGAATAGTAGGGTGTTCCACCGTTGAAGTCCGTTCGCGGGTAGACTGGCATGCGGACCACGTGGCCAGTTAATCCGGCGGCGGCAATTGCATCGATTCGCTTGGTAATTCCCGTGGCGCTATTGGTTTGCATGTAGAGAGCGCCAATATCAATCAGGGCGTACCCACGCAGGACGATGGTCTTGCCGCTGGGATCCTTGATGAGCGGGCCTTCGACGTGAAGAGCGGGTAAGCCGCCGGTCCCAGTCGATCCGCCGGTACTCGCGCCGCTGGTACCGCCCACCGCGCCACCCGCGCTCGCGGTCGTGCCACCCGCGGCACCGCCAATCGCACCGCCCAAAGCATTGGCGCCTCCTTTGCCGACCGTCGCGCCACCTGTGCTTCCAACGTTTCCGCCCGACGCACCGCCTGCCGATGTCGCGCCGCCTTTTCCGCTGGTGGCGCCGCCATTCGCGCTGCCCGCTACGCCGCCTGTCACTATCGCTGAAGAACCGCCGGTCGCAGTGATTCCACCGCTGCTTGAGCTTCCGCCCGTGCTGCTGACGCCCCCGGCGCCGGTGCCACCCAGCGAGGTCGCACCGCCATTCGCCAAGGTGCCTCCGAAGCTGGCGATCTCGCCGCCCGAGCCACGCGAACCGCCAGTCTCGCTGCCGCCGCTTCCCGAACCGCTGCATCCCATGGCGATACATGTTGCGACGACACCCAGCCAACCCGTTCCGTTGGCGCCAAGTATTCCGTATTTTTGTTTCATGGCTGTTCACCAGATATGGCACCAACGTCGGCAAACCTTCAATCTATTTGCGAAGCTGAATTGCAGGTTGGCGCAGCGGTCACCTTGGCCCTTGTGTCGGGCCCGACGGAAAATTTCTGGACCAGTTTCAACAGGACTGGGGCTTTTCTTTTACGCCGCAGTCCAAGGACACGCCCTGGGGACGCGACATGGATCGCATCTTCCTGGCTCTGTCCGTGGTGGACAACAACAGCCAAGCCAGCGCCGACGGCGGAGGCACACCCCGGCAGCCTCCCGCGCCTCCCTTTGCACCGAATTAAGCCTCTCGACCGTCCGGCGCGCTTCTTGACTTAGGGCGGAGCCGTCGCCAGCAACTTGCGCGCGGGAAATCCACTCGTGAGCCACACCCTGTTTCCAATCTACTTCGCGGTTCCAGTCCGGGGCGGACCCGCCCTGCGCGATAGTCGCGTGCGAGGACTGCTCGCGCGCAGGCGCCGGGACGGATAGAGTCCGGGAATGTCCGCACCAAAGAAGCCCGAAAGATCTGGCGGTCCGTTCTTGCTACATCCCATCGGTTGGGTTTCTTCGCCGTACCAGCGGCGCTTCGGCACGCCTCAACAGGCGGCGGCGGTGGATTCGGACGCCGACGCGGTGCTGGAGATGGACGCCGAGCGCATTCCAGCGACAGCGTTTGCCGATCTGGTCGGCGTCGAACGAATTTGGATCGTCAGTTGGCTTCATCGCGGCGGCACCTGGGCGCCCTTCGTTCGCCCGCCTCGTGGCACACGCGCGCGACGCAGCCTGTTCGCCACGCGTTCGCCTGACCGGCCCAATCCCGTCGGTTTGTCGGCCGTTCGCTTGCTGCGCGTCGACGGCTGCAACCTGCACGTGCGCGGCATCGATCTCATCGACGGCACGCCCATCCTCGATATTAAGCCCTACATTCCCTACGCCGACGCATTCCCCGATTCCAAGGCGGGTTGGATCGACGAGATTCCCAAGGACGCTCCACAGATTGCTCGACGGCCGTTGCGAGACCATTGATGTCGTCATCGCGGGCATCGGTTTGTGCGGGCCAGCGTCTATGGTGCCGTTGGGATTTGTGTTCGGCCTGGCCCACGGCGGTCTATTTCCTGCCCTGATGGCCCTGCTGTTCGAGGGCGTTGACCCCGCCGCACGCATTACTCTCGCCGGACTGGCCAACGGCCTGCTCCACCTCGGCATGATGAGCGTCTTTCTATTCGGTGCACTACTGGCCAACCACACCGGATTCGCGCTGGTAACGGCGTCGGCGGTCTTCTTCGTTCCCGGTGGTGCGCCTCGATATCCCTTCAAACCATTCATTCCTTGCGCCGGTTGGGATGCTTGTGACATCTTCCGCTGCCGTGAGGCAGCAGAGACCATGAGGGCGAACCGGCCGCAAGAAGGCGGTTCACCAGCCACGACAGAGCCCGTTCTGTCCTTCGCGCCGCTGGCGAAGTGGTGGCCGGTGGCTTTGGCCCTGATCGTCTGTGCTGGAGCATCGTGGAAGGTGCAAGCTGCGCAGTGGGATTTCGAGGTTTACTATTTTGCGGCTAAGGCCAGCCGGGCGGGTCTCGATCCGTATGCCACGCAATCGCTTGCCCAGGTCGCGGGCAGGCGGATGCCTCTTCCTTTTGTTTATCCGCCCGCATTTCTCGCGCTCTTTGCCCCGATTGCCCATCTCGCCCTGGGAACGGCGAAGACGGTCTACTTGGTCGCAAAGCTCGCGGCACTCGCCGGGCTCGTGCTGATTTGGGGGTGCTTCTGTCGCAACACGCGCGAGACCCTGATTCTGTTGGCAATTGTTGTTTTGGGTTTTTCCTGCACGATTTTCGCCGATATCTACGCCGGCAATATTACCTGTTTCGAACAAGTGCTGGTTTGGCTGGCTGTGGTGGCGCTTGTTATGGGCCATCGCTTAATATTCGCCGTGTTGATTCCGCTGGCGGCAGCGGTCAAGGGCCTGCCCATCGCGCTGGCTCTGTTGCTGCTGTTTGAAGGGCGCAAAGCCATTCTCCCGATGCTGGTGTCCGCGGGTTTGTTTGTGGTGATTGAGGGCTGCTCGCGGCTCATGTGGCCCGCCCGAACCGCGCGGTTCCTTGCTCTCGCCAGCGGGCTCGACGAGCGCGGCCACTCGGCGCCTTCCATTCTGGCACTGCTGCGCGACAGTCTCGGCCCGGGCGGCAAGGCCTGGGTTCCGTTCGCCCTTTACCTGGCCGCGGTCGCCTTCATTCTTGGCGCATTCACTTTTCGCGCTATTCGCCTGAGCCAAGCTCGTGCCTGGCAGAGGGCACCGTGGCTTCTTCTTTCCGGCGCGTTTCTCAGCTACATCCTCATCGGCCCAAGACTCAAGAGCTATGGTTTCATCCTCGTCGTCCCGGTTGCTGCATGGCTGCTTGCGCGGGCCAAGCGGGGAAGTTGGCTGATGGGCGTGCTCGTCATTTGTCTGTCGGCGTACGCCCCGCTTCCCAAGGCGCTACTGCCGCAGTCGCAGCTCTGGCCTCTGCTCTGGGAGTACTACGCGCTTCTTTGCGTGTTCGCGCTTTGGCTCTTGTGGTGGATCGAGACCAAGAACATTTCAGGTCTTTGGCTCGGCAGCATGGAATTCGCCGCGGGTCGTGCCAAGCTCGGACCGAGCCTGCTCCATGAACATCAAGGATCCGATCTCACTCACCGCGCGCCTGACGGCGGCGGCACGGGCACGCGAGAGCCTGCGCCCTGACCGTCTTTTCGACGATCCCTTGGCGGCCGCGCTGGCGGGCCCCGAGGGATTCGCGCTCATGGAGCGGCTCGAAACCGCGGCTCGTCTTCCCGGCACGGTTTCATCGGAGAATCCCTACATCGCCATGCGTACGCGGTTCTTCGACGACTTTCTGGTCGCGGCGATAGAGCAATCGCACGCGCGCCAGATCGTCCTCGTGGCCGCCGGTCTCGACAGCCGTGCTTTTCGCCTCGCCTGGCCCGAGGGCACGCGCGCCTTCGAGCTCGACCGTGCCGAGGTCCTGCGCGCCAAGCAGGACGTGCTAGACAGCCACGCGGCTGCCCCGCGCTGCGATCGCCGTACGGTGGCCGTCGACTTTTTAGCCGGTTGGGGCGACGTGCTCGTCGCGGCTGGATTCGATGCCGCCCAGCCGTCGGTCTGGTTGGTGGAAGGACTGTTGCCCTATCTCGACGAGGCGGCGGCCAGCGCAGTGGTGGAGCAATCGGCTCGGCTCGCGACGCCCGGCTCGCGCCTCGGCGCCGACATGGTCGGGCGTTCGATGCTGGAATCGCCGTGGACCCGATCCTATCTTGCGGCCCTCGCGCGCGAGAATTCGCCGTGGCTCTTCGGTAGCGACGAGCCCGAGGCGTTCTTCGGCGCTCGCGGTTGGACCGCCACCGCGCTTCGCCCGGGAGATTCCGCGGCCAGCTACGGTCGCTGGCCCTTTCCCATGCTGCCCCGTGGCTTCCCAGGCAACCCGCAGTCTTTTCTCGTCACGGCGACCCGCGCGTAGCACGACCGCGCGTTCCAGCTTGCGTCGCCAGTCGGCTTGCCTGATGATCCCGCCATGCGCATCCCTGTCGTCGCCTGTCTAGCGTTGTCCTTCTGTTTGTCGTGCGCCAGCGGTCCTCCAGTCACGGCGGATGGGCTGACGCTGCGCCGGGTGGTCATTTATCGCAACGGCGTGGCGTACTTCGAGCGGGAAGGGCACGTCACCGGCAATCGAGTCAGCTTTCGCGTGCGCCGCGACGAGATCAGCGACTTTCTGGCCAGCTTCGCCGTCATGGAAAAGGACGGCAGCTCGGTGCGCGCGGCCTCCTTTCCCCTGCATCGCGAGGCAGACGCGCAGCCGCCGGTGGAGCCGCTCAAGGCCGGCGCTGTGCCCGATCCCAAGCGCAAGCTCGAAACCGTGGTGATGGAGCTCGACGGCGGCGAGCACGATTTGTCCGTGGGCTACATCGCCGAATCGCCGGTGTGGCGCCCGTCGTACCGGCTGGTCTTGCAGAAAGACAAGGTCCACCTGCAAGTGTGGGGCATCGTGCAGAACCTGTCGGGCGAAGACTGGCCGCACACGCGTCTTTCGGTCGTGGCCGACGCCCCGCTGGCGTTGCAGACGCAGCTCGAAACGTCCCTGATTCCCAGCCGGCCGGTCCTGGCCGAGGGCAACGAAGTCATGGCCGTGGTGCCGCAGTCGGAAACCACCTTGGCCCAGGCGCCGCCCGAGCCGGCGCCGGCGCCGGCCGCGGCGATGGCGATGGAGGAGCAGGCGAAGGCTGCTCCGTCGCCAGCCAAGAAAGCCAGAATGGGCCAGCGTGCGCCCGGCTCAGCGGGCGGGTTAGCCCGCGCTTTCGGAGGCGCAGCCAACATCGCCGACTTCGACAGCGGTGCCGCGCCCATGCAGGTCTCGCGCGTTCGCAACATGGCCGCACTGGCCGCGGTCGCTGTTAGCGGGGGCGCCACTCGCTACGATCTTCCCAATCCCGTCACAGTGCCCGACGGGAATGCCACCATGCTGCTCCTGCTCGACAGAGAAGTCGCAGGCGAATCCGCCTTTCTCTTCGCCCCCGATGCGGGCATGCCCGATTCCACCGCGCATCCCTTTCGCGTGGCCCGCTTCACCAACCAGACCGGAGGGTTGCTCGAACGCGGCCCGCTGGCCTTCTACGGCGAGAGCGGTTTCCTCGGCCAAGGCGTGATCGATGGCCTACCCGAGGGCGCGAGCGCGACCGTGCCGTTCGCCATCGAGCAGAGCCTGGCCATCGAACGCAATGTGGAATACATCCAGGAAGGCGCGCGACTCTTCCAGGTCGAGGGCGGCCAGCTCACCATCGAGCGCCAGGTCGGCCCGCGCACCCACTACAAAATCAAGAGCGGCGGCGCAGAGCCGGCCAAGCTGTGGCTCAAGCACGCGCGCCAGTCGGGCAGCAAGCTGGTTTCGCCGCCCAAGGATACCGAAGACAATGTGGGCAGCGCGCTCGTGCCCACGCACGTGCAGCCGCGCGCGACCGTCGAAATCGTCATCGACGAACGGCAAGGCCAGCGACAGGGCGAGGACTGGCTGTCCAATCTGGCCGAGCTGGCGGTGAAGCAATTCCTCGGCGCCGGCCATGGCGACAGCGCGACCGTTTCGGCGTTGCGGGCCGCTTTTGGGCTACGCAACGATTGGAAGAAGCTCACCGACGAAGGCAATCGTTTGCGCCTGGAACAGCAGGGCATCGAGCGCGCCACGGACGAGACGCGCGACAACCTGCGCTCGATCGAGAAGAACAAGGCGGCGGACGATCTGCGCAAGACCTTGACGGGCCGCCTGGCCAAGGCGTCGGCGCGCCTCGATGTGGTGCTGAAACGCCTGGTCGAGGTGGACATGCAAGGCAAGGAGCTGGAGCTGCGCTTTCGCGAGGCGATCAAGGACATCCACGTTCCGGCGCAGAGCTAGTGCCTCGACCTCGCCGTTCTGCTCACATCTGGCTTGGTCTTTCGCGTGCTGGCGTCGTTGCTCGTCGGTTGAATACGCTAACTCGTCGCATTTTTCACGACAACAGGTTTGTCGCGAAAATGCCGAGATTGGTGAGCCAGAAGCGAGCCGACTAGCCACCATCTGTGTGTCGGCGACAAGCAATTCTCCTCGGTCCCGCAGTCGGAAAGAAACACGATGTTGAAACAATTGACCATTTCGGCCCTACTTTGTTCTATTTCTTTTCTTTCGCAGGGTTGCAGCAGTAGCTCGGGAGGCGGCTTGGTCGCGACGGGCGGCGCGCAGACCGGCGGCTCGCCCTTGCCGTCAGGCGGCACGGTCGTGGCCGCGGGCGGCGCAACCGCGGCAACGGGCGGGAGGCTGACCGTTACCGGCGGCGCGGCGGCAGTGACGGGCGGAGCCTTAACTGGAAGCGGCGGCGCGGCCATGGGCGGTATGACGTCCGCAGGAGGCGCGACGACTGCGGGCGGTACCCTGGCGGCGGGCGGCGCCAAGAGCGGCGGAGCGACGGCGGCTGGCGGCGCACCGGCGACCGGCGGCGCAGCGGCAGGCGGCGCGGCGACCGGCGGCGCAAAGATCGGCGGTGCCACGGCCGTGGCTGGCTCGACCGCGAGCGGGGGCGCGAAGAGCGGCGGCGCAACCGCGGCCGGGGGCGCGCCTGCCACCGGTGGCAGCACCACCCCGGCTAACCCTGGTGCGCCCGAAACGAAGCCGCTCGGCTATGGCCAAGCCACCACCGGCGGCGGATCGAAGACGCCCGTCACTGCGGATTCCATGGCGGCTGTGCAAGCGGCAATCGATGCCTACTCCGGCTCCGGCGGCCTGGTGATTAACTACACCGGCAAATTCGACTTCACCAGTATTTCGGATCCGTGTACGCAGTGGCTGCTGCCGGCGCAAACCGTGGAGATCAAGAAGACGAACGACATCACCATCCTGGGCGCGGACGGTTCGGCTGCCCATTTCGGCTTTCACATCGCATCGTCGTCGAGCAACATCATCATTCGCAACATGACCATCGGCTTGTTGGCGGGCGCCGGTTCGGCCGACGCCATCAGCATCGAAGGCATGAGCGGCGGCTTCCCCACCAATGTCTGGATCGACCACAATGAGCTGTTCAGCTCCATGGTTGAATGCCCAGGCGCCGGCGACACGTCGTTCGACGGCCTGATCGACGTCAAGAAGGGCTCCGACAACATCACGATTTCCTACAACTACATCCACGATCACCGCAAAGTCAGCCTGAACGGTTTTTCGGACGACGACACGGCGGTCAGGCACATCACCTTCCATCACAACGTGTTCTCCAATGTCGGCTCGCGAACCCCGTTGCAACGTGGCGGGTATAGCCACGTTCTCAACAACTACCTGACGACGATTACGACGTCGGGTGTGAACGTGCGCATGAGCGGCTATTCGCTGGTCGAAGGCAACTACTTCGAAAAGGCGGAGAATCCAGTCACCTCGCGTGACAGCTCGGCGCTCGGCTTCTGGGAATTGCGCAACAACAACATCATGACCCCAGCCGACTTCACCAAGTACACAATCACCTGGTCCGCGAGCACATCGACCCCGACCAAGGACGCGACCGATTGGACGACAACGGCGGCCTATCCCGTGGCGCTCGGCTACACCTATTCGGTCGATCCGCCCCAGTGCCTGAAAGACAATCTCCTAGGCGTCGCGGGCGCCGGCAAGGGCTTGGCCACGCTGAAGTGTAACTGACGGCGCTCGGCCGACCCGAGCGGCGTTCGGCTTCCGACCCCGCCGGATCGCTCCTCGGCCGCACGCACGCCAGGCGTGCGATTCTGAGTTGCGCACAATCCCGACCGCGACGATACTGTCGGCCGTTCGCGCGTGATTGGGACGACCATCGGCAACTACGAAGTTCAGCGTCTTATTGCGGAAGGCGGGATGGGAAAGGTCTATCTGGCGGTCCATCCCAGCATCGGCCGCCGAGCCGCGGTCAAGGTGCTGCCGGCTGCCGACGCCGCGGATCCTGAAATCGTCAGCCGCTTCATCACCGAGGCCCGCGCCGCGAACGCCATTCGCCATCCCAACATCGTGGATATTTACGACTAGGGCGTCATCGAGGGCGGCTCGCCGTACCTCGTGATGGAGTACCTCGAAGGCGAAACGCTCAAGCAGGTGCTGGGCCGCGGCCCAGTCGCGCTGGACGATGTCCTCGACTGGGGCTGCCAGGTGGCCGAGGCGCTGGCCACCGCCCACAGCCATGGCGTGATCCATCGCGATGTGAAACCGGAGAATCTCTTCTTGGTTGCGGATGCGCGCCGCCCGGGACGAAAGCAAGTGAAGGTGCTGGACTTCGGCATCGCCAAGCTGCAACGCCTGACCATGGACCAAGTCCACAAGACCCGCACCGGTACTTTGCTCGGCACGCCGCTTTACATGTCGCCCGAGCAGTGCCTGAGCTTGAAGGACATCGACGCCCGCAGCGACGTCTATTCCTTGGGCGTGATTCTGTACGAGATGGTCGCGGGCAAGCGTCCCTTCGACGGCGACGGCCTCTTCGTCGTCATCAGCAGGCACATCACCGAGCAGCCGGTGGCGCCTACCGCCCACCGTGCCGATCTGCCGCCCCACATCGAAGCCGTCATCTTGCAGGCACTGGGTTGGAACTATGTCTACAACGACTCCATGTGCAGTTATGGCGGCACAATCACAACCTGCACCCGCGGCGGCGACGGACTTTGCTACCAGGAGTGCAAGACCCGATTCCGATTGCACGAACCCGACCTGCCGGTTCACCCCTGCCGAACGGGACGGCAAGCTAGTGTCGGTGCGAGTGCGTGGGTTCCAGATCCACTTCGCGCTCGAATCGGGGCGGTAGGGTTATGTCCTGCAGCCGGGAACCGCGTACGTCGTTTCTTCATCGAAGACTTCGACCTTCCAAACGCCACCCTCGCCAAAGGTGCGCACCACATAGGTGTGGCTCGGGCGCGCGATGAAACAGGCCGTAAGTGGGCCGGAATGGATCGTACCCGACGCGTCGATCGCTGCGCCGACTGCCGCACCGAGAAGCCCAAAAGACACTGCGCCCATGTTGGTTGCCGTGTTGCTGCTGCACGTACCTGTGACCTCCACACGATGCCGACCAGGAGGTAGCTCGAAACTGCTGCGGCTTGTCTGCTTTCCATCGACACTCTGTATCTCCGTCGAATAGCCCGACTGGCCTTGCAACCTGGTTGTCAGCGTAGCCGGTTCATCCGAATTTCGCATCGAACCGTTGTGGGTCCCGGGCGAGCAACACACACCGCCCGTGACCATGACGACAAACGCTGCGACGAGGGGTATGTCCTTGGCGCGACGAGTGGCGCTGAATATTTCAGAAATTAAGATGCGATTAACCATAAACTATGGTGACAACGACCTCGAAGAAAAGTCCAGCCGTTTTGGCGGCGGCCATGTCGCAGCGGTGTCCGTGGTGCGCCGCAGACTGACAGTTTCGCGGGGGCGGCCAGCTGCCAGTTCCGCCGGGCTTATCGGCGAACAAACCTGAGCCGATAGGGAGGTAATGATTCTCGATCGGTCTGTCGTGGGCGGGCCTGTCCGGGAGCACAGCGCGTGACCGCACCGCGATCCGCTTCCTTGCTTCCACGTCTGGTTGTGCTTTGCGTGGCGGCGCTTGCGACGGGAGCCGGCTGTAGCGTCGATTCCGGCCACCTTCCGACCGTGGCGAATGGCTTGCTCGCTGATGCCGCTTCCAGCGTCGTCGACGGGTTGCAAGACGGGAACAAGTGGCCCGTCGATGCCGCAAGCAAATTCGTCGACGGCTCGCCCGACGGAGTTGTGGAGGCGGACGGGCGGACGAGAGCTGACGCGACGGCTGACGCAAGAAATGCGGCGAACGATGCGCCTTCGCCGACCGGCACGGCCACGGGAACCGCGACCAGAACCACTACTGTGACCGCAACCTCGACACCCACGGCAACCGCCACCGCGACCACGACGCCGACCGCGACCGCAACGACGACCTCCACCCCGACGGCACCCTCGACTACGACGACAACGACGACGGCAACGACGACACCCACGCAAACCAGCACCGGAACGCAGACGGCGACTGGCCAGGATGCCAGCGCCGCACCTGACGCCAGCCCGCCAGGCAAGCTCGCGGTGAGCCCGGATGCTCTCAACTTCGGCACCAACGGCTTCGTGACGTGCAATGCGACGCCCGCCGCGGCGGCAGCGCTGGGCCTAACCCTTTCCAATGTCGGCGGTCAGCCGTTCAGCTGGAGCGCCACGCTCGGCCGATCGCCCAGCCCGTTCAAGCTCGCACCGGCCGCCGGCGTTCTCACCGCGGGCGCGAGCGCGACCATCGTCGTTACGCCGAGCGCGCTGCCGTTCCCCGCCGACACGGCTGCCAATGCCTACGGAGACGCGCTGAGCATCACCACGACGATTGCCGCCGACATCGTTCACGCAATCAAGCTCAACCAGACTGCGCAGGGCGCGATTCTCGCCTTCCAGCCGGCGGCTCCCTATGACTTCGGCAACGTCCAAGTCGGATCGGCCGCCTCGGCTTCCGTCCAGATCGCGAACCTGGGAAGCGCATCGATCAACGTCGCGCTCAATGCGGGCAAGCTTACCGGCCCGGCCGACGCCACCTTCAGCGTGAACGCAGGAGCAAGCAGCCAGTTGGGCGGCGTCGCGGCCGGTACCACCCAGGCTTTCGCTATCGGATTCGCACCGGGTAGTCTGCCGGCCGACGCGACGGCCGCGAGCGGCGCGCTGGCCGTGCTGGCGTCAGGAGCGGCTCTGTGCGCGGCGCCGCCGCAGGCGCTGTCACTGACCGGCACCGGGACGGTGGCTTCGGTCACTACGAGTCCGTCGTCGCAGATAACCTTCACTGGGCCGGGAATGACCCAGAACGGAACCGTGTTCGGCCCGCCGGCGCAGGGGTTCACCTATTGCGGCACCACTGCTGGGGCGCGCACCATCGTCTTCGGCAACAGCGGAACCGCCAGCTACACCATCGCTGGCGCCGTGCTCAGCTTGGGAGCGAATTCGCCTTACGCAGTTTCCATCGGCAACAACGGCGACGGGGTCGGAGTCGTGAACCCGGGCAAGACGGTATCGCTGACAATCACCTCCGCTCCGGTGCCAGCCAACTGGAGCTTCCAATCCCCGGCGACAACCTTCAACGACAGCCTGACGGTTACGACGAACGCCGTGGGCGATTCGCCCCACGTCTTCTCCATCACCCAATCGCCCTACGGCGCTGTCCTGCAGAGCTTCGCGCCGCCGCCCGCCGCCTCGACCACTGCCTTCAACTTTGCCAACACCGCCGGTGGAGGGCAGGCCTCGATTCCGATGGGAATCGCCAACGCCGGCAACGCGCCCGCCATCGTGACCTTCGTGGTGACCTCCAGCGGAAACGCGCCGGTTGGAACCTGGTCCTTCGACACGACGACGGTGCCGGCCTTCAGTTTCCTGCCTGACGGAACCACCCCGTTTTCGGCCTACTTCGACCCGCCGGTGGTGTCGGCCAACACCGCCTATTCTGGCGGCGCGGCGACCTTCGCCTTGAGCAACACGCCCCTGTGCACGACCACGCTGCCGGTCGCCAAGGCGACCATGAAGGGCACCGCAACCACCGATCAGCCGATCACCGTCACACCCACCGCGATCACCTTCAAGGCCATCTCGTGTGGCGCCAGCGCACCCGCCGAAGTGAACAGCACGGTGACGATCAAGAATTCGACGGGCGCGCCGGCGAGCTGGACCGCGTCCATTCCTGCCAACGGCAACAACACGAGCTTCGCGCTCAGTGCCAGCTCGGGCACGGTCGCGGCGAGCTCCACCGCCAGCTTTACCGTGTCTCCCGCGCCCATCCCCACCGCGGCGACCGTCGTCGCCCCGGGCAGCGGCGCTCAATACTCGAATACGCTCACGGTCACGGTTGGACTCGGCAACACGTTTACCATTCCAGTCACGGAAACCGCCTCGGGGCTATTCATCAGACTGCCCGTGTCGCTGGCCTCTGCCGACCCGAGGACACGCCAGACCTTCACCTCGCAGCGGTTCCTCATGCAGAATTGGGGCGACATCGGCGAGAACATCACCTTGACCCTGTCCAACCTCAGCCCAGCCCACCTTGCGCTCGACACCCTTCCGCAGTCGCCGGGCACTTCCACGATTACAAGCTACATCAACAAGACCGGCTCGTCCGGGATCGCGGGCGTCACCGACTTCGTCATCAACACCAGTGTCGGCGGCCAGATCGGATCGGCGAGCGTGACTGCCACTGCGCCGGTCTCGACCGCGGTTTGCTGGCCCATGCCCACGATGCTGGTGACCGCGCAGTAGCTGAAGCTTCGCCCCGGCGACCGAAAGCCTTCCAAGCCACCGACTGATCGGTGGCGACCTCGGGACTGCTGCTGCGTCGTGGACATTCGCGACAGGGCGGGTAGGGTGACGCTCCAGACTTGCCAACAAGGAGATCGCATCGTGCAAGTGCATCGCCTCGCGTTCATTTCGTTTGGTTTCTTCGTTGTCGCTGCAAGCGCATCCGCGGCGGCCGGCCCGCTGCCGGAGGCAAAACCCGAGTCGGTCGGCTTTTCAGTCGAGCGGCTCAAAGCGCTCGATGCGGCGTTGCAGCAGACAGTCGACACACAGAAGTTCGCCGGCATCGTGACCATGATGGCCCGACACGGGAAGCTCGTGGAGCAGAAGACCTACGGGCAACAGGATCTCGCCAGTAATACGCCCATTCAGAAGGACACGATTTTCCGCATCTACTCCATGACCAAGCCCATCACGGGCACGGCCATGATGATTCTGTACGAGGAGGGCAAATGGAAGCCGAGCGATCCCATCGCGAAATACATCCCGGAATTTGCCGACCTCAAAGTGTACAAGGGGACGGACAGACACGGCCCCTGGACGGTCGAGGCACCGGCGCATTCGCCCACCATCGGCGAGCTGATGTCGCACACGGCAGGTTTCAGCTACGGCTTCTTCGAGAAAGTGCCGGTCGACAAGCTGTACAAGAAAGCTGGCCTGTTCCAGTCGGCATCGCTCGGCGAATTCATCGCCCGGCTGGCCAAGCTGCCGCTCATGTATCAACCCGGCGAAGCCTGGGCCTACAGTGTGGCGGTCGACGTTCAAGGCTATCTGGTCGAAAAGCTATCGGGCAAACCGTTCCCCGATTTCGTGCGCGAGCGCATCCTTGTGCCGCTCGGGATGAAAGATACGGACTTCTTCGTCCCGCCAGAAAAGCTGGCGAGACTTGCCACGGTCTACAAGCCGGATGCGAATGGAGCGCTGGTTGCCGTGCCCCATGCGCCAAACGTGACCCAGCCGCCTGGCTTGCCGTCTGGTGGCGGCGGCATGTATTCGACCGCGGGCGACTACCTTCGCTTCGCCCAGATGCTTCTAAGCGGCGGCGAGCTAAACGGTGTGCGCTTGCTTGCGCCCAGCACCGTGCAACTCATGCGCAGCAATCACTTGCCGGAGCGACTGCTCACGGGAAAATTCGGGATCGGGCCGTACGTCGCGCAGCCAGGGTTGGGGTTTGGCTATGACTTCGCGGTGACCGACGACCCCATCCGGGTTGGCAGCACGGTCGGGAAGGGTTCCTACTATTGGAATGGCCTTGCCGGTACCTGGTTCTGGATCGATCCGACGAACGACCTCGTCTTCGTGGGCATGGTGCAGAGGCTGGTCAATGAGCCCGGGATGCCCGACATGGAAAGCCTCTCGCGCGCGCTCGTCTATCAGGCGTTGGTGGCGCCGGCGAAGTAAGCTTCCCACCACCGCCGGGGGGTCGGGAGGATGGGTAAGGCGAGAAGTTGTCTAGGCTCCAAGCACGGCGCCGTATCTCTCTTTCAGAATGCCGAGGTGGTGTTGCGCGTGGCCGACCAGGATGTAGCCGAGACCGCGGGTGGTGATGGCGTTCTGATTGACGGTGCCGGCGCGCTCCCACGCCGAATTGCTCATGTGCTCGAACAGGTTGATGTTGCTCTGGCGGACTTGCGCGAATTCGTCGAGCAATTCGCCTTGCGGACAAGCATCGTGGCCGGCCTGCTTGGCGTAGGCGTTTTCGTCGAAGCCGTGCAGGGACGCCGTTTCGCCCCGGGCGATGCAAAGCGCGCGGTAGGCAAAGATGCGCTCCGCATCGATGACGTGACCCACGACTTGGCGGATGCTCCACTTCTCCGGTGCGTAGCGATAGCCGGCCTGCTCATTCGACAGGTTGCCGAGAAGTGTGCGGTAGTCGGCGGGCTGGCGGCCCAGCACCGCGACGAAATCGTTCTCCGCCACGAGCGTGATGTAGCGGCCGAAATAGGGTGCGTATTCGGACGGGCTTGGTCTGCTCGAGTGCATGCCCGAGCCTAGCGCAGGACTCGCAGTTGCGCACACGCTCGCAGGGCGACGAACCCGGTCTGTTCTGTGGTAGGAGCTTTGCTGTGTCGACGACAAGACCCTTCGCCCTGTCGCTAGGATTTTCCTCAGGACTTTTCTTACTGAGCTTGCTCGTGCCGCTTCGGGCTCACGCGCAGGCAGAGGAATTGCCTGCTCCGCCAGCGGAGGCCCCGGCAACCGCCTCCGCGCCCGCGCCATTCGCCGAGCCGCAAAAACCGGCCCCGGAGCTCGTCCCGGCTCCGACCGATCCGAGCCGCAGCCACGGCATTCTGCTCCTGCCGTCGCTCGGTTTCAGCGTACCGGTCGGTTCGACGAGCCAGGCCTACTCGGAAAGCTACCGTTTGGGCGCGCTCGTCGGCTGTCACCTGTCGCGCCGGTTTTCGCTCAATGGCGAGCTCAACATCGAGGCCGTGGACGCAGACACCGACGCGAGCTTCTGGCGACCCCACGAGCTCATGGTCGACCTTACGGCGAGCCCGCTCGTCCACCTTCGTTCGAGTCAGGTCGTGGTCGGCCCGTGCAACGGTGACCCATCTACCGCCGACACCAGCTGCAACAACTCGGGGTACGGCTACTACACCAGTCGCAGCAGCAACGTCGAGACCGTCGACTTTTCGGCCGCCTTGCTCTACTGACCAAGCCTTGGGCCAGCGTTGATTCCTCAGGCGGCGCGGATGCGGTCCTCGAAGGCGGTGAGGGCGGCCTTCGCGCCTTCGCCCATGGCGATGACGATCTGCTTGAAGGGCACGCTGCTGACGTCGCCGGCGGCGTAGATGCCGGGCGCGTTGGTCCGGCAGCGCTCGTCGATGATGATTTCGCCCACGCGGTTGGTGGCGACCAAGTCCTTGGCGAGCGCGCTGTTGGGCACGAGGCCAATCTGCACGAACACGCCGTCGAGGGCGATCTCGTGCACTTTTTCCGTCGGGCGATCCTGGTAGCGCAGGGCCGTGACGGTCTGGCCGTTGCCCACGACCTCGGTGGTGCGCGCGTGGTTGATGATGGCGACGTTGGGCAGGGCGCGCAGGTTGCGGACTAGCACGTCGTCGGCTTTGAGCTGGTCGGCGAATTCCACCAGGGTGACGTGGGCGCAGATCCCGGCCAGGTCGATGGCGGCCTCCACGCCTGAGTTGCCGCCGCCGACCACGGCCACGCGCTTGCCTTTGTAGAAGGGGCCGTCGCAGTGGGGACAGAAGGCCACGCCGCGGCCGAGGTAGTCCTTCTCGCCGGGAATGCCGAGCTCGCGCCACTTGGCGCCCGTGGCCAGGATGACGGCGCCGGTTTGCAAGATCTCGCCGCCTTGCATGTGCAGCTCTTTTTGCTTGCCGAGATCGCGGATGGATTCGACCTTGCGGTTTTCGAGCAGGTCGATGGTGTAGGCGCGCAGGTGCTTTTCCAGATCGGCGGCCAGCAAGCGGCCCTGCGTGTAGGGCACGGAGATCAAGTTCTCGATGCCGACGGTTTCTTGCACCTGGCCGCCGAGGCGCTGGGCCACGAGCGCGGTCCGAAGTCCCTTGCGCGCGCTGTAGATGGCGGCCGAGGCGCCGGCGGGACCGCCGCCCACCACGACGACATCGTAGATCTGCGGTGGCTGCGCGGGCTCGTCGGCAGGGACTCGCCCCAAGCGGCCCTCCAGGGTTTCGAGCAGCTCGGCGAAGTTGGCGCGCCCCACGTGCACGAGAGTGGCGCCGAGCACGACGGCAGGCACGCCCTGAATGCCGAGGGCTTGGATATCCGCCTCGGCCAGCTCGCCGTCGATCATTTCGTGCGGGAGATCGGAGTGAGTGGGCGCCATCTGATTGAGCGCCTGCGCCACATCGGGACAGTTGGTGCAGCTGAGCGAACCATAGGTGCGCAGGCGCACGGGACCGGACAGCCCCTTCACGCGGCGCTGGATCCCGGCATCGGGCAGCTTGCCCTTGCCGTCGGCGTTCAAGATGGCGACGATGAGCGAGGTGAATTCGTGACCGCCGGGCACGCCGCGGAAGCGCACGCCGGTGGGCTGCCCGTCGCGCAGCAGATCGAATTGCACGCCGTCCACCGGCTCGGGGCGATCCACGAGCGTGATCTTGTCGCTGCACGAGGCGACGTCGGCCAAGAGCTCGCGCAGCTCCTGCTGCTTGGCGTGCGTGCTGGCGAACAGCGCCAGGGTCAGACGCGACGACAGGGTGGCGAAGTGGGTTTGCAGCTGGTCCTTGATGCCTTGATCGAGCATGGAGCCTCCGAAGCTAGTGGAAGTGCCGATCCGGGTGGTCCTCCCGGATCGGCCAGATCGAAATGTTAGATCTTGCCGACGAGATCGAGGCCGGGCTTGAGCGTGGAGGCGCCGGGCGTCCACTTGGCCGGGCAAACCTCGCCGTCGTGGGTGGCCACGAACTGCGCCGCCTGGATCTTGCGTACCAATTCTTCAGCGTTGCGGCCAATGCCGTTGTCGTGGATCTCGGCGACCTTGATCTTGCCTTCCGGGTTCACCACGAAGCTTCCGCGGTACGCCAGGCCTTCCTCGTCGATGTAGACGCCGAAGGCCCTGCTGAGCGCGCCGGTGGGATCGGCGAGCATGGGGAACTTGATCTTCTTGATGGTGTCCGAGGCATCGTGCCAGGCCTTGTGCACGAAGTGGGTGTCGGTGCTGACCGAGTAGACCTCGACGCCCATGCCCTTGAGCTTGTCGTACTTGTCGGCCATGTCGCCGAGCTCGGTGGGACACACGAAGGTGAAGTCGGCCGGGTAGAAGAAGAACACCGACCACTTGCCCTTGAGGTCGGCGTTGCTGATGGTCTTGAACTTGCCGTCGTGGAAGGCCTGAACTTTGAATTCCGGGATTTGCGAGTTGATGATGCTGGCCATGAAGGTCTCCTTGGATTGGGTGCTTGGTTTGACATGACTGTAGCGCGAACTGGTCGGCGGAGAAGCCGTTTGTCGCTTGAACGTTATCATCTCGGGCGCTCCGCGCTTGTGTCGTGCGTCTTGTCCATGTTTGCACCAGAATAGCCGGTGCGATGCCCGAGGATTCCTACTCCCGCTACCTTCTGTCCAAGCGAACGGTCGACGATCGATCGCTGAACCGGCACGTGCTCAAACGCTTTCGCGCCGAGCTGGATCCATGGTCGTCGTTGCGCGTGGTCGAGATCGGCGCCGGGCTTGGCACGATGGTGGCCCGCCTGGTGGATTGGCAATTCATCACCCGCGCCGAGTATTGTCTTGTCGATGTCGATGCCCAGCTGCTCGCCGACGCGCGCGCCTGGCTGCTGTCCTGGGCCGCCGTGCGCGGCTTTTCCACCACCGAGCACGCCGACCAGCTGGTCATCCAAGACAAGGCCGCCATCGAGGTGAAGGTGCGTTTCATCTGCGCGGAGATCGGCGCGTTTCTCGGTGCCGAGGCCGATCCTTCCACGCCGCGCCTGCCGCCCGCCGATGTGCTTGTAGCCAATGCCTTCCTCGATCTCGTGGATGTACCCGCCATGCTGCCGCGCTTGTTCGATCTCATCGTCGCGGGCGGGCTCTATTGGTTCTCCATCAACTTCGACGGCGAGACCATTTTCGAGCCCGAGCACCCCGACGACGGCCAGTTCCTGCGCGTCTACCATCGCAGCATGGACGAACGCGTGCGCTACGGGCGCCGCGCCGGCGAGAGCAAGTGTGGACGCCATCTCTTTGCGCATTTGCGCGCGGCGGGCGCGACCATCCTCGCCGCCGGTGCATCGGATTGGGTTGTTCACGGACAGAACGGCGGCTACGGCGACGATGAGGGGCACTTTCTGCATCAGATCGTCGACACCGTGGGCGCGGAGCTGCGCCAGCACGCCGAGATCGGCGCCACTTCGCTATCCGAGTGGCTGAGCTTGCGCCACGCCCAGATCGACCGGGGCGAGCTTGTCTATCTGGCTCACCAGCTCGATTTCGTGGGCCGCCGGCCTTGATCGCGTGCGCTTTGGCCGGAGTCGAGGATGAGGATCTCGCCGCGGACCACGCCGGCCTCGATGGTTAGCCTACCTACCGACACGGGCAGGCGAAACCGCCGCGGCCCCGCGCTGCCCGGATTGAAGTAGAGCACCTGGCCGCGGGTCTCGCACAGCGGTTTGTGCGAATGTCCGGCCACCACCACGCCGCAGCCGCGCGCCGCTGGATCGAGATCGATATCGGCGATGTTGTGGATGATGTAGATCGAGACGCCGTCGGCTTCGACGACCGCAGTGGTTGGGATGGCCTCGGCCCA
>Ga0182027_10004617_pt1 | contig 21280 bp, 13 predicted proteins | sample 712E1DmetaG_FD_121300 | JGI IMG/M metagenome (GOLD analysis project Ga0182027, IMG submission 121300) | Permafrost microbial communities from Stordalen Mire, Sweden - 712E1D metaG (Illumina Assembly) | ecosystem: Environmental > Terrestrial > Soil > Wetlands > Permafrost | place: Sweden...
GTTATAACAATTTCATCGTGTAAACAATCAAAAAAAGAACAGGTTGCTGACGCTCTTGTTTCACACATTGATTCGACCATTAAAGCCGGAGATGATTTCTTTCTTTTTGCCAACGGTAAATGGTTCAGGCAAAATCCAATTCCTGCAAGCGAACAGAGCAATGGTATCTGGCAACTGATACAGGATACAATCAATGCCCAGATTCGCCACGTTTGCGAATCTTCAGCAGCAATCAAAGATGCTCTCAAAGGAAGCAACAAGCAAAAAATCGGAGATTTCTTTTATACGGGTATGGACAGTGTAACACTTAACAAAGAAGTCATCAACGATTTAAAAAGCGATTTCGAAATGATCGAAGCTATAAAAGATATCAATGGCATTATAAAAATTGCATCATACATTCATACTGTGGCCGGTTCACCTTTGTTCGGACTCTATGCCGGACAGGATGACAAGATAAGCAGCAAGATCGCCATCAATATTTACCAGGGAGGATTAAGTCTGCCCGATCGTAATTTTTATTTCGATACCGATTCCCGTGCCGTTTCTATCCGTCATAAATTTATCTCTCATCTTGAAAATACATTTATTATCATGGGTTACAGCGCTGAAAAAGCCAAAACTGCTGCTCAGGGACTCATGAAACTTGAAACTGCAATTGCCAAAACTACGCGGAAACGCGAAGATACACGCGATCCATGGCTTAATTACAACAAGTTGACTTTTAAACAACTTACTGAATCCACTCCAAACATTGACTGGAAAATTTTTATGGATGGCATAGGTCTTCATAATGTGGACAGCGTTATTGTCGGTCAGCCGGAATTTTTAAAAGCTCTTAACGGTTACCTCAAATCATACCCTGTCGCTGACTGGAAAAATTATCTGAAATATCATCTTGTAAGAAATCTTTCAGGCAGTATGGATGATAAAACCTACATTGAATTTTTTAACTTTTATTCTGGCGCACTTCGCGGAGTCAAAGAGCCAAAGCCAAGGTGGAAACGCGTTGTACAACAAACCGATGGTTCACTTGGTGAACTTATCGGACAGGTTTATGTTGATGAATATTTACCTAAGGGAACAAAAGATAAACTGATCGAGATAGGTAATGTCATCAAAACTATTTTTGCTGAACGAATAAAAGCCCTCGACTGGATGAGTAGTGCTACGAAGGAAAAAGCTTTGAATAAACTTGCTTCAGTGATTATGAAAGTAGGTTATCCCGACAAATGGAAAGATCTCAGCGCTATGCAAATCGACCGTACTTCGTTTGTAAAAAATGTAATGAATGCCAATAAATGGGAAGTCAATTATATGATTTCAAAATATGGGAAGCCCGTTGACCGCACAGAATGGGGAATGGAACCGCAAACATACAATGCATATTATAATCCTTCCAACAATGAAATATGCATTCCCGGTTGTAATATTATTGTTCCGGGCTATGAAGGTAAAATGGCCGATGATGCGCTTCTCTATTCCATTATTGGTGCCACTTTCGGACATGAAATCACGCATGGCTTTGACGATCAGGGTAGCAAGTACAATGCTCTTGGTAACCTTCAAAACTGGTGGACACCAGATGATAGCATTAAGTTTTATGCTAAGACGAAAATGATCGTTAAACAGTTCAATAAATATATTGCTGTTGATAGTCTGCATATTAATGGTGAACTTACACAAGGCGAAAACATTGCCGATCTTGGAGGTACCATCATGGCTTATGAAGCTTTTAAGAAAACTGATCAGTTTAAAAACAACGCGATTATTGCAGGATTGAATCCTGCACAACGTTTCTTCCTGGGATATGCGCTTGCATGGATGGTGAATGAACGTCCCGAGACTGTGGCCAGCCAGGTGAAAAGCAACGAACATTCACCTGCAAAATTCCGTGTCAACGGACCGTTGTCAAATATACCTGAATTTTACCAGGCGTTCGGAGTAAAACAAGGTGATGCCTTATGGGTTCCCGATAGTCTGAGGGTTGAGATATGGTAAGAATTACCGTTTCATATTTTTCATGAAGATATTCGGAATATTGATAATTGGTATTTAGAATTCTGTTTCATAAATACGGAGCTTGTTTCTGAGGGTAGTTATTTCATCCTGCAAAGCATTTATACGTTGTAATAAATAATTGACGGTCTCAATACCTTCAAGGTTAATATCCAACTCATAATATAAACGTACAAATTTCTCTAATTGCTGAAGCTGGCCTGCATCTATAAAGCCCGTTTCTTTTATTGTGGTAACCTCAACCAATCCGCTTTGTTGCAGTGAACTTATAAATGAAACCTCTATATTATGACTGGCACAAAATTCATCTATTGCTATCAAATATTCTGTTTCCATTGCTCTATATATTAAATTATGATTCAGACAATTGATTAAATAATTTTCTTTGCTTCTCCGTTAAATTTGTAGGAATTTTAATGAAATAAGTTATATATAAATCTCCAAAATGACCTTCATTTTTATAAACAGGAAATCCTTTATCTTTCAACTTAACTTTGTTGCCATTCTGAGTTTCGGGTTTTACTTTAAGTTTTACTTTCCCGTTTAAGGTCTCTATTGTTATTTCTCCACCCAGTACTGCAATGTACAGATCCAGATCTACTGTAGTAAATAAATCATTTCCTAACCGTTTAAATCGAGGGTGATTAGCTATTGAAAAAGTAATATATAAATCGCCATCCGGTCCTCCATTTACTCCCGGGCCCCCATGTCCTGCTATTTTTATTGTCTGACCATTTTCAATTCCGGCAGGAATGGTAATTCTTATTTTTTTACCATTTACAGTTAATGTTTGTTTTTGGGTTTTATAGGCATCGATGAGATCGAGATGTAATTCCGCTGTGAAATCTTCTCCTCTGTATTTCACCTGTCTGCCTCTGCCGGCACCTGCTGCGCCTCCAAACATAGATTCAAAAAAATCGGAAAAATCCCCTTCAGATTGTGACCCTGCATACCTTGCTCTCCGCGAATTTGACGATTGTTGCTGATACTGTTTTTGTTTTTCAAACTGTTCAGAGTGCTGCCAATCCTTTCCGTACTGGTCATATTTTTTGCGCTTTTCCGGATCGCTCAATACTTCATTAGCTTCATTGATCTGCTGAAAATTCCTTTTCGCATCTTTATCATTTGGATTCAGATCGGGGTGATATTTTCTTGCTAACTTCCGGTATGCATTTTTTATATCTTTCGGTGTTGCAGTTTTATCAATACCTAATAATTTATAATAGTCTACGAAATTCATCTATCTTTTGAATTTGGTTAATCTGTTTCTAAATTGCGGCAGTTTTTGCATCTTTTTTAGCTTCGCCTGATCGTGACTTGCTTTTTTGGGAAATGTCAGCAACTTCTTCCTTTACCTCATCAACTTTTACTGAAATGCTGTCAAGAAATTCATCAAATTTTTCTCTTAAATCATCCGCAAGGCCCTCTCCTTTTTTTGAGATCCTCTTCCTTGTATTCGAACCTTTGTCCGGAGCAAATAATACTCCTAAAACTGCACCAACAGCAACGCCGGCCAATACACCTAATAAAACTTTTCCTGAGCTCATAACTATCTTTTTAAATGATTATTGAAACGCTATTATATTAAAGAACTGTTATTCCTTTGACAAACCTTAGAGATAAAATGTTCTGACTGATCACAAAAATAAGCAGTGTAAGTGAATGAACCTAATCATAACATTAAAACTTCGCTCCTGGTTCAAATTCGATGATTTATAAATCTTATTTGCTGAAGATAATACCTTTCTTAATCTTAGCCGTTTTAAAGTCAGATGTATTATGAAAAGTTATAGATGGAAAATTTTCTCTGGCCAATTTGAGCATCCATTCGCTCTCGGCAAAAAAAACAGGGTTATGCTCCTTATCGTAGGCAATGGCTCCTGATTTTCTCTTCAAAAAGTTTTCAAGTTCTTTTTTATTATCGGTTGTAATCCAACATGCTTTGACAAAAGGAAGGTGGGAAAAGCTGCATCTGGCTCCGTACTCATGTTCCAGTCTGAACTTAATAACCTCGTACTGAAGCTCTCCAACCGTGCCTATTATCTTTCTGTTCCCGGGTTGTTGCATGAAAAGCTGGGCCACACCTTCATCGGTCATCTGTCTGACACCTTTGTTAAGCTGTTTGGTTTTCATAGGATCGAGGTTATTGACTTCACGGAGTATCTCCGGTGAAAAACTAGGGACACCCTTAAAATGCAATAATTCACCTTCGGTAAGCGTGTCACCTATTTTAAAATTGCCACTGTCATACAGACCAACAACATCTCCCGGATACGCTTCTTCTACAATACTCTTATTATTTGCCATAAAACTTGTTGGAGAAGAAAACCGGATCTTTTTTTCTGACCGTGTGTGAAAGTAAAACCTGTTCCTTTCAAATCTCCCTGAACTAATGCGCATAAAAGCTATTCTGTCATGGTGCTTGGGGTCGAGGTTGGCATGGATTTTAAATATAAACCCGGTTAATTGTTCTTCATCGGGTTCTACTGCCCGCTCTGATGCCTGAATCGTTCCCGGACAGGGAGCAATTTCAAGAAAGGTTTTCAATAACTCCAAAACACCAAAATTATTTAACGCACTACCGAAAAACAATGGTGCTAAATAACCTTCGCGGTACAATGACATATTAAAGGATTCGAACATATCATTTACAAAGTCTATCTCTTCCCATAACTTGTTTATACTTTCAATACCCACGTATTCTCTCAGCATTGGGTCTTTAATATCCTTTGTGCTGATAAGACTGTCCGAAATGCTGGTTTTTTCCGGGGCAAAGATCTGAATCTCTTTTTTATGCAGATTGTAAACGCCTTTAAACTGTTTGCCATTACCGATTGGCCATGTATATGGACAAACTGCAATTTTCAGCTCCTGTTCCAGCTCATCCAGCAAATCATAAGGAGAAATACCCTCCCTGTCCATCTTGTTTACAAATATCATTACCGGCGTGTTTCGCATCCGGCATACATCCATCAGTTTACGCGTTTGTTCTTCCACTCCTTTTACACTGTCGACAACCAGGATAACACTGTCGACAGCCGAAAGTGTCCGGTATGTATCTTCGGCGAAATCTTTATGGCCGGGAGTATCCAATATATTAACCCTGATATCATTGTAATCGAATGCCATTACTGATGTGGATACAGAGATTCCCCTTTGTTTTTCAATCTCCATGAAATCGGAAGTAGTCGTTTTTCTGATTTTATTGCTTCTTACTGCCCCTGCTGTCTGGATGGCTCCGCCAAACAGAAGCAATTTTTCGGTAAGTGTCGTTTTTCCGGCATCTGGGTGGCTGATAATTGCAAATGTTCTTCTTCTTTTAATTTCGCTCTTTAGATCCATAAATAATATGTAGACATATACTTTTTAGCTGTCCTAACTTTAAACTGTAATTATTCGGGATTTTTTTCACATGATGGCGCAAAAGTAGTAAAAAATGAGAAAATTTGAAAATTAAAAGAAATCCGGGATAAAACCAGACAGTAATAGTATATCCAGACAAGATAGAAAGCGTTTATTATAAGCTTGATATAATTCCTGAGACTATTAATTTAAAGGATAACTGACAGGGTTATTCAATAACGGGTGTTGAGAATCTTTAAGTTTCAGAATCTCTTTTAGCTTAACCTGATCCATGGTTGCTCTTGGTCGTGTACTCAGTCCGACACCTGCACAAAAGAGTGAAATGTTTTGCGAGACCAGACCGGCATCCATTGCCGCCATAGATAGTTTCCCGGTATCCTCTCCACCCGGAAATCTTGAAATATCAGATACCATTAAAAGAATAACTGCAGCATTTGCGAAATCAGCTTGTCTTCCTGCCACTAACAGGCGCTGATCACCTGAAACAATTGGCTCTAAGGTTTGACCTGCAGCATTATAAATATAAACTCCTTCCGCCATAAATACATAAAGGTCGATGTCTTGCGCATTCATTGCAGATGGAGCAGTACGTTTCTTAAGGTCAGGCCTGTTAATCCCATCAGCTGCCCACAATAAATCTGATAAATCCTGTAGTTTTAATTTATCACTTGTAAATCCCGATGCTGAAGCTCTTTTCTCAAAAGCCTGCATTACCGGTAACCCTCTCGTTTTATCAGGAGGATTTAAAGCTATTGGCTTTAGTTCCTGAGCTTTCATACTGCCCATAATCGTGATAAAAGCTAATAAACATAATAATTTTTTCATATTCGAAGATTTAAAAATTAATTTATTGCGAAACCTATTTCAATCCATTTCAAGTTATATCAAGTTATTTTGCGATTATACTACAAACAATAATAACCGCAATTAATGCTGCAATAGCAATATATGAACGGGGACTCCCAAAATTCAGAGTCCATCCCAATGATGGGTGTAATTTAGGTACCATCAACCTGGGATCCTTCCTGTTAAAATAAAACGGACCTTTCCAGTTTCCCGGGTCTCTACTCATTGTGTCAAGAAATTGTTTGTCAGGATTTGATTTCATTCTGGTATTTTTTGATTATTTTATTTTTATTTAAGGGCAGGAGTCAGGTAAACGTCAAGCTGCCTGATATATCCGTTCCTGTCAAAAATCGCTGTGCAGGTCACGGCATTAAGGGTAAGTCCCTCCATTTCAGAATTTCCCTCTTCAGTAGTGATTCTTATGAAATTCCTTGATGAGATGTGGTATATTACCGGTACCTGGCAGATTGTAAATGCAAGACTGTCAATTCCTAAAGGGACAATCTTTTCAGCATTTCCGGAAGATATATAATGAAAATTATCCGGAGAACGCAGGAATTCTGAACGGCGCAGGAGGCCCGGATTAAATGAAATCTTACCCGATTCGACAATTACACCAAGTTCGCCGAACCTGGAGATTATATCCTCTTTAACCTGACCGGTCATTCCTGGCTGCTTTGCACCTCCATTTCCCGGAGTATGTGAATAGGCATCAGTAGGAAAAGCACCATAAACTTCCGGTTCCTTGTTTAAACCTATTCCGGCACGTACATCGTAATAATGCTGAACCATCTTTCCTAACTGATCATCCCCTGCTTCAGACTTAAGAGCCGTGAAATAGTTTTCACATACTGCCAGCATCAGTTTGGAAACCATATGCCAGTAAATACAGCCAAGTCCTTCATAGCCATAAAACGTTCCTGATCGACCTGTAAAGGACTGGTGGTCAAATACTTTTTCGTAAAGATCAACGATATACTCTTTTTCGGCCTGCAAAATTTTGTATTCAGGCTCCAATTGATCCAGAGCTTTTTTCAGATATGATGCATTCCTGAAGCTGCTGTAAAAGTGAAAAAGACCTTCTATATCTTTATAGAGTATGCTATTATTCTGGTTCCTTATCAATTCTATAAGGAGTTTAGATTTTTTTACCGATTCAGAAGGGATGATATTCTTTTCTATAAACCGGGGCAGCTGCCTGTCGGGATAAAGCATATAGCTGTATTGATCACTGCGAAACATAGCGCTGCATTTTAATGCATCCAATACTTCATTAACCTCACCGGGATCCAACAAACCCGAAGTTAATACAGCCACCTGTCCTTCAAGCATTTCGTAAAGACGGCGAATTGTCACACCATCGTCCTTAAATGAAATCAGGTTGTAAGAATGATAGAGATTATCACTGCGTTTATTTCTGCGGATCGACTCATCGATGAATTTCATTGTTAAGTTAAAAAACTGTACCAGCTCTTTAGCTGCAACAAAATTCTTAATTCCCGAGAAACCATCTTTATAAAGTTTTTCCCGGTAGTCGCTGCCAGCTGTACCAAGGGCATCAATGATTGATTTCCGTTCTTTGTCAGAAAATTCTCTTCCTAAGAATGGTTCGTACTGAATGAAAACATCATTTATTGATTTGAAAAATGAGATAACCTCCTCTGAGACTTCGAACTCTCTATCCGGATTTTCTATGAATAGCTCCCTTAAAAAATGTTGGAGCCTTCTCAGATAGCACAACGTAACCATCGAAGAACCAAATCCAACAAGTGCATTATTTGCATCGTTCCATTCAGGACGTTGCGTGTTCATCCATATTCCTGCCTTAGGTATAAAATTTGAAAGTTTAGTGAGAATGCTTACCAGTATCTTTTCTGTGAAGTTGACAAGTTTAATCTCATCATTACTGTCCTTAATGAGCCTCCCATCGCTTCCAATTGAACCTACCCTTCCAAGTGCCGCTTTTTCAGCCTTATAATCAAAGTCAATCGTTTCAAATGGGTTTTTTACCAGATCTTTATATGGTTTAATCCTGTATGGTACATCTGCATAGGCGAAGATATTCTCTGAAAGCATTTTATTCAGTCTTCCGGGATGCCAATTATTTGAAATCTCAAGCAACTTCAGCAAATAAATTACCTGGTGATCTCCCCAGTACCCTATACTTGCCCATGGATCATGAGGGTCCGGTGACTCCCAGTCAATTCCACCCCGTGTTATGCGGTAGGGATTATATCCATCTGCTGTTGATGCATTTAAGAATTTGCATATCATGCTCTCAACAAAGGATGGATAAGATAATGCCAGTGCCTCCCAATTCTGAAAGATATCTCTCCAGTTACCCTGATAATTCAGACTTTTTGAGCCATTTTCTTTTTTTAATTCAATAGAGAATATGTTCCAGGGACGGGAAGGGTCTCCATGCCTTCTGCTCAATGCAAGCGGCAGATATTCATAGCAAAGTCTTATTAACTGTGAATCATTTTCTAAAGCAGCTTTTTTAAGTAAAGTTTGTAAACTAATATGTATATCAATCGATTCAAGAAAGGACCTTTTTCTTAAATAAACACTTGAATTTGCTCGCTTAATAAAATCAATAAGGTCATCTTTTGATATCCAATAATTATTATCAAAAATACCGCCCCGCATAACATTGAAGAAAACATTTGACAAGTGCCTGTTTATGCTCAATTTATCTTCTGTAAGTTGTAAACCGTCAGCAGCGGCAATTATGTTAATCAGGTCATTGGTACATTCTGCCACATCTTTTTTCAGGAGTTCGATACTGTCATTTCCTTTTAAAAGATGGTTCAGGGAGGCAATCTGTCCGGCATCTTTGTTCACATCAGCAATTATATACCAGATCTTCTCCGTACCGGCTTCCAGATTAATATCTGCATTTATTAAATAGGCTCCCCTTTCTGCCCTTACATCTATATCTGCTATAACCTGATTCCCCTTTCTGAAATCATCAATATGACGTGCCGATAATAGTATTTTTGCATCCGGGATACCTTCTGACCATACCACATTTGCGGTCAAAGCTTCACTGGGTTCAGCCCTGTCAACAAGTATTGAACTTAGCATGAAGAGCGCAATATTGGAATTCAATAACAACTCATTCTTCTTATATGCATCGATCAGATTGCTCAATGAGAGCTGGAGAGTTCTGGTAAGACCTGCCGGCAATATATTCTGTATCCCGTCAAGTATTGAGATGCTACAGGCAGTATCCCCGGAATTACTTAATACTGACTTTCTTATAATACCGAATCTTTCACTGTTCATCCAGCAATATGAGAAAGTTAACTTTAGCTCCTGATTTATCTCTTCAAAGATGATTTTATTACCATAAACACTTTTATATAAATTCCTTTGAATTTTGTAAACACCGGAGTATCTATCTGAAAATGGCTCCCACAGATAGGTATGTTTTCCCCTGGTAACAAGTAATATTGATTTACTTCCGGTGATTTCTCCTGAATCCTGAATTTTGTCAACGGTATAATATGGGAATAAGGCGTTATCAGGATTTTTTCTGCCGGCAGTAATACCCCCGTTGCTCGAGAGATACATCCAGTGATCGGAGTTACTGACGATCGTAATAAAAAACGGATCCATCTCGTTGTATCCACCAATTTTGTAAAAAGTCTCTCCGTCAATTTTAACAAACCCTCCGGATATATTGTTCTTCTCATTGGTAATGATACAATTGCCGAGTAAAATTTCCCTTTCTGATTTTTTTGACATAACTTATAGGTGTAATACTTCTTCTTTAATTGAGTTCATATACTCTCACATAATCAAGAATAAACTTTGCTGACTTCATTTCAGGGTCCACTCCTTTAGCTCCTCCCCAACCTCCGCCCATGGCAAGGTTAAGAATCAGGTTTTGTGGCTTATTAAACGGCCAGGTCAGATTATTTGATGTATCATGATATTCAAAATATTTCTTGCCATCAATTAAGATAGTAATACTTCCACTAAGCCATTCAATAGAATAGGTATGGAATTCATTATTCATGTTTTCGACATCAACGATTGAAGTTGGTTGGTTACCAAGTTTAAAATAGTATGCGCCGCAATGTACTGATGCATGTGTTTTTCCGTTCCCTGTTTTTGGGTCCAGCTCATAGCCAACATTTTCCAAAACATCAATCTCTCCACAATATGGCCACGACAATTCATCCCTGTATTCATAACCCAGTAACCAGCCTGCTGACCAGGTTCCTCTTCCTGCCGGCACTTTTGCCCTGAATTCGATTTTGCCATACAGGAAACTCTCTTTACCGCGAGTTGTCAGACGGGCAGAACTCCATGGGTAAACTCCGTCATCCTTTCTTGCTTCAATTATCAGGTTGCCACCTTCCTGTCTGGCATTTTCCAATCTGTTTGCAGTATAATACTCCAATTCGTTATTTCCCCAGCCCCAGTTTCCGATATCAAATGTCCATTTTGATGAATCGGGCAAACCCGTCCCGTTAAATTCATCACTCCAAATCAGTTTCCACTCTTTCCCTGAGGTTTTTTGTGTCAATATTACCGGTGAGCTTTTATGCTTTTTGATCAACTCAAAACAGATTTTATCAAATACAACCAAACCTGTGTCATAATGCAGACGTATCATATGCAAACCTGAATTCAGTGGCGATCCATCCTTCTCAATAATATTATCAGTTCCACCCAGGGAAGCTCTCTTAAGCATCATATTTCCGGTTATATTGTATGTCCTACCATCTTTATTATCAATATAATCTTCAATCCAGCATGCTACTTCTGATGAATCTGAGGTTGCTCCGTATAAAAGGATCTTATACCGACCCGTTTCAGGAATCTGCACTTTGTACTCAAGCCAGCCGCCTTTGCTGGTTTTTACATAGCCCCTGTTTTTTTCATTGAATTTTACAATCCCGGGAGAATTTGAATTTACATAATCCCCGGCCTGTACGGTAATGGAACATGAATCAGACTTGCTGACGTTGTCCGGATTTTTCTTATTCCTTTGATTAGAAGTACAATTCACAGTCAATATAAAGATCAAAGTGAATGCCGTTACAATTTTTATTCTGATAAGTGAAATCATAATCATTGATTTAAGGATTGTACATTAAATTAAAACTTCTACGAAAAGGATTTTAATTTTCTTTTTTCGCTTTAATATTCAACTTTGGTTTTGTCTGTTCATTAATTCTTTTTTACAAGGATTGCTTCCAGCTCTTCAAGAGATCTTCCTTTGGTCTCAGGTAATAATTTCCAGATAAAACCAAGACCGATCAGAGCAAATATTCCATAAAACAAAAATGTTCCACTACTTCCCAGTGTAGCTAATTCCCATGGGAAAACAAGCTGAACCAGGAAGCTTATTGCTGAATTGATAAACCCTACAAAAGAGATTGCCGTACCTCTTATTGCATTGGGAAATAGTTCAGAGAATAAAACCCACATTACAGGTCCGAGAGATACTGCAAATGCAGCGACAAATCCAAGTATTCCAATAAGTATCAGAGTCGGATTCATAGTTATTGAAGCCGAAATAAACTCAGATTCATACTTCTTTTCAATCTCTTCTCCCATCGTCGTCTTAACGACATTTTTAAACTCAGTATCGCTTTTATAGATTTTGTTCATTACAGGAGCAAGCTGAACCTTGTTTATTTCTACAGGTAGTTTTGAAGCTGAAGCGTCTGTCAGTTGATATTTTGCAGAATTAAAACCATATGCAAGCAGAAACATACTGATGGTAATGAAGGAGATACCGGCAATAAGAAGTGGTTTTCTTCCAAGTCTGTCTATCAAAACCATAGCCACGACAGTAAATACAACATTTGTAATACCAACCAGAATGGCCTGAATAAATGCAGCATCAGTTCCTATTCCTGATTGTTCGAAGATCATCGGTGCATAAAAGAAAACAGAATTGATCCCTGTTATTTGCTGGAGAACAGCAATGACAATACCTATTGTCAAAACAAGTTTCATTGCAGGAAGAAACAGGTTTTTAACCGGAGTCTTTTGTTTTGGGGCGGTTTCTTTTGAAACATTATCCTTTATTTCACTAATAACCTTTTCTGCATTTTCATCATCGTCAAACCTCTTCATGATCATAAGAGCCTCATCGTACCTTCCTTTCATTACAAGCCATCTTGGGCTCTGCGGAATAAAAAGCAGAAGGAAGAAGTAAATAGTTGCAGGTAAAAATTCAATTCCAAGCATCCATCTCCATATATATTCCTTTAATTTCAGCGATTCAACCCACGATGCATCTGATTTTGAAAGATGAACAATAAGGTAATTGGTAAAAAAAGCAACAGATATACCGACAACAATATTTAACTGATTAAATGACACCAATTTCCCGCGCTTATCTGAGGGTGAAATCTCAGCAATATACATTGGAGCAAGTATTAAAGAAGCGCCCACCCCAAGACCTGCAAGCATCCGTGCCGTTACTAATATAATGAATGAAGGTGCTATTGCTGCAAGAAATGCTGAAAATGCATAAAGCAGTGCTGACGCCTTCAGGACAATTGTTCTGCCAAACCTGTCGCTTAATGGCCCGGCAAATATCATTCCTGCAGTAGCTGCCAGAGAAAGTGAAGCAACTGCCCATCCCAGCTCAATTTTTGACAAATTGAATTGTGGTTCGATAAATTTTATTACTCCGGAAATAACAGAAGCGTCGAATCCCATTAAAAAACCGCCAAGAGCTACAATCAGGGCGGTAAGTACTACAGAGCTTTTTTGTTTTTTCATATTTGAAGTATTAGATTACTTTGAAAAATAGATGGCTAAATTTATGAATTACCCGGGAATAATCATATACAAAAATATCTTTAGAAAAAAAGTCGTATTATCATCGCGTATAATACATGCTTTTTATGATTACTATATCGCAGATCCTGAAGAAATATAAGATAATCAATTAGATAACGTCACCAACATTAGCATTAACCCGTTGAGATCCCTCGCTATTGCTCGGAATGAATCCGCTGGCAGGCGGGGAAATGAGGAACCGAGCATGCATGCGTGCGAGCTCACTGACTTCGTCGGACGTAGCCGACTATGTCGGTCACGAATGATAGACGGTGAAAAAAAATTACGCTGCAAATACAATATGCACATACCATATCTGAAAAAAAACCGTTTTTATTGAAGAACATTTCATAACAAAAAACTGATTAAACATGCTGTTAAATCAGGTGTTCTTTGTAAAAGTCTGGTACATTTTTTGAGGGTTTTTAATGAATTTAGGAAAAGTCAAATTAATACTTAAAGTTATGAAAAGGAACATTTTGGTAATTGGTATGGTATTTGGGCTGCTTGGCTGGAGTTGTTCCAAGGTTGATAATCAAACACAAACACTATCTCAGGGACTTAAACAGTCAATTGAACAAAATACTGCTGCTATTAATACAGCAATCGGTAAAATTTCAGAAACTAAAGGCTATCAGATTCTGTTCTTAAGTGCTGATCCAACAGCAAAAGATTTAGCTGCTGGGACTACTTTTAAAGACAGTATCACGCTTGGTCTCATCGCAGGAATTTATGACTATCAACCCGATACGATTATTCTGCACCATAACATCGCTTATCCTTTCAGGCTATTTAAAAAGACAGGAACTAGTGATCAGATGATAGTCAATTTACCTCAGAAGCTGATCTTTAGTCCAAGATATCTCCACAGTTTTGTTAAGTCTGATTCGGTTCTGAAAAATGATTTTACAATTTCTGCTTCAAAGTATCATCTTTATTATAATTCCTGGAACAATCTTGATTACAAACTCACTGCAGATCTTACGCTTAGTTCGATGGATTTAGGAAGTTTTGATATTTCAGAATCTTCAAACTCTTATAATGACCAGTCAAATTCTTCTCAATATACTTTCACCGGCGGATACACTATATCTACCGCATGGCAGACAGGTGATACATCCAAATTGTCATTTGCGCTTCTTCAAAATAATAATCCGCTTTTGAAAGAGACAACCCTTTATATGGGGACTGGCTTTCATAAACGGGAAAAACAATATGATTTAACTATAGGGAATGTTGAAATTAAGAGAGGATTTGGAATTGATTCTATCCAGGTGTATCAGAATGGAGTGCTTCAGAAAACGGCCGGAGCAAAAATCACCGACAGTGCTGACGCTACAGGAACAATATGTAATAAAAGGGATATCCTGCTTACTTTTGATGATGGGACAACGTCTAAACTAAGTACATTGATTAGTCCTGCACTTACACAGTTAAAAACGCTTGTGACTTCTCTTCACGACATGTATTTTGCAGAGAATATTGTGGATTATATAGCAATAAACATCTATTTTAATTCAAGGTAGATCTAAATCTTATTAACCGCAAAGTGCGCTAACCTGCCCTTTGTGATCTTTGCGGTTAATCAACTTTTAGCTTGATCACAACTTTTCGTACAGGCGAATTCACCCCGTCTTTCAATCCCGGACGATGAACATCGACTGGGAAGAAAATAAAAAATTTATCAGGGGTAGCTTTTAAACTTACTAACTTGTTAACCGTCACAAATTCTATATCCTTTGTAGCATCATATGGCATAAGAACTTCTTTAACTGATGTCAACTGAGCAATGTTCATCACCTCTTTCCCACTAATCACATACTGGATATCAATGTATTTCCTGTGAACTTCAAATTTTGTTGTCTCTTCATTTTTGCTGATATACTCACTCACTGTTGCAAAAAGGTTATCACCATCAATGTCGTAGCGTTTCACCTCTAATTTTGTTAAATCAGTATTTTTAAAAAAATTAAATGCTTTTCCCCATCTCTCTTTGTTTTTAAAATAAGAAACAGCAAATTCTCTTTTGTTTATCGAGGCATCGGGAGTTACGCTCCATCCTCCTGACCATTCATTTTTTGCAAACCATGCATCAATTTTTTTATTGCTCCAGGTTGAGGGATCTGAAGTGCTTTTGCTTCCCATCAAGCCAAAGAAACTTATCAGTGCCATAATAATTACAATTAATTTTCTCATAACGAAGGAATTTTCTCCGGCATCAAAATTAACAAAAAAGCAAGAGTAATCAAGCACAGGGAACTAACCTCTGCTTATCGGACACAAGCCGTCGAATCAAATAAACTCACTCAGAGCTTTAAAAAGACTCTTTTTATCAAAAGGCTTTGAGATGAAACCTGAGCACCCGCATTCAATTGCTTTCTCCCTGTCATCGGCATATGCTGTCTGTGCAATTATCGGAATTTCAGTATTTTTTTCGCGTATGAGTTTTACAGCAGTGTAGCCATCCATAACAGGCATTTTTATATCCATCAAAATCAGATCTATATTTCCTGTTGAGAGACATTTTTCAACAGCCTCTTTTCCATTATAAGCGTGCAATACTTCCGCATTGGACCCAGAAAGAAAGTACCTGATCAGTTTAAAGTTGCTTTCAACGTCTTCGGCAACCAGTATTACTTTCTTCACCGGGAACACAAAACCGTCCGGAGCTTCCTTCTCAGAAACCGGTATGGTTATTGAAACTTGCTTTTCATACGGAATTGTAAAGAAGAATGATGTTCCTTTTCCAGGTTCTGATGTAAGCCACATCTTTCCTCCTAAATGTTCAACATAAGCTTTTGAAATTGCCAGCCCAAGTCCTGTTCCTTCATAAAGCCTTTCCATAGCGTTTTGTACCTGGTAAAACCGATCAAAGATTCTTGCATGGTGTTCCGGTGAAATTCCAATGCCCGAATCCGAAACACAGAATTCCAAAAAATTCTCCTTCAGCTTGTACCAAATCTTAATCTGTCCTTTATCTGTGAACTTCAATGCATTACCTACCAGGTTTGAAAGGATCTGAGTTAATTTGGTATTATCAGTTAAAATTAACGCATCGGAATCGGATAAACCGGTCTCGCAGATCAGATTAATTTTCTTTTCAGCAGCTTTAGGGATAAACTGATTACATAATGATTTAAGTATTGAATTAACACTTACTTCATTTTTAAAAGTTTTGATAAGATTTGCTTCGATATTTGAAATATCTACAATATCGGTAATAATCGAAAGCAGATGGTTACTGCTTTGCATAATTACTTCAATGTATGATTTACGGGTCTGTTCATCCGCTTCAGGTTCTCCGAGAAGTGCTGAAAACCCTACTATTGCATTCATCGGGGTTCTTATTTCATGTGAAATATTATGCAGAAATGCCGTTTTAAGTTTGTCACTTTCTTCAGCCTTTTCTTTTGCCCTGATCAATTCTTCTACAATCTCTTTCCTTTCAGTAATATCATGGCCTATACCCACCAGACCGGTAATATTTCCATCTTTATCATGCAACGGAATCTTTGTTGTCAGTAGCCAACGTTTTACTCCTTTTCCACTAATAAATTCTTCTTCAAGGTCAAATACGGGCTTACCTGTTTTTATAATTTTCTTGTCGTCATTGTAACCACGTTCTCCTATCTTACCGGGGAACAATTCAATGTCAGTCTTCCCAAGAACCTCAGATTCTGTCGTTAATCCAATATTCTCTACATCTGCTTTATTGGCAATGACTTTCCTGCATTCTTTATCCTGGACATAAATCGGATCAGGAAGGTTATCTATTAATGTACGCAGCATTCTGCGTTCCTGATCGATTGCTTCCTGAGCTTTCTTACGTTCTGATATATCGCGCATGCTCCCGACTATCTTTTCAGGCCGCCCTTGAATATCGTAAATGATCTTTGAAGTAAGAGAACACGGGATTAAGGACCCATCTCGATTCTTCAGGGTGATTTCATAATCATTTAAATAACCCCGGCCTGCTAATTCTGACAGAAGTTTTTGCCGCTCTTCAGGATCAGCATAAAATTCGGACATAGATTTACCGATCAGGTCTTCTCTGCCATATTGTTGGTTAGATAGGAAACTGATTGATGGACTGATATTAATGATCGTTCCGTTGATAGATGTTTCATAATAGAGGTCCTGAACATTGTCAAAAATAATGCGATACATTTCTTCGCTTTCATGCAACGCTTTTTCGGTGTTTTTACGGTCGGTAATATCCTGAATTACACCGACTACCATTACTTGTTCATCATATTGTTCCAGTACAAGTTCAGCTTTTGAATATACTGTTCTTACAGTTCCGTCATTTTCACGCTTTATCTTAAACTCTATATTATATGGTTCATTGTATTTTAACAAACGGTCCAGAGCCTCATCAAGCATGGCCCGATATTCTGGAAGCGGAATACTTTTTACAATTTCGGAAGAAATTTCATGAATTTCCGGGTCTAAACCATAAATGCTTAATGCCTCGTCAGAACCCCAGATTAATCTGGATGAAAGATCCAGTTCCCAGTTTCCAACATGGGCAAGGGATTGTGCTTTTTGCAGTCTCAATTCGCTCTTTTGCAATTCCTTCTCAGCAGCTATTTTCTCTCTTGCTAATCTTGATTTTTTAATTGAATTGACAATTGCCGGTCCAAGTCGGGAAAGATTATCTTTTAATATATAATCATCAGCTCCGGCTTTCATGCACTCAACGGCAACTTCTTCATTTACTGACCCTGTTACCAGGATGAATGGAATTAATGGAGTCTGCTCATTACGAAGTTTAAGCGCCGTCATTCCGTCAAACCGTGGAAGAGAATAATCGGAAATAATTAAATCCGGCTCAAAATCTTTCAGGCACTTAAGATACTCCTCTGTGTTATCAACAATTAATTTTGAAAACAAGATATTGTTCTTTTCAATTTCGCGCCAGATCAATTCTGCGTCGGTTTTAACATCTTCCACAAATAATATCTTCAACTTACCAGCCATATAATGTATATTTTATTTATTATTAATAGGCATCACTAGCAAATTGTTACCTTGTATTTCATTGTATTTCAATTCTCCAATCCTTTCAACTCCTTCAACTTTCATCCACCGAAGCTTTAGCGAAGGTGGACTATTTCAGGGGCTCATTAACCAGCAGCCAATATAACCCAAGACTGCTCATTGAACTGAGGAACTGATCGAAGTTAACAGGTTTTATCACATAACTGTTTACACCCAGTTCATATGCCTCTTTCATATCCGGTTCTTCCCGTGAAGATGTAACCGCTACAACGGGTATGTGAACAGTTCGTTTGTCTCCTTTAACGATCTTAAGCACCTCCAGCCCGCTGACTTTAGGTAGTTTTAGATCGAGTAGCACAACTTTCGGAGGATTTGCAAAACTTCTTGATTCGTATTTCCCCCTGCAGAAGAAAAAATCAAGAGCTTCAGCTCCATCCTTAGCTACGATGACATGATTTGCCAGGTTGTTCTTCTTCAGCGCCCGCAGTGTAAGCTCAGCATCACGCGGGTTGTCTTCCACGATTAAAATTTCAACTGCATTAAAATCTTCCATTATATTTTACTTTTTATATAATATTACTACTTAATCAATTTATGTTGCTGGTTGCTGGGTACTTGGTCTGGGTGTTTTGTGCCAATCTACCAAAACGAGATCCCAGAACCCAGGACCTAGGACCCAGTACCAATTACGGGTAAACTGAAATAGAACGTCGCTCCTTTTCCGACCTCACCTTCTGCCCACGCTTTCCCGCCATGTTTTGAAATAATTCTCCGTACAATGGCCAGGCCCACTCCGTTTCCTTCGAATTCACTTATGCTATGCAGCCGCTGAAAAACTCCAAATAACTTATTTGAATACTGCATGTCGAAACCTACCCCATTATCCTTTACAAAATATGTAATCATCTCTCCTTCCTTCCTTGATCCTATTGATATTTCAGGAGTTATCTCTTTCGAGGAATACTTTAAAGCATTTGATATCAGATTATTCCAAACCTGTTTGATTAAACTTTGATCACCATAAGCCCTGTGAAGTTTTCCGATTTTCAAATTGGTTCTCGCTTTTTCCATTTCATTTGAGATATCTGTAAATACGGAAGCTGCAAGGAAGTTCATATTTATCGCTCCCGCATTCAGGCTGCTTCTTCCTACCCTTGAGAAGCTGAGCAGATCATCTATAAGCCCGCCCATTTGTATGGCGCTCGATGAAATTATATTGCAAACCCTTTTACCTTCATCGTCAAGCTTATCTTCATAATCTTCAAGAAGTATCTTTGAATATCCGTGAATTGCCCGCAGCGGAGCTCTAAGGTCGTGGGAGACAGAATAGCTGAAAGCTTCAAGCTCTTTATTGACAGCTTCGAGTTGCGCAGTACGCTGAGTTACACGTTGTTCAAGCTCTTCGTTTAGCTTTCTTATCTCTGATTCTGCAATTTTCCGCTCAGTGATATCTTTGACTGCACCAATAATGGCAATGATCCGGCTATTTTCATCGGTTTCCGGTCGGGCAAAAACATGTATCCATCGCTCTGTACCAAATTTTGTGATGCTTCGACACTCAATCTCACCCGATTCAGCAGTTGTAAGTATCTGTTCAATAAATTTGAAGAAATATCCTGTATCTTCAGGGTGTATGATTTTTTTCCAAAGATCAGCTGTCGCATCATCGCTGATTGTTCTTCCGGTTACCTGGTCAAGGTTTTCTGAAGTCCAGCGAAGGGTAAGATTGTGCTGGGAATCGACGTCAACGATAAAAACATAATCCGTGGTCATCCCGGCGATGACTTTATTGTGATGCTCGCTATTTTTAAGAGCCTCTTCCGCCATCTTGCGCTCGGTAATGTCATTTACCGAAGTAATAAAATACAGGGGTTTGTTGTCAGCATCCCGGCGCAGAGATGTACTTACATCAGCCCAGACCATTGAACCATTCTTATGGAAATATCTCTTGATGAAACGCACTGAATCTTTTTCTCCTGCAATTAGTAAACTTAGAGCCTTATTAGTCGGTTCAATATCATCAGGATGAGAAATGTTCTGCCATTTAGTTTTGGTTAATTCTTCAGAAGTGTACCCCAACATTTCACAAAAAGCCTTATTAACATTGATTTCACCGGTCGGAAGTGTTATTGACTTCCCGATCACCGAATTGTCGAATACATATTTAAATTTGTTTTCGCTTTCACGTAAATCTTCTTCTATCCGTTTTCGCCCGGTTATGTCCCAGAAGATGCCGAGCAGACCCACTATCTCTCCCTTATCGTCCCGTACCGGCGTCTTGATTGTATTAACCCAGGTTTCTTTCCCGTCTACCACATATTTTTCTTCAAGCTCCTCAGTCTTCCCGGTTGTGATGATCCTCACATCAGCAGCATGATATTTATCGGCAAGCTCATTAGAGAATAAGTCTCGATCCAGTTTCCCGACAATTTCTTCCGGGCTGATGCCTATATCACGGGCGAAATTCTCGTTGATCGACATAAATCTATAATCTCTGTCCTTCATGAAGATTTTTTGCGGGATGTTCTCAATAAGCGTTTTATATCTGGCCTCGCGCTCTTGCAGTGTTTTCTCCGCCAGCTTGCGTTCAGTGATATCAATATGCTGTATTACTGCATTTGTGACTTTACCTTTATAATCTTTTATCGGGAATATTGTTGTATCAATTATGGCTTCCGCTTCACTTTCCAATGAAAACCCTTCCAGTTTTGAAGTGTTATATCTGATTTCAAAACGAACCGTTTCACCGTTATCGAAAACTCTACGTACATCCGACAGCAGACCCTGCTCCTGGACAATATTGTCTTCGATTACATTATATTTTCCGATAACATCCTGCTCTGTTATCTTTAGTAAGCTGCAGCATGCTTTGTTGATGCGTATGAGTATGCCCTTATCGTCGGAAATCCACATTGGAACCGGGCTTTGATCGATGATATTGTTCAGAAATGCTTCGGAATTCCGCAGCGTCTCCTCCGCATGCTTGCGCTCGGTAATGTCCATCAATGTTCCTATAAAACGAATCGGTTGACCGGAATCGTTATAAAAAATCTTCCCTTTGCCATTACAGTGTTTCAACAGTCCATCGTTGGTAACCAGCCTGAGATCGACATCTAACGGTTCACCTGTTTGAATAGAATGTTCGAATGATTTGCTGTATCTTTCGACATCATCAGGATGAATAAACTTGCCGTTTGCTTCGAAGCTCGGAACGAAATTCTGTGGTGTTACACCGAAA
>Ga0182027_10004619_pt1 | contig 21274 bp, 21 predicted proteins | sample 712E1DmetaG_FD_121300 | JGI IMG/M metagenome (GOLD analysis project Ga0182027, IMG submission 121300) | Permafrost microbial communities from Stordalen Mire, Sweden - 712E1D metaG (Illumina Assembly) | ecosystem: Environmental > Terrestrial > Soil > Wetlands > Permafrost | place: Sweden...
ATCGGGTAACCATTGCCCAAAGCTTTGGCATACGTTGCCAGGTCCGGTTTGATGCGATAATATTCCTGCGCGCCGCCATTTGCAATGCGGAAGCCGGTCTTGACTTCATCCAAAATAAAAACGACGCCATATTCTTCGGTCTTATTCCGAATCAATTCCAGGAATCCGGCCTGCGGTTCAATCGCTCCGCAATTTCCCTGACACGGTTCGGTGATGACCGCCGCGATTTGATCGCCGTACGAACGCATCACGCGTTCGAATCCCTCGAAGTCATTGAACGCCAATGTAATCACATTCTCACCCATGGATTGGGGAATCCCCGAAGATGCCGGCACCGGAATCGGGTTTCGACGATTGCCATAGGCTTCCACCGGCGCGTACGTAGACCACAACGTGTGATCGTGGAAACCATGATAATTACCTTCAAACTTTAAAATGATTTCGCGTCCAGTGAACGCGCGCGCTACGCGGATGGCATGCATTGTCGCTTCGGTTCCAGAACATGCCAAGCGAATCATGTCTATCGCCGGGCACATTTCCACGATCATCTCCGCGACTTCGACTTCGAGCTCGCCGGTCATTGCGAATAACACTCCGTTCTTCACTTCCTCAATGACCTTTGCATCGACTTCATCGTAAGCGTGGCCAAGAATGATCGGACCGAATGCCATGCGGTAGTCAATGAAGCGGCGGCCATCCACATCCCAAAGATACGCGCCCTTGGCTTTATCCACATAAGGCGTGAGACCTTCTCCCCAATAACGAAAATTAGAGTTCACGCCCAATGGCAAGACTTTTTCAGCTCGTTTTTGCATTGATTGACTTTTTGGACCAACCAGACTCATAATGCCTCTCCATCAAGAAAAATATTTTTCAGTTCACCGACATTCTGTGCGGCCCTTTCCGAGATCCGCCGCTGACATACAACTCCGAACAAATCCGGCGCGTCTGAATATTTTTTATTCGATGCGCAAACTCGGAAGATGTCATCCGATCATCTTCGAGGCTGAATTCATATATATAATTTCTTATAATCTTCCGAAAGGGAAAATATTGGCATGAATATACTCAAGTCGCTCAAAGCCGTCAAGGCAATCTCTTATTGATTCAATCCGAATTCAAAGCGGAGCGCATGACATTTATCACAAGAACGATTTTCAAAATTGTTTGTTTTATCACATTGACGCATATATGGCGGACAGGTATAATCAAAAGTCGGCATTATTCCCAATATTTTCAGGAGAAAAAACAATGGTTACTACAGATACAACGCCCGAGGTCGCGCTTGAACCGAAGGCCAAATTAACAGGCAAAATTCTCAAGACCACTCTGGCAGGCGCGCTCGTTGATATCAGCCAACCTATTCCGGGCGTGCTGCACATTTCCCAGCTTCAAAAAGATCCAGTCAATAAAGTTGAAGAGGTTGTCAAAGAAGGTCAAACCGTCGAGGTGTGGGTCAAACATGTGCGCAAGGATCGAATCGAATTGACGATGATCCAGCCGCTGATGTACGACTGGAAAGATCTTCAAGAGGAGATGATCGTTAAAGGAAAAGTCGTGCGGCTTGAACCGTACGGCGTGTTCGTGGAAATCGGAGCGGAACGACCCGGCATGATTCACATCAGCGAACTGGCACGCGGTTATGTTAAAAATGCCAGCGACGTCGTCAAAGAAGGCGACGAAGTGGAAGCTAAGATTCTCACAGTGGATCGCAAGAAGCGGCAAATCCGTTTGAGCATGAAGGCTATCCAGCCTGAAATCGTCGAGGAAGAAAAGCCTGAGCGCGAAAACAGGCGCGGCAGGAAAAATAAAAAGGTCGAAAAAGAAATCGAAGAGATTCAGGTAGAGGAAAATCTTGAGCCAGAGTTAACAGCGATGCAGATCGCATGGCAAACCGCTCAGGACCGCGCCAAGCATCACAAAGGTCAAAAATCAAAGCGGATCAAGTCGGCTTCCGTTGAACAGGAAGATATTCTCAGCCGCACGCTTGAGAAGCGATTACCCACCGGCGCATAAAGAAAAACAAAAATCGCCTCCGCTCAAACGAAGGCGATTTTATTTTAAATCTGGTTTGAATATTTATCTGCAAACAACGCAGGCTGACCGCCTGTATGCCAGAACAAAATCGTTTCACTCTTTTTAAAGAATCCCTTACGGATCAAATCAATCAGACCTGCCGCGGCGCGGCCCGTATAAACCGGGTCAAGCAACAAGCCTTCGGCGCTCGCGAACAAGCGGATGGCTTCGCGTTCTGCATCCGTCAACACGCCGTAACCGGCTTTGCAATATTGATCGGTCGCAAGCACATCCTCCGGCGTGAAATTGATTCGCCTGCCCAATCGTTCAGACGCGTCCGAAGCCAACGCGGAAACATGTGCCTTCAACCATTCTTCTGATTCATCAATGCTGATTCCCAACACTTGCCCTTTATACCCGAATATTCGTTGACCCAACACCAATCCCGCGTGTGTTCCGCCTGATGATGTTCCAAATACCATCCAATCGGCATGAATATTTTGCTTCATGAATTCTTCCACCGCAAAGGTATAACCCATTGCGCCTGTCGCGCTTGATCCGCCATATGGAACAAGATATGGCTGCTTTCCATCTGCGACAGCTTGATCGAATGTTTCCCGCAACACGCGATCACGATCCGCGCGGTCAGGGACATTAACAATCTTCGCACCAAACAATTTATCCATCAGTAAATTTGCCGACGGTTGAGCCGGTAATTCACCGGTCAATACCAATACACATTCAAAACCAAACTTCGCCGCGGCGGCTGCAGTTTGACGACAGTGGTTCGACTGAATCGCACCAGCGGAGATCATCATCTTTGCTCCTTGTTCCTGCGCCTCAGCAACAAGGAATTCCAGTTTGCGCGTCTTGTTGCCGCCGAAAGCGAGGCCAGTTTGGTCGTCGCGCTTGACGAAAATCCGCGGCCCGCCCAACGTCGCGGAAAGACGCGGCAGTTCTTCAATCGGCGTCGGTAAATGGGCAAATCTCAATCTTGGAATCATAATGTCTCCTTCTTCGTGATCAAGCTCCTCCGACAAAATCTTTTGTCTTTTGTTTCCCGTGCGAACGCATCATGTCAAGAACGCGCGGGATGATTTCTGAATATATCTTATACCAAAACGGATTGGGCGCGTAATCCCACGCACCGAGCGTGCGAACTACTTGCCCGCCCAAGCCTTCCTTGAAGCGGAACACGCCCCACATCGAATCGCTTTCGTTAAATTCATCCGGCGCGCCCCAAAGATCATAAACGGAACAACCGCGAACTTTTGCGCGTTTCATCGCCTCCCATTGCAAAAGATAATTCGGCATCTTTTCACGATGCGTTTCACGCGACATGCCGTATACATAATAAGCACGTCCCGAAAAATAAAAGACGAAGATTGCAGCAACCACTTCCCCATTGACCTCAGCAGTCAAAGGTTCTGCGTTCGGTTCAATCGATTGCATAAACGTTTGCCAAACGGTTTGATAATAGCCTTCGTCGCGAATCACAAAGCCATCGCGCACCGATGTTTCCGCGTACATCGTATAAAGCATCGGCAGGTCAGCTTGCGTTCCAATGCGAACGGTCACGCCCTTCTTTTCGGCGAGCCGAATGTTATAGCGCGTCTTCTGTTTCATGCGCGCCAGCATTTCATCTTCGGACGCAGACAAATCAATCAGCACTGTATTCTTGAATTGAATTTGATCTGAAGAGAATCGCCAGCCTCTCCGCTTCAACTCAGACATCACAACCTGCCCGCCGTTATCTTCGCGTTCATCTTCACTGGCAGGGACTCCCGTTCCCAGCAAGACATCAGGATCAATCTTCAAAAAGATCGCGCCTTCTTTTTTCGCGAAGGATTGCAGATCATTCAAGACGCGACTGCGAAGTGATTCATCATTCCAATTCAACAACGGACCTTTGGGCGCATAAAGAACATTCGCTTGAAATAATCCGCGAAACGAGATTGTTCGTTTCAAGACAAGACACGCGGCGTTGATGTCTGACCGGTCTAACAAGTCCAATTGGTCAGACGTGTAGGACCTGTAAGACCTATCAGACCAAATGACATAGATCGGCTTCCATCCGTATTTTGATTTGACTTGCGCCCATTCATAGGTCTGAAGAAAATGCGAGTTGGGTAATGATGCAATCAATTGATTCCAAACTGATATTTGCATTATCCACCCTCGCGTCCAGCCAAACGCCAAAGATAAAGTCTATAAAGCAATGGGTTATATATTTTATCTATAGCTTGCGCGGCGCGCCTGAGTTCTCCGCCGAAGCCGCGCTTGAAACGATAGACTCCCCACAAGCCATCATTACGATTCTCAAATTGGGCTTCGAGAGTCGCTTCATCTTCGTCAGGCACGCCCCACAGATCATATTCTTCCGCACCTTTAGCGCGCGCCCAGCGCATCGCTTCCCATTGCAATAGATAAGTCGGCATGCGATTGCGTTCTTCATCGTTCGACGCGCCATAGACATACCAGCCGCGCTTTCCACGCGCAAAAACCATCAATGCCGCAAGCGGCTTATTCTCAAATTCAGCGACGAGCAACTCACACATCCCAGTTGGATGAAATAATTCATAAGCGCGGCGATAATATTCGAGCGAATGCACACCAAATCCATCGCGTCCGCCAGTGATCTGAATCATTTTATGAAAACCATCAATATCATCCCAAACGCGTACAGTCACACCTTTCTTTTCGGCGAGACGAATGTTATAACGGCATTTCTGTTTCATGCGCGCAAGGATGTCTTCTTCGCTACCGCGAATGTCAACAATGATGGTGCGAGGCGGCTGGATATTTTGTTTTGAAAGGATGAAGGATGAAGGATGAAAGATGAATTCGTTTTCCCAAGCATCGGGTTCGATCTTCAAAAAGATGGCGCGATGCTTTTTGCAAGCATCATCTACTTCTTTCCAAAATGAATCGCTGATCGCTGACGGCTGAACGCTGAACGCTAACTTCGGAATATAAGCTATCGTAAAACCCAAAGGCAATTTGCGAAACAAAATTTGCGCGCCGAATTTTTTGTTAATCACACGAACAGCTTCCCATCCAAACGCAGACTTCAATTCACCCCATTCGCCGGTCTGCAAGACGTGCGCGTTGGGATAGCTTTGTAAAAATTTATTCCAATCAGAGAGAGAAACTTCAGGCATGGTCTCGATATGCTTCGCTACTCGACCAGCGTTATACCACTGATGTAATTTCCGGCGAAGGCGTTTCGCGGATATTCGCGCCCGGGACAACTTCATCGAGCAGGGAAATGATCTCGTCGGCGCGGCCGCTTGATGTTAAAGAAAGGAGGCGCTGCAGAGCCGTCTGCAACTGACCATTTAGCATAACATCTTCATGTTCAGAGCGGAAGATATCGGGATGCGCGGTCTTGTCATAAGTCTTCTCCGGCTCCCAAAGTTCCTCGCGCAATTTCTCGCCGGGACGAATTCCGGTGAATTCAATTTCGATATCGCGACCCGGCTCAAGTCCCGATAGACGAATCAAATCTTCAGCCAGATCAAGGATGCGAACCTGTTGTCCCATATCGAGCAGAAAGGCTTCGCCGCCCTGACCCATCGAAGCCGCCTGCAAGACAAGATGAACGGCTTCAGGAATGGTCATGAAGTAACGCTCCATATCGGGATGCGTGACCTGGACCGGTCCGCCGTTGGCGATCTGCCGCTTGAAAATTGGAATGACGCTGCCGCGGCTTCCCAAAACATTTCCAAAGCGGACAACGGAATAGGCGCGCCTGGTGCGATGGGCCGCATCGAGCACGATCATCTCCGCCAATCGCTTGGTGGCGCCATACACATTGGCGGGACGCACCGCTTTATCGGTTGAGATCAGAACCAATCGTTCGACATTATTTTCAATTGCTGCTTCGACCACATTGCGCGTGCCGATGACATTATTCAGAATCGCTTCTTCCACATTGGCTTGCATCAGCGGCACATGCTTGTGCGCGGCGGCATGAAATATCACTTGAACATTTTTAAAAACAGAACGCAAACGTTCGGCATCTTTGACATCTGCAATGATCGGCGTCAGGCTCAAAGTTGGATAATCTTCCTTCAACTCAATCAATGTTCCGAAGATGCTGTTCTCGCCATGACCAAGGATAATCAATTCACTTGGATTCCAGCGCGCGATTTGACGCGAAAGTTCGCGTCCAATCGAACCGCCCGCGCCGGTAACGAGCACGCGTTTTCCGCTCAACACATCACCGATCATTTCTTCGTGAATGCGACGCGGCTCGCGTCGAAGCAAGTCGGTGATGTCCACCTCGCGCAAACGGCTCACGCTGACCTTGCCGCCGATCAATTCGTAGATGCCGGGCATGGTGCGCGACGGAATCCCTTTGAGGCGACAGGCATCATTGACGAGACGCACCACGCGTCCGGGCGCGGAAGGAATCGCGAAGATGACTTCGTCGACGTGTTGGCTATCCAGCACATCCGCAATATCGTTCACGAATCCGATCACCGGCACGCCGTAAATTTCCTGACGCTGTTTTACGCGGTCATCGTCGAGGAAACCAACGGGCGTCAAATTAAGGAACGATGATTTTTGAAGTTCACGCACCACCAGCGCGCCTGCATCACCTGCGCCGATGATCAGCGCGCGGCGCGTCTTGCCATTGCGCGGCGCAGTGGATTGTTCCGCCAAAATGCGAAGCGTAAAACGCGAGCCGCCGATCAAAACCAGCGACAACAACCAATCAATGCCGAGCGCTGAACGCGGCATCCCCGGATAAACACGCCCAGTTGAAAGTAATAGCAACATCACGCCCGAGGTCAACACAGACGCAGTTGTCACCGCGGCAGTGATGAGCCGCAATTCATTGGTGCTGGCATAAACCCAAATACGGCGATACAAACCAAAAAAGAAATAGGTCGGGGTTTTGATCAACAATGCGATACCGCACATGACAAGCATGGCCGGAAAGTAAAACGGCAACTGCGCCACATCAAGCCGCAACGCAAAACTTCCCATCACCGAAACGATGATGAGAATCAAATCGCCGATCAGTACATAGCGATTGCGAAGATGAGGGTGAAGTTTTATCGCATCCAATCTGCAGTTTCTTTCAAACCATCCGTCAATAAAGTCTGTGCTTTGAAGCCAATTGATTTCTCGGTATACGCAGGACTTCCAAGTGATTTATCAATATCGCCCGCGCGCGGCGGCGCAAAGATGGGCTTGGGTGAATTCGGAAAAAGTTTATAAAGCGCATCCAGCAAATCGAGAATGCGCGTACTCTCGCCGGTACAAACGTTAAAGATTTTTCCAGCCGCAGAGGGATGTTCCGATGCAATCAAATTGGCGCGCGCCACATCGCCGACAAAAATCAAATCGCGCGTCTGCCCGCCATCGCCAAACACTGTGACCGGCTGTCCATCGCGCAGGCGGCGAATAAAGATCGGAACCGCCGCGGCATACATCGAGTCCGGGCGTTGGTGCGGGCCGTACACATTGAAATAACGCAAGGCTACAACTTCCAATCCAAATGAAGCAGTATAAAGTTCGGCAAACATTTCATCCACGCGCTTTGAAACCGCATACGGCGAAAAGGGCTTCAACGGCGTATCTTCGTTCAAAGGCAACGCATCCGAATCGCCATACACTGCCGCGCTCGACGCAATCACTGCGCGGCGCACACCGGCTTTACGTGCGGCTTCAAACAAAATCGAAGTGCCTGTGATGTTGACATCGAAACAATTCTGCGGTTTCTCCATCGATTCGGGAACGGAAACAAACGCGGCTTCGTGAAAGACGACTTCAATGCCTCGCACTGCATCCGCAACGACGTTCGCATCACACACGTCTCCTTCCACGACTTCAAAGCGGCTGCCGTTTTTTGAGCTACTCAACCCCTCAAGGTTTTCGCGCTTGCCGCTTGAAAAGTTATCGAGCACGCGTACCGCCGCGCCCTGCTCGAGCAAAGCGCGGACAATATGCGATCCGATAAACCCGGCTCCACCGGTAACGAGATATTGCTTCAAACTATCTTCCCTTTCGACTTAATACGGTTCCAATGGTACGCAGAACAATCGCAATATCCATCATCAACGAACGGTGCTTGATGTAATATAGATCATATTCCAGCTTGACCACCGTTTCCGTTACATTAGCAACATAACCATAATTGATCTGCGCCCAACCGGTGAGGCCCGGCTTGACCAGCAAACGCGCCCGGTAAAAAGGAATCTGCTTTTGAAATTCAGCGACCAATTCCGGTCGTTCCGCACGCGGGCCAACCAAACTCATCTCGCCATTCAGGACATTCCAAAACTGCGGCAATTCATCTAAACGGGTTTTGCGCAAGAAATTTCCCACGCGTGTCACACGCGGATCGTTTTCCACAGCAAGCCTTGCTTCGCCATCCGCCTCCGCCGATTGTTGCATGGTGCGATATTTATAAATTTTGAAAACTTGTCCGCCCTGTCCCAGCCGAGACTGCGAATAAAAGATCGGAAAACCACTATCAATCCTGGTGGCGATTAGAATAAACGGAAAACTGATTCCAAAAAACAATAACCCAGCCGCCCCGCCCACCATGTCCATCAAACGCTTGACCAATTCATAAAACCGGCTGACCCGCATTTCATCGGTGAAAGAACGGATCATCCAATCAGCCTCCAGATGATGAACAGGAACGCGTCCGGCCATTTCTTCGTAAAGGATCGGCATGCGCGTCACTTCGATGCCGCGCTCCTGCGCGTCGAGAATGGCTTGAAAGGTTTCACCGCGAATTTCGCCAGTAATTGCAATCGCTATATCGGAAACATGAAGATCCTCTACAACACGCAGAAGATGACGGCTTGAACCCATCACCGGAAAACCTTCAAAAGTATGTTTGGATTTATGCGGATCATCGTCAATAAAACCGATCAAAGTAAATGGCGGCGGATTCAGCTTATTGAACGTCCGCGCCAGGGCAAGGCCGGCCTTGCCTGCGCCAATGACCAGGACGCGTCGCATCAGCCCAGGCGCGTTATAGAGTCGAATATATAACGCGCGCCATCCCAGAGTCAGCAGGGATGTAGCAATAAGAAACGCTCCAAACCCAATTCGGGGCAGATCATTCGGATCATGAGTCGTAATAAAGAACAAAGAATAAACCACGATTCCAATAAAGGCCGCAATGGCAATGCCTCGCAAAGTCTTGCGCCAATCCGCGGCGATATGAGGATCATATAGATTGACCATCAGAAGTAACCAGCCAAGCGGCAGAAGATAAAACCAAAGCGGAATCTTAACGCTGAGCGCCACTAAGGTCCACGCACGATCCGACTTAAGATGCATTGAGAGCAATTTGTAAAGATATAGTCTCCAAGTATAGATGGCGGCAAAATCGGACGCAATGGACGCGACTAAATCTCCGAGGATCAGCAGAATACGATGCTCGCTGGAACGCAGGCGAAAACTCAGGTGAGGTGTATTGTCAGCCATGTTTCTGAATCGAAGGCGATGCGATGAGGCTAAACAAAAAACCACTGCCCCATGAAAGATGCATCACCAGAATGGACAGCAGCAAGCCAGCGATGAGGAATGGTTTGTGATTGCGCAGTGCAACTCGAACGCTTGCGGCAATCAGAATAAGAAGATACAGGATAATTTCAAGGGATAAAAGCCAGCGGGCAAGAAAAAACCAGATAGATAAAACTACTAACACAATCAAACTCGCAACGAATGCAGGCGGAAGCGCCTGCCGCCAGCGGATCGTGTTTGTATAACGTTTCAGCATTCTCCACTTCCAAAAACCGTATCGTCCATATTGACGGGCCAATTCGCGAAACGAGGCACGTGCAAAATAAATCGAACGGATCCGTGGATCGAGCCAGACGACTCCGCCGGATTGACGCACGCGCGTATTGAATTCGTAATCTTCATTGGTTAATAAGGTTTCGTCGAAGCCGCCGATTTGATCAATAAGCCCGCGTCGGAATGCGCCAAATGGAACGGTGTCCACCGCACCGGCTTGGGGATTCAGCCGATACATCGCATCGCCCACGCCGAGCGGATGCGCGGCCGCGACCGCAATCGATTCTGCGATCCAGCCTTTGCCGCCCGGGCGAATTTCCCACACACCGCCAACGTTTGTGCCTTTTCCTTCTTCCAGCGCGTGAACACATCGCTCGACATATTCAGGATTCGGCACGGAATGCGCGTCGAGACGGATAATGATTTCGCCGCGCGCTGATTCGATAGCCAAATTCAAAGCCGCGGGAATGGTGAGCCGCTCGTTGTCCACGATGCGAAGCGAAAAATCAGCATGATCGCGCTGGAACAAGTTGATTCGTTCGCGGGTATGATCCTGCGAAAAAGCATCAGCAATAATGATTTCCATTTGTGAATGAGGATACGTTTGGGCCAAAACCGCATCCAACAATTGTCGGATAGTGGCTTGTTCATTGTAACATGGGACGATAATCGAAACGAAAGGTGGCATAGTCAACTTACGTTTTATGTTCTACTTTTATATTTAAATTCCCAAAACGCAAAATTATTGGGACGGACGGCCATTCAACGGTAAATGAACGATGAAAGCCGTCCCCCGCCCCAGCGCACTGCGGACGCTAATTCTACCACCATGAGCGGCCACAATTTCGTGAACGATCGCCAGCCCCAACCCCGCGCCATGATGCTCCCCACCCGCCCGCGCCGAATCCGCTTGATAGAAGCGGTCAAAGATATGTGGCACATCATCCTTTGGGATTCCTTTGCCGGTATCGTCCACGGCAATTTGAATCTCATTCCGATCGTGAATGGCACGCAAAGTAATGCTCCCACCTTCAGGTGTGAATTTCAAGGCGTTGTCCACCAGATTGGTGAACACCTGCGCCAGGCGATCTCCATCTCCTGACACTGGCAGAAGATCATTTCCGAATTTGGCATTTAAAGTAACGCCTGCCTTGGATGCCATCGGCGTGAATTTCTCGACGATGCCGTTCAGCAAAGCGCGGATATCCACCGGCGACATTTGCAAATTGATGATGCCTGCGTCGAGACGCGCCAGATCAAGCAAGTCAAGCGCCATGCGATGCATCCTTCCTGATTCATTATAGATCACCTCTGCCGCCTGCTTGCGGGCCTCGGGCGTATCCACAGTTCCATCCATAATCGCCTGCGCAAAACCCTGAATGGATGTCAGCGGTGTTTTGAGTTCATGAGAAACATTCGCGACGAAATCACGCTGGGATTTCTGACTCGCCTGTACGCGCGTCATCATCGCATTGAAAACCCGCGTCAATTCCTGGACCTCATGCGGGCCGCGCGCTTCGATGGGCATTGCCGTCCCCTGAGCAAACGCCCGCGCCGAGTAAACGAGACGCTGCAGTGGATCGGCAACCCAACGCGCAATCACAAAAGCCAGAAGCAGCGACAGCAATAATGCAATCGCGCCGCCTACCAATAATGGTAATAAAAGTTCGTCGGTTAGAAGAGCAAGGATCGGCTCTTTCGGCCTCGGTGAAGCGACCATCAACCAATTGCCATTGGGAAGTTGCCGCAAAGTGTAAAGCCAATTTTTTCCCGTTCGATCACGAACGGTTTGAGCGATGCGCGCCAAAATCGTTTGAGAAGGCAATGGGATTATAGATGCGGCAGGATCAGTATCCGTAATCAAGGTGCCGGTTGAATTAAAGGTTAGGACGCGCACTTCCAATGCTTGAGCGATAAAGTCCATATTGCTGTTCGGTTGATTCAGAAGATTGTCAGCAGCCCGCAATTGCACAAAAGTCTGGCGATATAAAACCGGATTGCGGAGAAGGTAAAGAATCAAAACAAACGCTACAACTCCCAGAGCCGTAACAATGAGCACAGCATAACTCAACCAAAGCCGGGCGCGCAGAGAAGAAAACATATTTCTTATGCATTACGAATCACGGAATTCGTAATCAAACCACCAATTTATATCCCACGCCTGTAACCGTCTCGATCTTTATCGAGCTACCGTCAAGCTTCTTACGCAAATGCGCAACGTGAACATCCACGGTACGAGTCTGTCCATAAAAGTCAAAGCCCCATGCCATTTGAAGCAATTGCTCGCGCGTGAAAACGCGTCCAGGCTGATTTGCTAACGTCAACAACAAATCAAATTCCTGAGTCCGCAAATCAAGCAGACGGGAAGCAACGCGCGCTTCGTGTCGAACAGGATCGATCACCAGTTCACCAAGTTTGAGAGGTCTGTCTGCGGTAGTGGGTCTGTTTTCGCCGCGCCGCAAAATGGCTTTGACGCGCGCCACCAGCTCACGGGGATTAAAAGGTTTGGTGAGGTAATCATCCGCACCCAGCTCCAGACCGAGAATTTTATCAATGTCTTCATCGCGCGCGGTCAGCATGATAATTGCAACGGAATTATTGTCAGCGCGGACGCGGCGGCAGACTTCAAACCCATCCAGCTTTGGGAGCATCACATCCAACACCACCAGCGCCGGTTGAAGACGCGTGATCGCTTCCAGCGCGGCTTCGCCGTCTTTGGCTTCCTGGATGCGAAAGCCATCGCGCTCAAGATACATGCGCGCCAATTGCAAAATGGACGGTTCATCGTCCACGAGCAGGACCAGTTCGTTGGTCACTCAGTCACCATGCGGGGATTTAAGCAAAGCTATCACTTCGATCTCGACCAACGCGCCTTTCGGCAATTCCGCTACTTCCACCGTACTGCGCGCCGGAGGGTTTTGAGAAAAGAACTCGCCATAGACGGCATTCATCTTGGCAAAATCATTCATGTCTTTTAAGAACACGGTAGTCTTGACCACATAATTCAGACCCGAATCAGACGCATCCAATATATGCTTCAAATTCGTCAGCGTCTGACGCGTCTGTGCTTCGACACCTCCCTCTACCAATTCGCCGGTCGCGGGATCAAGGCCAGCCTGGCCCGCAGTAAACACCAGCGAATCCGTTCGTATGGCTTGCGAATATGGGCCAATCGCTTTAGGAGCTTTTTCCGTGAAGATGATTTTCTTGCCTTCCGTTGTAATCATTCAACCTCCGATGAAGATCCTGATCCTTACTTTGATGAACTTAATTGAGTTCCAACGAGTATACAACCGAGAAGCAAGACAAGCAATAGCGACGCGCAAAGACACGGTATAAACCGTGTCTTTGCAAAAATTGTTTATTCTCGATTATCCACTCGCGCCTCCTGAGGATGACGATGGCGTAGGTGTGGCGGATCGATTGGATTGCCGAAATGCCTGCATCGCATCATGCAAAGCCTTGCGAGCTTCTTGCAGTCCAGCCTGCCGAATCTGTTCTGCATTTGATTTAAAATTCTGCACGGTTTGAAGAGCCTGGGTCGGATCCGTTACATTGCCCGACTCGTCAAAACCTGAATGAGATTGGACGATGGTTTGCAGATTGGCGTAAATCGGCTGCACATTATTAACTGCGGTGGAAAAAGCATTCAGCGCGGTCTGAACGGCAGACACATCCTTGCCTTTCGCCTTCGCGTCGTCCAATCTGGTTTGAATTTTGGAAATCAAACTGCTGGCGTCATTAAGAATTTTGCCGATGCGGGTGTAAGCGGTTTGATCCTTAGCCCAAGCTTTTTGCAATCGATCACTTGAAGCATGACCCAGCACAGGCGTCGCCGGTGGATTCGCTGACTGGGCGTACGCGTTGACAAACGGCAAAGCACCAAGACCCATGGCGGCGATCACCGCCACAATTAAACTTTTCCTAAACCACATTGCAATCATTGACATTTGAATCTCCTTTGTTCGTTTATATGATTACTATTTTAGAATGCGGGGATTACGAAAGTGTAGCTGGGATGTAAAAAATTTGTAAAATCTATTTTCGGTGCAAAACCAGCATCGTCAAATCTCGAAAACAGGCTTATCTATCCTTTTCTTTTTACCATCGTCAGAAGATTGCCAGCCTGTGTGGTTTCATATCGAACCTCGTCCATCAATTTGCGCATCAGATAGATGCCCAATCCCCCAATCTTGCGATCAGACAAGTCCGCTTTCAAATCCGGCTCATCAATCTTGGAAGGATCAAACGCTTCGCCATGATCGAGCAAAGTGATGATCAACCCGCCTTTTCGGAATTCACAGCCGACATCAAACTTTCCGTCCAGCCTGCCCTGATACGCATGTTCAATCACATTGGAGGCGGCTTCATCCGTTGCTAATTGAATGGAATAAACATCCTTTTCATTAAAGCCCGCGCCCCGCGCTTGCTGGCCTACGAAACTGCGAATATCGTCGAGAACATCAAACGTGGAGGAAAAAGTTACAGTCTGCATGATGGAATGAAAGGCCGCCTCACGCGGGATTGGAAGCGGCCTCCGTTCAATAAGTCTTTTTCACAGCGAAACCGATTACAAACTACCAACCGCCTCAAGCGGATCGCCATACGTTCTAAACAACTCGGTAAAACCTGCCAATTCAAACGCTTCGCGAATACGCTCAGGCACGGAGGCCAGCACCACTTCACCGCGATGATAACGTCTGCAGACGCGCTGGGATGCCAGCAGAGCTCGGAATCCGGCGCTGGACATATATTCCAATTGACTCATATCCACAACGATCTTGTAAACGCCTTTTCCGATAACAGCATCCAGGGCTTTGCTTAATTGAGGCGCGCTGGAACTGTCCACGCGCCCTTCAATCGAGACCATATCACAATGTTTAAATTCCTTGGTATTGATTTTCATACTGATCCTCCATCCGAAGAACGCAGCGTTTATCCTACGAGGTCAAAATTATATCACGAGAAAATGCCGCCTAACTTGCAAAACAATAAAACGCAAGCGGCTGACCGCCTGACGAAATAACATTTCTGATAGGAGATACTTTTCCTATCTCATTCTTTCAATGATAAAATCAAAAGCATAGCCAAAGTTTCCAATTCGTTTTCATTCATTATGGAATACGACGATGGAGAATCGATCCGCATGGACTTCGAATCGAAGCCAGTTTCACAGCAAGGAGGCGATGATGCAATGAAGGGTGAACCGGTCATGGTCATGCTTGTGGAAGACAATCTTGATCACGCGGAATTGGTCATGCGTACTCTGGCAGACCATCGCGTTGCCAATCGAATCCGCCATTTCACAGACGGGCAAACCGCGCTGGATTATCTTCTTCGTAACGGCGAATTTTCGGATCCCGCCGCCAGTCCGCGTCCGCACGTGATCCTGCTTGATTTACGCCTGCCGCGCGTAGACGGTCTGCAGGTTCTGGAAATCATTAAAAATAATGATGAACTCAAAGCCATCCCCGTAGTCATCCTCACCACCTCGGAGGCAGAGAAAGACATAGTGCGGGCCTATAACCAATACGCCAACAGTTATCTGGTCAAGCCTCTGGGTTATGAGGAATTCAAGAAACTGATGGACGATTTGGGGTTTTACTGGCTGGGATGGAATACGCATCCAAATATTTGAATCCAGATCGAATGGAATGTTAAGTATCCCCTCTATTGAAATTCTATTGGTCGAAGACGAATCAGCGCATGCCGAGTTGATCCAGCGTGCCTTTGAAGATCAGGCGCCGGCTGTACATATCGAACGTGTCTCACTGCTTTCCAAGGCACGCGGATATCTTTCCAACACGAAGCCTGATCTCATCATCACTGACTGGCATTTGCCGGATGGCAACGGCCTGGAGCTTTTATCAGGGCAGGACAATTCTTTGGACGTGCCGGTCATCTTCATGACCAGCTATGGAAGCGAACGCATCGCGGTCGAGGCAATATCATCGGGCGCATTGGATTACGTAGTGAAATCCCCGGAATCCTTGATGGACATGCCGCACATCGCCGAACGCGCCATTCAGCAAGGTGCGGCCAAGATCGAACGCGCCCGTATGCAGGAAGCCCTGGCACGAAGCGAGAGTCAATTCAGATTGCTTGCTGAAAATGCCAGCGACATGATTTCCCGCCACGATATCCAAGGCGTGTTTCGATACGCTTCCCCCGCCTCCCGCACGATCATTGGATTTGAACCTGAAGAATTAATCGGCCTGGGAGCGTTGGAATTCATCCACCCAGAAGACACACCGAAAATTATGGCAATGGCGAAGGTACAACCCAAAAAAGATTCGACATACATCTTCTCGTATCGAGCCAGACAAAAGGATGGGCAATATGTATGGCTGGAAACGTCTGCCCGCGCCATCCTGGATGAAAAAACAGATTCCGTGATCGAGATTCAAGCCGCATCCCGTGATATCACAGAACGAAAACGGACCGAGGAAGCTCTTCAGATCGCTCATCAAAATCTGGAGGAGGCCTATGACCGTACGATTGAAGGTTGGATTCGGGCGCTGGATCTGCGCGACCGCGAAACGGAAGGCCACACTCAACGTGTCACTGAAATGACTCTCAAAGTGGCGCGCGCACTCGGCCTGCCTGAATCTGAGATGATCCATGTGCGAAGAGGCGCCCTGCTTCATGATATCGGAAAGATTGCCATTCCCGATGAAATCACCAAGAAAACCGGGCCGCTTAGCGAGCAAGAGTGGGACCTCATGCGAAAGCATCCTCAATATGCCTACGATATGCTCTTTCCCATTCCTTATTTGCGGCCGGCCTTGGATATTCCCTATTGTCATCATGAACGATGGGACGGAAGCGGTTATCCGCGCGGATTAAAGGGAGAAAAAATTCCAATCACTGCGCGCATGTTTGCCATTATTGATGTATGGGATGCACTGATGAGCAACCGTCCCTACCACAAACCGAACTCCCATGATGACACCATCGCCTTTCTCAAGACAGAGGCAGGACATCTATTCGATGCGCGTCTGGTTGAATTGTTCCTGCGCATTCTGAAACAGGAAACTACTTCAGGCGGGAATTCAAGATAGCTCGTAAGACATTTAAGACCTATCAGACTCATAAGCTTCCGGATTAACGCAATTCGGCATCTGTTTCATCTTCGACAAAAATCCAGCATTCACCAAATGACGCGTTGTTGAGTTGAGCGGGACATGCAGCGAGACGAAATCCGATTCGCGCAACAAACATTTAGCCACTTCCAAGTATACTGCAAGCATGGACGCCAATCGTTTCGTCACTCAAAGTTTGCGCGAGCCGCGCATCACGAGCATCCTCGCCGCGGCGATTGATGCAGTGGAACCGGGTAAACTTGTTCGGGAATATTTACAAAAAGCAGATTTACCAAATCATGGTCGCATTTTCTTATTAGGAATTGGAAAAGCATCCGAAGCGATGACAATTGCCGCATCTGAATTCTTTAACAATTTCGCCGAATCCTTAATCATCACTAAACACGCTTCGCCACCTCGCCGACAACGTATGACCGTTATGGAAAGCGGACATCCCATTCCTGATGAACGCAGTCTCGCAGCGGGACAAGCCGCGTTGGATTTTGTCTTCAACCTTAAAGAAAATGATCTGCTGATTTGTTTGATCTCCGGCGGAGGCTCAGCGCTGGTCACCGCACCGCGCAAAGGGATTACATTAAAAGAAATTCAAACGCAAACATCGGAGTTGTTGGCAAACGGCGCGACGATTAATGAGATCAATGCCTTGCGCCGACAGCTAGATCGCATCAAAGGCGGCGGACTGGCGCGCGCTACGAAAGCAAAAATCGTTAGCTTGATTTTGTCTGATGTGATTGGCAATTCACTGGAAACCATTGCATCGGGCTTGACGGTTGATCCATCGCTTGGAATGCGCGTACAAAATATTATTATTGGAGACATTCACATCGCAGCACAAGCCGCACAACAACAAGCAATCACAGAAGGTTTCGATTCCGAAATTTTTGACTTGCAAATAAAGGGGGAAGCAAGAAAAGTTGGATCATATTTTGCAAAAAGATTAAAAGAAGAAAGCGCCGCCCTGGGGTTCTCGAAGGGACAAAAAAGAAAAAGTCCGTTTTGTTTGATTGCTGGCGGAGAAACTACAGTCACAATTAAAGGCAACGGCAAAGGCGGGCGAAATCAGGAGTTGGCATTAGCCGCGGTGGATGAATTAATCGGCGTGGAAAATATTTTATTCATCGCTCTTGCCACCGACGGCGACGATGGTCCAACCGACGCGGCAGGCGCGGTAGTTAACGGAGAAACACGTAAGAGGGCGGAAAGGCTGGGGATGTCGGCGTCCGATTATTTGTCGCGGAATGATGCGTATTCATTTTTCGATCCATTGAATGATTTAGTCCGATGCGGTTACACCGGAACCAATGTCAACGATTTGATCTTTCTGATGGGTTTATAAAAGAATCCCGATAAAAAGCAAAAGGCTGAATGCCAGCGCAGTCTGCCCCGTCATGGCGAGCGCGCCATTCAATGGACGACCGCGCTGCGAAAGAACTGTTTTCGTGGATGTCCACGCCAGCGGTAAAGCAAGCCAAGCCAGGAATGTGAACGCGGGCAACATGCCGCGCCAAATGAGAACGGGCATCAGCAGGAATGAGACAACCATAAAAACCACATATTGAATCTTGGTGGAACGCTCGCCGATCAGCACGGCGAGCGTATGTTTTTGCGCGGCGCGATCATGTTCAAGGTCGCGCAAATTGTTGACCACCAGAATATCGGTAATCATCAAGCCAACCGGAACAGACATCCACCATGCCGTTGCGCTGACCGAACCGCTTTGCACAAAATAAGTCCCAGCAACGCACATCACACCGAAAAATAAAAATACAAATAAATCGCCAAGCCCATGATAACCCAAAGGAAACGGTCCGCCCGTATAGGCAATCGCCGAGATGATCGCCGCCAATCCCAGCACAACGATCAGCCAGCCGTGCAAAAATGCAAGATAGAGTCCAATCAATGACGCGAGTCCAAAGATGATCCACAGGCCGCGCTTCATCTGTGCCGGAGTCAACAATCCGGCTTGAGCGACGCGCAATGGGCCATGACGTTCGGATGTATCCGCGCCGCGTTCGAAGTCATAAACGTCATTGGCAACATTACTGCCGATCTGCAACAGAAGCGCCACGCATAATGCCGCAATTGCAGGAAGAAGGTGGAAGGAATGATCCATCCATGCTAACGCGCTTCCCGTCACCACGCCGGACGCGGCGGCAGGCAATGTCTTCGGACGAATTGCCAGCCACCATATCTGCCAGATACTCATTGTATTTTCCTGTTTCTGCATTCAGTTCTCCATAAATAAAAAGTATAACATGCGCTTATAATGTGCTAGGAAGAAACAGAATCACATGACAAATCTTACAGGCGGCGAACGAGCGCAATATGTACGGGACATGTTCACGCGCATTGCCCGTCACTATGATTTCATGAATCGATTGATGACCGGCGGACAGGATGTTCAATGGCGCAAGGAAGTCATTCGGCTGGCGCAGATGAAACCATCCGCTTCCTCTTCGAGGACGATGTCGCTGCTCGACCTCGGAACGGGCACCGGCGATTTGGCGCGCGAGGCGCTGAAGCGGAATCCACAAACCCGCGTGATCGCCGCCGACTTTACGCTCGAAATGATGCACGTCGGGCGCAAGCCCAACGATCCGCCCTACTCCGCCGCCGACGCGTTGAATCTGCCATTCAAAGATTCAACCTTCGAGGCGGTCATCTCCGGCTTTTTGATGCGCAACGTTACGGATGTGAATCGCTCGTTGCAGGAACAGTATCGCGCCCTCCAGTCCGGCGGGCGAATCGTGATCCTCGACACGACGCGTCCAAAGAAAAATATTTTGTCGCCTTTCATCTGGTTTCACATGCACGTTATGATCCCGCTGCTTGGAAAGTTAATCTCCGGCGTGGGCGATGCGTACGAATATTTACCTGATTCCACAGAACAATTTTTATCCGCTGAAGAATTAGCGGCGCGCATGACAAGCGCCGGTTTCAAGAACGTCCATTTCAAACGACTGATGTTTGGCACGATTGCCATTCATTGGGGAGAAAAATAATATGACGCAAGAACGCATCAAACAACCGAACTCAAAAATGTGTTTCGTCTGCGGATTGGAAAATCCAATCGGCTTGCATCTGCACATTTATGAAACCGAACCGGGCGTCGTTGAATCCATCTACATCGCACCCGAACATTTTCAAGGTTATCCCGGCGTTTTGCACGGAGGCATCGTCGCATCGCTGCTCGATGAAATCAGCGGGCGCGCGCATATGGGCAGCGACCCGGCGCATCCGCGTTTCATGTTCACCGGCAAACTCGAAGTCAAATATCGCAAGAACGTGCCGGTCGGCAAGCCGTTGAAAATCATTGGCAAAGCCGGAAAGCTCAGAAGCAAAATGGCGGAAAGCTGGGCCGGCATCTACGATCCAGAAACGAACGAACTGCTTGCCGAAGCGAACGCCCTGCACATCAACGTTCCCGAAGATCAATTCGATCTTTCATTGCTTCCGCAACTGGGCTGGAAAGTTTATCCGGAATAATCGGGTTGAACAGGCTCGCAGGCTTTACGCAGAATCAAACGAAGCGGCGGTATCACATCAGGATGATATAATTAAATAGATGAATAGATTTTGGAAGTTAAAGCCTCAAAACGCCAACCTTCCTATTGACGCAAAAGCCAATCTCCAACATATATCGATCGGGGTTTGCGGAATCTTGGTGGTCCTGGTTTATGTTTGGTTCATCAGCGTAAGCCAATGGACGAATTGGTGGGCAGGCAGTAATTATTACGATCAACTTGCAGAGGGCTTTGATAGCGGACAGCTTTCAGTCATCACCAAGGCGGATCCTGCCCTGCTGGCCATGCAGCATCCATATGACTATAACTCCCGCAGCAACATTCCGTATATGTGGGATATGTCGCTCTACAAGGGCAAATACTATTTATATTGGGGACCCGCGCCCGCATTAATTCTGGCGCTTATTAAACCCATATTCAACAGCGAGATTGGCGACCAATATATTACCTTTATGTTTCTCGTTGGACTGCTGATCTTCAATATCCTAATTCTTATATCGATATACCGTGATTTTTTTAAGTCCCTGCCCACCTGGACAGTTTTAATTAGCATACTTGTCGCTGGACTTGTTACGCCTATTCCCTGGATCGCACATCAACCTTTGATCTACGAGGCTGCAATAACAGGAGGACAATTTTTTCTTATCGGCGGCGTATATTGGGTCTATATCGCGCTTACGAAATCCCCGGTTTCAAAATGGAATCTTTTCCTGGCAGGACTCTTCTGGGCGCTGGCATTTGGATCACGGGTGGTTTTAGCATTCCCCATTGCTTTTTTGCTATTTTTGACGTGGCTTGGAATCACACGAATTCACTTTAATAAACCGGAATCCGTCCGGGCAATTCTCCTGTCATCGATAGCTA
>Ga0182027_10004621_pt1 | contig 21269 bp, 14 predicted proteins | sample 712E1DmetaG_FD_121300 | JGI IMG/M metagenome (GOLD analysis project Ga0182027, IMG submission 121300) | Permafrost microbial communities from Stordalen Mire, Sweden - 712E1D metaG (Illumina Assembly) | ecosystem: Environmental > Terrestrial > Soil > Wetlands > Permafrost | place: Sweden...
CTGGTATTTACGGTGGACCGGAAGCTATTGGTTCAAGCGGCCGCTTGTCAATAGCGGCGCGAACGACGGCGTTACGGGGCAGCAATTCTGCGGCGGCATGACTTTCGACCACGAAAACCCGAATGTTATTTATATGTCGCGCCAATTGGTGAAACCGAGCGCAACCCCGTTCAACCTTGCGGATACGAGCTTTGCCAATTACAAGAAAATCTCCACCACGAACTTCGTTACCGTGAGTTCCAACTTCGAAATTGACAAATGGACCACTGCCGACAGCGGCCTCACGTGGGACTCGGTGGCCATCACTCGCGGATCGGCCGCAAAAAATGTCCGTCCGTCCGTACCGCGCGGCCACATTGACGGCATGAACATCAATCTTGTCTGGCTCGACGGCACCTTAACGAGCATGAGCGGCGACGGTTATACCATGTCGGTGAGAATGTACCCTACCGACAAAGTGGTCCCGGCAATTTCGTCGCCTCGAAATGTCCTTGCGGCCGGGGCGGTAAAGGTATCGGGATCGCGCGTTGCATTCACTCTTGTAAAGCCTGAGCTTTCGTCGCTCCGGATATATTCACTCAAGGGCGCACTGGTCGCCGATTTTTCGAGCGATCTCAGGCGTAGGAGCGCAGGGCCCGCGTCTCTTCCCGTGGAGCGAATTCGCGCTGTTGGCGGGGCGTATGCCGTTATTTTCAACAACGGAGAAACCTTGCAGAAAACGAGCATTGTTCTCACACGATAACAGGGTAAAAAAGAGCCGCCCTACCCCCCCCGAAGGTCTGTCATTATCTATTTATTTAATGTAAGGCATTTTTCCAAAAACGCCCTGTCACGCGAAATTAAATCGTCGTTACTCACCCTTACCGGTATGGGTTTTGAAAGAAGATACTCTTTTGTCAAATATAAATGAGTGCCCTTTTTTGGGTTTGCGGCAATAATATCTTTTGTCCTGTTCCGGTAAACGTAAACGGTCCCGCCCTGGTCCACGAATTTTTCTTTTTCGGTAAACCAGATGTCGTCAAGAACGGCCCCCATTTCGGCATGCTCTATCTTGTAAACTCCGCTGCATGACATGCTCACCGAAGGCCGGATTCCCTGCGGAGGGGCCGGCGGCTGGTCCGTCTGCGGTTGCGCGGGCGTCGTGACCGGCGTAATCGAAGGTTGGGTAACCATAACATTAATTGTGGTATTGAGTGATTTGCATTCCGGATTAGATGCCTCAAGGGCAACGTGATATAACCCGGGCTTTAATTTTTGCCCTTTTGTCGAAAGTAATAATTTATGTGGATAATCCACGATGAATTTTTTATCAAGAATTGTAACCTTGAAAAATGGAAGAGTGTCCGTGGAAATGCGCGTGGATGCATTCAAAGAATCCAGAATGGAAAACTTCAAATATCTCAAATCAATTCTTGCGGACCTGTACCACGGCACCGTGTATGTTTTCGCGTCCTCCCTATTGATATAAAGCCTGGCCTTTGGAACTTGAACCGTAGGTACGGCGTTCGAAATTGTTTCTTTCTTTTGGGAATTATCCATGACAATACCCGCATCACCATTGACAGGCCGGTCAACGTTATGAGAACGGGAAGAATAATGCAAATATCCTGCAATAAGCAGCGCAAGGGCCAACAATATTGCCGTTGCAGCGAATGCCGTTCTTTTTAGACGGGACATCCTTTCACGCTTAACCTGACCCTTTTTTTGCTTCAAATGAAGTTCCGTCATCTCATTGAGAATGTTTTTCCCTTTTTTCCCGCCGATCAAATTATAAATTCTTCCATAAAAATCAGGACCCTTTTTCCTCTCAAAAACTTTCAGCCGCTTGATCAATTCGTCCAGGTTGGGACAGTATACCCTTTCTTCGGGTTTCTTGATAAAACCGAAGAAATTTCTGAGTATGGGCACATAATTATATCTTCCGCCGTTCTTTGCATACCAGCCGCCAATATCTTTTTTTATAAACGGAACGACATATTTCTTCCTGTTATTTTTCTCAAGGGATTTACCATAATCCGCAGAACCAAAACTTTCCTCGAGAGATTTTTTATCAAGCACCGTGACCAGATACTCTTTCAATGTGTTCTTGGACACTCGTTCCAGGAAGTACGTTCCGCACGATGCGGCGATCGAGACCAGGACGGAAAACAATTTCGGGAAAACAGCGGCATAATCCCCTGCTTTTCTTGCATTAAAACCGATATTCTGAAAAGGATGAAAGCATTTGCCGATCGAATCGGGCGCGGTTCGTAACGATTGCTCCAAAACACGTCGTTCCTCATCGGTCAATTTGTATTCTTTCAGGTACCCCGGTTTCCGCCCGGTGAATATCTCATAAATTATCAGTGCGGTTTCAAAAACATCGATGGATTCCCTATCGTATCTTGTTTTGGAAAAAGAACCATGTATGTTGTTGCCGAGCTCAATAAGTTCTTCAGGAAGGAACTCCCTTACGGAGGAGGGAATGCTGTTGAAATAATTTGTTAAAAGAACAAGGTCCCAGTCGCTCACCAGTACTCTTTCAAGAGACAATCCGTTGTGGACATCCGAAGAGATATGGATTTTTTTTACTTCGTTGCAGACATCGAGCGCAAGAAACCCCTTTTCCTGGATGGAAAAAGGGCACTTGGAAAGAACGTCCTTCAAGGTGACGTTTGAAGAAATACTCACGATGTAGATCCTGTGGAACTCGTCGTAATAAAAGGAGTTGAACGCAATATTCCGCAATTCTTTTGCTTTGTCTCTTTTGGACAATACCGTTTTCAAGATATTGCCCAGACTTTGCTCCGAATCATACGTTCCGGTTTCTATGACGACGTCCTGGCTTTCCTTGCCGAAGCTCCTTTTTCCCATGTAAACTTCATCAGGAACAATCTCCCTGCTTACGACCGTTCTCACCGCGCTGTCGGCCGGCGTTATGCCTTTCTGCACCGCTGCAATGCCGGGACTGACATCAGTCATAGTCGGCCGCTCCCGGCCTCGCGTCCAGGCCCATGAGTGTCGATTCCAGTTCTTCAGCCTTGTTTTTATGGCGGGGATAAATTTTCTTTATGCCGGAATATATTTGATGGAAAAAAGTCAATTTGGATGTATGGGCGGCCATGTCGGCAATGTTGTCGGTTTTGAACATGCCGCTTAAACGCTTTTCAATACTTGACAAAAGCTCCTCAACGGACCCGTTTTCTTTTCCCCCTATCTTGCATAACGACAAAATAGTCCGGGTTAATTTTCTCCCCCCCTTTTCATTGAACATTTTTTCAAACTGCGTTTCGTTTCCAAAACATCCCGCGTAGTGCCTGCAGCGGGCGCCGCAGATAATCTGGGTCCTCCTGTAGAGGTTCTGGACGACCTCCTCTATGGTCGGCCGCCTGCCCAACTCCCGCTGCAAACTTCCCTGGTGGCTCTCGAAAATGGTTTCATAATAGCTTTTTAACGTCAATACTTCCGCGATGTCTTCGACCCCGCTCTGCCAGGAACGCTCAATGATCTTATTAAACAGTTTCTCATTGGAAGAGCTGAGCTCCATCAACCCTTTTGAACTGTTGAATCCCGAACCGGATCTGCTTATGTAAAGGTCTTTCGCGTCCGTTTGAATTAATTTGACCGCGAAATTTGCCGAGGTTATTATTTTACTCTCGAAATAGCTTTGTCCCGTCAACTCGGTAAAAAGAACCGGGCCGTTGAGGGAAGAGATGTCCGCCTGTTCAGGTACTATTTCTATATAGTAGCGAGTGGGAACATTCATCGTCCAGTCCTTGTCTTCGCTTACCCTGTATTTTCTGTCATTCAGGATGCAATATTTTTCATTTGCCTCTTCGAAAATCGCCGTTATTACCGGATCTATGTCTATGCGGGGACGATCGAGATTCAATTTGCTGGTATAGTATGGCGTACCAATGAAGGTATCGTCCGCTTTCGTGAGCAATGTTTTCCCGCTCAGGCTTTGAATATGGGAAATCCCGAAATCGGTAAGGACCACAATACCGTTCATATCCACCAGAATGTTGTCCGGTTTTATGTCGCGGTGAACGATATCGTGTTTGTGCGCGACATCCAGGGCATCGTGCATTTGAATCTGGATGGCGCATACCTCTTCCGGAAAAAGACCTTCTTCGTGAACATTAATGGTATCCGCCAGACTCTGGCCTCGAATGTATTCCATCACGAAGTACAACTGGTTCTTGTGCGTTGTTCCGGAATCGTAAAGCTGTATGATGTTCTTGCAGTAAGGCAGCTTGGCCATTGTTTCGGCTTCCCTGAGGAACCTTCCGATGCGTTCTTTTCTAAAATTGCTTTCGTCGAGCGGATCGATGCAGTTCCCAAGCTGCTTTACCACGTCGTCATTACCAAGAAACTTCACGATTGCCTTGAAATCCGGAATCAGTTTGTGTTTTGCGATATAGAGCCTGCTCATCCCGCCCTCTGCAAAATAGCCTTCAGGTATCCACGTATCATAAGAAACCAGGGCGGTCCCTATTATGGAAGAGTCTTCTATCCTGAATTCCACGCTGTTGGTATCTATTGTTGCCATGGTTTCCCTCAACCGCCGCTCGCGGATGATGATTTCCCGCACTCCCGCTCCACATGGAATTATACGGTTTCCACCGCTTATAGTCAATTTCGGCAATATAGTGCTCCAGGCTTCCCAGAAGCTTTTTGTTCGCTATCTTATCCCTCAGGAAGCCCCTGTAGTTATTAGATTGTTTGATGTAAGTGGAAAACTAATCAAACGATTCGACGTTGGCACAAGGGCATTGGGCGATCACACGGAATGTTGCGCTGTTCAAGATATCGCTGCAAACAGAGTGTTGATTGTGGCTCTGAGTGCTGGCAAAACGACTCTGTCCAGCAAGGTGGTAATGAGATAGTATCTTGTTTAGGAATATCCGTTTGTTCCTAATGGAGCCCTGCTGTGGATGGCGGGGTTCCTTGCTTGACAATACAGGGAAGTGCGCCTATAGGCGGCCGGGCTGTTCACTTTGGCCAAAGGTGTGCGGTATGCATGCTTTAAATATGTCGAGGTGCTTAAACAGAATCAATTCCGTATTAGCATGTCCCCGAGTGGAAATCCCTATGAAAAAGCCCCAGATATGGGTTAATGTCCAATGTCACTTTCCGTGATTTTCGACATTTTCCGCAAAACAGTAAAGCGAGACGGCCACGTTTTCCTTATATTGTTGTGTCAAGTAAGATAAACGTAGAAAAGGTAACCGTCCCGACTGATAGGTAATTTGATTTTTTGTGGGCGGGTAGGCGTATAAAGAGAGTTTTTTTACAGACGCTCAATTCTTTCCCCACTTTCCCGCTCCAACCGTCAGCAGTTTGAACTGTTTCGATAAAAAATATAGGTATTTCCGCCCACGATTGTCGATTTTGGGAATACAGGTCTCCGGCTTTGGTTCAAAGCTTAAAAGGGCTGGGTATTTCAGGCGCATGTTTTCTCGAAGAAACCATAATCAAGGATAGACGATTACAAGTTCTTGCTCGATGAACGAGACGATCCGCATCTCACCGCCACACTTCGGGCACTTGTGCGGGGCCGCCAAAGTCACGACAACCGGAAAAATCTGGACGAACCCAATCGCCGAAGCGTATCTTAATGACAAGAGGCAAGAAAACAAAAACCAATAATTAAAATCCGCGCCTAACACGGTGTTGGAGCATGACTGGTCGCGGGCAACTATGTGGTGGTACCGGCGCTCAACACCTCGTTCGTGTGAGAAAAAGGGGGACAAATTATGCAAGCTAAATTTGCCTTTATGTCTGTTCTAACAATTTCTATGCTTATTTGTTGCAACAACAATGTTAGTTTTTATAAATCCGTTCGAATTGGAGCAGAATCGGATAATTCAACTATAAATTTGAATACATTTGATACGCTTGTAATTTCATTATCAAGTAATCAAACTACAGGTTATTCTTGGCAAATCGTGAAGATAGACACGTCAATGGTAAAAGAAATTAAGAGAAATTACCAGGAGAATCAGCCAGCTAACCCAGGAAGTGGTGGAACTGCTAATATATTCCTTTGGTTAGCAGGTCCTGGAAATTCGGAAATCAAAATGAATTATTCAAATGTTGATAACAGTATTGCAGATTCTTTCTTTGTGCGTCTCAATGCAACTACGTTAATGCCAGATTAATATCCAGAAATGGATTAAAAGAGTAAATAAGCACTAACAACGCGCTAAATCATGGCCGTCCGCATTTGCAAACAGCTTTGGCGTGCGGGTGGTTGGTTCTTCAAGAAATATTGGTGCCTTACAAAGGGACAATGCGGTCGTAGTCCGGCATATTAGCGCTGCGTTATTTCCCAATTACTCTTCTCAGCCATCTCATCGATCTTTCCGTATAGGGAGGATACTTAAGGCGGGGCTCCGGCCAGAATGGTTTGTCAAGAATACTCTTAAAATGGGAGAAAGCCTCAAACCCGGCCTTGCCATGATAGCTTCCTAAGCCGCTGTTTCCGACCCCTCCAAAAGGCAGCTTACTGTTTGTAATGTGCATTACGGCATCGTTGATGGCGCCCCCTCCAAATGAAATTTCCTTGAGCAACCTGTTCCTGAGCACCTTGTTATTGGTGAAAATATAGCACGCAAGCGGTTTGGGCCTTGATTTTATTGCGGCTATGGCATCGCTTATGTCCGAATATGAGATTACCGGCAGGATCGGACCGAATATTTCCTCACTCATTACCTTTTCATCATTGGTTACGTCAGTCATTATTGTCGGGGCGATGAAGAGGTTTCGCAGGTCTGTTTCGCCGCCGCAGTAAGTCTTCTTTTTGTCTATCAACGCGGCCAGGCGATGAAAATTCTTTTCATTTATTATCCGCACATAATTGCTGTTGTCAATTGAATAGCAAAATTCATCGATATACTTTTTTGCGTGAAAAAGGAAGCTGGTTCTTACCAGTTCATCGACTAATACATAATCAGGCGCAATGCAGGTCTGACCGGCATTTAAGAATTTTGCCCAAATTATGCGTTTTGCTGAAGTTTCTATAGTGCTGTTCCTTGTAACTATTGCCGGGTTTTTTCCCCCAAGTTCAAGGGTGACCGGTGTCAAATTCCTGGCTGCTGCCTGGTAGACTATTGTTCCGACCGAAGTGCTTCCCGAAAAGAATATCTTGTCGAATTTCTCTCCAAGAAGCTCTGTGGTTTCCGGTATGCCTCCCTCTATGATTGCAATGTACTCCGGAGGAAAGGATTTACCGATCAGCGCCGCCATCGCGGCGCTTGAGGCGGATGCAATCTCGCTTGGCTTTAAAACAACCGTATTTCCTGCGGCGACGGCGGAAACCAGCGGCTGGAGTGATAACAGGTAGGGATAATTCCATACGCCGATAATCAGGCAAACACCTAATGGTTCAGGAATACAATAGCTGCGCCCGGGCAGGTTCAACAGATTAGTTCCGACACTTTTTCGCTTTGCCCATGCGGGAAGGTTCTTTATGGACGAATCAATTTCAGAGTAGATTAAGTTCAACTCCGTCGTGTATGTCTCAAATGCCGATTTCCCGAAATCCGTATGGATCGCTTCAGAGAGGGCTGTTTCTTGGGCCTTGATGGCGGACTTCAGCTTTCTTAATTGTTGAATCCTGAAGCCGATATCCTTGGTGGTATTGGTATTGAAGTAACCGGTCTGCATCTCTATAATTTTTCTATAATTCATATCGCATCCCTTCTTTTATTGCCGGCGAGAACATATTGTTACAGGTCCTTGCAGAATTGGCAAGGCTTTGAGTTGTGTTTTAACAATACGATATACTGATAATTAGAGAGTATGCATACAGGCTTACGGCCGGTTTGATGAGCATCTGATTTCCTGGTTGTTGGCAAGCCGCCTAGTCCACCTGAGAAACTAGATATTCCATTCCGCCAAAAGCAACTTATGCATCCTGCGGGTCAGGCGTTTTGCTGTTTTCATGGATGGGATGATGGCCTTGTGGCATTTCCGGAACGGAAGGAATGGCTCAAGAAGTATGACGCGATGATGGATACGGAACGTGTGTTACGACCCGCATGACATTAGCCCTCATTCGAGTCGCCTTAAAAGTTTTCGAGGTCGCCCGCTATTTCGCTAAAATTGGCATTATGGTCCTGCATCGAATTAAAATTCAATTCCCTAACATTTTCGGGAGCATCATGAAAATCGGCATCGCTGTACTTATCTCCCACATCCCGCAAAATATCGTCTGCATCAAAATCTTCTTCTAATATCATTAGTCGCCTGCTCGCTTTCTATGATGAATGTAATAATTGCATGAAGATTATAATGGATTTCAAATGCTTTGTCAATATTCGTCTAAAGAATATTGTTTATTGCTTTCTTTTAATCCGGCGTGGCCCACCATTAGAAAGTCCAAGGCAGGCTGATTGTTCCCGCCGGCTGCCGTTCCAGATGTTTTTTTTACCGGGATGTGACACCCGTCACATCCCGGTTTTTAACCGGCAATTATCTTGAGGACTTGCCGCCGCGCTTTGCGCCGCGACTTTTTTTCACCGCCGAACAGCGACCGATTATTTATTTTAAAATCTATACCTGAACCAAAACGAGGCTTTCATGAAACCGGTTATTCTTGCATTGTTCTTTCTCTGCCCGCTTGTTTTTTCCCAGTCGCCCTGCGACGACCCGCGTTACCTGGAGCTTCGAAAAAAATCCATTGACGCCATGAGCCAGCGGGAGTTCGACTATTTCATGCTCAAGGAAAAGTTCTGCATCGAGGAGGCCGCGAAAAACACCACGAGGCTGTGCACGCTCGCGGTGGTCATCGACTCCGCGGTAATAGACGGTAAAGAAAAAGAGATGCGCATATTCGTGGACGACGTGGAGACGAGCCCCGTATCGAGGAGCAACACCATCGCGGTCACGCCGGGCATCCACCGGATAAGCCTGTTCTCCCTCACCGACATCGAGGACTACGAGAAGAAAATAAACCGCCGCATCCTCACCAACGAAAACAAGACCTATTTTTACGGCATCGGTGTGATGGAGGCCAAGCTCAAGCAGATGAAAAACACGGTGAAGGCCGTGAACGCGCCGGCCGGCAAACGCATGGTGCTCCATTACCGCTTCTTCTGCGACACCGGGAAAACCGGCAAATGCAATGACGATGGATGGTCGCTGATACCAGAGCTCAACTAATACCACAAGCGCACATCTGATATTAATAATTTGGTGGGGCAACCCTAGCGGGTTTCCCCTGGGGTGCAGATCGCCTCCCGCCGCGCGGCGTGAGGCGATCTGCACCCACACCCTTTCCAGCGGCAACGTGCGCGAGGCGCAACGCTTGCACGTTGCGCGCGTCACGTTTCCGCAACGCCTTCACTAAGGAACGCCGCTTCGCGGCCGTTAAAACAAATAATCAATACCGCATATTTTGCTACAATGCTTTTACCTTTTAACATATCAACTTTATATCTTTTCACTTCCCTCCGCGGGTGCCCCTTGTCAATAAATTTTGAATCTTGCAACAAATGGCACCCCGGGGTCACCCGCCGAGGGGGTGTGCCCTGCTATGCAGAGGCGTAGCGCGCTACGCTTCTGCATGCAGGGTCAGGGGGAACCATCCCCCATCAGAATTATTTTATTACAGAAAAAACCTTCCACCAAATTCCTTTTCGGTGTATATATTTGTAGGGTATAGTCATCTCATCCTTTCCCCCAAAGGAGCTATTATGCGTGCAAAGTTATCCACAATTATTATTTGTCTTTTCAGCCTTGTTTTATCCCTTAACGCCGCTGTCGCGATCACCGGGACCGTCAAAGACCAGGCCACCCAGACGCCGATCCGGGGCGCCATCGTTAGCCTAGCAGCCGCAGGGCTTACCTGCATCACGGACTCAGTCGGATTTTATTCCTTTGGCATACCAGTCGCGGCAGGACCGATGGCGCTTTTATCACCGGATATCAGCAAACCGTTTCTCGACCGGGCCTTCCTGGCTTTCAGCGTCAGGGATAATATTTCGAAGGTTCGCGTGGGCCTTTACACCCTCGGCGGCAGGCTCGTGCGGTCCGTTATTGACAGACAACTGTGTCAAGGCGATTACCGGATCAATCCCTTTTCGGGCGCGCAGTCGTCCCAGCTCTATGTACTGAGCGTGCAGGTTGGAAACAGCGTTACCTTCATTAAAACGCCCCTTGTCAACGGTACCGCAGGCGCGGCTGGAATATTGCAAAAGGCGGATTACGCCAACGGTGGGCGCACGTTATCAAAAGCCACGGCCGCCGTTGATTCTATTTTCGCCTGGGCCGTTGGTTACGACATGGGCAGGCTGGGCGTCGACAACCTTACCGGCACCTACGACCTGGCGCTGCAGCGCACGGTTGCGGCGGGCCAGGTCCAGGTGGTCCAGACCACGCAGGCGGGCGACATGCTGGCGCAGATGCCTTCTCTCACGTTTGTCAACGACGATGCCTCGGTCCTGCCCACGGCGACCATAACCCCTTCCACCACCTTTCAGAGCATCGTGGGGTTCGGCGCGGCGTTCACCGAGACCGCGGTGTACAACCTGTGTAAAATCACTCCAGCGAAAAAGGCCCAGGTCCTTAATGCCTTTTTCAACCCCTTCACCGGCTCCGGGTATACGCTGTGCAGGGTCACCATCAACAGCTGCGATTTTTCCATAGGCAGTTATTCGTATGACGACACGCCCAACGACCTCACCCTTGACCATTTTGACATGGCCCACGACATGAAATGGATGGTCCCGACGATACAGCAGGCGCTGGTTGTTCCGGGCGCAAATTTCAAGCTGTTCGGTTCGCCGTGGGCGCCGCCGGGATGGATGAAGACCACCGGGCAGATGCTCGGCGGAGGCAACGGGTCTTTGAAGCCGGCCTGCGACGACGCGTGGGCGCTGTACTTTGTCAAATACATCCAGACCATGAAGGCCAACGGCATAACCATCTGGGGGATCACCATACAGAACGAGCCCGCGTATGACCCCTCCTGGGAGGGGTGCATCTATTCACCCGAGCAGGAACGGGACTTTCTTAAAAACTACCTCGGACCCACGCTGGCAAAAAACAACATCGACGTCAAGGTAATGATCTGGGACCACAACAAGGACCTTATTGTCAACTGGGCAAAGGTGATCCTGGGCGACGCCAACGCGGCAAAATATGCATGGGGCGTTGCATACCACCGGTATGCGGGCGACCTGTTCGACAGCCTGTCCGCAACGCACGACGCGTTTCCCAATACGCCCATGGTTGCCACCGAATGCAGCGTGCGCGACACATGGGCCGAAGCGGAAAGAATGGCGCATGAGATCATCGGCGACCTCAACCATTGGTCGGGCGGCTATTTAACGTGGAACCTCACCACCGACCTTCTGGGAGGCCCCTATCATAACCGGACCAACGGCTGCGTCGGCCCCATCGTGGTGGATTCGGCCACCGGCGCGGTGAATTATTTCGGCAACTATTATTATATGACGCATTTCAGCAGGTACATGCGACCGGGCGCGGTACGTATCGGCAGCTCCTACACCGGGGCGGATCTGGAATTATGTGCGTTTAAGAACCTTGACAACAGCATCGTTGTCGCCATACTGAACAAATCGAACAATGCAGTCAATTTCAAGATCAAACAGGGCACGCAGATTGTAAAGCCCACGATCCCGGCGCACGCGATGATGGATTTTATTTATTATTAATCCGGATTATGCAATAGAAAATTAATTAATCTGGTGCTAAAGGCTTCCGTGTGGGTGGCGGGCGGGCACCACCCGGTTAACATACCATACGCCTGTTAGCCCGCACCCACGGGCATTGTTTGATTTCTGTCTTATTGTTACTATTGCAGAAGACGGGAGCCACGGCGTTCAGTCAATAAACCCATTCTCCTTATACCATGCCACTGCATCACGTATGGATTCTTCGAATGGCCGGGGGGTGTAGCCAAAGGCGCGGGACGCCTTTTCGTAGCTGATGTTTTTGTGGCTGTTTTTAAGGGTGGTGATTGAGACCGGGGTGTACAAAGGCTCTTTACCGAAAAGCCGCGCGCCCCATTCGGCAAACGGCGCGCCTATTGCCGCAAGCCACAGCGGGCTGAGCACCCACATGGACTTTTTCCCGTTTATTCCATCTATAATTTTTGCCATGTCGCCAAGCGAAATCCAGTGGCCGGGAATCAGGTATTGCTCACCGCATTTCCCTTTTGTTTCGGCTGCTATGGCAGCATCCGCGACATCGCGCACATCCACCCAGTTGAAACCGCCGTCAACGCCTATGGGCATCATAGCCCGGCCGACCTGCCGGATGATGCGGCCGAAAAAAGAATTGTGGAAATCGTTGGGGCCCAGAATTCCCGTGGGATTGAGTATCACCGCGTCAAGGCCCTTTTCAATGCCGTCCCTTACCTCTTTTTCCCCGGCGACCTTTGACCTGTCGTAGGGCGGGGCATGTGGCGAGGACACCTTCGCGCGTGTTTCGTTGAGGGGTTTGTTGAGCGGCACAGGGTCAAAAGCATGAATGGAGCTGAAATGCACGAGCCGTCTTATTCCGGCTTTAAAACACGCCTCCACAACGTTGCGCACGCCGCCCACGTTCACTTCCTCGATTTTTTTCCAGCTGCTGCCGGTGATGGCTATTTGCGCGGCGCAGTGAAAGACCGTGGCCGCGCCGGCAAATGCCGCGGCAAGGCTTTGGGGATCGCGCACGTCTCCCCTGACAATTTCAACAGGCAGGCCCCTGAGCGCCGCGTCGGACGAGCGGACAAGGCATGTCACCTGACGTTTGTGTTCCAGCAGCTTTCTAACAAGGTTCGCGCCCACATGGCCGCTTGCGCCGGTGACGACTGTTTTCATGGATCTATTATCCGTTTCTTGTTCATCAGCATAAATTGGGCGTTCCCCCGCTTTGCGGGGTCGGCCCTCATTCCGGTCTCGGGCTTTGCCCTCGGGCTGCCACGGCCCCTATATGCCTGACGGCGAGGGCCGGGCAGCACCGCGCTCCAGCGCGGCCTCCAGTCCTGCCTAACGCTGGGCATAAGTCAACAGCCATTCTTTTTTCCAACGACAGTGGCACAGCAGCAGCCGCAATGTTGATCACGTGCACACCCAGCTCGCAAAATAATCGGCACCAGGTATTTCCTTCCCGTCAATAATTAGCCATGCGCCTTTGAGGCTCAGTTCCTGCGCGGCAAGCCCGAAATGGCACATGGCAATGCCGGCGTGAAGTTCGCCCCTGTTTTTTCCGCCCTTCTGTTTCATAAAGAAATGGAACCTGCGGCCGCCCCGTTCCTTGACAATGCGCCACGGCTGGTAGTTGACTCCCGATGGTGCGATGCGCACGCATTCGAGTGCCTCCGCATACGGGCCCGCTGCTTCACGGCCAAGCGGCGTGTTGATCGCGTCGTCGAAGAAAAGCTCCTGCCACGGCTTTCTGCTGCGTGACCGGTTGGTGATCTTGAGAAGCCGGTCGACCAGCGATTTTCGCTTTGCCGGCACGCCCACCGGCGACACGATCACCAGCGCCTCGTTTTCCCCCAGGCCGGTTTTTTTTGAAAACCCCGGCTTGTTGAAGGTGAGCGCCATCCAGCAGGTGCCAAGGCCCAAGCCCGTCAGCTCAAGCACCGCTTTTTCAAAACAATAGCCGAAATCCAGGAGCGCGTTTGCGGCAGGCGTTATCACGCCGGCGATAAAAAGGCGCGTGCCCCTGATGAACCCGTAGGTGCCGAGACGGCGCAAATCGGCCTTTTCCGCTTCGGAAAGGTCAATGAGTTCCAGGCGGCATCTGTTTCCGAAGGGGCCCACCGTATTGCTTTCGCAGATTTTCTTTATTGATGCCTTCTGCTCGGCAGAAAGGGCCGCGGGATAATACGTGCGGACCGAGACGCGGCGGTGAATGACTTCCAGTATAGAATTACTCATAAAGTGTGTTTTAAAAATAACCTTTGCCGGAAAATTTGATTTGGTTTTTTGATTGTCCGCCATTTTTGCGCCTGTAACCTCACCCCGCCCTCTCCCTATTGGAGAGGGAGAATATATTGACTTTAATTTTATAAGCGAAAGGGGCAAAATATTCCTTTACCTCTGATCCGAGCAATCAAATAAGACTATTATAGCTGTTGCATCTGTTAACTATAGTCCGCGGGTGCGCCCAGCCGAAGTGTGAATCTTGCCATAGCCGCCACCCGGCCGCACCCAGGAGAGGAAAGCGCCCGCCCAACTGGAAGGGCGGAAAGCGCTGCCGAGTACAGTACGGCTGGCCGAGGCTGGGGGAGATACTTCTCCCCCGACTATTATTTTATTTTAAATAAAAAGGCCCCTGCCTTAACAAAAGACAGAGGCCTTTCAACCTTAAAAATATCTGGTATTAAGGATTATACTCCTTCAATACGTCCTTGTTCATCACCTGCAGTTCCACCCTGCGGTTGACCTTTCTTCCGGCCGCGGTCCGGTTGTCGGCCTTGGGAACGTCCGGGCCGTATCCCGCTGCGGAGAGGTGCGTGGACAGTTCCGGAGCGACCGTCACCAGGTATTGCCGCACCGATTCCGCGCGCGCATTGCTGAGGCGCTTGTTGGACTCGTAGCGGCCCATATTGTCGGTGTGGCCCCCTACCTCAAGCTGGAGCTTGGGATATTTGAGCAGCATCTTGCCGATGATATTGAGATACGGTTTGGAGTTGATGGAAATCTCGGTTCTTCCGCTCTCGAAATACACCGCGTCGAGGAGCAGAAGGCCGGTGGAGAGGAGCTGCTTCTCCACGTCGGAGCGCTTCGACATTTCCTCGCGCAGGCGCTGCCTTGTCTCGGCAAGCGTTATTGAATCCTGCCTGGCTTTCTGTTCAAGCGAGTCTGCGCGCCGTTTTTCCGCTTCACGTACCTGGGCCACGGCAATGGAATCTGCTATCACCTTCTTGGCAAGGCCGTCGGCCACTGCTTTTAAATGCGCTTCTTTCTTTGCCTGGTCCTCTTTTTCAAGCGCTGCCTTGCGCTCCGCTTCCACCTTTGCCTCGCGTTCGGCTTTTCTCTTGCCGGAAAGCAGGTCAACGGTGAAATCGATGCCGCCGAAAATCCTGTACATTTCGAGCGCGCGCAGGGCGCCGTTGGTTCTTTTCTGGGAAGCTGCGACGTCGGCGCCAAGCAGGAAATTCATGTAAAAAGGAGTGCGGAACATGATTGAAGGCGTCACCCATACGGGGTCGGTCTTGAAAGCGACGCTATCCAGAAAGGTACGCGAATTTATTTCGAGTCCCAGAGAAATCAGCTCATGGACATTGCCCTGCAGTCCCAGCCCGAGCAGAAGCTGGGGTTTTTTATCTTTTTGCAGGGAATATACCCCGCCTTCATTGAGGTGGATCTTGAACCCCTTCGCCTCGGTGCCGAACACGACCGATTCCAGCAATTTTCCCATGAAATCGTATCCGGCGCGCGTCTCGAAGTAGTTGTAACCGTCGGCACGGTTCGAGTCGAGCTGGTTGTTTGAAGTACCGCCTATAATGGAAACCTGCGCTCCAAGATGAAAAGGAGATTGTTCCGGGAGCGGCAGCGCGCCCATCACACCTGCCTGGACAGAGCCGGGGCCTGAGGAGGGTTTCTTGCTGTAGTGTATCGTGCCGAACCCGCTTCCCAGGGCGAACACGTCAAAATAGGGGTTTACGCCGAATGAAAACGCGCCGGTTCCGACAATGATATGCGAACCGCTGTTGGGGGTGAGCAAATACCCGGTTTCCTGCTTGTACCAGCTTCCGAAAACAGAAAACGAAAGACGTCCCGCGCCCATGGTTTCTGCCGACTGGGTCTCGACAATGCCTCTGGTTCCGTTTGTGGAAATGGTGGGGTTCGGCCCTTCGTCGCTCTTTTCCTGCTCTGCTGCCCAGGAAAACCCCAGGCATCCAAGCAAAGCGACCAAAGCAAGCGTCTGTCTGACATGCGTATGAGCCATATTCGCTCCTTTCTTAAAAAGAAAGACGGCTGTGAGTACTTATATTTAAATTAGGTTAGTTATATCTATGATACAAATAAAATAAAAATTTATCACTATATATTCTTGTTTTTATCATAAAATTTCCTGGTAGGGGAAACGCGAAGCGGTTCCCCCACCAAATTGCTATATCCCGGAATTATATTCATTTTACATCCCCATGAAACCAAAACGGTCCCTTACCACTCTGGCCGTGCTTCTCATAGGCACGGGCGCGGTCTTGACGCTTGAGAATTACAGCCTCGTGGCGGGCATCAGTTCCCACTGGCCCCTCTTTATCATTCTGGTGGGCTCGGGATTTGTGCTGCTGTATTTCCAGGAGCGGCGCCGCGACGCGGCCCTCATCTGGCTCGGCTCCTTTTGCGTGCCCATCGGCGCCTTTTTTTATTTCCTTAATTTCACCTCGTGGCGGTACATGGCCCACCTGTGGCCGCTTTTTCTCGGCATTGCGGGCCTGAGTTTTCTTGTCACCACCATTGCCACGAAAAGCAGGGTTTTTCTTTTTCTTTCATTTTTATTCGTGACGCTGTTCTGCGCGCTGTGGCTCGTGTTTACGGTATCAATCAAGCTCTGGCCCATGTCGCTGGTCGTGTTCGGCCTGAGCCTGCTTTCCATAAACTTTTTTGCCAAAAAAGAAACCTTTCAACAGAAAAGAACCCGATGAAATCAACAAGAATCATGTTTGTGGAGCCGGTAGGGGCATATGCCAACATCTTCTCGCGCTTCATGTCCATTCCGCTTCTGGGACCCATGTACCTCGCCCCGATGGCAAAATCCGCCGGGTACGACGTTTCGATTTTCAACGAGAACATCGCAGGAAGGATCTCAAGGGACGATCTTGCGGGCATTGATCTTTTATGCCTCAGCTGCATCACCGCCACCATTGAGCGGGGCAAGCAGATTTCCGCCCTGTACCGCGAAACGCGCGCCGGCCAACACCTCCCCTCCCGCGTTATCGTGGGCGGCATCCATGCGAGCATGCTGCCCGAGGACGTGAGCAATCACTTTGACCAGGTGATCACGGGCGAAGCGGAGAATGTTTTTCTCGACATCGTGAGTGGGAGCATCAGGGACCCGCTCGTGCGCGGACAAAAGCTCGACGACCTCGACTCGCTCCCGTTTCCGGATTATTCGCTTCTGCGGGGCTGGGGCAAGCGGAGGCTAAAGCCTGTCATGACATCGCGCGGCTGCCCCTTTGACTGCAACTTCTGTTCGGTCACCAAGATGTTCGGCAGGGACTACCGCTCCCAGAGCCCGGAGCGCGTATGGCGCGAAATATCCCGTCCCGGCAAAGGTACGATATTTTTTGTTGACGACAATTTCTGCGTCGACCTCGACCGCTCGAATGAAATCCTCGATCTCATGCTTAAAAACAACTTTGCCAGGAAATGGACCGCCCAGGTGCGCACCAATGTCACGCACCAGCCCGAGTTCGTGAGCAAGATGAAACGGGCGGGCTGCAAAGTGGTGTATGTCGGGTTCGAGTCCATCAACCCGCAGACCCTCAAGGACATGAATAAGCGCCAAACCGTGGAGGACATCGAGCGCTCCATACGGGTGTTCAGGGAAAACAACATCATGGTGCACGGCATGTTCATTCTCGGAAACGATGCCGACACCAAGGACATGTTCCGTACCACGGCCGATTTCTCACGGAAGAGCGGGCTTGATTATGTGCAATACTCCGTGCTTACGCCCCTGCCGGGCACCGAGGTGTACGCGCGGCTCGGGGAGGAAGGACGCCTTCTGCACAGGAACTGGAACTATTACGACGGCATGCATGTGACGTTCGCGCCCAAGCAGATGACCGCCACCGAGCTGCAGCGCGGCATGATCGAGTGCTTCAGCGATTTCTATTGCTACACCAGCGCGATAAACAGCGCCATCAATGCGGGCGTGCACGGCGCCATTGCCGCGGTGCAGAACCTGTACCGCACCGCGCACGTCAGATCGTTTTACCCGTCGTTCATCAAGTTCGCGGGCTCCCATGTCCTCAAGAAGTGGACAAAGGAGAACAGGCAGTACCTGTCGTACCTGAGCACATCCTCAGCGCGGTAATTTTATTCAGCACAGGCGCTTCCCTGTTTCTCCGGGCATGTGCGCACATCGCGGCACAAAATTCCGCGATATATATTATTTAGAGCGGCTGTATTTCCGGTTTTTCGGGGGGCTATAATATGGCCAAAGAACTCATTATCATGCCGAACTGGCTGGGCGACTGCGCCCTTGCGCTCTCGGTGGTCCACCGGAAGACCACCATGCAGCACACCAGTATCACCCTTCTCGTGCACCAGCCGCTCGTTTCCCTGTGCGGCGCGCTGTGCGGACACCCCATCATCCCCTTCAACCGGAGCACCTGGGCGGGCTACAACGCCGCGCTCCGCCAGGTGAGGGATCAGCATTTCGATGCGGTGAGTGTGCTTCCGCCCTCGTTTTCGTCGGCCCTGTTCTCTTTTCTGACGCGCGCAAAAAAGCGCCGCGGGATTTCGGGCGAGCTGCGCGGACCCCTCCTCACCCGGGCGCTGCCACACTCGCTGCGCGACTGCTCGCGCCACCTCACCTACGAATACGCCATGGTGCTGGAAACCGACTTTATGCCGCCGGAATACTGGCAGGGCTTCAAAATTGACAAACCTGAAAATTTCGCCGGGTGCATCGTGTTCTGCCCGGGCTCGAAGTACGGCCCAGCAAAACAGTGGAAGGGGTTTGCCGCGCTTGCCGAGCTTCTGCCCGGCAAGGAGATCGTGGTGCTGGGCGACGTGGGCGACACCCCCGCCGCGGAGGCGATAGAATCAGCCGCTCCCGACCGCGTAAAAAACCTTGCGGGCAAAACCTCGCTTGTGGAAGCGGCGCGGATCATCTCCCACGCCAGAGTGGTGGTTGCCAACGATTCGGGCCTCATGCACTGCGCCGGGTTCATGGGAACGCCCGTGGTGGGAATATTCGGCTCAACCTCGCCCGCGTGGACCCGCCCCCTGGGCGGTAAAGTGCGCATCGCGCATGTCAAAACCGACTGCTCTCCCTGCTTCAAACGCACCTGCAGATATAAAGACTGCCACTGCCTCGCCCGGATTTCAGCGGACATGGTGCTTGCCCTCATGAATCAGCTTGTACCGGATAAGATTTAAAAAAATATATACCATTTTGGTGGGGGAAGTATCCCCCTGCCTCCGGCCGCCTCCGCGGCGTCCTTTCGTCACCCCCTCCTGGGTGCGGCCGGGTACCCTCTGTTGCAAGCCTCTCACATCCGTTGGGCGCACCCGCGAACGGCAGTGATGCGGAAAAATCAGATGATGAGAGGTTAATTTCTTTTTAGTGAAAGGCAATAAAGAGGTGTCATTGCGAGGAGCCTGCGACGTGGCAATCTCCCGATGAGTGATGCTTTAATTCTTGTTTTACTTTGTCACTTTGTTACTCTGTCACTCTGTTACTTTTTTCTTCGCCTTGTTCTTATATTCGAAATCAACAGTGACAAATAGGCAGCCACCGGCAAAAGACGGCCGAGCAGGGGCGTTTTGATGCGGACGGCGCCGGACGGGCACAGCTCCTGGCAGCAAAAGCAGCGGATGCATCTTCCGTATTTGTAAAGTGGCGGCCGGGCCTTGCCCGCGCCTCCCCGGCCCTGGCGAATTGCCGGAGGCCGCCCAGGAGGCCGATGCCACGCTCAAGCGCGGCCATGACTTCCCCGGGTTCGTAGGAGCCGCATTTTACAAGTGCAACTTTGGAGGGAGTGTCTGTGCTTTGCATCGGGATTGCGTGCGGAGCGGTCAATGCCGTGCGGGGCCGCTGCCCCGTACCATGCCGAGGATTGCAGAGACAACTTCCATGGACGGTTTTTTGCCGCCGAGTCTTGCGCGGAGCTGCGCCAGTTTCTGCACGGTGGCGGCATAGTGTTCTTTATCTTCGATAAAGCGCCGCACCTCCGCGGCAAGCTTCTCCCCGGTCGCGTTATGCTGGATGCACTCCGGCACAATGCGTTCGCCCGCCACGATATTGGGGAGCCCGATGTACGGCAGCCTGATCATGCTTTTCAGAAGGGAATACGTGGCCCCGGACGTTTTATAGGCCACCACGAGCGGCACCTCACAGAGCGCGGCCTGCAGCGTTGCCGTGCCCGAGGTGACAAGCGCGCAATCGCTTTCGCGCAGCAGCACGGGAAGCGGGTCCCCGCTCACACTTATCGCGCCGGGGAACAATGTTTCAAACCTGCGCGCGTGCGCGTCGAAAAGCCCGGGACCAAGCCCCCTGCTTCTTGACACCGTAACGGTGAGGCCCGGATGATCGCGCTTCAGAATAAGGGCGGCGTCCATCATGGGCGGCAGCAGGTGCGCGACCTCCTGAGCCCTGCTCCCCGGCACAAGCGCGAGGCGGACAGGGCCGTTTTTTTCCAGCACCGGGCGCCGCGTGCCGGGCGCCGGCGGCCTCTGGCGGTCGAGCAGCTCGACGAGCGGGTGTCCCACGAATTCCACCGGCGCCGGATACGGCGTGAAATACTCCTTTTCAAATGGGAACACCACGGCGATAAACGAGGCATAGTTCCCCAGCACTTCCGCCCGTTTCTTTTTCCACGCCCACACCTGCGGAACAATATACCAGACAACCGGGACGCCGAGCCCGCGGGCCGCTTTCATGAGCGGAATGTTGAACCCCGGATAATCCACGCACACGAGTGCGGCGGGACTTTTTTCTCTGAGTTGCCTTATAAGAAACGATTTTGCCTTTAGGAAAAACGGTAGGTGTAGAATCACCTCCGCGATGCCCATCCGGTTGAATGGCTCAAACGGAAGCAGGGCCTCGAACCCATTTTCCTGCATGCAGGGTCCGCCAATGCCGAATAGTCGGGCCTCCGGAAGAATTTCTCTGAGACGTTTTATCACCGCGGAGGCGTGTTCGTCGCCGGAAGGATCTCCTGCGACGAACATGATATTTAGTGGTTTGTTTTCCATAATAAATTCAAATTTAATCTTCTGGGTCGCTGAGCGGGTGCAGCCGGGTACCACCCGGTTCAAGCCCGGGACATCCGCTGGGCGCACCCATGTAGCACCCGATTACTTGGAAATATAATTAATAAACTTTTTTGTTTTAATTGCCGCCCTCCGCGGGTGCGCCCAGCGGAAGGATGAATCTTGCAACAGATGGTACCCGGCCGCACCCAGGAGGGGGTGTGCCCCAAGACCCCGCAGACGCGCAAAGCGCGGCGAGGAGGCTTGGGGCCAGTTATTATGTTTATGAAATAGTGTCAGCCTCCCATCTGGAAATATTTTTCCAGATACGCATTTCTAAACCTTAACAAGGAGGCTGACATGTCAAAAATTAATTCTCATCACAGCCAC
>Ga0182027_10004624_pt1 | contig 21257 bp, 16 predicted proteins | sample 712E1DmetaG_FD_121300 | JGI IMG/M metagenome (GOLD analysis project Ga0182027, IMG submission 121300) | Permafrost microbial communities from Stordalen Mire, Sweden - 712E1D metaG (Illumina Assembly) | ecosystem: Environmental > Terrestrial > Soil > Wetlands > Permafrost | place: Sweden...
CAAGGCGAAAATCGTGTCGTCGGAGAACATCGTTCCGCAGATTTCGAACCGTCAATACTCATACACGCTGCGCATGGGCATTGCGGACGCCGACTATCTACTCTACAGCGTTCCCGTCGGAGGCGACGAGCGCGCCAAGGTTCTCGAAGTCCTTTCGCCCGGAACCTTCGGCGTGGTTTCGGAACGAGGCCAGTTCGTGTTAGCCAAGCGTGGCCATCCGACGGATCTGAACTGGGGAGCTATCGCTCGTGTGGGGCACTAAGCATGACAAGCGACGACCACGGTGATTCGCAATCGACCCTGGCTTCCTTGGCGAGATCCCTCGGCCTGCTTGGAGCGGGTGGCGCCTCGTTGGGATTCGCTCTTGCTGTCGCGGTCACGCCAGGTCCGCTCACCCAGTACTTCGAAGCGAATCAACTGCCGAGCTCCGCCCGTCAGCTTTTTCTCGCCTTGATGTTGGGGGCCGCTGCCCTGGCGGTTCTAGTCGGCGCCGCGTATGTTGCCACCAACTACGCGGACACGGCGGTGGTTCGTCGGCTATCCCACGCCACGCGGCGCTCGACGCCTCTCTATCTTGTTGGGTTTGTTGCGCTGCTTTTTCGGTGGGAAGCGTGGCGGGGGCACGACCTGCCATTCCTGATGCTGGTCGCGGTTTTCGGATTGGCTGCATGGGCGGCCGTGATGTCCGCCATGCGAGCCGGGCCGTTTGCTTGGGAAGAGCGGCTGGGTTCCAGCCTGCGACGCTTGCGTCAGGCTATCGACGATCGGTTCCCCCGCCTCCTTTCCGCGCTGCCGTTTGCCCTCGTCGTGGCGGGAGCTATCGGGTACGCCTGCTACTTCGGTTACTACACCTATTGCTTCTACTATTCCCTCCGCTCCGGCTACGACCTTGGTATCTACGATAGCCTGCTGTGGAACATGCTGCACGGCGGATCGTTTTTCAAAACGCCGCCGTGGGCGGGACCCGGGCGATCCCACTTCGGCAATCACGCCGAGTTCTTCGCCTACGCGATTCTGCCCTTTTATGCCCTTCGTCAAAACGGCGGGACACTCCTTGTCATCCAGGCCGCGTTCCTCGGATCGGCGGCGATTCCCCTCTACAAGCTCGCGCGCAAGCACATCGATTCATGGCCGGCCTGCATCCTCGCGCTGTCCTATCTGATCTATCCCGCGCTTCACGGCGAAAACCTCTTTGAATTCCATTTCCTGCCCTTCGGTCCTTTCGTCCTGTGGTGGGCTTGGTACTTTCTCGAATCGCGCCGAGACGGGTGGGCAGCGCTGTTCGTCCTTCTGACCCTGACGGTGCGCGAGGACGTGTCATCCTGGGTCGCCGTTCTGGGCGCCTACTTCCTGCTGTCCGGCCGCCGTCCCAAGGCAGGGCTGCTCGTCGCGGTGATAGGTACGCTTTGGTGTTTCACCCTCAAGTTCGTCGCGATGCCACACATCGGGGGCGGTGAAAGCTTTACCGACATCTACAAGGATTTGATTCCGCCGGGTGGCAAGGGTTTTGGCAGCGTGGTGCTCACCGTTTTCGGCAATCCGGCCTTCACCATGTCCACCTTGGCCGAGACATCCAAGCTCATCTACATGCTTCAGATCCTGCTGCCGCTCGCCTTCCTGCCATTTCGGCGGTCGATTGGATTGCTTCTGTGCATTCCCGGTTTCTTCTTCACCGTTCTCTCGACTCAGTACGGTCCGCTTGTTAGCATCTATTTCCAGTACAGCGCTCACTGGATTGCTTTCCTGTTTCCCGGCGTGGCGCTCGGGATCGAGCGCTTGAACGCGCGCGACGCCGCTGGTCCTGGTTCTCGGCCGCCCTGTCGAAGCGTGGAACGGCAGTGGGCTGCTCTGGCGGCGCTACTTTGTCTGTCGGCGCCGGTGAGCTACCAATTCGGCGCTGTGTTTCAGCAGCACAATTCCTGGGGCGGACCCATCAAGTACGTGTTCGGCGTGGATGCGCAGGGAAGGATCCGGCATCAGGCGGCCGAAAAACTGGTTCGCCTGCTTCCACCGCGCGCAAAGGTCTCGGCCTCGGGCTTCACCACTCCCTACATTTCGAACCGCCCCGATGCGTACAACATGACGCTCGGGATTTTCGATGCCCAATACATCTTCTTCCCCAGCGAGCCCGCCGACTTCATTGTCGACGAGCGCGCCACGGTCACGCGCTTGTTGCGGAATGAAGACTTTGGCGTGGTCGCCATCGAACCTCCCTTCGTGCTTGCCAAGAGAAACCATTCCAAAGACCTCAACGTCCAATTGTTCACACGTTGGGAAGGTAGAAACTGACAGTGCCCTCATGACCGTCAAGAGGGTGTGGAGCTGGTTGTCGCGCCGGAAGATTGAGAGCGCGATCTTCTTGCTTGGGATCCTGTTGCGGTTGTCGATGGTGTGGAACTACCACTTCGCATGGAACTACGATTCGGACGCACACTGGGAGGTCGTGCGTTGGATCGTCGACCACGGCATGCTGCCCAACGTGGAGTCGACGTTCGAGTCGTTTCACCCTCCGCTCTATTACGCAATCGCGGCCTGGCTGGTACAGCACGGCGCCAGTCGCCCCAGCCTGGTCGGTTTGTCGATCGCGTGTGGTGTCGTTCGACTGGCCACGATCTGGGCCGGTCTTGAGCTTTACCTGGTGCGGTCGCGCTGTGCGCGCATCATGGCGCTTGCCCTGGCGGCGGTTGTGTCGGCGTCGGTCCATCTCGACGGAATGATCTACACCGAGGCGATGAGCTGCATGTTGTTGGCGCTGGTGATGCTGTTGGTCCCGCTGGCCTTCCGGCGCGGCGGGCGTTTTCGCTGGCCGCTCACGCTGGGAATTGGGCTCATCCTGGGCCTGGCCATGTTGACCAAGGTCTCCGGTGTCGCCATTGTCGGGGCGGTCGGCGTGGCGATCGCTGCCGAGCTGGTGTTCAACCGCCGATCGCTGCGGGCGCGCGTAGGCGACCTGGTCCCTTGGCTTGGGATGATGGCGGTGCTTCTCGGGATCTGCGGGTGGTACTACGGGCGGAACCTACGGCAATACGGCACACCCTTTGTAACTAGTTTCAGTCTTCCTTCGCAGCATTGGCTGGTTGCCGACACGGACCGGAACTTGTTCTCCGATCGCCGCACTTTGGGGTTCCTCTTCAGCTGGAGTGACACGATTTACAAGTCACCCTATCGGCCGGCCGGCTTATCAGGACGCCCGCGCTTCTTTCCTGTGGCGATCGCCTCTTCGGTCGTCGACTACTGGCGTTTCGGCTTTTCGGGTTACGAGCACCCGACCCGCCCGCAGGATGGAGGCAAGCCGATCGCCGAAGTCCGCAACGTCTCGCGCTTGGCGGTCATCGGCGGTACGGGGATCTTTCTTGCCGCTGTCGCGGCATGGTTCGCGTGTCTGGTGTGGGTGCTTCGCTATCGCGACTTCGGGCGGCTCGCCTTGTTGATGGTGCCGCTGTTCATGCTGTTGGCGACGTTGCATTTCGTGATCGCCTGTCCTGTTGACGACTACGGCGTCATCAAGGGTGTGTATATGACTTTCGGCGCGCCGCCGATCTATGCGTTGTTCGGCGTGGCGGCCGGATGGGCGCAACGGAAGCCGATTCGCTGGCCGTTGCTCGGCGCTTGCGGCATCGCGCTTTGGTTCGTTGCCGCGTACACGGTTGAGTGCCGCCTCGGCATCAAGATATGGCCGGTGTCATGATCTTTTCCAAGCTCAAGCGAACCCTGACCGCGCTGCGGGCGTATTTTCTGGTCGAGCCGAAGGGCGACGACGATTCCGAAGAAATGTTGCCAAGGCGGTCGGCCTTCTTCGAACGGGTCAACGCCGCTCAGTGCCGCGTCGAAGCTGCGCGCTTGCTGTGCGAGGCGGGTCACAGTCGGATGTCGTTGATTCTGTTTCGTGAGGCTGCGCTGCTGCTGTCGCGCGGCTACCTCGATCTGCACGACGCCGCGATCGACGCGGACCGCTTGTCACCGGACCAAGTACTCCCTGCGCTGAGAGCTCGTATCGAGGCCGAGGGGCGAGCGATCCCTAAGGAGCTGGCGCGCGACTTCCCTGTGCTGGTCGGCGCGACCGGCCCGGAACGCGATCCGGCAAGCAAGGCCTTGCTCACGATCGACAGCTTGCCGGCGCGCGAGGCTACCCTCCGCGCCGAGGCAGCCGATGCGCTCACACGCTGGATGTTGACCCTGGCCGAGCTGCGCTCGCCTCGCCAGCGCCGGGCCACGCGTGCCCTGCGGATTTCAATCGCGATCCTAGCTCTGCTCGCGATTCCGATCGCAGGCGAGGTCTGGGCCGTCCTGCCAACAAACATTTCGCTGCATAAGAAGGTATCTGTCAGCAGTCAAGTGCCAGGCACGCATCCCGACGGGGTGGTCGACGACGAGGTCTATGGTTTGCCTTCCTTCGAGAGCGCGATCGAGGATTCACCCTGGCTTGCCGTCGATCTGGGGCAGCGCTATCTGATTTCCGACGCCGAGGTCTTCGGCCGCCACGACTGTTGCTTCGATCAGGCCATTCCGCTCGCATTCGAGGTGTCCGACGATGGCGAAACCTATCGGACACTTGCCACCAAGACCGATCCCTTCGTCTCGCTCCTGCCGTGGATCGTGAAGCCCCTCCAAGTAGAAGCGCGCTACGTGCGTGTCCGAGTCTTGCGCCGGAGTATCCTCGCCTTGACGGAGGTCGTGGTCTACGGTCGTCCCGTCAAGTCTGGCGCACCGTCGTCGCGCTGATCAGGACGACCCGGGTCGACGTCGGTCGGGCCTGTGCAGCCAGCTGCTGACCCATCGTAACTGTCTTGGCGGACCCAGCTTGGCGCCGAAAAGTTGGGCAAGTGGGGCAAGATTTTGAACGTCGGCTGACCCACCCATGCGCGGATCGTTTGGTGTCCAGCGAGCGGTATGCTAAAAGAGCTGACTCGATGCCTATCTTAAGAACGGATCGTGTGGTACTCGATCGCTTTCGCGCTGGTGAACCCGAGGCACTCGAGAAGGTCTACTGGGAGTACGTTCGCAAGGTTGAGCGACTTTTGAGCGCGGGTTTCGAGGTGCGGAGCCGGGGGACACGTGTGGCGGGGGCGTGTCGGCAGCCCGACGATTTGGCCGATCTCGTACAGGATGTGTTCCTCCGGGCTTTTTCGGAGAAGGGGAGGCGAGCGTACGACGGGCTTCGTGACTATGGACCGTACCTCTATGCTATTGCGCGTAACGTCCTGGTCGACTGGGCGCGCATGCGGGGACGCGAGATTCCTGCGCCGTGGGCGGAGCTTGAGGCGGCGGTTGAGATGACTCCGGTCGATGAGGATGCGCCGCCTTGGGCAGCGCCCGCGACGATGCTCGTCGTCGAGGAATACTTGGCTGGGGTTCCGCCGGACTTGCGGGAAGTGCACAAACTCCGCCATGAGGAAGGCCTCTCGCAGGAACAAGCCTCCGCGAGGCTGGGCGTGGGACGGCAAACGCTGCGCACGCTCGAACGGTGCCTTCGCGACGGACTGGCGACCGCGCTCGACGCTGCAGGAATTTGCGAGGACGGCCAACCGGAATTCTTCCGAGCTCGTAGTGTAAGTGGGCACGTGGGCCAGCATGAAAACAACACGGAATAGCGACGAACTCGATTCTCTACTTGGACGCGGAAGCGTTGGCGCTGCTCGACGTGATGCCATCCTTCAGACGGTTCTGGCGCGGGTCAGGGCCGAAGCTCCCATGCGGATGCGCTGGCGGTGGTCTGTTGCGGGACTTGGCAGTGTGGCGGTAGCTGCGGCGGCCCTGTTTCTCTTCGCGCCCCGGTCTTCCCGTCTTGCCGTATCGCCCTTTCGTGCGAAAGGCACTGCGACAAGGCCGTCGGCGATGCAGCCGTTCGTGGAAATCGAGTGTTTGGGAGCAACCCTGGAGGCATGTCCGACCGGATCGCTTTTGGTCGTGCGAGTGGCCAGCGTTCGTGGATTCGTGTCCGCATGGGCTGAGCCGGTCGGCGGGGGAGAAAAAATCTGGTACTTCTCGGCTGAGACGCAATCGCCTTTGATTGACGCCGCTCTAGCCTCTTCGGTCTCTACCACCCGTGCTGTCAAGATCGGCCCCGAGCACGCCGCTTCAGCCTACGTGGTCGAGATCCGTGTGACCGAGCGGCCCATGAGGCGCGACGATCTCGTGCGGATTCCCGCAAGCGCGGCACTGGCAAGCGGACGTGTTCCTCTCAGAGTCACGCCGCCATGAGACGCGCCCTCTTGCTGGCCACCTTGTCGACGCTGGTGCTCGCACTGGCCTCGTCACCAGGTCATGCCGCCACGGCGCTATTCTCGCTGGCGATTGGCTACAACGGACTCCCCACCGGCACACGTGCCTCGGGCGCCGGTGCCCTGAGCTTCGCAGACGACGATGCCCTGGCGGTACACGAGCTGGCCCGCACCGTCGCGCGCCGGTCGGTGGTTCTGACCCTTCCGGACCGTGCAACCGAAGCGCGCTACCCGTCCAGTTCCGAAGCCCGGCCGCCATCCGTGGTCGAACTCCGCCGCGCGCTGGCCGAACTGGGCGCCGACATAGCACGCGCGACCCGTGCTGGCGACGAGGTAGCGGTGTGGTTTTTTTACAGCGGCCACGGCTGGCTGGACGATGACGGGCGCGCCAATCTGACCCTGGCCGACGGCGTGCTGTCGCCGGAAATGCTCTACGACGAAGTGTTGCCGGCGCTGCCTGGCCGCACGGTGCACCTGATGATCGACGCCTGTCACGCCGAAGCTCTGATTCGTCCGCGCGATGTCACCGCGGAGACCGTGGAGGTGTCGGCATCGGAAGTGGCTTCCGCATCGCTGCGCGGCCGGCTGGCCCACCTTCCCAATGTCGGCGTGATGATGGCCAGCGCCAGCAATACCCAGGCCCAGGAATGGGACGACTATCAAACCGGCGTTTTCACCCACGAGCTGTTGTCCGGTTTGCGAGGCGGGGCGGATGTCAACGGCGATGGTCAGGTCGAATACAGCGAAATTGCCGCGTTTCTGGCGGCCGCGAACCGAGAAGTCACTGACCCGCGTGCGCGCCTGACCACCCTGGTCGTGGCACCCAAGCTCTACCCACACGCGGCCATCATGGATACGCGCGGTGCCCGCAATGTGGCTCGGCTGCAGGGGCGGGCGCATCAACTGGGCCGCTTTCAAATCGACGACAATCGCGGCAATCGTCTGCTCGACCTGCGGGCCGAATCCGGCTTCGTTGTCGACGTCGTTGTGCCTGCCGGCGAGCCAGTCATGCTGAGTAACGAAGACGGCGAGGCCACGATCGTCACCCCGGTGGACCACACCACCAATATCGAGGATCTGTCGCTGGAGAAAGCCCACCTGCGCCCGCGTAGCGCCGTGGTTGAATCCATGCGCCGCGGTCTGTTCGCGGCGGAGTTCGGGCCTTCCTACTACGAAGGCTTTGTTGACAGCGCCGACCGGCAGATGTTGCCCGTGGACCTGCCCCCCGCCGGGGTTCGCGGCGTCGCCGGGTCTGTGCCGCGGACGGTGCACGATCCGGCCGCCTGGTCGGCATTTGCCGTCGGCGCTGCCTCACTGGCAACGTCCGGTATCTTCGCCGTCCTGGCCGCCCGGGCCTACGGCGATTTCCAGGACACGAACCTTGAACGACCCTCGATCGCGGCTCGCGATCGATATCAAGGCTACGGGGTCGTAGCGCTCGGCGCCGCCGTGGTCGGCGCCCTGTCCGGCGGCGTGGGCTATTGGCTGTGGAATCGCGAAAACGCTGGCAGAGCTGGCCGACCTTGAAAGAAGACGCTTATGATGCGCTCTCTCCTCGCCGTCGCGCTGATGCTGGCCTTTGCGGCGTGCCTGCCCGAGCCCAAGACCGGCTGCCACACGACAGATGATTGTATCGCCGGCCGTGTGTGCGTGGCTGGGATCTGCCAGTCCGCGTCCCGCGACACCGGCCTGGACGCGATTCCAGATGGCCAATCTTTGCCGGATGGGACTGGCGAGTTGCCAGAGGCGTCGAGACCCGACGTTGTGGGTGACTTTCAAGTTTCGTCCGACGGCGCTTCACTGCCAATTGATCTGGCGCTGGAGAGTCATGTCGTGGGCGATGAGCCCGACCGCGTTTCCGGGATGGGCGTAATCGGCGCCGACAACCGAGAGGATGCGGCGGCAGATCTTCCTGACTATTTGCCCGATTTAGCTACTGCTGCAATCGACGTGGTGCCGGATACTCCCCTACTTGCCATCATCGATGCGCAGAGCAGTTTTTCGGAAACGTCGAACCCCGATCTGCCGGCGGACTTGGTTCCGTTTCCAATCGATGCGGCACTGGACGCCTCCAACGCAGCGACGATCGACGCGGCACCCAACGCGGCCGGCGACGTCGCACAGGGTGCCGTTTCTTGGGAGGACTTCCGTGCCCGATGCCCGCGCGAACCGTGGGTCGGTGGCCGGTACATCGTGGACGGCGACCTTGCGTTCGACGAGGCCGGCTTGCAGAGCTACTACAACGCCTGGTTCGCCGCCGAGGGGGTACTACTCGACAACCTCGTCCCCATGGGAGCCACGACCCGATGGCCGTCCCCTGATTCCATGTCCCTTTCGTATTGCATCAGCACCGACTTCGCCGACAATCTCGCTGCCGTCGAAGCTGCGATGCAAATTGCCACGACCTCTTGGAGCGCCCAAGTCGGAGTTCAGTACACGTACCTGTCCGGCGAGGATGCCAATTGCGATGCCAGCGACGCCAACGTCACCTTCGACGTTCGCCCCGTCTCCGGTGCTGGCTATGCTGCCGTGTCGTTCTTTCCCAACAGCCCGCGGTCCGCTCGCTCGTTGCTCATAGACACTTCCGCGTTTGCCGTTGATCCCGGCGGCGTGGATCTCGAAGGCACCCTTCGTCACCAGGTTGGCCACACCCTGGGATTCCAGCACGAAGACCTGTGGCTCGATCCCGCATGCACCTCGGAAGACATTCGCCTGGCCGTCCCCATTGCCAACTACGATGTCGATTCCGTCATGCACTTGCCCTCGTGTCGTCCAAGCGAGAGTGGCGGGATAATCCAAACTGAAGATGACCTAGTCGGAGCGATCACGATCTACGGGCTGTCCCCAGCATTGACCGTCATGATTGGAATGTGAAGAAAGTACCAACCAGAATGTGCTCAGAACCGTAATGATAGATGCGCCACAAGACTGAATCCGCGAACTTCATCGAGGCAGCAATCAGAGCTCAGTGGCGTGCGTCGTTAGACAACATTCAGAACGGAAGGACAATCACCATGATCACCAGGACCCTCGGGAAAATTGCGACACGACTGGGTTTCGTCGTATTGGCGACAGGCATCTTGGCCACGGCGGGAAGTGCCTCGGCTTTTGCGGCGACTTGTGCGCCCAACATCGTCGAGTATAACGCGCCAACTGGCACAACTTTCCCCCTTCTCATTCAGTGCTCCCCAACGAATTACGTGGGTCTGATATCCGCCACCGGTGGTTGCCCGGCGCAGAGTGTAGACACCCTCAAGATCTGGGCGAGCCTTGCACAGGCAGCGGTGCTCTCGGGGAAGAAGCTCAACATCTACACCACGACCTGTGGAAGTACTTCAAACGTAATAACGGCGATTGATCTAGTTCAATAGCTGGCCGGTCGAACCGTTATTGATCAGTTTTTCAACCTGTCGGGTCGACCTACTGCCCCGCCGAGCCCCAGGGGGATTGCATCTAACCGCCCTTGATTCTAAATCTGTCTTCGAAAGCTGTATCTACATGCTCGTCGAAAATCACGGGAAAAACGGCCGCCAAGTATCGTGCTACCAGCCATCTTTCTAGGGCTATTCACGTACTAGATGCGATTGCCTTGTGCCGAGCTCACGATGGCCCGGTAAACTGTGTGGCAGTCGCGCTGTGCGGCTCAATAGATGCCGGACGGTATTGCTCGATTGTTTTGATGTCATACGCTTCGGCGTGTCTTCCACTTCTTTCGCGCGACTCGCGCAAAGGTGGGGAAAGTCTGAGCTCAACACATTGTCAGCGCGACCCGAAGGCGCGCTTCTTCGCGAAAGATGAATAGCCATGTTCGTACAAAAGCTCCGAAAAGTGTTTCCTGGGATATTCCTTTTGTCCCTGGGGTTTGGTGTCACAATATTTCCCGGGTGTAGCGGTGACGGCGATGAAGGCAAGCCCATTGTTGCTGAAAAAACTCTCGCCCAAACAGCTCCAGCCGAATCCACTCTTGATCCTGCGGGCGCGATTCCCGCGTCGGCGCAGCCTCTTTCCCAGCCAGGGGCCCAGGGCCAGGAGGAATGGCATAGGACAATGGCAAGGACTGGCCTGCCGAAAAAGGGGTGCTTCACGTCCGCCTATCCAGGAACAGAGTGGCAGGAGACTTCATGCGCGACCGCGCCGCAACGGCCGTATCGGCCGGCGAGAGGGCTCCGGTCAGAGACCGTTGGCAACGGTACCGACTTCTCGGTTCAGGTGTCGAACCTCATATCCTCGGCGACGGGTTCCTTCCAAAGCGTCACCGGTGTAACCAGTGAGAGTGACGGGAGCGCCAACACCTACTCGCTTCAGCTGAACACGGGCTTCTTCACTACCTCGGTCTGTGGCACTGCGAACCCGGCGAACTGCGAGGGCTGGCAGCAGTTCATTTACTCCAACTCGGGATATGTATTCATGCAGTACTGGCTTCTCAATTGGGGGACAACATGCCCGGCAGGGTGGAACACAGACAATAGCGATTGCTGGAAGAACAGCTCAGCCACGGTAGTCCCCGTTCAGCCGCTCTCGAACCTGGCCAACCTAGCCGTGACGGGCACGGTCGCCTCGGGCACGGATACGGTCATCATGTCGACGGGTAGCGGGCAGCTCCACGCAACAGGCCAGGACAGTGTCCTCAATTTGGCACAAGGCTGGCACGCTGCCGAGTACAACATCGTTGGCGACGGCAATGGTTCTGCGGCCACCTTCAACAGCGGCTCGACGATCGTTGTCAAGCTAAGTGTGGCCGACGGGACGTCGGCTGCGCCCACCTGCGCGGCGAACAGCGGCACCACGGGCGAAACGAACAGCCTTACCTTGGTGAACCCCTGCTGTCCGATTGGCGGGACATCGTCGCCAGGAATCACGTTCACGGAGAGCAGTGCTGCCGGAGCGAAGCCGCCGTTTTGCCTAACGTTTGATATTGTGCCGATCAGCTCTGCGCTCCTTGAGTAGTTAGGACCCAAGCCGGTCTTTCCGTACTCCACGAGCAGTGGCCTAAGGAGTCGCGCAACGATAACCGTTTCAAACGATGCGACAAGTTTTTCGCTTTATGCGACGAGGTCTGTTCTTGATGGAGCATGGCGAGGGCAGATGACATCAAGCGCATCCGGCAGAAGTACCGGATGCTCGGTCGAGTGCTGAATGAACAGACGCGGAGGTTGTGGGCGGCAGCGGAGTCCCAAGCGATCGGCTGGGGAGGGGTAGTCCAAGTCTCGGAGGCGACGGGGTTGAGCCGGCCCAGTACTCTCAAAATCAAGCCTGCAACCTTCCACGGCGATTGGAACTACGTCATCGCTCCACACTTGTCAGACTGAAATGCCAATCTTTGCGCGACTCCTAAGGGATTCTGCCCATTGGGCCCGAGGGTTCGTCAAGGTCGATGGACCCAATGCTTCCAGTTTGCGTGATGGTTCCATGACCCGGCATGGATCATCTACACTGCGGCTTCTTCAGGCGTACTGATAGGTGGAGTTGTCTTGTCGAAGTAGTCGACAGCGAAACTCACTGTTGATGTGAGTCGAGCCAAGCGTGACGGCAGGTTTGCCGTCCCGCTTCCCACAATGAGGGTGGCAGAGGCGCGCCGAATCATTTGGGAAACATATCCCGAAGGTCAGTTTCCAAAGAAGGTTGTGAATAGGGCCAGTTATTATCAGGAGCAAGGAAGATGGGCATGAGGACACTATTGAGTACCAACGAAGATGTCACAGGCGGGTTCGCTGCTTTCGCAGGTTCAAAGTCGTTTAAAATTTGTGCTGGACTTCTAGGCGCTTGCACGCTTCTGGGATGCGGAGTCGACCAGAGCGTTGGGGTTGAAACCAAGCAAAGCGTTGAGGCCGAGATGAAGGCGCCAAAGCCGACCTTCCCAGCCGTCCAGGCAATGTCCAACTACGCTGGCGACAACCGTTCTGATTTTGTCTACTTCGGCCTCGACCCTACTGGGAAGCAACAAGTGTGGATGATTCGCCCCAACGGCGGAGGCGCGGACGTAAGCACAAGCTTCGGCGGAAGCTCCGACAGCGTCGTTCCGGGAGACTACGATGGGGACGGCATCACGGACCTGGCATTCTTTCGCCCACTAGAAGGAAACTGGTATATGCGTCCCAGCCGTGGGGGTAACGACGTAGTCACGTCCTTTGGCGTCAATACAGATCGTCCAGTCCCGGCAGACTACGATGGGGACGGCAAGACCGACGTGGCGGTTTTTCGTCCTAGCGTGCTTACTTGGTATGTGCGTCCAAGCGGCGGCGGGTCTGATATCGTTACGAAATTCGGCGCCTATTCGGACATCCTCCTGCCGGGCGACTACGACGGCGACGGTAAGGCCGACTATGCAACATTTCGCCCTTCGGAAGGGAAGTGGCATGTGCGATCGAGCCTCAGCGGTACCGAAATTGTGACCGCTTTCGGCACCTCGACCGACCGTCCGGTCCCGGGCGACTACGACGGCGACAGAAAGACTGACTTAGCGTTTTTCCATCCTGCCGACGGCAGTTGGCATATTCGTCCCAGCTCGGGTGGTGCCGATCGTGTGATCACGTTTGGAGTCGCCAGTGATTTGCTGGTTCCTGCTGACTATGACGGCGACGGCAAGGCCGACGTGGCTGTGTTTCGCCCTTCGACGAATACCTGGTACGCTCGTCCAAGCGGCGGCGGAAACGACATTGTGAGCACGTTTGGCGGCGCGCGTCAGGTTATTCCATACTCCGTGCTCCCGGATCGCATTCCGGGATCTCAGTCAGACCACGACATAACCAGCCAGACATGCAGCCCATGGCTGTGGCCGCACGGCAAAGTCTATTTCGAGCTCGACAAGGCTACCGTACCTCCAGAACTTGAAGCGGCTATCCGGAGCGCAATGAGCAATTGGACCGCAGCCACGTCCGGCAGGATCACCTTCGAGGAAAATCCGTCCTCCCCGGCAAGAATTCGGTTTGTTTCCAGCCAATATCAGAACTGCGGCTTGGGATACAACGGCGGCATAGTGACATGTCAGTACTACGCTATGCCTCCGGGCCAGCCATACGATACCCATGCCGTCTCGCATGAAATGGGGCACGGCATTGGTCTAAGCCACGAACACATTCGCTACGATCGCGACCGTTTTGTCATCGTGGACGATTCAGCCTTCACTCCCAACAGCAAGAACAATAACTACTCAGACAACTGGTGGAAGTGCGGTGCCAGTGACTCCGGTTCCGACTTCGGCCCATTCAATTACTTCTCTGTCATGAACTATACTTCCGCTCCGTCCTCCGGCTACAACCTCTGGCATGCCGACGGCACTCTTCACGTGCGTGAACCGGGGGTCCATATGGTGGAGGGTTCCTTAACGAGCTGGCCAACCCTGCAGGACCAATCGAATGTCAACGAACTGTACGGATACGAGTGGGGCTGGCGGAAATTCGTTTCTCTCGGGCGGGATGACGGTTCCAGGCAGCCCCTGTCGGCCGAGATGGCGTCGGGCGTGGTCCCGTCTGGGGCGCCGGCACTCGCCTCGCAAGGCGGTCGCGGCAGTCTTGACCTGTTCGTGCGCGGGACCAATAATCACCTTTATCAGCGGTCGGCATCCGGTGGCACTTGGGGATCGTTCGTGGACCTCGATGTCGGTCCATGGGACAGCGACCCAGCGGCAACTTCCATGGGATCGGGATCGAGAATCGTCGCCATCGGCCGAAGTAAGAATGTTTATCTCAAAGAGTTTACCGGCGGGGCGTGGCAGAAGTCCTGGACGAATCTGAGCGGCCCGACCGGCTCGGGCACCGCGTGCTCCGCTCCTGTTTTGGCGTCATTCGGCGCCAGCACTGCACGTGTGTATGTGAGAGCCTGCTCCAACGCCATTTACTATCGGGCTCGGACTGCACTCGGTTCGTGGTCGGCATGGGCGGCGCTTCCGGGGGCCCCCTCGGGAACGACATTCACAGGCAAGCCGGCAGTCGCCGCGACGGCAACTGCGAGCTATGAGGTCGTCCTGGCCGCCACGGCCGGTGGGTTGTGGCATTCGGTGGAGGGAGGCACTTGGACTTCACGTGCCTGCTGCTCGATTGCGGGTTCTAGCCCGAGCGTGGTGGCAGGAGTAGGACAGAGACTAGATATCTTGTTCAAAGATACCAACGGTATTGTCTCTTGGGAGTATCGCGAGGCTGGCGTCTGGCATGGACCAATGGGTGTAGGCGGTCTCCCCAACTCCGATCTGGCATCCGTTGCCGGATATCGAGATCACATCGACGTGATATCGGTGCTGGGCGACGGCGTCCTCTGGCAAAGGCAGTTCGACAGGTCGCCGCGGTTCCTCAAGCAGGACTATGCATGGGACAATCGCGACGATCTGGTCCTATTTCGTCCCTCCGAGGGCAAGTGGTACATGCAGGCGGTCGGCGCTGCTGCCAACCGGTCCGACGTCTTCGGTTTGTCGACCGATGTCCTGGTGCCTGGGGACTACGATGGAGATGGCTACACCGATGAGGCGATCTTCCGTCCCTCCGAGGGCAACTGGTACGTACGCCCAACCGGTGGTGGAAATGACATCGTCATGTTGTTCGGTGTTTCGTCGGATCAGGTGGTGCCCGGGGACTACGACGGAGACGGCAAGACCGACTACGCCATATTCCGTCCCTCGGAGGGCAAGTGGTATGTGCGTCCGAGCGGCGGAGGCAACGACATCGTGACTACGTTCGGGGTCTCAACCGATGTTCTGATGCCAGGCGACTATGACGGGGATGGCAAAACCGACTACGCATACTTCCGTCCGTCGGAGGGCAAGTGGTATGTGCGTCCGAGCGGTGGTGGCAGCGACATTGTGACCACGTTTGGGACTGCAACCGATCGGCCGGTCGCGGGCGACTTCGATGGCGACCGTCGGGCAGACTACGCGTACTTCCGTCCGTCGGAGGGCAAGTGGTACGTGCGTCCTAGCGGTGGAGGCGCTGACATCGTAACCGCCTTTGGCGTCGCGTCCGACCGGCTTGTTCCGGCAGACTACGACAACGACGGAATCACCGACTATTGCGTCTTCCGTCCTGCAGAAGGCAACTGGTATATCCGGCCAAGCCGCGGCGGTGGCGACATCGTCGGGCAGTTTGGCACGTCTTCCGATACGATCCCATATAGCAAGTAGTCCAACTTCCACACGCGGCGATTCAGTCGAGCGAGCCGACAGAGCAGCGGTGGCTTGGATAACTGAGGTCGGGCACGGGCTTGATCTCGCATCTTTGCGCCGCTGCCGTCGCATTGCGAAGATTGCAGGCAATGCCGTCGTGGTCGGCAGAAGAAGCGCGAATCTCGAAATCTTTGAGCCAATCCTCGAGATTCAGGCATCCAGTCCGTCGACCCTTTTAGCTATCCCTCGCGAAACACCGCCAAAAACGCCTCGCCGTAGGCTGCGAGCTTGCGGGGACCGACGCCGGAGATGGCGAGGAGCTCGTCCTTGCTCTTGGGCCGGCGCTCGGCCATGGCGAGCAGGGTGGCATCGCTGAACACGATGTACGCCGGCATCTTGTTGGCGTCCGCGATGCGACGGCGCAGGGCCTTGAGCGCGAGGAACAAGGACTCCTCGTCGCCGGGCGGAGTTGCGGCGGCGGGCGCTGCTGGCAGTGGCGACTTTCCCAGACGATCCTTCTTGCGCTTGCGCGCGACGGGCTGGCTGCTGGCCACCACGTCCCAGCCGGCGCACGTGCAGCAGGACGAACCGCAGGCCGCGATTGCCTCGCCGAAATAGGCGGCCAGGGCCTGATGCCGGCACGTGCTTCCTTCCGCCAAGCGAAACATCTCGCGCACGCGGTCGCGGTGGCGTGCGACCAAATCGCTCGGCAATTCTCCGTTGGATCCGAACAGCCGATCGTAGCCCATGACATCGGCCCACGAATAGAAAAGCACGCAATCGCTGGCCACGCCGTCGCGGCCGGCGCGACCGATTTCCTGGTAATAGCCCTCGATGGAGCGGGGCATGTCGCGATGGATCACGTAGCGCACGTTGGACTTGTCGATGCCCATGCCGAAGGCGACGGTGGCGACCACGACGTCGGCCTTGTCGCAGCGGAAGGCGTCTTGCACGCGCGTTCTTTTGTCGGCCTCCATGCCGGCGTGGTAGGCGAGGGCGGACACGCCGTGCTCGCGCAGATAGTCCGCGGTCTGTTCGGTCGATTTGCGGGACAGGCAGTAGATGATCCCGCTTAATCCCGGACGCGCGCGCGCCAGGCGAAGGATGCGCTCGCGCACGCTGGGGCCGTCGTCGCCCTTGCGGTAGGCGTGCAGATGCAGATTGGGCCGGAAGAAGCTGCCGCGGAACGAGGCCGGCGCCCGCATGGCAAGCTGCTCGACGATGTCGCGCGTGACCTCGGCGGTCGCGGTGGCGGTCAGCGCCAGCACGGGCGGGTTGCCGAAGCGCGACTTCATGCCAAGCAGATTGCGATACGCGGGACGGAAATCGTGACCCCACTGGCTGATACAATGGGCCTCGTCGACGGCGACCAGCCTCGGCTTGATTCGCCCGAGCAGCGGCCCCAGCGACGCATCGATGCCTTCGGGCGCGGCGTAAATAAGCTCGTACTCGCCACGCAGCACGCGCGCCACGCGCTCGCGCTTTTCATCCGGCGGCAAGCTCGAATTGAGAAACGTCGCGCGCAACCCGACATCGTTGACGGCGTCGACCTGATCTTTCATCAGGGCGATGAGCGGCGAGATCACGAGCGTCGTACCGCCCAGGATGCGCGCCGGGATCTGGTAGGTCAGCGATTTGCCAGCCCCGGTGGGCATGACGCCGACGCAGTCGCGGCCGGACAGCACCGTGGCGATGATGTCTTCCTGGCCAGGTCGGAAGGAACGATAGCCAAATACATCCTTGAGCACGGCGCGCGCCTTGGCCAGATGTTGTTCGCGGCCCGATCCTTCGCGCAGCGCCGACGCCATCTCGCGCAGCGTCGCCACCGCGTCGGGTGAAAAAAGCTCGGGCTGCACGCGCCACCGGTTGCGCAGTTCGGCGAGTTTCTCTTCGCAGGCCGGCCAGTGCGCGGGACCGCGCAGAAAGATCCGCCGCAATTCCCCAACCGCGCCGCCCACCGATGCGACGGCTGGATCGGCCGCGCTGGCGATGTCTGTGGCGGTGGAAGCGTCTACGTCTGCCAAGGTTCTGTGTGACCAGTACAACGATTCGGGGCCAAGGAACCAGCCAATTGTGGCAAATCCTGTGCTGGCGAAGGGCTACTGCGCCTTGGGATCGAGGTACTTGTCGGCCTCTTGTCGTTGCGTATGGTCGAGCTGTGCCTTTTCGATTCCGCGCATGATCTGTTGGGCCGGGCCGGGCGCGCCGATCATGAACGGGCAGTTGTCAGCCACGCGCATGTCGAGATTTCGCTTTTCGATCGTGCCGCCCTTTTCCAGGCGCAGACCCACGCACGCGAGCTGTCCGTTCTTGCCGAATTTGCCCGTCGCCCATAGCTCCACGCAGCTCCAGATTTCGCGCAAGGGACAGGCTCGCACCTCGTAGCGCTCGCGGATGAGGCCATCGCTGCCGGTCTTGAAGCTGACCTTGCGACCCTGGGCTTCGAAGGTCCGCGTTCCCGGCACGGGCGCGTCCCAGGGTGCGGCGCTCGGCAAAGGCCCGAAGGTCAGAAAGCGCGGGCTCACTTGCAGGTCGAGGCCGGTCTCGGTCACGCTGATAAGCTGCTCGAGGTTGGTTTCGATGTCGCCCATCGACGTCTGTTCGCCGCTGCCCAGAATCTTGCGGCAGCCGCCGAATGAAACTGCGGCGGCGAGGATCGCAGCGCCGACCGGAACCAGGTGGAGGGTTCTGACGCGCACAGGGAATCGCATGGCGGAAGCTTCGTCCTCTAGCGGGCCCAGCGCAAGCACGTTGGGCCGGCCGCTGTATCTTGCGCCCAAGCCGGGTATACTGCGGCTAAGAAAAGCAACGCTTGCTTCAGTCTGTCATCAACCATGCACAGCGGACCCATCGTGCTGTCGTTTGCCGCGCTCGCTCTCGCGAGTTGCGTGAATCAAGGCAACCCCGTCCTGCCTTACGCAGGCAACTCCATCCCAAGCGGGCAGCAGTCTGGCACCGCTGTCCCCGACGGGGCTGTGGCAGCTTTGGCGGACGTGCGGCAGGCTGCTTCGGACGCGATCTCCGATCAAGCGCTTGCCTGTCCTGCTCCTTGCGACCTTCTCAAACAAAATTGCGCCGGGTGTCCAGGCTACTCGTGTTATCCCATCAGCGGGGTTGCGCGATGCCAACCAGAGGGTGCAGTCAGCGCCGAAGGGCAGTGCGTTTTCCCCAACGACTGCGCACAGGGGTTGACCTGCATCGGTATTTCCTCGACGGTCGCGCTCTGCCTCACCATTTGTAACCTTCTCGATCCAACAACCTGCGTCCTCGGCGGCATCTGCCAACCTTTGCTGCCGTTCATGGGTGTGGGCTACTGCCAGCTAGCCAGCTAGTCTAGTCCCTCTGCAACGCCGATCCCAGCGCGACGGCATCCACCAGCGTGAGTGCGAGCGTGAGCCCGTGCTCGAGAAGGGGCTCGGCCGCGATGAGCTTGCGGGCGACGTAGCCGGCCTTGTCGATACGCGGATGTTGGGAAAGAACCACGACGGCGCGATCGGGAATTTTGCCCGGAAGAATGTCGATCGCCATCACCGCTCCCCTGCCGTCGCCGTCCACGGCGCGGGCACGCCATGGGCGGGGCCAGATCTTCCAGATCCCGTCGAGCGAAAAGAAGGGCAGGTTGGTGTCGACCTCCCAGCACTGCGCCCTGCCGTCCTTGCATTCGTCGACCCTGCTTTCGCCGGCCTTTCCGCCGACGGGCGTGACCTTGCGCCAGCCCGGCAGGGCGCGAAAGACTTCGGGACGATTGCTTCGGTCGGATGCCGTCGCGGCCGACGCCGCCGTGTGAACCGCGACCTCGACGCGAAGAAGTCGGCCATCGTTTCGGCTGCGAACGGCGGCCAACACCTTTCCAGGGTCGGCAAAGATGTCGGCTGCCAGGCCAACTGGCACACCGTCGAAGGCGGAAGCGTCGGGCGCGGTTAGGGCAGCACTCGGCCGCGCGTACATACCCCGCTCGGCTTGCAACGCCAGCGCCTTGAGCAGGACGTAGGCCGCGGCGACGCTGATGGCAGGCTCGGCGAGCGCCGATCGGCGGGCCAGCCGGCGGGTGGCCCAGTTGGCGTCGCGCACGTTGGCGAAGCCTTCGATGGCAAGGACCGTGCGCCCCGGCTTTTCGTCCCGCGCTGTGATGTGGAACAAACCCGGCGCAAAGTCGCCTTGTTCAAGCTCCAGATCCACGCCGTCGGGCCGCGGACGCAACCACAGTTTGCCTTCCAGGTTCCACAGCGGCACTTCCAGCTCCCACGCTATTTCCAGATCCACCACGCCCCGTCCGTGCTCGTGGCGAGACACGACCTCCACGCGGCGAAACGAGGGCATGGCGCTCGCATACGATGCGGGCTCGGCGAGCAATCGGCGTACTTTCTCCGCCGGAACCGACACCCGTGTCGCCGCAAGGACGCGCACCGGTCGCGTCCCTTGTGGGTCGTTGACGACGACCACGTCGGCATCTCCCAAGCGGTCCAGCACCGCCGAGACGCTCTCCGGCGTGGCCAGGCCGGAGGCAGCGGCCAGCGAAAGCACCAGCGCAGCACTTGCCACCATGTCAGGCGATCCCGCGAGAACGATTGGCGACTCGGCAGCTCACGACCGACTGCAAGTGTACCAGTCCCGGGCGGGCGTGGTGATCCTGGAGCTAGCGACCGCGGAACAGCAGCCAGGCGAGGAGTGCGCCAATCACGACGGCTCCCACCATGACCCCGAGCAACAGGCCCCGGCGAACCGCGAGGTGCGGTGCCGATTCGGGGCGAGCGGGCGCAAAGGCATTTCCGACGGATATGGGCTGGGAATACGGCGACAGGTTGGGCGGCGTGGTCGTATCGAGCATGACAGGCGGTGACGGAGGAGCGTCGGTCGCCAGCATGGGTTGGCTCGTCCTCGCCTGCATCTCGTTGACGGTGTCGCGCTGGAACGGTGTGGGCCCCCGGCTCGGGAAATCGCCCACGGTATCGCGGCGGCCCGAGGCACGCTTTCCCGGCCAGTCGGCCTCCGACGACCAAGCGCGCGTGTCGATGAAGCTGCCGATCTGGCCCCCCTCGTTTTGGGCCGGCGCCAACGCCCCATCCACGGGTGCATCTTGAACATCGCTGTCGAGCTCCAACGAGGTGAACGCATCGAGCTCGGCGTGCAGAATAGTATCGATGGTGCCAAAACGCTTCGCCTTGCCCCCCGCGGACTGCGTGGACTGGTCCTCGATACAGGCGCGCACCAGATCGGCGATGTCGCGCTGGATCATCTTGAGCCCGCGCGAAAAGAGGTAGTGCGCCAGCGCATCCTGCAAATCGGTCGCGCTTTGAAAGCGATCCTCGGTGCGACGGGTGAGGGCCTTGCGACAGATCTCCTCGAACTCGGGTTCGACCTCGGGGTTCTGTGCGGCGATGGGCGGTATCTTCGCGTTGCGCACGAGCTCGACGGTTTGGTAGTCGCTATCGCCGTAGAACAGCCGTTTGCCAGTCAGCATCTCGTAAAGCAGGATGCCGACGGAAAAGATGTCCGCGCGGTGATCGACGTTCTCGCCGCGCGCAGCCTCGGGCGAGAGATAGCTCATCTTGCCCTTGACCACGCCGGGATCGGTCGATTCTACCTGGCTTGCGGCCTTGGCCAACCCGAAGTCGGCCAGCTTGATTTCACCGTTGCGCGAAATCAGGACGTTGGCGGGCGAAACATCGCGGTGGACGATGCCGAGGCGCTCGCCGGTCTCGGGATGGGTAAGCTCGTGGGCGTAGGCCAGGCCCTTGCAGACCTCCATGATGATGTAGATGGTTTGGCCGATGGTCAGGCGGCGGCCAAGACGACGGCGCCATTCCATCAGCGCCTTGAGATCCACGCCATCCACGAACTCCATGACGATGAAGTAGGTGTCGTCGGCGTGGCCGATGTCGAACACCTGGACGATGTTGGCGTGCTGGAGGAACAGCGAAAGCCGCGCCTCGTCCAGGAACATG
>Ga0182027_10004625_pt1 | contig 21255 bp, 16 predicted proteins | sample 712E1DmetaG_FD_121300 | JGI IMG/M metagenome (GOLD analysis project Ga0182027, IMG submission 121300) | Permafrost microbial communities from Stordalen Mire, Sweden - 712E1D metaG (Illumina Assembly) | ecosystem: Environmental > Terrestrial > Soil > Wetlands > Permafrost | place: Sweden...
AACAATAATCTCCTCTTTTCTATAATTTTAATATAAAAGACATAGTTAATTTTTAATTAATCACTTGAAAAAATATTAACGCTTTTTGAAGTAAAATAAGTTCCCCCTATAATTCTTTGCAATCGTTTTCATTATATTTATTTTATGAATGTAACATTTATACGGGAAATGCAATGCCGGTTTTTAAAGCATATACGAATCTAGTTGAAGTAAATGGTGAGACAGTGCTCTCAATAGTAAACGGCATGGGTATAATGAAATCGGTGGGAATAAAATTTCTCAGCGATTCCGGACTTGAAAATGTTGAATCAGGGAATTGGTATAGTTAGCAAAAATGGTTAGATGCATTTAAATTAATTGCTGATGAAGTTGGAAAAGCAACGCTTAAAAGCATAGGTAAAAGTATTCCCGAAAACGCAAAGTTTCCGCCTCAGATTTATGATATTCATTCAGCTCTTGCTTCAATTGATGTGGCATATCATATGAATCATCGGAACGGAGATATTGGATTTTATTAGTATACTAAAATTTCTAATAACAAGGCCGGGCTGCATTGTAAAAATCCGTATTCTTCAGAATTTGATGAAGGTATTATTGAAGCAATAGCAAGAAAGTTTGCACAACAGGATCAATATCCTTTAGTCCTTTTGTCGACCGAAAAAGAAACAAGAAGACAAGGGGCAGAGTCGTGCACATTTCTTGTTTCATGGTAAGTGGAAATTATGTTGTATTAGAATATGTTAAAAAAATCCTAATTAGAGATTAGCAGACAGGAAAAGTTCAGTTTTTATTATGGGAAAGTTAATGTAAAAGTCGAACCCTCACCTTTTTTACTCTTGACATCAATACTTATATCATTTAGATCACAGTATTTTTTGACTAATGCCAGGCCTAGTCCATTACCTTCAAATCCCCTCGAATATCCCTGCTCTTCTTGTGAAAAAGGAGTGAAAATAATTGCCAGATAGCCCTCTGAAATCCCTTTACCCGTATCTTCAATTGCAACTACAAGATTCTCCGATTTATTTTTGCTGATGCGAATAAATACATTTCCATTTTTAGTGAATTTAATCGCATTGTCAACTAAATGGTAAATAATTTGACTAGTGGAATATTCATCAACATTAATAATTGTATCATCGGTTTCTTTTTCTAATATAAAATTTAATCCCGCATCTTTAGCATTTTGATACAAATTATTATGAACAACTGCAAGAACCTTGTTGTAAATATCAAACTTAGTTGGATTGTATTTATAAGAACCGGTTTGGATCTCGGACATATTAAGTATAAGATCAATTGTCCTTGTAATTCTTTGTCCTGAAATTCTTATACCATCAAAAAATTTATCAATATTTTTCGTTGATTCATTATTTTCTTCTATTTCTTCTTTGAGAATACTTGAAAAACTTAAAATTGCATGTAGAGGCGTTCTAATTTCATGTGAAATTTGTGCAAGGAATTCAGATTTCAGTTTATCTGAGACTTCAGCTTTTTCTTTTGCTATGACTATCTCTTCAATCATTTTCTTGCGGTCAGTCATATCTTCCTGCACAGCCACAAAATGAGTAACCATTCCATTTTCATCTACTATTGGAGATATTGACGCATATTCCCAGTAAAGATCTCCGTTTTTCTTTTTATTATAAAATTCACCGTGCCATTCTTTTCCGGAAGTAATTGTTTCCCAAAGAATTTTATATTCTTTTACCGGTATTTTCCCCGAACTAAGAACTCTTGGATTTTGTCCGATTAGTTCATCAAGTGAGTACCCTGTTATTTCCAATGTTTTAGGATTTACATATTCAATTTTACCTTTAATATTTGTTATAATTATTGAAGCCGGGCTTTGTTCAACAGCTCTGGATAATTTACGCAGTTCATTCTCAGCCCGTTTTTGATTTGTAATAACAGTCGTTATTCCTACCATTCCTTTAATCGATCCGTTTTTATCTTTTAAAGGGATTTTTGAAACGAGGACCGAGTTTAGTTCTCCAAGATGGTTAACACCCGGTTCTTCCTTATTGAGAATAGTAATTCCATCGCGGATAACTTTCTGATCATCCTGAAAATATAATTCGGCAACTTCTTTCGGATAGACTTCAAAATCTGTTTTCCCTTTTATTTCTAAATCACGATTGAGACCAAATCTTATAAGCTGCTGGACTACACTTTTAGTATGAATTGGATTGACCAGAACTTTCCTATAATTCTCATCTTTTACAAATACTGCACTGGGCAAATTGTCTATCAATGTTCTTAGCAGTAAGCGTTCTTTTTCAAGTTCTTCTTCGGTCTTTTTACGACCAGTAATTTCACGATCAATGCCAATAGTATAAGATTTTCCACGCCAGGTAATCGGAGTTCCTAAAAATTCAATTATATTGTCCTTGCCATCAGGTCTTATCCATGAGAATGTACCATGAAATGACGTACCATTCTTTAAAGATTCTAGTCTTTTAGCATTTAAATCATTTTCAAGATCTATATACAAACCACAGATGGTACCTTTTTGAAGTAGCTGCTCTTTGGTTCTGCCTGCCATTTCAGCATACCTTTCATTACATTCAATAAGTATTCTCTTTGAAGGATCAGGATCATCGGTGAAAATGCTAATACCATCAAGTACATTCTCAAAAACCATACGAAATCTTTCTTCGGCATCCCTAACATCTTCTTCAGCTTTCTTATGCTTTATGATATCTTTCTCATACATGGCTTTCAGAGAATTATGTTCACTTTTAAGTGATTCCAATTCTTGTAAAAGTTCTTTTTTGGTCCTAGTATCTTTTTTCATAAACTAAAATCTGTAATTGAAAAGAATTCACTCTGAAGAAACAACCGGTCGCAATGTAACATGTTTAGTCTCAATTTCAATTTCCGCTTGTTTTAATCCATCTGATGATGCTTTGACAATTATTCTTCCAGGCTGCCTATTCGATTGAACGATTATTTGTGCTAATCCGTTGAATAAATTACGCTTCCATTGAAGCGAGGGATAGATTATCTGAACTAATCCAGGGTCGGTATTCGGTTCATCCCATTGATATTTTTTTTTGAATCTTTGTCCCACAACTGCATAGACATTTTTCCCGGATTTTAAAATATTATGTTCAAGCTTAAATGCTTGATTTGGAGCATCCCTTCTTATATTGGATGCAAGCAGATGTCCATTAACAAATATCGACTGATTCTCAACAATACTTTTTGTAAACAGATTTACTTCAGTTTCCTTAGTGATATCGGATAGCTCAAATATTCCTCTAATTACGAGAAGTGAGTCAGTATAAACACGCCAATCATCACTTCTTTGACTTTTTAAAGCCGGTTTCCATGCTGAGTCATCATATATTGCGGTTACTTCAGGTCGATCTATCAAATTATTCACTGCCAGCTCTTTTAAACTTTCTATCTTTGCTCTCTTTACAATGTCAAAATATCTATCAGGTTCATGGCTGGAAGGATCACCATTTCCTACTCCGATTATTTTTCCGGGACCATCAATACTAAATTTAATATTGCTGCTGTCATCAGGTACAATAACTCCATTTATATCTACCGTCTCAACGGTTATTACTGAAATATCTTCTCCGTCAGCGTTTATCGTTTTTCGATCCGGAATTAATTGAATAGTTTTCGCCTTTCCCGATGATTCAATTTTATTTTCTATAATTATTTTATTCCCTTTATATCCGCGAGCAGATAAAATCCCCGGCTGATAATTAACTGCCCACTCTAAATGTCCGTTTAAAGGCATCTCTTTTTTTCCAAGACTTATATCATTTAGCAGCAATTCAATTTGTTCGCAATTACTGTATACCACAATATTAGTTTCCTTGCCTTCTTTAGTATTTAAATTCCAATCCGGTACAATGTGCAATACAGGATCTTTGCTCCACCAGGATTTCAGATAATAAAATATATCCTTGGGGAAACCGCACAAATCCAGAATTCCATATTGGGAACTGATTGCCGGCCAATCATACGGATTCATTTCTCCCCGATAGTCAAAGCCTGTCCAATAGAAAAGTCCGGATAAAAAAGGACGGTCATAATAAAATTTCCAGCCCGACTCTGTCCCAGCGTTTTCAGACATTCTATTTGTCACGCTCATATGAGCTCTTGAATTATCTGTAAGATAAATGCCTCGTGTACCAATTGTATTGCTTTCTTCCGTACCGATGTCGGATTGCCAGGGAAATTTTTTATGATGTTCATCAATATTTCCATGTCCTATATAATTATATCCCATAACTTGTATAGCCATTCCAATGCCTGTATCCCATCCTCCGCTTACCGCAGCGGTAAAAGCTCTTGATGAATCAAAACGCTGAGCAAAATTCTGCATCGTTGAAGCAATACGAGCACCTTTTACATTACCTTCAATCGACCATTCCTCATTTCCAAAAGACCATAAAACAACACACGGATGATTTCGATCTCGTTTCATAAATCTTTCCAGACAATTAAGATGCTCTTCATTAATACCCATCAATCGGTTTTCATCCAAAACTAGCATTCCAATTCTGTCGCAGGCGTCCAACATTTCAGGAGTAGGAGGGTTATGTGATGTTCGGATAGCATTACTTCCCATCTCTTTCAGTCTTCTAATCCGAAATTCCTGTAATGCATCTGGAATTGCAATTCCAACTCCTGCATGATCTTGATGATTGGCTGTGCCTAATATCTTAATATGCTTACCGTTAAGAAAGAATCCTTCATTAGGGTCAAAAAGGACCGAGCGTATTCCAAAATTAGTTTCATAAGTATCTATTATCTTCCCATTGGAACGAATCAACGTTTTTAATTTATGAAGGTATGGTAATTCAAGTGACCATAATTTGGGATTAACAACTTCTATATTGCAGAAATATTCATCTTTATTTCCTGCATTTAAAGAAAGATTCTTTAAAGAACCTTCAGCAATTGTTTTATTAGAAGAATCAACAACTGATTCTTCAATATCGAAGATCGAACTTTCAGCAGATTGATTTATAATAGTTGTCCTCGTTTTTATTACCGCACTGTTTTTTTTAAGTTCAGTTGTAATGAAAGTGCCGTCTTTCAATACATGCAGAGGTGATACTTTTGTCAGCCAAACATGTCTATATATACCTGCTCCTTCATAAAACCAGCCCTCTTCCATTGTTGCGTCGACACGAACTGAAATAACATTATCTCCTCCGTAATTAAGATAATCGGTAATATCATAATTGAACCCAATATAACCGCTGTGTTCGGTACCAAGATAAAAACCATTTACCCAGACTATTGAATTACGAAAAACTCCGTCGAATTCGATAAATATTCGTTTACCTAAATCAGATTCTTTTACGGTAAAATTCTTTCGGTACCAACCGACACTGTTTTCTGGAAAATTTCGACCGATTGCTTTATACCCGTGACTAAAACCACCGCGATTATCAAATGGAAGTTCTACACACCAATCGTGTGGCAAATCAAGTTTTCGCCAACCGCGGTCATCAAAATCCTTTGATGCTGCTCCATCTCCATAACCTGTTTTTGCATAGTAGGAGAAGTATCCGCTGCCGTTATCAAAATCTTTTTTTGTATCGTAAGAATGTCCGAGAGCAAAACGCCATCCGAAATCCATTAATAATTTTTCTCGCACTGAATTTTGAGATTGGGTTTGCGCTTCCGACGAATAGCAAATCGTTAATATGAAAACTAAAACGGTGAATTTGATTAATATTTTCATTGTAAGCAATCCAGATTATGTTTTTGGAATTAGATTATTTAATTTTCTCAATTCTTGCTGCCCAGCCGCCGCCCGGTGCAAGATGAATATTCAATTTATCACCGGATTTAATTTTTATATTTTCTTTCTTGTAATCGGTGGCTTCACGATCAGCATTGATACCATCTTTAAATACTACAGCTTTATAAGCTCCCGGGCTAAGAAATGAAATATCAAGCGTTAAATCACGTGCTTCCCAATTACTCATTGCACCGACAAACCACGAATTCCCTTTTCTTCTAGCAATCGCAGCAAACTCCCCGACTTTCCCGTCTAAAGCAACAGTCTCGTCAAATGTTGTTGGAACTTTGGTAATAAAATCCGTGCATTCTTGTTCTTTCATATAAATAGTAGGATTATCCGCAAGCATTTGAAACGGGGCTTCATAAACCACATACATTGCTAATTGCTGACATCGTGTTCCTTGACTCATTGGATTTGAATTTATTGGTCTGAAATTTGCTCTTATCGCATTTCGCATCGCGCCGGGCGTATAATCCATTGGACCTGCAATCATTCTTATGAAAGGAATACTAACAGCATAACGGGGTGCATCTTCGATAGCCCATTTTACATTCTCCAATCCTTTAACACCCTCATAACCAATTACATTTGGATATGTCCTCTGCAAACCGGTTGGTTTAAACACACCGTGATAATCAACAAACAGATGGTACTGAGCAGCTTTTTTTGCAATCTCATAAGTTGAAGCAACAGCTATCTGATCATCGCGGTCAATAAAGTCTATCTTAAATCCCTTTACACCCATTTGAGAATAAAAAGGAAATACTTTATCCATCTGCTGAGTAATAGCATACCATGATGCCCAAAGAATTATATCAACATTTTTCTTTCTGCCGTAATCGACAATTTCTTTTACATTAATATCCGGAGCAACTTTTGTCAGGTCAAGACTGTTTGACCAGCCTCCGTCCATAATAATATAATTTATTTTATTTGCTGAGGCGAAATCAATATAATATTTATAAGTTTGAGTATTGATGCCCGCTTTAAAATCAACATGAAAAATATTCCAATTATTCCACCAATCCCAGGCAGCCTGGCCGGGCTTAATCCATGATATGTCAGACAATCTTGAAGGAGATGCTAATTTTTGAACAATATCATTGTTTAATAATTCTTTATCCTGATTACTAATTACAATTACCCGCCAGGGAAAATTTCGGGCTCCGCTTGTTTTAGCAATATAATCCGCTCTTTTAGTCGGTATAACATTCATATTTTCAAATCCGCCTTGCCCGGTTTCTAATGGGTAAGGCGCATAAACTCCCATAAATCCCTTGAGGGTATTGTTTATATTCATGTACATACCGGGATAATCTTCTAGATCAGCTTCAAGTATAACAACTTTTTTATTATTTCCTATATCAACTAATAAGGGAAGAAACGCCAAAGAGTCTTTTGCAAAATGAGAAATATTGCTTTCCCGGTACAATGCTTCGAATGAAGAATTAAAAATTTTGTTTCCGCGATAATCCCACATATATGGCATAAACGCTTTGTAATCATCTGTAAAATTGAAGTTTGCTTCTTCATTATTAATAGTGACTTCTCCATTTTTCTTCATATAAAATCTATAAGCTACCGCATCATTATACACTCTGAAGATAACACCATAATCACCATGACAATCTATTGTAAACTGATTACACCTATCTTGAATAAAAGTCTTCTTATAATTAATTGTAGTTATTTTGTTGTCAATTGTCTCAGTTTTAGTTGCATTAATTTTTGCATTATCACCAAGTATATCTCCGCCTTCCAATTTTAATGATATAGCTGACGGAGCAATGATCTTCTGATCATTTTGTTCTACAGACCATTCTAATTTTACACCGGCTGATATATGTAAACTGATCGAACCATCAAGCGACTTTACTTCAAAAGTATTACTTTTTTGTCCAAGAAGGATTGACGAAATCAACAAAACAATAAACGGAATTTTGTTCATTATAATCATTGCCGGTTTTTTAGGAAATTTGTTTTTTGAATTAGCCATATTAATATACCATCTGATTTAATTCTTAAATTATTACATCCCAAATCTACAGTGAGAAATTTAGTTGGACAAATCATTGTTATATTTTATATCCTTCAATAAAATGTCTCAAAAATAATAATTTTATTAATTCATCCTGTACAAAATATGAAAGAAGAAATTAATTGGCACTAACTATTGCATTGCATTTAAATATTTCTTTATTATATTATAAAGTTAATTTTTAAGTATTATAATGTTTTTTACTCTATTTCATGTTTTGACTACTGTTTTTTCTCCTTTCCACATGCGTTCCACCCTGCATATGCGTTTTGATGTAAAATTCTTAAAATAAATCCTAATTTCCGTGTCAGGAAAGCAACATTTTGTCGTTTCGCGCATCTATTTAATAAAGAGATATTTTCGGTGAAGAATTCTTCCCAAAAAATTATTGAGTTTACACTAATATATAACCGGCATAAAACAAGGCTTTATAATTATGCATTTAAGATGTTATGGGATAAGATGACTTGCGAAGATATAATTCAAAACACTTTTATGAAGTTGTTTGAAAATCTTGAAAAGATAGATAACTCCGAACGGATTGAAGTATGGCTCTTTACAACAGTTCGAAACCAGATTTACACAATCTTCAGGAACAAGAAAGTTCACGTTGATCAATATGGAGCAGCCGATACGGAGGATTTGGAAATTGATTCACAGATTAAACTGGAAGAACAATATGAAGAATTGGAGATGAAAGAACTAGTTATAGGAGAGCTTAACAAAATGCCGATTGATCAGAGAGAAGTTTTCCTCCTCAAAGAATATGGAGGATTCAGCTACAAAGAAATAGCAGTAATGATGAATATAAATGTTGAACTTGTTAAAAGCAGGCTTCATAAAACAAGAGATAAGTTAATTAAAAGAATGTCCGGAATAATTATTTGAAGAGGCATTTATGAATACTGAAAAATTGATTGAACTGATAGATCTTTACTTCGATGGTGAATTAGAGCAAGGAAAGGAAGCAATATTATTTACTTCGATTGGAGCCGATCAGGAAGCGCGTGAATATTTTAAGAAGATGAACTGCTTGCATTACGCAATATCAAATAGTATGGAAGAATTTCCGCAATCTTTGGATGATAAAATTCTATACAAATTAGATAAAATTAGCAGCGAACCATTACATACATTTTTATCTCAAAAAGTTTTCACCTCAATTGCATATTCATTTTCAATAATTCTTTTAGCTGCCTCTATCTTTTTCTATTCAAAATCGGAAGAATATAAAATTCAGCTTGTAGACTTAACGCGCGAAGTCAAACAGCAAAATGAAAATATTCTTTCAATAATGAATACTCTTCCAGAATTGGAAGTAAAAGGAACATATATAAGAATGAAAATGATCCGGGTGAAAGGTCAAAGAAACGAATTCAAGTATATTTTGACTCCTTTACCGGAAGTTGAAGTAAATGAAAACTACATCCAAATGAAAGAAGTTAAAGTCACAACTAAAATATGAGGCTAAAATGAAAAAGTTATTTATAATCACACTATTTGTTTTTTCTTTTTCAGGATTATTTGCTCAGCAGAAAAATGAAATCAAATTACTAAAAGAGGATGAATCAGGATTTATTAGTGTTGACAAGTCTCCTGTAATGATTAAAGCCCCTGTTCCTGTTTATCCCGAAAAAGCAAAAATGCAGGCAATAGAAGGAAAAGTATTTCTAAAATTATTAATTGATGAGAACGGAAATGTCGCTAAAGCAAAGATCGATAAAGGAATAAATCCATTACTCGATAAATCAGCTTTAGAGGCTGTAAAAAGCGCAAAATTTTCTCCTGCTTTAATAAATGATAAACCTGTGAGAGTCTGGGTTGTTCTTCCGGTTGCTTTTAAAATGGAAATTGACAATGGTGAAAATGATGGCAACCCTGGAATAAATGTATCAATAAAGGTCGATAAATATCCTGAATTAATACATCACGAACAGCCGATCTATCCCGAAGAAGCAAAGAAAAATAATATAGAGGGAAAGGCATATGTGAAAGTACTTGTAGATAAGGAAGGAACTCCTCAAAAAGCCGTTGTAATTAAATCCGACAATGAGCTTTTTAATCAACCGGCTATTGATGCCACAATGAAATCCAAATTTACACCTGCGCTATTGAATAAAGAGCCAATAGCAGTCTGGGTTGTTCTGCCATACAGATTTGCATTGGAAGCAAAAGAAGACAGTTCCGCTAAGTAAATTAATTCTTCTGTCGGGGAAAAAAGAAGAAAATAGAAAGCTTATTTCGAAAATGATTCCGTCATACTATTTTGGGAAACAAAATTCCGGTGTTAAGTATAAACCCCGATTGAATAATCGGGGTTTACTTTTATTAGGCAGAATTTAGGTCCTATAAATGATGTTTTTTGTTTGACGTTTCACGTCTCACTTTTGACATTTGACGGTTGACGTTTCATCTTTAACGTATTAATATATGCAATAGTAAGAATTTTTTTGAGTACCGTTATGTTTATGTCACTCAGAGACTTAATATAGAGACATCCTTTGCCGGTTTGATATTTTCCTAATTTTGTAAGTTCGTCTTTTAGCTTTACTAATTCATACATTAAATAAAAAGTTATGTTTTGTTTCCTTGGAGAAAAGCCGATAACGGGGGTATCTCCCTGTCTTCCGCTTGCATAAACATAATGAAATGAACCAAATCCAATAATTGAACTTCCCCACATAACCGGTTTTGTTTTTGAAATAACTTCCAGAGTCTTAATAATTTCAAAACAATCATCTTTTAATGTAGAATTTTCGATCTTGTTAAGAAAAGATGTCACACTCTCACTTGTCGGTTTGGTTTTATTTTCTGCCATTTTAGATCCCTTTTTTATTTGTGCTTCCTTATAAATGAATCTCCTCGCAGCAAGCAGCAAGGTATCTGAAACCTGCCTTGCGTTGCCGCTAGGCAAATCGGGAGCAATTTGATTTTATGCGCCTCAAGAATCGAGGAATTGACCTAAAACCGCCTCCGGCGGATTAAACAACCAATCCCGAAAGACTGTATATTTATAATGAAATAATAACAGCCTGAAAGAGAAACCCTTGCATTGAAAATTTACATACCTGTTGCCTGTCTCTTTTTTAATATCAATGATATCAATGACTTCCTAGGCGGTTCAGGATCGGGTACTTTATTTTTAATAGGCGGCAAAGTTTTAAGATAAACATATATTGATTCCAAATCCTGGTTGGTAAGATCTTTCATTTCCATCCAGGGCATTGGAGGCAGAATCGGTCTGCCGATTCCGAGATGTTTTCCGGTTCTAATTGCACTAAAGAACATATCTTTAGTCCAACCGCCTATTCCAGTTTCAGCATCGGGAGTTAAATTTGCGGTATAAGAAATTCCCCAGGGTCCTGCACAAGCTGTTAAATCGGATGAAAATACCAGTAATTGTTTTTCGCTGATTAATTTCCAATCGAATTTCGGCAATTTATCAGTTGAAGGATGTCCAGATAATAATTTTGTAGTATCCGGCATCGGTCCAATTGAAGTCATAATTTTCGGCGAATGGCAATCATTGCATCCGATCGCATTAACAAGATATTTTCCATGGATAGCCATTTGAGTTTGTGTCATCTCATTATTGTTATCTTGTTTAGAACAGCTCATTGCAGAAAAGGTCACTATTATTACAAAAATAATTGAAACAGCACCCAGAAGTAATTTCTTAATCATTTTAATACCCCTTTTGTATAAAAATGTTTTATTGAATTATTTAATGATATTTTAATTGATTACTGCTAATAAAACAGAATTGCTGTATAAACTAATTCTGAGTGTAATGATTTCTAAATAAAAGATTTTTTAATAATCCTCTATTCGATAATATTTAATTGAAGGTAATTCTTAATGTTATTTTTGATTAACTCTCCTTTCGTTATATTCTAAATGAAACTATTCGAAATGATGTTATGCAACATTCAATAAATAGAAGAAGTTCATTATTGATTTGTTATTTAAAAAAAATAGAAATACAATTTGATTAAATGTTCAAATTATAATAAAGGCATGGAGTCCAATGTATAAATAAGGTTTAATTCGTAAGACTCATAAGAGGATGATTAAATTTTAATAAAAAGGGAGAAAAGTCGAAACTTTAACTTTTCTCCCGTAATTATTAATACTAAACTAATATTCCTTTATAACCAACAGATAACCCGCTTTTCTTTTCGGAAATTCGAGAATTTATTACACCTTTTTCAATTTTAAATCTTGAGATTAATTCCTGAAGATTTATCGTTAATTTATTCAAATCTTCAGATGCACGGGCGATTTGTTGTATACCTGCAGCGCTTTCATGCGTAACATTACTTATCAATTCAATATTTTTACTTATTTGTTCAGATGCACTTGATTGTTCATCACTTGCAGCAGCTACCCGGGTAATAACGTCTACTACCTGCTGTGCTCCTTGAATTATTTGTTTTAAAGATTCACCTGCTCTATCAGCGAGATGTTTTCCTTTTTCAACTTCTTTTGTTCCTTCTTCCATCGAGGCAACTGCACCACTTGTATCTTTCTGTATCTGCTTTATCATCATAGCAATTTCTTTTGTTGCTTTAGTAGTTCTCTCTGCAAGTTTTCTTACTTCGTCGGCAACAACAGCAAATCCCCTCCCCTGTTCACCTGCACGTGCAGCTTCAATTGCCGCATTTAATGCCAATAAATTTGTCTGGTCAGCTATATCGTCAATAACTTGTACTATTTCACCAATTTGGTCGCTGCTCTTACCTAATGCCTGCACTGTAGCGGCAGATTTTGATACAACTTCGGCTATACGATTCATACCTTCTATTGTTTCAACAACTACCTTTCCTCCCTCTTTAGCAATAGCGCCTGCATTTTTTGCCGCTTCAGCTGCCATAGATGCGTTCTTTGTTGAATCTAATATAGTTTTTGCCATCTCTTCAACCGCGCCGGCAACTTCGGTAGTCTGTGAACTTTGTTCCTGAGCTCCTGCTGCCATCACTTCACTGCTTGATGAAATTTCATTACTTGCACTAGCTGTTGCTTGAACAGATTCAGTTACCTGAGTTATCGTATCGACCAAAGATTGAGCTACAGTATTTATGCTGTTTTTAATTATCTGATGATCGCCTTTATAAGTGCTTGTAATTCTTACAATTAAATCACCGGTTGCAATTTTTTCAAGAGCAGAAGCGCCTTCTCTTATAGGCATAATCACTGCATCCAAGGTTTCATTTATACCTTTAACAATTTCTCTATACCCGCCGTTATATTTAGCTAGATTGCCTCTTTCGGATAGTCTTCCTTCAAAAGCAGAATTCGTCAATGATTTTACTTCATTAATTAAATCTCTTAATGTTTCAATAACCTTATTCATACTCATTGAAAGTACATCCTTATCGGATTTCACCTTGGCTGTTTTAGTGAGATCTCCGTGCGAAATATCTTCAGCAATATTACTCTGTTCGCGAATAGAATCTACAATCGATATAAATGATTTTTCCAGTTTTCCTATTTCATCGTTACTACTTGATTCTATATTAATTTCAACATCTCCGGATGAAAGTTTATCTGCAATTAATGTTAATTTATTAATAGGATTAAAAACAATCCTGGTGAAGAAATAACGCATTACACCTAATCCGGAAAAGAAAATTATTAAACTCATAATAAATGAGGTTATCCTGCCGGATGATACTGATGCATTTACATCCGCTTTATTCATCCCTACTACAACAGTTCCCTGTTTTTCATTATTGGAAAGAATCGAATATAATTCTAAAGCAATTTCATCGTCCGAATATGTAGTTATATTGGCTGAAGCAAGATCCGATATTTTACTTGAATATTGACCATATTTGTTTTCGTTATAAACAGCAAACTTTTTCCCATCTTGCTTGAGCACAATAGCAAATTCAACATCCCGCATTTGTTTGAACGCCTCAAGAAGAGTTGTTACCGAAGATGCTTCATCAAATACAAGTCCGGCTGCAGATGATTTTGCTATCATCTGTGCAATTACACGAGCTTTTTCCTGAAGTGAGGTGTTCAACTCGGATTTCTGTTTTAAAGGGAAATAGAAGAACAGAAATAACGCTACGGTAAAAAAACTTATACCAAGAATTAACTGGAACTTCTGCCTTATTCCCAATTTATTAAAATAGTTCATCGTATACCTCTATATTATTGAATTACTCTTGCAATCTTTAAAAGATCGGCGGAGAGTTCTTGCCCTTCTGATTTAAGTTGGGCTATGTTGATAATTATTTTTGGTTTTCCACCTTCAATACCGATTGCAATTGCAACTTTACCGGATTCAACGTTAGATACATCACCCGAAATTGACAATACACCCTTTGCGGCAGACTGTTTATTAATAGCGCCAACACCCGGCATTACGTATACAACAGAAACTCCGCCAGGGACTTGGTTACCACCGGTAGCTTTTGCATTAACACCGGCTCCGACAAATGCAGCCACAATTTCATCGCTTGAAGCTCCAAGAACGGCAACATCCACACCTTTTGATTGAAGTGTTTTGTCAAATGAAAATATCTTCTTAAATAAAGCAGCTTGTAAATTTGCCGGGACTTCTTGTGCAAAGATATTCATCGAAGTTATGCCGAATAAAAAGATCAAGCAGAAAAATATTCTGTTATTTTTCGATGTATTTCTTTTCATTTTATTTTTTACTCCATTTATTCTCAATATTGTTTGTAAGTAAAGGATGAGATGATAAGTCTCATCCTTTATTTGATTATTTTACTAATATATATATTAAAACCATTCATAAATACCATCTATTATAAACTGACACTTACTTTTCCATAAACTGCTGTTCCCGGACCTGCTGGGAATGTATTGATCCAGTTTTTATTGAATTCTGTAAAATAGTAACCTGCATCAAAAATATTCTGAGCATAAACGCTGATTTCTATTGGAATTGAAGTAGGTAATTTATATGCTATATTTGCGCTGAATAAACTTACTGCGTCTGCTGCAGGATTAACTACAGGAGCTGTATTTGCTTTCGGGGCTCCGAAATAAGTGTTAAATAAACCAACTTTTAATCCAAAAGTTGTATTATACATAACACCGATTTTCCCCATGAAGTCTGGTGTTATTTCAATGTTTTCTTTGTTTTTTTGATAAGTTGCAGAACCTGTAACCATAATATTTGAAGCTAAAGATACTTTCCCTTCAAGTTCAAAACCTGTGACTGTCAGATCACCCTGGTTTATATATGTACTTCTCGCTTTAGGATCATTAGGAATCGGAACTTTTGCGATTGCATCAGTATAAGCGCTGTTAAAAAATGTCATTGTTACTTCAGTGGTTTTACCTGTATAAAATAGTTGAGCATCCATTGTACCGACTTTTTCCGGCAGCACATTTGAGTTGCCAAGTGTGGATGCATTATTTGAATATATTTCCTGCGGGTAAGGTGATCTGAATGCCTGCCCGTATAACACTTTCGCTCCTATCTGCTGGGTGAAGTCATAAATTACTCCTAATCTTGGAACAAAATCCCAGGCTAATCCTTCTGTTTTAATTAATTGTCCACCGGCTATAAGTTTTAATGCTTCTATTGGTCTGTAATCGCCCTGAAAATATCCTGACCAGTTTTGCATATGATAAATCGGTAAAACGTTTGTAGGATCCAGATCATTTTTATCCCTTGATTCAAATGTTCCGCCAACAACCACATTTACCTTTTCTGAAATAGATCCGTTAACAGTAAGTTCGCCTAAATAATCAACTGCCTGGAGATGATCTGTCAGTGCCGCTGTTCCGTTTTGTATTTGAAGATTATCTGAATTGAATGTTACGTTAGCTGAAGCATCCCAGGTTTTATTAATTTTATAATTATATCCTAAATTCAAAAAGGTTTTTTCAAAATTATTCTGACTTTGATAAGTTGGATAAGGCAGAACACCAAATTTATCATGAATTGCACTGGCATAAAACGCCATTAATCTAAAATTCTTATAATCAAAATCCCCAACTAAACCCACATTTTTTTGTCCCATATCAAAATTTACACTTGCATCCGGGAATTTTGGTCTTTTTGTATTAGCTGCAAAATCCCATCCGGTGATATTATCTAACTTTGCACTTAAATTTGCTTTAAAATCTCCGGAAACGACAGAGCCGGTGACTGCTCCTAGAGCCGTACCGAAAGAGCCGCCTGTAACTGCTGCTTTTACTGTAGATTTATCTTCCGTTTTTGTTATAACGTTTATTACACCTACAAAAGCATTGCTTCCGTATAAAACCGATCCCGGTCCGCGTATGATTTCAATTTTATCTATCATTTCTATCGGGAATGCAGTATAAAATATTTCATCTGTTCCACCCAAAATTTCTTCGCGGATAGGTCTTCCGTTAAACAATATAAGAACATGGTTATCCTGATTGGATCTTAAATCGCCTCTGATCATTGAAAATTGATTAGGGAAATTACTTGTTGACATGGGCTGAAGTGACGTTGCTCTCTGTAAAATATCCGGCAATGAATTAGCACCGTAGGTTCTTATTTCTTCCGATGTAATTGTTTGAATTACACTTGGAGCGTCTGAAGTTTTTTCTGCTTTCTTGGAAGCTGTTGTAACTTCGAGATTAAGTAAATCCTCAAGGTTCATTTCGGATAGTTTCTTGGCATCCTGTTGATCTTGAGAAAAAACATTTGTTAAAAGAAAAATAAATAAAGAAACGAAAATTGACAGGCATCTTACTTTCATTGTGCTTCTCCTTAATAGTTGTATTATATTGGTTTAATTATTATTTGCAATAATTTATTTCTTTTATGTGAATAATCGATATTGATTGATAAAATTTCATCATATTTCATTAAACGCTACATAGTCGCGATAAACGAGATTAAATTGCTTATAAACGTAATTAGGTATACTCTTCTCAGTTGCAATTTTATTTACTCATATTTATGTTTTATCATGTTCATTAGTTTAATTATAACTATTGTCATAACATGGTTATAATTAATTTATTATGCTACACTGTTCAGTAATTCCTTCTGATTTAAGGTAAAGATTTTTTCCAGATCAATTAAGATCAACAAACGATCTTCAAGTTTTCCTACGGATTTGATAAAATCCGAATCAATTCCTGCAACAAGTTCCGGCGGCGCTTCGGTAACACTCTCCGGTATTCTTAAAACTTCATTTACTGCATCCACAATGAACCCGATGGTTTTTCCTTTTATATCAACAACAATTATTCTTGTATCTTTATCATGTTCTTTTTTTATTAGTCCTAATTTCATCCTTAAGTCTATTACAGGTATTACTCTTCCCCGTAAATTGATTATACCATCAACAAAATTCGGAGAATTCGGCACCTTTGTTATTTGAGTCATTTTATTTATTTCTTGCACATTTAAAATGTCTACACCAAATTCTTCATCCCCTATTTGAAAACTTACAAGTTGAAGTATATCTGAAGAATTGCCGAGAGATTTGGTTGTTGTCGTCATGATGGTTCTCTAGTTTAAATTATTTATTTCTTAATATTTTGTTTCTTCCTGTTCAATTTGTTCCCTTAAATAAGCAGGAGAAATTTGTGGTATTCACCTTTACTTAAGTCATTTAGCAACCTACAATCGGTAAAGAAACCGTAAATACCGTATTATCGTATGCATCATTAGATAACTTTAATTCTCCACCATAATAATCCATCATCATTTTAATCGTAACTAAGCCAAACCTGCTGCCGGAGTGTTGATATTGATTTCTATCATGTTGAACGAAAGGTAGTATTTCAACCAGCTGCTCTTTTATTATTCCACGGCCGCAATTCTTAACATTGATACAATAGACGCTGCCCGTTACCTTACCAGCTACTAATATAAATGTACCCTGATTAGAAAATTTATGCGCATTGGTCAGCATTTCTTCAATAATAAATTCAAAATCATATTCAGGAATATTTATTTCACCTTCGGCAATATCTAAAATCAAATCATTTTCTCTTTCATGTTCGAGTGCGATTTTCCTGCTGATAAACGGGATTAAAACTGCCGGAAACGAACTGCCCGTAGAAACTGAATCATCCGAATTTTTCTTCGCGATAAGTTTGGATTGAATTTCAGTAAACCTCAAATATTTTCGAATTGTTTTATGCAGTCTGAACCCAGCAGATTTTATTTTTTGAAGCATAAGGATGATCTCGCATTTAGAAAGTTTACTAAATTCGTCTGAGATTATTTCAGGATAACCGAGTATTGAAATAAGAGGTGTTAACAGCTCATGAGGCATATAAGATGAAATTGTCATCGATATTTTTTCAAACTCCATATCGACTTTTTCTTTCTTTTTTAACTGTGTCTCAATAGACTGAAGTAATTCTTTAGCTCTAAAAGGTTTTGTTATATAATCGTCCGCCCCGCTTAGCATCCCATTCCTAATATCCAAAAGACTGGATTTTGCGGAGATAAAAATAAACGGTACTGCTGCAGTAGCAGGTAGTTTTTTAAAATATTCTAATAACTGGTAACCGTCTACTTTCGGCATCATGACATCCGATATTACCAGATCAGGGATGTTGGATTCTAAAAATAATTCTGCCTCAGACCCGTTATATTTGGGAATTGGCGAATAACCCGCACCTTCCAGCAAGTCAACAATTGTATCCCTAACTTCTTTGTCATCTTCAACAACAAGTATAGTATTCATTAAATAAGCATACTGTTTTTATTTATTGTCTCTATATTCGAAAGGATAAAAGTTTTTTACAGAAAAATGCAACAAATGCGGTTTTACTACTTTTAACGAGAATATATTGCAGTGAGTGATACGTGCAAAACTTAAAGTAAAATATGATTGAATTATGTGCGGGAAATAACGGAATTATTTAAGAATATAAAAAATATTAATGAGTCGATGTTATATCATTAGATGGAATGTCGAATGCGATTTTTCCGAACAATTCGTTTTTTGATATACTGAAAAAATCTTCATATGCCTTATTACAACCGATATAAATCTTTTCAGTATTTCGTATAAAAATTGGACTTGGAATTGTATCAATAAGTGTTTGGAGGAACTTAACCTGATCCTTAATTTTCTCCTCTGAATCGCTTTGTTTTTTATTTCCTCTTTAAGCTGTTTATTTAATTTATCAAGTTTTTTCGTTCTCTCTTCAACTAACTGTTCAAGATGATTTCTGTATTCTTCAAGTTGCTTTTCATTTTTGTGTTGTTCTGAAACATCTCTTCCTACTCCAACAAGGGCATATGGTTCTCCTTTTTCATTAAATACACTTGAGGTACTTAGAAAAATCGGGAACTCAGTTCCGTCTTTTTTCAGGTTAAGTAATTCACCAGTCCACCTACTGTCTTTGGATGCAATTTTAATATCTTCAATTACCAATTCCGGATTATTTTTTGAATGAATTAATAAAATATTTTTCCCGATTAATTCATTTTCATCATAGCCATAAATTCGCAAAAAGGCGTCATTTACAAAAAGAAGTTCATTATTTAAATTTGTTATATTAATCGCTTCGCCAGTACTTTGAATTGCATGGGCAAGCAGCTGAATTTTTTCTTCTACCATTTTACGTTCGGATATATCACGAACTACACTGCGAAGTTCTATTACATTATTATTATTGTCACGGACAAATCTGGTAATTTGTTCAACCCAGATATTAATACCGTCTTTTTTTACCGCCCGGAATTCTATTGATGCATCAATAGTTCCATCTTTCATTCTTTCATTGTAAAATTTTATTATACGTTTTAGATCATCTTTATGGATTAACAGGTAAGAATACTTACCGTAAAAATAGCTTGCAGGGAATCCGGTAAAAGAGATTACATTTGGACTTATATAAACTGTTTTACCTTTCGGAGTACTAACGAAATAAACTTCATTAATATTCTCTATTAAACCTCTGTATCTTTCTTCACTTTCCCGAAGAGAATTTTCTATTTTGATTCTTTCCGAAATATCAGTCACGACAGCTAAAACAGCTTGTTCCCCGCGGTAAAGTATTCGTCTGATTGTTATAATCACATTAATTTGACGACCGTTTTTTGCAACGATATTGAATTCCTGAAAAGGAACTTCTTCACCTTGTAATATTCTCTTCTCTAAAGCTTTTAATTTTATTTGCGATTCCTCCGTAAGGAGGTTTTTAAATTCATATTCGGAAGAAGTTAATAATTCATTCTCGTAACCTAATATTCGAATGCATTCTTCATTTACATACTCAATTTTTTCCCCTTGATATATAATAATCATGTTAGGAGATTGCTCTGCAAGAATTCTGAATTTTTCCTCTGATTCTCTAAGAGTATCCAGTGCATAAACTTGATCGGTAATATCTTCGACCGTTCCTTCATAATAGAGAACATTACCGTTATTGTCTTTAACACATTTCGCGTTTTCTCTAATTATTATTTCCGAACCGTCTTTTCTTACCCACTTTGTTTCAAACCCGGTAATTTCCCCTTTTCTTTCTATTTCACTCCTGAAATAATTTCATGATCCTGATTAATGATTATGAGAAAGTCTTTGGAATCGCCAAAAAGTTTATCAATAGTTTTTGAATGAACCGAAATAATAAATTTGTATTTCAGAATACTTATTGAAAGGGAAATTGTTCCAATACATGTAAACAGAGATCCTAACGGGGGGATTTGATTATTAAATAAGGGAAGTATTCCTTCAGCGATTAATACACATATTATTGGAATTGATAATCCGATCATAGCATACAGCGCCCGGGTTTTCATTTTGTTTTTTTGCCGGATATAAAATTTGGTTATAAGAAAAATTGATAATGCTCCATAAATTATAAAGTACATCCCTACAAAAAAAGAATATGGATTATTAACGCTATTGAATCGCCATCCATACCAATAATGTCCTAGTTCACTATAAAGAACGTTTGTGAAAATGTACGTTCCGGCAATCAGCATAGCCGGAAGACATATTATCAATATATATTCTATTTTCACATAGTTTTTTTTATCAAGTAATATTATCGCTATCATAAGATATAGCGGAGGATAGAATGGCCATATAAATGATGCTTTATGCCAGAAAAGAGCCCATGTTCCATTGATGGCAGTAAGTTTAAAATATTGACAAAACGAAGTGTATGCTACAACAAAGGCGTATACTAGAAAAATCCTGTTCAACCTATTGGTAGGATCATTTGAATAAATCAACGCCCCTAAATAGCAATAAAAATATTTATAAAATCAAATAGTGCGAATAAATCCATTTCCACTCGCAGTTAAACAGTAGTAAATATAAGAGTATTTTTTTGTATAAAATGATTTTCTCACAATATAGTTCTGAAGCGAGGTAACTGAAAACCAGTCCCGCAAAGCGCATAGGCGTCAACTTAATTTTAATAGTTTTTGATGAAAGTTGACCCTATCGGTGCGAGATTCATAAAAACAATAATAATTAATTTGATTAAAAAGAAA
>Ga0182027_10004626_pt1 | contig 21252 bp, 17 predicted proteins | sample 712E1DmetaG_FD_121300 | JGI IMG/M metagenome (GOLD analysis project Ga0182027, IMG submission 121300) | Permafrost microbial communities from Stordalen Mire, Sweden - 712E1D metaG (Illumina Assembly) | ecosystem: Environmental > Terrestrial > Soil > Wetlands > Permafrost | place: Sweden...
CCCTCTGTCTAATGACACGCCAGCCAGTCCCGGCTGGACCCGCTCCGACGCAACGCATGACTAGGCCCGCGATGTGTGAATGCGGACCGGAAACACGAGCACGCCAGTCGAATACAGGAGCACCTTCAGCTTAAAGCTACTTCATGATCGAGACTTCTCTATACGCCGATTATCGGGCGGGTCGGCTCTTAGCTTGGCACGCCTTTTCCAGTCCACGCCCTCGCCGCCCAATCAACCGCACTAGCAAGAGACCTCCTTCGGCTCTCTAGCTGGCTGACTACCGAACGATCAGCTTCCTTCCTCCCCACACCACGTCAGTGCTGCGACGGCATACGTCTTTACAGCCGTCACAACATCTTCTTTGTCCACCCACTCGTCCACCGTGTGCGCTTGCAGAACGGATCCCGGACCGTAAACGACAGTCGACATCCCCGCCTTACTCAGAAACGTCGCGTCGCACACCGCACAGAACCCAGCCACGTGACTACCTTTCACACTCGAACCGTCACCAGTGACCAGCTTATGCGCGTCCTCGACAACTCCCACGATGGGGTCTTCCATGCTCGTCGAAAATGACGGCCAATGAAGCTTCCACTCAATACTCGGCGGGTTGGCTCGCAACCACGGGTCAATGGCACAGCCACGTTCCAGTTCCGCTCCAAGTTCTTCCTTCACCGCATCGACATCCTCGTCAGGATGGAACCAACACGCATACTCGATGGTGCAGTACTGCGAAATAATAAACGGCACTGCCACACCAGAGGGGCCTCCCTGTATCACACCCGGATGGATCGTGAAGTGACCCGGTTTGAAGAGCGGGTGGCGCTTACTCCGTCCCCACTCATCTTCAAGCCGCTGAAGGGTCTCCACTACAATCAAGCCCTTCTCGATAGCGCTCACGGCGACGTCCGATCCCCCACCCCCAGCGCGGATCATCTCATCCCGCACCGACGCGTGACTCGCCTTGCCGCGCACTGTGACGGCAAACCACAGCAAGCCGGGCGAGATCGGCACGACGGACAGCGTGTCTGGCGGCCCGGTCGGCTCCGATACGATCGCACCATCAGCACGATATCCCCGGTCAATCGTTGCCGAAACACCCGCCTCGTGATCCATCACCTCTTCCCCAACCACAGCCTCCAGGATCAGATCGCCTTTGAGGCGAATGTTCTCGCGCCTCAGTGCCGTCACAGCCATCGCCTGCCCTACCACACCGCACTTCTGGTCACAGGCGCCCCGACCCCAGATACGATCCCTATCGATCCGTCCACTAAAAGGCGCACCGTCGGACCAGTCCTCATTGACACCCACGGGAACAACATCGACGTGTCCGTTGAATATTAGAGACCGTCCCCCTCCGGAACCGCCAATCACTCCTACCGCATTTTCACGACCAGGCTCTGCGGCGAACAAATCGACGGTCGCTCCCGCTTCGGCATACAGCTTCCCCATAAACCTCGACGCGTCCGACTCGCCCCCGAGGACATCTGCATATACAACGCCCACGTACTTCGGATTCACACTTTCAACCCGAATCAGAGACGACGCCATCTCTTCAATTTCTTGCCGCATTGACTCAACTCGACGAACTACTCGGTCGCTGACGCCTTCCACAGTTATGCTCCTCTCCCTAGCCGATTCACGACTCCGCAACTAGCCATAGGAATCCTGCAATTCACTAACCCTTTATCGGCACTCCAACTCTCTGCTGATCTCGCACTACCCACCTATTCAAGACCCTCCCGGCTCCGCCGACGCCCGACTTAACCCTCCCGGTCCCAACAGGACGCCCGAGTAGGCCCTTGGCGCCCCCCGCAGTGCGGTGATCACGGTGCTGAGGTGCAACACCATCTCTGCTGTAACCTCGAGCCGATCGCCGTCAGTTGGGTGTGGCGCCAGGAATGGCGAGTTCGTCCAAGTCCCATCCCTCTCTTGGCACGCGACGAACCACTCCGCCATCCGATGTACCGCGGGCAAAAATTCCTGGCCGTTGGGTGCGCACTCGAGCATGACAGAAGCTCCCCACCCATATTTGCAGATCTGACGAGACTCAGCGTGATCGAACTGCGCCGCCGTACCGTGCTCCGATAGCGAAAGGAATGCGCGCGCGAGCTCGAAGGGTGCGGCAGTTCTTGTTGCCGCACCATAGCGACCCAGAAATGCAGCCGCGATGCCCGGATTATAGAAAGCTTGTCGCGGCGCTCGAAAGTCAGTCACGAAGTCGAATTGATCATTTTCGGCGATCTTCGTCACGAGCCCCTTCTCATCCCAGACCGTATACAGCTGGTGTGGCAGTGCGGGCTGCGCCTCATAAAGCCGCACGAACCAGCCATAAGCGCGGTCGGCAACTTCTTGCCGCCCAGCCATAAGTGCGCTATAACCAAGCTGCGCAGTGGGAAATAGGTCTTGCCGCGTCGAAGCTCTGACTTCCGGGCGAAGCGTGAGAGCTCCACCTGTTTCCCTATCTTGATACTCCTCTTTCAGTAAATCCATTACCGCGTTCCCTGTGTCATAACGGCCCAAGCCCCATGCCGCTAGACCGATAATTGCCAGCGGATAGCTTGCAAACTTATAGGTATGCCTCTCCCTCGCCGCTCCCTCGCGCAAATCGCCGCAATCATCAAGAGCGTGCTCTTCAATCCAAGAAAGAACTGCTGCGGCTGAACCGCGCTCTCCAGCATCCAAGAGCGCCCACGGCAGCCGGTAGTACTTATTGCTGTAATAGCCGTTGTCCTCCTCCGCTCCCACCGGACTGCCGTCGTCGCCAATGTGTTGTAGCAGCCACTTGACCCCGCGTTCACGCGCGTCGCAGAGAGTTCCAAGTGCCAACGAATCCGATTTCATATTGACTTCTCTCCCTCAGCCGATTTTCCAGCGCCACACGACCTTCGTGTGACAAATGAGCGGCCAATACCACACCTGCTATCCAGTTTTCCTCACGCTCCCGTTTTAAGCCGACTCCAGAGTCATTTTATCACGTTCTGCTCGATTCGCGCCAACGCCATGTTTCCCGATTCTGAGCAGTCAAGAGCCTGTCTCGCCGCGGATACCATTCTTCAGACGGTCTCACGTCGGAACTCGCTTCGTAGTGCCCCCTGCCCCGCATGATAGTTCCATTTGCGCGGATCCTTCTTCTCTCTAGACCGGCTCTGACAGATATCCACCAGCGGCATACGCGCCCAAAAGGACATGTCAACGATGAGGGCCAGCGAAATGGCAACCGCAACTGCCGCCCTTCCATCGGTTTAGTGACGGAGGTCGGTGAGCGCCGTGTCCCGAGGGCCACGCCGCTCCGGCCATTCAGGACAAGCCGATGCGCGATCTGCCAGTTGACTTCTCGGATGCTCCTTCCTCAATCCCGCGCCAGAGCACCGGCAAGACCGCGCGGTCACCAGCCTCTCTGCGGATTACGAAGCCAACTCCTACCACGGAGCCTTCTCTCCTCCGAAGTTCACATAGTTAACCTTCAGCTCCGTGAATTCGCAGATTGATTCTGATCCCATGTCCTCGCCTATACCAGACAGCTTATGGCCTTCGTAGGGGATATTCCACTGCAAATGGTGAGGACAATTCGTCCAGATGATCCCTGCCTCCAAACGAGGTGCGATGCGTAGCGCACGGTCAAGCTGGTTCGTCCAGATGGTAGCTGCTAGACCGTAGCTTACGCTGTTTGCGATGGCAACAGCCTCCTCTTCCGACTGAAAGGTCAAAACGGAGAGAACTGGACCAAAGATCTCTTCTTGCGCAATTGCCATCGTTGGCGTGACTGCATCGAAAATCGTTGGCCCAACGAAGTAACCACCTTCGCAGTTCGGAACCGAGGGCCGCTCCTCACCGAGCAGCAATCGTGCACCGTCTGTAACGCCTCTCTTGATATACGAAGTGACGCGCTCCAATTGTCGCGCACTCACCACTGGACCCATTTGAGTGTCTGGGCTCAATGGGTCGCCCACTTTGATCCGCGCCGCCCTATCGACGAACTCCTTCAGGAAGTCATCGGCCAGGCGCTCATCAATCAAAAGACGGGTACCGGCCGTGCAAATCTGCCCCGTGTTCGAGAAACTAGTCATCAGCGAGCCAGCCATAGCCTTCTCGACATCACAATCCGAGAACACGATATTCGCTGTCTTTCCCCCGAGCTCTAGGTGACAGCTCTTCACCTGGTCCTCCGCGGCCCGCAAGATGCTTCGGCCAGCTTCCGTGGAGCCCGTAAACGTCAGCTTCGGCACATCCGGGTGGGCGGCAAGGGCCGCACCTGTCGTTAGGCCGTCGCCATGGACCACGTTTAGCACCCCAGGAGGAATACCGGCCTCACAGCAAATTCGCGCGTATTCTGAGGTGGTTACGGGCGTTTCCGACGACACCTTCAGCACGACCGAGTTCCCGACCGCCAGAGCGAATGCCGTCTTCCAGACGGCCAAGAGAAATGGAAAATTCCAAGGTGAGATCGCACCGACAACACCGTATGGCTCACGAACAGTATATGCGAAATAACCCTGCTTCTCCGAATAGACCGAGCCCCTCACATGTTCAGGCAGCGTCGCCGCAAAATCTAACAGATCTGCCGCTGCGAATACGTCAGACTTCGCTGACACCAGCGGGTGCCCCGAATCAAGCGATTCGTCATACGCGATACTATCGGCCCTTTCCCGTATAAGTGCACCGACGCGCCGCAAGCGTCGCCCCCGCTCCGCCGGCGCGAGTCCCGTCCATGCCCCGTCCCTGAAAGACCGCACAGCCGCACCGACCGCCCGGTCTACGTCTTCAGCCTCGCCGAACGCTACCTCGGCAATGACCTGGCCCGTGGCCGGATTGACGCTCTCGAATTGCCTGTCGGACAAAGAACGTACTTCCCTACCTCCAATGAAGTGCAACACCTCTCGCGATGCCATCATCCCGCTCGTTTCTCTCGCCATTCCGTCTGATAAGAATCTACGAGGTGGACGCCCCAACGCCCGCTACCAGCACTCTCCTTCCGACGAAGCAGGCCAGGGCCGTGTCGCCTCCAAATAGGCGCCTCCCTATGCTCGCAGTCCTCCTAACTACATACCGCCCTCCTGCCACAACTCTCCGTCTATCAGAGAGATGCCAACCGATGCATTGCCAGAAACCCTCCGTCGACCACAATGCCCGAACCCGTGATATATCTGGCGTCGCTCGTGCAAAGAAACTCCACGATACCTGCTACCTCCTCCGGTCCTGCCACGTATCTCGCCGGAAGCAGCTTGCGATACGTATCCATGTCGGTGCCCGCTATCATCGGGGTATCAATCGTGCCCGGGACAATGGCGTTTACTGTAATCCCATGTACTCCAAGCTCGCAGGCCAACGTTCGTACAAGACTCTCAACCGCTGCCTTCGATGCGCAGTATGCCGCAAATCCCTTTCGCGATACGTGTGCACCCGTTGATGACCATAAAATAATCCGTCCTCCCTGCGCGCCTTCGATCATGAGGCTCAGCGCGGACCGAACGCAATACACCGGGGCATAGACGTTGACGCGAAAAATCCTATCCAGCTGAGCGGTCGTAACATCCACAACATATACCGCTTCTTGGTATATGCCGGCCGCCAAAGCTAGAACATACGGCGGTCCGTACCTAGCTCCTACCTCCTCCATCGCCGCTTCGACCTCAGCCTCTTCCGAGACATCTATCTGCAGGCACATGCACTCGGAGCCGAGAGTTGCCAGGCTGCTCTTCGTCGCTTCCAGACCCTGGCCGTTGATGTCAGCAGCGGCGATGCGGTAGCCCGAACGCGCTAAGCGGATCGCACATGCTTGACCCATGCCCGAACCGGCGCCGGTGATAAAGGCGACGCGCCTCGAACGATCACTAGAAGAAGCCACGGCGACACCATCTCGATTCTCTCGACTTTCGACATTCGATCGCTCCAACGTTTCACCACGCGCAGTACGCCACAACAGCCTCACAATCCTGCTGACGTCTGCGAGATGCCAACATCGCCAGGCACCTTGTCTACCAATCCAACAATACCCCGACCATGGCGCCATCTAGCTGGACGTCCAGGTCGTGCAGCGCTTTCGCAGCGTCGGCGGCCTTATAATGATCGGTCGCCATGCCGGCGTAACTGATCCTCCCCGCAACGAGTAACTCCAAAATTGTCGCGATATTGCGAGGAATCGATGGCCCCCGGGCCTCGGCTGGAAGATAGTACGGGTCATTTCCTGTGCCCAGAATTGAGAGCTCCTTTTCGTAGAAAAGCCCTCCGAACACCGCTCCGACCTCCTCCGCATGCAAGGAAAGAAGCACGATGCGACCTCCTGAATCGACAACGCGCATGGCCAGTCGCAGCGCCGGCACACCCCCAGCCGCATCGATCACGAGGCTAACGCGCTGATGGCGCACGTCGACGACTTCTCGTAATCCAGACAATGCCGACGGGTCGATGATCGCCACTCCCGGCAGAAGCCGCCCGGCCAACTCTCGCCGGCTCCGCGCGACATCGAAGAGGACAACACTGCCGCCAAATCCGTACGCCGTCAGTGCGGTTGCAAGTCCGATGACTCCCAGCCCGATCACTCCAACCCACTCCCCTGGTTGCCAGCCGCCACGCCTCAGCGCATGCAAGCCAAGCGTGGCTACGTAGAGGAACACCGCATCCTCACTGGCAACCGACCCTGGAAGAGGAATCGCTTCCCACTCCTCCACGTCGAAGACCGACTCATGGCGGGCGATCGTGAAAACACGTTCCCCAACATTTCTTTCTTGAACGCCTGCCCCGCACGCGACCACCCTGCCCACATTATTATAGCCAAGGCCTACCGGGTAGCGGCGCCGGTCTGCATCCGCCATCGTCACCTCAGGTTGGCCCCCGGCCTCCCGCCCACGAGTACTCTTGTCCAGCACCGCAAAGCTATCCCACACCTGCTGGGGCATTGCGTCCCCGCGATACAGCCGGAGTTCCGTGCCGGGACTTATTAGCGTCGTCTCCGTAGCGATCCGAACCATTCCGGGAGCGACGCTGCTATCGAGCTCACGCTGGTTCCACTTGACAAGCCGGGTTTCCATGATGAGCGGTCGCTCGCTAATGTTCTGCTTTCTGGCAACATTCATCACAGCCTCTTTTCCGACAGCAAAGTCATCACACGGTTCCCTGCGCAGCGACATCCCGCAAAGGATGGATACAGTGCACAACATGATTCACGTCCAAAGACGTCGCGGACGGAAAGGCAACTGAACACTCCTCTGTCGCCCGCAAACATCTTGGTTGGAAGGGGCAGCCCTCACTTCCCGACGAGCGTATGGGGCTGGCAGAAACGGTGGTATCCCGGAAGGACCGCTGCAATGTTGTTTGGGCCGAAAGCAGTAGCGCCGTATACGGGTGCTCGAAGTGCTCGCGCACCTCGGCAACGCTCCCCGTCTCTACCAGCCGCCCAAGATACATCACGCCAAGGGAGCCGGCGAGATATGACACCGCAGCGATGTCATGCGAAATCACGAGCATCGCGAACTGCAGTTCGTCACGTAAGTCGAGCAGGAGGTTAAGGATCTGGTTTCGTATGCTGACATCGAGCGCCGCAGTTGGTTCGTCAGCAACGAGTAACTTTGGCATCAACGCGATCGCGCGCCCGATCGCGACTCGCTGACACTGACCCCCCGAGAGTTCCTTTGGGAATTGCGCGAGGGCACGCGTTGGTAGGCGCACGAGCTCCAACAGCTCAGCCGCCCTGCGTTCACGTATCGCCTTCGACCCTACGCGGTGGATCCTCATCGGATCCTGCAAGATCTCCGCGACAGTCATTCGCGGGTCGAGGCTAGCTGTCGGATTCTGAAAGACGACACCGATTTGGGACGCCATCACCTCACGCCATACCGGCCTTCGCAGGCTCCACATATCATCGCCGTTCAGGTAAATCTGACCTTTAGTTGGCCGCTGAAGCCCAACGACCGCCCTAACGATACTGGTCTTGCCGCATCCCGATTCGCCGACGAGCCCATAAATCTGACCTGGCCACACAGTAAAAGACACTTCCCGAACCGCCAGGAGCTTCTCTCTGTGCGGGCGCGAATACGTAATCTCCAGCTCCGCCACCTCGAGAGTCGGCTTGCTCATGTGCCTGACTCTCCCTCCCTGTGGTAGCACGCCACCAACCAATTTGCACCCACAGCCTCTAACACCGGAGGCGATTCGACGCACTCACTCGTCACCCGAGCACACCGAGAGGCAAATCGACAGCCGTGGTTGAAATCGTACGGGCTCGGAACAACACCATCGATCGACACCACTGGCCGTTGACGCCTCTCGAGGCTGTCGATACAGCCTATTAGGCCCTGCGTATACGGATGCTGTGGATTACGTATTATGTCCTCGCAGTTGCCCTCCTCTACCACTTGGCCCGCGTACATCACAACCATTCGGTTGGCCATGCTAGCTACGAGCGCAATATTGTGTGTGATAAGGAGCAGCGACAGTGAAGATTGAGAGCGAAGCTCCTGCAGCAGCGCCATTATTTGCGCCTCGATGGTCTCGTCGAGAGCAGTCGTGGGCTCGTCGGCGATCAGGAGCGAGGGGCTTTCGGCCAGTCCTAGCGCAATTAGGACGCGCTGGGCCTCCCCTCCTGACAGCTCAAAAGAATAGGACTGTCGGATACGGGCAATGTCCTGCAGCGCGACTCGCGAGAGTAGGCTGGCGACCGCCTTGCGGCGACCTCGTCGCTCGACGACATAACCCAACTGCCTCCTAACACGAAGCGACGGATTCAGGCTCAGGAGGGCATCTTGATAAACCATGCCGATCTCCCTGCCCCGTATCGTCCTCAGCCGTCGTCTGCTCAGGCCCAAGAGGTCTTGGCCACGCCACACTACAGTTCCGCGCGCACTGGCGCTGCTCGGGAGGAGACCCATGATGGCAAGGCCCGTAAGGGTCTTGCCACAACCGGACTCTCCGACAAGCCCTACACACTCCCCGCGACCTACAGTGAAGCTGACGCCTGAAATAACCTCCATCGCCCCGTACGCACTTGGAATCTGAATGCTCAGTCCGTCGACAACGAGTTGTGGCCTATCATCTGCCACGCCTCCAGAGACCTGCACACCTCCCTCAAGAACCTTCCTCGATGCTCCTGCGCTCTCTTCCCAGCCACGTGAAGTCATCACTGTTCACCAAGCACAAACTCGCTTCGACCGAGGCGATCGGCCACCGCTTCCGAGAATGTATTGAGCGCAAGTACGAGAGAGAAGATCGCCAAGCCCGGAAACAGCGTTAGCCACCAATTCCCCGACAGCATCACCTGACTTCCGTCCTGCAGAAGGTTGCCCCATGATGGCGTCGGCGGCTGAATGCCCGCGCCCAGAAAGCTCAACGCCGCCTCTAGCATTACCGCGTCCGCGGCCACCAGGCTGTAGAACACGAGCATCGGCGAGAGTAGGTTCCGCGTCAGATGCCGACGCAGGATGTAACGGTTGCTGGCCCCGGACGCCTGAGCCACGCGTGAGTAATCCTCCGCATATTCCGAGCGAGCCGTGGCACGCACGAAGCGCGCCATGATAGGCGTGTATATGAGGATCATTACGAACAGAGTCGTAGTTAGGCTCGGCCCCATTAAAAATGAAAGGGTCAGCGCGAGGACAATGGCGGGAAAGGCAAACTGTACGTCCACGATCCGCATTAGCACTTCGTCGATCTTTGAGTAGAACGTGGCACCGATCCCTATAGCGCTGCCGATAAGCGCAGGAGTTAGAGGCCCGACCGCAACCACGATCATCGAGATCCTACTACCCACCATGACCCGACTGAATATGTCGCGACCATATAGGTCCGTTCCAAACAGGTGAGCGAGGCTCGGCGCAGCATCCAGAGGACCAGCCGCGATCCTATCGGCTTTGTACGGCGCAACGTATGGCGACACTATCGCCATTATTGCGAGAGCCACAATCCAACTGATAGCAATCCGACCGCGAAGGGGCATCCGACGCCAGCCTCGCGGCACCACTAGTCGAACACGCTCAAGTGCCTCGTAGAGTCCCACAGGCCCTAGCCGAGGCACGACAACTTCCACAGCACCATTACGAATGGTCTTGGCGCCAGAACGGTCCTCAGGCATTAGAAGTCCTGGTACGGGGGCTCAGCACGTACCCGAGAAGGTCGGCCAACAGATTGACACCAACAAAAACAAGAGCTGAAAGCAGCGCAACACCAATGGTTACCGCCGAGTCGCCCTGCTGAGCCGATGTCCACAACAGGAATCCTACGCCGTGCATGTTAAATATGACCTCGACGACCACCGCGCCAGAAAGAACGTAACCGATCTGAATCCCCGCCACCGTCACGGGAGCAACAGATGCATTGCGCAACACGTGGCTGGCGATCACCCGCCTCTCGCTCAAACCACAACCGCGAGCCATCCGGACATACGGCTGGTTGAGCTCCTCGATCACCGCGTTACGAACTATTCTCGACAGATAGCATCCGATCGGGATAGCCAACGTAGCCGCGGGCAAGATTAGACAGCGCACCCAGCCAGTGATGCTGCTCGTCGGCGAAACGTACCCACCTGCGGGAAAAATGTGCTGATGAATTGCAAAGCCTTCTATCAGGAGCAGGCCTAGCCAGAACTGCGCAACCGACAGCCCCCCAAACGCGAACACGCGGGTCAGATTATCCCACCATGTGCCTGCAAAGTAGCCCGAGCTAATTCCCAGCGCGTACGCAATCAGCAGCGCCACGACAATGGCGGAAACCGCGATGCTGAGCGTAACTGGAAATGCCTGGTGGAGGAGGCTCGTCACACGCTCCCCCTGTACGTTGATGCCCAGGTTGCCCCTGAGTAAGTCATACAGATAATCGGGATACCTGCGCCAAATCGGTAAGTTCAGGTGAAACTCGCGAGCAAACGCGGCGCGCTGCGCCGGCGACGCATATATTCCAAGAGCGGCATAAGCTGGGTTTACCGGCGATAGTTGCAATATCACGAACGCATAGAGCGTGATCCCGAGAACGACCGGGACAGTCTCAACGATCCGACGCAGAACTATCACCCTTAAACTAATCACTCAAACCACGCGCCTCCGTCTGAAGTGCCGCAATATATCTCACGATCTTACACAGCCCTCCCCGCGTACTCGAACCACAGCTGTGGCCGCGAACACACGTTAGTTGTGACCGAGAGCGCACGCTCTCGGTCACAACCTCGCTCGCAACCGGACTCACAAGCACACACACACACACAAGATATGCACTGCTACCGACGCATCCTACTGCGGATGCACCTTGTAGACGGCTGCCAATTCACCCCCTGCGGGCGGAACGAAGCCAGCCATATTCCCGGACCACGCCGTCACCCCAGCCTGGAAGATAATTGGAACGTTCGCCGCCGCTGCCATGATGATTTCCTGGACGTCGCCGTAAGCTGTGCGCTTCGTAGCCTCGTGCGTGCTATACAGCGCCTTATTCAGCAAACCGGGTATGCTATTCGCTGCCGGTGTCGTCCAAAACGCCGCCTTTGCATTGTAGTAGCCACCCCACCAGCCCCTGATCAAGTTGTCCGTATCCGGACTGAAATTTCCGAATTGCGTAGGAAACACAAAACTTTCATACTTACCCGCAAAAATCTCGGAGAAGTACGAGTCAACAGACAAGACCCGAACCTTAGCGTTGATTCCCGCTGAGGCCATCTGGCCCTCTAGTAAAGGCGCATAGTTAGCTGTCGCGCCAAGATTAGATACGTACAGGTCGAACGTCAGTCCGTCACCGTAGCCCGCCTGTTTGAGCAGGAACTTCGCCTTATCTGGATCGTGCGGATATGTCGATGCCGGCGTCACATGATATGGATTCGACTTAGGTAGCGGAGAGTCCGCGACGATGCCATAACCTCCGGTCCCAATCGTTACGAGTTGTTCGCGGTTCATGGCGTACATGACCGCCTGGCGCACCCGCTGGTCATTGAAGGGCTTCTTGCCGCAGTTGAAGAGAAGCAGACAGATCAGGGTCGATCTGGCATTTGGCACATACCCTACCTTAAGCGACTTATCGTCCTGCGCTGCGATGACGTCGTTCGGCGGTAGAAATGGGACTACGTTTATTTCCCCTGAAAGCAGTTCAGCAAAGGCTGTGGAAGTCTCCGGGTAGTATGTGAACGCCGCCTTATCTGTGTAAACCGGCAGAACACCATTATACTTCTCGTAGGGCACCAAGTTTATTCCAGACGGGCTTAAGGGCACCTTGTTGTACATGGAGCTTGAGCCACAGCCACCATTGGTGGAGAAGTACTTCGCGCCGACTTTTGCGATGTACTTTTCCGACACCACGCGTACCATAGCGAAGCGATCAGGGAGAGCACTGACCGGTGCGACCGTCACGAACTCCACTGTGTCGGTACCAACGACGTTGACGCTCTTGATGAACCCTAGATAGCCAGCCGCGAAGGAAGCAAGGCTCGGTTGCTTGATGCGGTCCCAGCTGTATTTAACGTCATTGGCAGTTATTGGGCTTCCGTCAGAAAATGTCCTGTCATCACGGATTGTAGCGCGCCATGTAACGTCATTGACCTGGGTCGGCATCTCCGTCGCTAAACATGGAAATAGCGTCTTTTGGTCGGGTGTGTAAGCAAGAATGCCCTCGTACAGCTGCTGGAAGGCACTCAGGTTTGACGTCGAGACAGCGGGATCGAAAGAGGTCGGAGGAGATGGCTGCGCTACCACGAGGCTAGAGAAATTGGCGAACTTCGAGGTAGCGGATGACGAACGAACGGTAGACTGGATCGCTCGCTTGGGAATGCGACTCGATGACGGGGCTAGGCCTGCTCCACCGAGTGCTAGAGCGCCTGCGAGGGCTCCACCTCCCTTCAAGACAGTCCGACGACTGATCAAATTGCCATTGGTGGCCTGCTGTGGATGTACTTCCGGCTCGTTGCTCATAGCAATCTTCTCCTGTTCTAGCTTTGACGTCTCATGTGTCCAGTATTAACTTTATTAAAGTGAAGGAAGTGCCCTTCTATATATTTGTCACCAACAACTGGTTGAAACATCTAGGGTTCTGGCGCCAACAAGCGCCGGTAATCATCTCGAGGATGTATAGTATTGTGGCTTCCTTGGTCGTTATTCTCCGTCTTATTTCCTCCAGTTTTCAATCATAAGCTGCCATGGCAGCGTGTGGTGGTCCGGTCCCCGAGCGACGGCGATGCCATTTATGTCCCTCTCGCCTCGTAACGCGCGCAAGGTCAAGAGCACTCCGACATCTGGTGGAGCCAGACCCACGTTCCCTGAGCCGCCACGCAAGTACGGCGCCCGTCCTCACGCCCGAGGACAGAGCTCCGCAGCTGTCAAGACAAGTGCTCCGTTCTTGACCGCCAGACGAATCACAGGGGCCAGCTTCGGCGCGGAGTCTCAGCTGTGAGCCACACCGGTAGTTGTTGGCGGTGTGGAATAGGCTGGTGCAGGAGTGCCCGATAGGCCATCGACAGTGCTGTGTAATGTCGATCATGCGGCCACCTTGGTCACGATTTGCTCGCCGTAGTCGGTGACAACTCGAACGTAACCACATAGCATTGCGTTTGTCTCTTCGCTGCCGGTATCGACGAAAAGCTGTCGGCCGCCCAAAGCAGCGACTTTTGTCTTGGTGGCGACCACGATGATGTTGTCACGGCCGACCCGTTCGATGACACGTGGGCTGATCTGTTGGTTGCCGCGTCCGAAGATGTAGCCCTGGCCGCCGATGATCGTGACGACGATCTTGGCTTTCGCACCACCTTTCGGCCCGAGCAGGTCCAGGAGCTGACGCTCGGTGGCATCGGCGACGACGAGCTTGTGGTTGTGTGTGACGTCGACGCCCAAGAGCGTGCCGTCGAAGCCCAGCCGCTGCTTGACCCGGAAGACCGTACTTCCCGGCCCGAGTATGTACAGGGTTTCCGCGTCCATATCGTCAACGAGTTGGTAGGCAATGCCGTTGAGCGCGTTCTCATCTGACTGAGCGCGTCCCGCCTTGCCGCCCTGTACCCTGGCTTCGTCGTCGGGCACAGTGAGGTAGCCGAAGAGCTCTGCTGAGACGCGTCCTTGGCGGAACGCCTCCTCGTCAATATCCATCACCTCGGCCTGCTTCACTTTCGTGACCTTGCCCTGAAGATAGAGAGCGGCGAGCTCCCCGGCGTTGCGTGGGTTGATCCCATATACGCCGGAGTGAATCTTGCAGCCGGCCGGCACTCCGAGACAGATTGTGTCTAGGCCTGTCGCGGCGAAGATGTCGCGTGCCGTACCGTCGCCGCCCGAAAAGAGAATTAGATCGACGCCGGTTACCACCATCTCGCGCGCTGCACGCCTCGTGTCATCGCTCGTGGTGGTCTCATTATCGGTGCTGAAGAGAACGGTCGGCTGAAAACCGGCCTCGAGGGCCTCCTTCTCGCCCATGTCGCCGGAGACGGTCAGGATCTCTATGCTGTTCTTCAGAGCGGATAGCTGGCTGAGCGCCAGACCCGCCCGGCGCGGCGACTCGGGCTCGGCACCGAGAGCGTATGCTCGCGCGAGTATGGTAGCGCCGTCTGTCCCCTTAAGGCCACATCTACCGCCCATCCCGGCAATCGGATTGACAATGAGGCCCAGCCTTTTCGTCGTCATGTCCGATCCGTAGTTCCCGCGACTGCAGCTCCGTCCTTCGCGCCCGTGGAACAGGCGCGACAAACGAGAGACGCGACACATGCGCGCAACGAAACGATCACGTTTTGCCCTGCTTCCGTTTGTAAGCCCGCCACGTAGTGGCCCACTTGGCCGGGTCATCGAGTTCTTCCTCGGCTGAGCGCTTGTGGATAGCGCACTTGTGCGGAGCCTGTTTGACGAGTTCCGGATTGGTACGAGCCTCATCGGCGATCTGCGCGAGTACAGCCGCGTATTCCTCGATGTCCTCCCTGGAGAACGTCTCACAGGGTTCAATCGTCATCGGCTCAGGGACTACCCAGGGGTGGTGGCTAGACCAGTAATGCTGAAGTCCGAAGTCGCCGACACGGCGAAGGATGTCGTCGGTCCCGACTCCGGTCTCTTCAGTAAGGTCCTGCCAAGACCAGCGGCATTCCTCAAGACGGCGGTGGCCCTCAGCGTATGGGTGAGTGATCCCGGGGATCTTCTTGACGAGTTCCATGAAGTAGTTGTTGTTAAGGGCCGATATCTCAGCAGTCTCACGCAGCCCCTTCGGGCCCATCATCACCGCCCAGGCGTAGGCACGCAGAACCACACCGGCAGAGCCGAGGAAGCCCTTGACCTTGCCGATGGAAGCTGGCCGGTCGTAGTCGAGGTAGAAACGTCCGGTCTTGGAGTCCTTCTCGACCGTCGGGTACGGGAGGTACTTGGCGAACTCCTCGCGGCAACCCATTGCTCCGGTGCCCGGGCCGGAGCCGCCATGCGGCGTGCCAAAGGTCTTGTGAGCGTTGTAGTGGCAGAAATCGAAACCCGCGTCGCGGGTCCGCGCGATGCCCATCAGTACATTTCCATTGGCCTGGTCGTTGAAGCAAACGCCGCCAGCGTCGTGGACTACCTTGACGAACTCATCGATGAGTGGGTTGTAGATGCCCGTGTCTTCCGGGTTGGTGATGTGCATGGCGGCCGTATGCGGCCCGACGACAGCTTTCAGCGCTTCGAGGTCGGGGTAACCGTCTTCCTTCGGCATGAGGGTGAGGATCTTGAAGCCCGCAGTGGCTGGCGAGGCCGCGTCGCAGGGATGCGAGAACATCGTCGTAATGACCTCGTCGCGCTGCTTTGCTTCGCCGCGATCGCGATAGTAGGCGCGAATCATGGAAGCGGCTGTGAACACGGCGTGGGCACCGCCGCCCGGCTGCAACGTAAACCGGTCCATACCAGAGACCGCCTTCATGATCTGCTCGAACTCGTAATAAATCTCGAGGATGCCTTGAAGGGTGTCCTCGTCCTGCCAAGGGTGGACGTTGGCAAAGTGCGAGTCTGCCGCAAGGTCCTCATGTACGCGAGGGTTGTATTTCATCGTGCAGGTGCCCTGGCTCATATCGGCATTCAGGTTGGAACCGAGCGTCTCTTGCGAGAGGTGGAGGTAGTGAGAAAGCACGTGCTTCTGGTCGACCTCGGGGACCGCTGGCGGCATCGTCCGGCGGATGCTCTCCGGCAGCTCGCCAGCAACGTCGCCAACGGCGGCCACGATCTCTGCCCCGGGCGCGGGAGGAATGATGCCGCGCACGCCCGGCGTGGAGAGCTCGAAGATCATCGGCTCGTCCCAGCTCGCCTGGTGGTAGTTGCGGCGGACCTTCATCATAGCCATTAGAGGGCGACCTCCTTCAAGGCGTCGACGAGTGCGTCCAGGTCACCTTTGGTGTGTACCTCGGTGACGCAATAGAGCGCGCTCTGGCCCAGGCTCGGGAACCACGTGGAGAGATCCTTGCCTCCGAAGATCTTGCGCTCGAGCAAAGCCTTGTTGATGTTGGCCACGGTCTTGCCGGTGCCTTCAAAGCTGACCACGAATTCCTTGAAGAACGGTGCCGAGAAGAGCGGCGCTCTGACACCATCGATGCTGTCCAACTCCCTGCCAAGATAGGCGGAGCGCTGCATGATCCCTTCACCGATCTCGCTCATCCCCTGCGGGCCCATCAGTGACAGGTACACGGCCGCTCCGATGCCGTAGAGCTGTGCCATGGTGCCGAGGAAGTCCTTCGCCTTCTCACGTGATGCATAGGAGGTGCGCTCGAAGAAGACCTCGCCGAAGCCGTATTCGCCACCGACAGTCGTGGGCGTGACGCCATACATCAGGGCGGGGAACTCGTTGAAGAACTTTGGTTCATCATGTGTGGCCACAAAACCGCCTTGGCCGCCACCGCACGACATGGGGATTCCGAGGCCCTGAATGTCGCCGCAGGCAATGTCGACTCCGTAGCGCGCCGGTGCCTCAAGTACGCCCAGAGAAATGGGATCGACGCCGGCAACGACGAGGCCACCCCTATCATGCACGACCTGGGCTATTTGCGTCCCCCGGTGATCAATCGCGCCGAGAAACGACGGGTTCTCGAAGTAGAACACGGCGATGTCGTCGGTAATCTTGGCCTTGAGGTCGTCGAGGTCGACGAGACCCGTATGCGGTTCTATCTCGACCGTGGCGAACGTGGGCACTACCGAGAACGCGTAATTCTTCATGCAGGACAAGCGTTCGGGACTCACGGCAGCTGCCACCAACGCGGCACTGCGACCTGTGATGCGTGCCGCCATGCGGATGCTCGTGGCAGCGGCCATGCCCCAGTCGTAAGTAGGCGTACTTACCGCGTCCATCTCCAGCAACTCACCTATGCAGCTGGCGTATTCGAACTGTGCCTGCCACTTGCCGTGGTCTGCATAGGCCTCTCCGACGTATGACGTGAGAAACTCGTCACGCCCCATAATGGTCGTGACAACGGATGGCACGAAATGGTTGTAGATTCCGCCGCCGAGGAAGCTGATATACTCTTTGCAGTCCTTGTTCTTGGCAAGGAGCTCTTCGATATGGCGGCGCAGGTCGTACTCGGAGGCAATCGGGCCAGGCACGTCCAGCTCACCCTTGAAGCGCAGGTGCTCAGGAATCTCCGCGAAGATGTCCTCGACACTCGAAATGCCGATTCTTTTCAACATCTGCGCCTTGACTTCGGGCTCGGAGTTGGGGATGTAAGGATAGACTGGCCCAGAGCCAGGAATGTAATGACGACTCTGGCTTTCTTCAGCCATCACCCAGACCTCCATAGGTTAGGTTGCGTGGACTGGACAGCGTCGATATGCGTGTTAACTTTCCCCCTTTCGTTGAGCACGCCACGTTGGCGACCAGGTCCGGCCGTCGACCTCCTTCGTGCCATCCTGCGCAGAGAACGGAATAGCAACAAGCGTACGCTTCGGTTTGAGAGTTGGCAGTGTGGGCAAAGTTAGGGATTTATACTAGGGTAATCCTATAATTCAGGATAAGGCTGACGAGTTCTGGTACAGACCTCGCTTGAGGTGGCGCGTGCCTCGGACACGGGGCTTACGGCCCTGGTCGGCCATCCGGATCCAACATGCAAAGGGTGACTGGAGGCGCTGAGAACGCCTTTCGACCCGAACAGGAGGCCACCTTGAAGCCCGCTCTAGACAAGACCCAGAGCCTCGACTCCGAGAGGACTTCGCCCGAGGAGCCAAAACCCTGCCACGAAGAGGCCTCGGAATTGCGTCGGGCCCTAAGTACCGCACTCGGGTGGCGAAGCGCATCTGCGCTGGCGTTCAGTCAGAGTGACGGCGCCCTGGTGGCGTCGAATCGAACGGAGACCTGCCTCACACTGGGCGAGCAGATGACATCGTCGCGACCGATCGAGTTCGGCGGCCTGCCCTTGATTCTGGTCACGGAGTCGTTCAGTGACCACGATCCTGCGAGGGAGATCCCACCGATTGTCACCGACATCATGCTCAGAAGCATCGTCGAGGCCCATTTCGCTGTTTGGTACGTGTGGCACGTGCCTACAGGTACCATCATCGCCCCGGGGATGAGTGAGCTGCTCGACATACCAAATGATGCTGTGCCCACCGTCGTGGAGGAATGGCTCGCACTTGTTCATCCGGAGGACCTGCCGAGGATGGTCGCCGAGAACGACGAGTCGTTACGCACTAGCTCGGCCTTTCGCTGTGAGTATCGGTTCCGCCGTCGAGTCGGTGACTTCATCTCGATCAGCGATTGGGGAATCGTACTCAACGGAAACGACGGGAACGCCGAGTGGATGGCAGGGGGTCTCCGCGACATCACGATCGAGAAGAGTCTAGAGCAAGCTCGTGCGGAATCTGCCCAGCTCAGAGATGTCCTGTTCAAGAAGGCGCTCTTTCCGACGTTTCTTATCGACGGAAGCGGGGTGCTGGTTGATGCAAGTCAATCCGCCCTTGATTTCCTCGAGACAGAACGTGAGGCGCTCGTAGGGCGGCAAGCTATCGAGATCCTTCCTGCCCGCTTGGTCAACAGTACGAGGAGCCCGGAGTGTTTCGAGGTCACAAGCAAGGATGCCGCCGGAGCTGTTGTAGAGCTGGAGGTAGGTAGAACCCGAAAGTGGCTTCTGACCACTGTGGTGCCGTTTTTCGTCGGGAACGAACAGATGGCGTTCGTGCTCGGTGCCGACGTGACCGAGCGAAACAAGGCCGCCGAAGCCCTCGCTCGTTCTGAGGCCTCTCTCCGAGAGAAGACGGAGGCCCTTGAGAGACACATTGTGGCGTTGCGGGTCCTCATGGATCAGAGACGTGATGACCTCGATGAGCACAAACGGGTCCTCAGGGCAAATATGGAACAGCTTGTGCTCCCAACTCTGGATCGCCTTGCCACTGCTTTCTCCGACCGCGCGGAAGTGGTCCTCCTGGACGTCTTGCGGCAGACCCTGAATGATATTGCGAAACCGATGCTCGAGACTCGTGACTCGCCGCTTGATCCAACGCAGGGTCTGAGCCGGAGAGAGTACGAGGTTCTTCAGCTCGTCAGGGCCGGAAGGACTACGAGGGAAATCGCGGGCGCGCTTTATCTCTCTCCTGCAACTGTGACCTTTCATCGTGGCAACATCCGTCAGAAACTGGGACTTCACCGCAGCGGCGTGCGACTGATTCCTCGAATAGCGGTCGACGCACTCCATGCCTCGGAAGTGGAGCCCAACCGAATTTAGTTCGTTGCGCCGCGTTGCATATCCGCTGCTACCGAACTGAGACTTCGGACTATGGCGCGACTTTCGCGTTGCCCCAGGTAGATGGGGTCGCGGAAGAGATGTGTTCCCCCTACGCGTGAGCTGAACGCCCTGGTCGGGCGATTTCGGCTTGGACCAGGTTGAGGTATCGACGGAGAGGGCCCGGAGCACCTTGACCTGGAGGGCGCTGCGCCGATTCACAACGAGCTTGATCTGCTTGTCGCCGACGGAGATGTGCTGTAACCGGACGTCTTTCAACACCGAAAGGGCCCGGCGTGGCGTCATCGACTGGAAAGGCAGGTCGGGATCGATCAGCTTCGCATTCATTCAAGAGGTCTTGTGCCATGACAGCCTCGATGGTGGCGGCCAGCACGCAAGACGAGATTGAGGCCGTCTGTGGTTACCTCGACCCGACGGACCGAGCGGCTACGATGCACCTTCAAGGAGGCCTCCTCCTGGGTTGGTTGACTGCCTTAGAACACAGTCATTCTCCCAGCTGAGGAGGCCTTTTACGGCTCTTCTCAATGAACTGGGGCGCGTGAACAACTAACCGCGCTCCGATAGGTATCCACCGGCGCGGCCAGGGGCCCCGCCATTCTCGTGGTTGTTCGACGACCGAGAGAACTGGAGGACCCCTGACAATGGGTGACGGTACCGAATTCGATGACGCCTTGTTGGGACTGCGCGGGTTCCGGGTGCTGGCGGTGACCGAAGACGGCGATGAGCTGCTCGTCGGCATCGAGACGATCCGCAGAGCAGCCGGGTGTCCGAGCTGTGGGGTGATCGCCAGAACCAAGGACCGACTCCGGGTGATCATCAGGGACCTGCCGGCCTTCGACCGGCGCGTGCGGCTTGTCTGGTCCAAGCGACGGTTCTCTTGCCCAGAGCCGGACTGCCCGGTCCAGACCTGGACAGAGCACTCCGACGAGCTCCCCGATCGCCGCGTGCTGTCCGCCCGAGCAGGACGTGAGTGCACGCGAGCGGTCGGCGAAGAGGCGCGTTCAGTCGCCTCGCTCGCACGCTGGCTCGGTGTCTCGTGGGCGACGGTGATGTCAGCGGTGCGCGACTACGGGACACCGCTTGTGGACGACCCGGGCCGGGTCGAAGAGGTGAGCTCGCTCGGCATCGACGAGACGGCGTTTCTGCGGGCGAACGCTGAGCACCCGACCATGTACGTCACCGGCTTTGTCGACCTCGAGCGACGAGTGCTCATCGACATGATCGAGGGGAACAGGGCGATCGACGTCTCGCGTTGGCTCTCGAGCAAGGACGAGGCTTTCCTCGCCGGCATTACGACCGTCGCCTGCGACCTGCACGAGGGCTACCGCTCCGGGCTGCACCCGCATCTCGACCACGCCCGCCAGGTGGCAGACCCGTTCCACGTGGTGGCAGCCGCGAACCGCTGTGTCGACCACGTGCGCCGCCGGGTGCAAAACGAGCTCTTGGGCCACCGCGGTCGAAAGGATGACCCGCTCTACAAGATCCGCCGGGTGCTGCTCACCGGCTCGGAGCGCCTCAACCAAAGAGGCGTAGACCGCATGGCTCTTGGTCTTCGTCTGGGAGACCCCGACGACGAAGTCCTCGGAGCGTGGCTCGCCAAGGAGTACCTGCGTGACGTCTATCTCACCGAAGATCCGAAC
>Ga0182027_10004627_pt1 | contig 21246 bp, 17 predicted proteins | sample 712E1DmetaG_FD_121300 | JGI IMG/M metagenome (GOLD analysis project Ga0182027, IMG submission 121300) | Permafrost microbial communities from Stordalen Mire, Sweden - 712E1D metaG (Illumina Assembly) | ecosystem: Environmental > Terrestrial > Soil > Wetlands > Permafrost | place: Sweden...
CAATAAGGGAACAAAATGCCTACATTGAAATCAGCTCAAAATTGATTTTCAAAGATTTAGGATATCCTGAATTACTGATCGATAAAAAAGAAGGACAAATTCCAGATCTTTCTGATTATTCTTACGCCTATTACAGAAATGGGAAACTGACCCACCGGGTGGGGAATGTACAATACAGCCTTGAGCTCGATCATGCTATGGATCAGCACCATACAATAGCTCATTACTATTCCCTGGATGGTTATAGCCATTATTACTATCCCATTGACAAAAATAATGTACTCATTATCAGCAAAAAAGAAAGTTCTCTTCTTGACAGGATTGCGCCATTCTCTTATCTTTTTTTCTTTTTTGCACTCTTTTGCATTCTGTTTTTCACAATCATCCGGTTTTCGGATGTGATGAATATTTCTTTTCTTCGGCTTGGAGACCGCTTACAATTATCAATGTCGGGAATACTAGTCATTTCCCTGTTGATCACTGGAGGACTTATTATTTATTATATCATTAGTCTGAATACAGCAAAAAATCAGGAAAATCTTAGTGAACGTACTCATTCCCTGCTTGTTGAGCTACAACATAAAATCGGGAATTCGGTCGATTTTTCAGAACTCGGAGAAGAAGAGCTGAACGAAACAATGACAGAATTTTCTAATGTCTTCTTTGTCGATGTAAATCTCTACAGTCAGCAAGGAAAACTTATAGCGACTTCACGGCCGGAGATTTTTGAGGAGGGGTTGTCTTCAGAATTGATAAACAGGGAAGCATTTATACAACTGAATTACTTCCATAATTCGTATTATTTTCAACGGGAAAGAATTGGTGAAAACGGCTACAATTCAGCCTATATCCCATTCTTCAATGACAGGAATCAACTACTGGCATATCTTAATCTGCCCTATTTTGCCCGCCAGGATGATCTGAAAAAAGAAATTTCCGCGTTTCTCGTCGCATTTATCAATGTGTATGTCTTTCTTATCATTGTTGGTATATTCCTCACCCTGATCATTTCAAATTACATCAGCCGTCCATTAAGAATATTGGCATCACGGATCAGCAAATTGTCATATGGAAAACAAAATGAAAAAATCGACTGGAAGCGCAGGGACGAAATTGGGCAACTGGTGGAAGAATATAACCGGATGATCGACGAACTTGTAAAAAGTGCCGACTTACTGGCACGATCTGAACGTGAAACGGCATGGAGAGAAATGGCAAGACAAGTGGCGCATGAAATTAAAAACCCGCTAACCCCTATGAAACTCAGCGTCCAGCATCTTGAAAAAGCATGGAAAGATCATACCTCAGACTGGGATGAGAAATTGAAAAGGTTCACTGAAACCATGACAGAACAAATAGAATCCTTATCAGCCATAGCATCCGATTTTTCCGATTTTGCCAAAATGCCGGTCACGCAGCCGGAAAATCTTGATCTCAATGAAATCCTGGAAAATGTCAAAGTACTATACCAGGATACTTCGCTGATCCGGTTTGAGTTCTTGTACGACCGCCACGTTCCTCATATTATCCTGGGCGACAGGAAACAGTTGTTAAGAGTATTTACGAACCTGATCAACAATGCGATTCAGGCCATCGGAAACAACGAGAAAGGAATGATCAGTATTAAACTTGAATCGTCGGACAATACTTACAGTTTAAAATTCTCGGACAACGGCGGTGGAATTCCTGCAGAACTATCAGACCGGATATTCCAGCCCAATTTTACTACAAAATCCGGAGGAATGGGAATGGGTCTTGCCATCGTGAAAAACATTGTAAATGGCCTGGGAGGAGAGATCAGCGTTACGTCAAATGAAGGTTCAGGAACTACATTTATCCTCATTTTCCCGGCACTGGAAGCGCAAAAACAGTAATGGAGTTTTTAAGATCAGATTAACATAGATCAGCAATGAAAAGAAAGACTTTAATTTACGGGATACTGATTGTTCTCCTTCTTTCAGGGTGCAAAAAAAACAATGAAATTATCAGTTATCATAAATTCAAGGACCGGATCTGGAATCGTTTCGAAAAGATTAATTTTGATATCCCCATCCTTGACGTTAACAAACATTATGATGTATTGTTCTTTGCCAATCATACAAAGGACTATGAATTTGATAACCTGGAATTCAATATGATCATGACAACTCCTGATGGGGAAGAAAGGATCAAAGAGTACAAGTTTTTAATAAAAGATAAAACAGGAGGGTTTACCGGGATCTGTAACCAAGATTCTTGCACAGAATCCATTACCCTAAAAAAGAGTCTGATGATGGAAAAGAAAGGTGTTTTACGGATCGAAATAGAAACCCTTGTCCCCCGGTTGCAGGTCAATGCATTACTGGGTATAGGAATCCGACTGGTTCCCTCCGGTCAATAATTCCTGTATACTGGTTTTATCAAGGGAAATCTGGTGTTTTAATGCTTCTATGTTGGGGAATTTCATCTCATCCCTGATCCTGTCAATGAAAAACAGGGTTAAATCCTGCCCGTAAAGATCATCAGAAAAATCAAAAAGATTAACCTCTATAGTTAATTCATGCTGTTCAAAAGTCGGACGTATACCAATATTGACCATTCCGTTGTAGATTACCGTCTTATATTTAATTCTGACAGCATAAACGCCATTTGCTAGAAACAAAGGCGAAAGCTCATTCAGTTTAAGATTAGCCGTCGGAAAGCCCAGGGTTCTGCCTAGTCGTTTACCTTCAATTACCGTCCCTTTTAAAGAATAATAATCACCTAAAAGCTTATTGGCTTCCCGGATATTTCCCTCTGCAAGCGCCTTTCTTGCCTTTAAAGGGATTTTTTTCGTTTTCATTCAACAAAACTACACAATTTTGAGAGGAAAGTATCCTTGCCGGAAGGTCAAATTTAGAATTATTATGGATAAAGTGTACGGTGACATTCAGTGCAAAAGTATGTTTTCCAGTTATTTTTCACATCCACCGGGTGTACAAATTCCATGGTTTTGTCGAAAGTGCTGTACTGGATTTTATCTGAAGACCCTTGGGAAACGAAGGAATGGCATAAATTGCAGTCTTTGGATATAACTTTCCCCTTTTTGGATATATGCCGGTCAGAATGGCAACGGAAACAACCATCAGATTCAAGGTGACCGATATGGTTCAGGTATTTGTTGGAGGTCACACGCATATAAGGAAAGACATTAAGGGAAAATTCATTTTCAATACCCGCAATGGCTTCGCCGATCATGGATTTTTTATCCGCATAAATACCTGGAAATTTTATCTTGTAAAAACTATAAATACTATCACGGATATACCGTAAAGATGAATCCTTATCAGAAAAAGGTCCTTTCAGGACATTCATAGCAACTTTTTTAATGAAAGGCAGTTCCCGGGATATCTCCCCTTTCATCATTCCCTCGTCAACAAAAACCGGGGCTGATTTGTAAGAATGAGATGGCCGGTTATGACAGTCCATACAGTCCATGATCCTGTGCTCGAGGGTGTCGATCGCTTTTTGGGTCAGCATATTTTCTGTATCCTGAAAGATCTGGACATCTCCGGTTTTCAGGTTGGTGAATTTCACCCAGGGGATGGATTCCCGGTCTTTTGAAGAGGAAACATACTCAATCCTCATGTCTTTGTTGATATGCCAATGAATGCCCCCGGATAATCCCATGGTATTATAGTTCGGGCTGATCTTCATCAACAGGGAAACATTCCATTCGGTATTCAGGCTGTCGGTGAGATAGGTCCTTCTGTTATCCAGTTTCGGTGCATAAAATTTTTCGGGCCAATGACAGCGTTCACAGGTTTCGCGCGCAGGACGAAGGTTTTTGATCGGGGTTCCGATGGGTTGAGAATACTTGTGAAACAAGACGGAATAGACCTGGTAAAGACCCGACAATTTCGATTTTACATACCAGTCGGCGCCTTCTCCCACATGACATTCCACGCAGGCTACGCGGGCGTGGGGCGAATGAAGATAAGTGACATATTCAGGTTCCATCACTTTGTGGCAAAGTTTACCGCAAAAGGGAACAGATTCAGTAAAAGTAAAAGCCTCGTAACTTCCTACTGCAGAAATAATCAGGAACAGGAATGTAAAAACCGAAAAAATCAATAAACGATGACGTTGCCTGCTGCTGTTCATATCCAGCACGGGCCACCTGGGTTCGCCTTCCCTGCTTACCCTATGGCGTTTCACAAACATTCCGATAGGGATCAAAATTAATCCGATCAAAAGGATAGTGGGAAGGATAATAAATGTAAACATCCCGTTGTAGGGATTATCATGACTGGTAAACAGCGATTCGATAAATAGAATGATAATGAGGATTAAACTATTTATGGCGAGGATAGCTCCAATGATACTGATCCAATTGGAAACTGATTTTGGCATTTTCATATTGGAAAGAAGTTAAAGAATTACGATTTACCCGGAAATTTACGAAAATTATTGATAGATATCGGAATTTCTAAAATTGAAAAACATAACAAAACAAACAATTCTGATAAATCCTGCCCGGAACTGTTGTAAAAATTCAATTCCAGGGATATTGGAATCAGTGTATCACGAATAAAGCCTGTAAGAGATGGATATTAAAGAAAGATCAGTGTCCATCATGATATCCATTGATCATGCTGTTAAAATTACTGACCGGTGTTGCCCCTATGGTGCAAAAATAAATATGAATACACATGAAGACAGAGATCAGAAATCCAGAAATAATGTGTATAAGATCAGTGAAATGAAGACCGCTGGACCAAAAAATACGGGCCGGAATAACCTCCGGGTAAAGCATTGCCAGCCCGGTAATAAACACAAGGGGTATCAGAAAATACATGGTACCGATATAGGACGCCTGCTGCAGGGGATTGAATTTTCTTTCCAGGGTTACGGGATAAGGGGCTGTTTTTCCTTTAAATAATCCCCATGTATAAAACCGGAATTGCGTCATCAGTCTGCTGAAAAATCCTGAAATTACAGGTTTGTAATATCTGCTGTTGCGGGTGACTAAATTTCCCGTAAAGAAAACAAGATAACTGCCTATTAAAAGGATTCCTACAATATTATGAATTGAAACGGCCACATCAAAACGGATAAGAGGAAATTTTGGATTTGAGAATTGCATGCTGATACCTGTGATGATCAAAATCAAACACAAAATAGCATTAAACAGGTGCCATAGCCGGATCCAGATTGGGTATAAATAAATTCTTTCTTCTGTCATGGGTTTTATGAAATTTCTCCGTTAGAAAATTCTTTTGATAGCATGAAGAATGATTCCAAGGATCACAATTGAAAACAGAACCATGCTGACCAAATTCAGATAGTAGTTCCTATTGGCCCCGATCACGTATGAATCGTTGCTGATCACACCTTTAAAAAACCCTTTTGCACTGCGCACTTCCTTAATTTTATATTTATAAAGAGCTGCGAGTAATTCGGAATTGGAAGAATGACACTGGTCACAATTCCTTACTGCCTCCTTTTTGGGAAGGATTTTGTGGGCAACCAATGTACTGTCATTGATTTTCTTTGTATGGCATTCAATGCAGCGGACAGAAAGAAAATGCAATTTCTGATTTGGAAGCCAATCGTGTTTTTTGAGCAAATTAGGGCTTGCCTTATCTGTCAACAACTGATAATTAGAGAGGTTCCCGTGGCAATTTAAACAGATGGCATTGTCGTAGGCAATGGTTTGCTTGATGTTTAGGTTTGTCCGGGCATTTATTTTATAAGTATGCGGATTATGGCACATCCAACAGGTAAAATCATCCCCGTGCTTCTCTGAATGAACACTTTTCTGGAATTCCTTTTCAATATTTTCAAAATGGAACCTGGCATATTTTTCATCTCCCCCATGGCAATCAAGGCAATTGGGTTTTGATTCCATGCGAAGGTTCCCCTGGTGCGGGAAAGTAATATAATCTTCGGCATGGCAATCAATGCACTTGAACTCACGGTGGTTGGATTCATAAAATACCAACCGGTCAATAATGAGCTCAGCATACATTTTTTTTGTAGCCTTTTTCCTGGATTCGCTGTTTTCGTATGAATATTTTGATTGCCCATGGCATTTAAAGCATTTTTCATTCTCCGTAGCATTTTTATGACTGGAATATCGGATATCCTGAGAAGGGAAAATCGCATTTGTAACAATGACGGGATTATTGCTGCCAGATTTTGAATAAACCGAATAACAAAGAGTAAAAATAATACCGAGGCTGATCAGTAATATCGGAACAATCCATGCCGGCCGGTAATTAAATTGCTTAACCATGCTATAATCTTCGGCTGTGATGAAGGGAAAAATCGTTAAAATAAATTGGGACTGACTAATAAGTTATTTTTCAGCGCTAAGACGTGAAGACGCAAAAAATTAAATTATTTATTTTGCTGTCTTTACGCTTTAGCGACTTAGCGGTAAAGAGTGATCTTGTTCCTTATTATTCAGCCCCAATTTCGCGGAAAAAAACCTTACTTCTTCAGTGTGCGCATGTAAGCCACGAGTGCCCAACGATCATTGGCGTCGGGGATTTTCTTTTCGTAGGCTGGCATTTCATCACGCCCGGTAGAAGTTTTAAAGAATATTTCGCCATCAGTCATACCCTGGAATGCTACTCCGGTAAAATCTCCCGGGTTAGTTTTTAATGAAGCACCCTTTGGGCCGTCGCCTAAACCTTTTGCTCCATGACAGGATTTACAGTTCTTAGCCCAAAGATCTTTTCCGTTGCTGATCACAGTCGCGTCTTTCAAATTAACAGCTGCCTTTATCGTTTTGTTCTTATCGGGAACAGGCCATGGTTTTGCTTTTGCCTGCTGAGCATTGACCGTATTCCCAAGCACAAATACTACAGCGATAATCATCGTCACTAGCAGTGTAATTGCCTTTTGTGTTTTTTTCATTGATCTGGTTGTGTTAAAGTTAAACATTTAATATTAATTAAAAGGTCCACAATCGGGTAATATTGAATCCAATCAAGATCACTCCGTTATAGGGATTATTATTATTATAAAAAGCTACTTCCTGTGGAACAATACCTTGTGCAGCTGCAAAAAAGACCTGGAAAGCATGGGTACTTGTTGAAACCTCGATTCCCAAACCGGCATTTGGCCAGGGTTTCCTGTTCAAGTAGGTCAGAACACATTGGGAATATGTTGCAATGATCGACATTTGCGGGCTAACCTTCAGGCGACCAATACCAGAAATCTGTAAGTTGTCGTTATACATGGAGTTAACATGCCAGTCTTGCTTTGTAAAGGCCGAATCCACAATATTATAATGAATCCATGCAATTCCAATCTGGGCGGAGAACATTTTGCAGAATCTTCTTGCAATCATCAGTTCATAATAATAGGAGAAACGATCACGCGCTTTAAACTCTGTGCCAAAACTTGATTTATTCAGGCAATTGATCCCCATATTGCCATAAAGCGCCATGGTCAAAGGGAATCCCCCCTTACGCTGACGCAGAAAAGTATATTTAAGCTGGATGTCCTGGATCCGTTTATTCTTGGTTGTGCCCAATCCGATCAGAACATTTTTATTAATGGTAAAGTCGAGTCCGAAACGGATATTGGAGGCGCCCCAGATACCAGCCAGATCAGTCCACCCGTTCTGGATTGTTCCAAACCGGTGCTGGATGATCAGTTGCAGAGAATGGGCAGGAGGCAGGGCCACAGTTTGATCATCAATGAAATAGCCGCTTTCAAAAGGAGCTTTTACCAAGGGTTTTTTTGTTTGAGCAGGAATGGAATCCTGGGCAAAAACGATACCACCGCCTGTAAAGAAAAAGACCAGGCCAAAAAGAAATTTTTTCATAGAATCAGGTATAGGTTTATGCATAGTGATAATAATTAATAAACACAAATGACCAGATTAATTGTTCAATGCACCTTGCTGGATCCATGCCAGAATAAGATCAGCATCTGTGGCATTGCAATGGTTTGACATTATCCCACCGGGGGCCATTACGGTATATATCGTACTTTGAGACGGGGATCCGGTATTGATATAATTACCGGATGTGAGGCTGCTGTAAGCTTGTCCGGCCTGAAGGTTCGGGATTACACTTCCCGAATGGCAAGATGAGCCCATGCAACTGGAAGTGAAAATCGGCTGAATTGTATCTTTGAAGCTGATTTTCAAGTTGGGATTGATGTTGCTTTGCGCGGGCACCAGTGTATCTTTAGCACAAGAGGCAAAAATCAACATTCCGATCAGGAACACGAATAAACAACCAAAGATTTTCTTTTGCATGATGGATGTTTTATAATAGACAACAATAATATTGAAAGTAAAGATAAGGTATTTGCATTCAAAGATCGAAAAAAAGGCTTCAGAATTTTCTGAAGCCTTTTCACACATCAAAAAACCGATTAATAACCTTTCGAGGTAAAATGAGTAATTCCATCCTGAAGCAAATCATAGGTGTATTTGTAATTATGAACACCCATACTACGATCAGCGTCTACAAGCATGAAATTCCAGAATACGGCCAGATCGGCCTGTGCATATTTCTTCTTGTTGATTAACATTTGATTGGTATCCAGCATGTTAAAAGCGGCTAATTTTACTTTTAATTGTTGGTAGAGGCCTTGTATCTCAGTCTGTTTCCCATCAACATCGAAAGAAGTTGCATCGGGATGGCAGGATGAATTTAAACAAACAGCAAAGTTGTCACCGGTTTCCGAACTGGTCATGATCAATGTATGACCTCCGACCAGATTTCCCTGGGCATTCCGGCCATGACAATTAATACATCCAATTAAATCTTTATGTGGTGAATCCCGAAAGGCGCCATCATTGTATGCACCTCTGCCTGAAAGTACATTTGATTGTGGTCCGTGATGTGGCCCCCAGCGGGTACTGGTAATATTAATGGAGTCAGTGTTTGAGGAAGGATTGGTTAAAGGGGGATTTGCTGCCCGGGCCTGGTGGCATCTTCCGCAAAGATTGGCAGTCCCTCCCGATCCGGCAAGGTTAACCGTAACCGTGGAATCATAGCGCATACGGTAAGGAGCTGTTGTTGCCAATGTCCAGTCTGCATTTGTATATGTTTTGTGGATCTGGTGGCAGGTACGGCAGTTAATCGGCGCTGCATCGGTAATTCCTGCCGCAGTTTTGAAAGCACCGGTTGCAAGAACTTCTGCAAAACCCTGACTGGAATGACAAGGAGCACATTGGTTATTGGAAGCTTCAAGAAGAGTACTGCCAGTTGCATGCCTGGATGCATCATACTGAAAAATCTTTGCAACAATGGTGTCGGAGAAATTATGACACTCCTGGCAGGTTATAGCCGAAAGTCCGTCCTTCCCGTCTTTTCCGTTAGTTCCGGGAGCGCCCTGAGGCCCCTCCTTTGTGCAACTGGAAAAAATAAATCCTGCAACAGCAACGAACAATCCGGTGGCAAGTAACAGTTTGATAATCTTCTTCATATTGGATTAATTTTGGTTAATGGGTTCTTTGTATGAAATGAAATTGATGCAGAAAATTCAGATAACAAATATACCATAAAGAGAAAATCGACTACCTATCCATATAATGAGATATATATATTTGTATATTGAGATTTATTAAATAATTAGCAATAAAAATCAACCAATCCTTGATATTTATCAATGACTAAAAAAAAAGAAAAATTGTTTTTTAGCATAAAAAACAGGAAAGCAACAATTACCCAGTTTCGCTGATCTTCTTTAACTGTTGAGGATTTAATATATGAAGAATATTCCCGGCAACGGTCAGGATCCCCTCATCTTTAAATTCTTTAAGAATCCGGATAGCGCTTTCTTTTGACATTCCCGAAAGATCCGCCAGGTCCTGGCGTGAGATGGTCATTTCAAATGGGTTACTGCAATATATTTTTTCTGAAAGGTAAAATAAAGCATCCGCAATCCTCCCGTTCATCTGTTTTTGTGTTAAACTGATAAACTGTTCAAAATTAAAAATGGTCATAAGACTGATCCGGCGGATGAATTCATCCGCAAAGTCCTGATTGTTGCGGATCATCTGTTTAAATGTATTCACATCCACAAGGCAGGCCGTGGAATCGTCAACGGCTGAAGCTGAATAATGATGCCGGTTATCAACATAAATTCCAGGCCCAAAGATATATTCAACCGGTTTTACCAGTGATAGGATCAGATTTTTTCCGTAACCTTCAATGTAAAGTTTAGCAAGCCCAGTGGTCAGGCAGAGAAAATGAGGTGATGGGGTTCCCTGCTTGAACATCATTTCCCCGGCCTTGAAGCTGACTTCATAACGGTTATTATTGATCAGCTCCAGTTCCGCGTTGGACAGCGTATTAAAAATGGAATTTTTACAGTTACAATCAACACAATTATGAGACTGGATAAACTTTGCCATTTATAATTAATTGGTTACCGATCCAAAAACCGAACAGGCAAAATTAAAAATAAATTGAATCAAATCTGAAAAATCAAGAAGGTTTCTCAATGATTTATTGATATATATCAATAAAATTAAGTGTAGAAAAGGAATATTTCTACTTTCTGACAAAGAGAAAAAGAAACAGGTGTACCCGGAATTTCACAGATTTTACCTTAGCAAGTCGTGGGCCAGAAGGTACTGTGCAATCTGGATGGCATTGGTAGCAGCCCCTTTCCGAAGGTTATCGGTAACAATAAAGAGGTTCAGTGTATTCGGCTGGGATTCATCTGAACGGATCCTTCCCACGAAAACCTCATCTTTCCCTCGGGCATATAAAGGCATGGGATATAAATTATTTGCCGGATCATCCTGAACGACAATTCCTTCTGTTTGTGAAAGGAGCATCCTGGCCTGTACAGGATCAACCTTCTTTTCAAACTCAACATTAACAGAAGCGGAATGACCACCCATAACTGGTACACGGACCACTGTCCCGGTTATCCTTAAAGAAGGATCAGCAAGTATTTTGCGGGTTTCGTTTACCAGTTTAATTTCTTCAGAGGTATATCCGTTTGGAAGAAAATAACCTCCGTGGGGAAAAAGGTTAAGGTCGATGGGATGGGGATAGGCCATTTCTCCAGCTATTCCCTGTCGTTCGTTTTCAAGCTGTCTCACCGCTTTAATCCCTGTTCCGGTTACCGATTGATAGGTGGAAATCACGATTCGTTTGATCCGATATTTTCTATGCAAAGGTGCAAGTGCAACAACAATTCCAATAGTAGAGCAATTGGGATTTGCAATGATTTTATCTTTTTTTGTGAGAATATTTCCATTGATCTCCGGAACCACGAGAGGAACTTCCTCATTCATTCGCCAGGCAGAAGAATTGTCAATCACTGTCGCTCCGGCCTCAACATATCGGGGTGCCCATTGCAATGAAGCTGATCCTCCTGCAGAAAAGATTGCGATCTCCGGTTTTTCCACAAGGGCCTGTTCATGTGTCAGGACCACATAGTCCTTATTTTTGAATGAAAGCGTTTTTCCTGCCGATTTTTGAGAGGCAACAGGCAGCAATAATAATTCTCCCCAATCCCTTTCCCCGATAACTTTCAGCATTTCACGTCCCACCAGGCCAGTAGCTCCAACAACTGCAATTTTCATAATTTCCTTAATGATTAATTTTTACGGGGAACAAAGGTAATTGAAGAAATCCGAATCTGGCGTATTACCTTTTCGATTTTCACCGATTAAGGAGAAAAAATGATATGCAAAAGCAATTTGTAATCCTGGCCCTTTGGATGCTGGCAATTAATTTAAATGCACAAGTCGTGGATGATTTTTCAGATGGCGATTTTACGCAGAATCCTAAGTGGCAAGGCGATACCGGGAAATTTGAAGTCAATACATCCGGACAACTCCATCTTTTAGCGACGGGAGCCGACACTTCAGTGCTGGTAACTGCCAATTCTATGGTTGAAAGAACCGAATGGAACTTTTGGGTGAAATTGTCATTCAATACGTCAGTAAATAATTATGCAAGGGTATACCTCGTTTCTGACAATGCCGACCTGGAAGGAACTTTAAACGGGTACTTTCTTCAGATTGGAGGAAACAATGACAGCATAACTTTCATCAAACAAACGGGAACCCAGATGGAAAAACTTTTCCGGGCCAATTTTTCCAGTACGAATCATTCCACAAATGTTTTCCGCTTTAAAATGATCCATGATTCCACCGGAACGTGGACGCTCTATTCAGATCATAATGGGGGAACGAATTACCTGGAAGAAGGCCATTATGTGGATTCGGACATTTCCGCTTCCTCCTGGTTTGGCGTTTATTGTCATTATACCACAAGCAATTCAAGCAAATTCTATTTCGATGATTTTTACGTGGGGCTGATCCGGGTTGATACCCTTCCCCCTGCTGTAGATTCCCTGATATTAACAGATAGCATCACGTTAGTCGTTTCATTTTCGGAAAATGTCAAGGACTCATCGGCTCATGACATCCGTCATTATTATTCCATCACAAACGGGAACCCGATTCTGGCTCTACCTGATCCGGTTCATGGAGAAAGAGTTGTGTTGACTTTTCAACAGCCCTTCCCGGATGGAATTTCCGATACTCTTGTCATCTCCGGCATTTTGGACCTGGCAGGAAATGTAATGCCGAAAACAGCAGTTCCCTTTAATAATTACAAAGTAAAAGCATGGGATATCATCATGGACGAAATCATGGCCGATCCGGAACCAGTAACCGGATTACCGGAAAGTGAATATATTGAACTCTATAATCGTACCCGATTCCCTGTTAACCTGAGTGGATGGATTTTTAAATATGGATCTTCCTCAAAAATCTTTCCCGGCGTCAGCATTTCTCCTCATGGATACCTGATCCTGACCAAAAGTATCATGATGAATTTTTATGGACCCTGCGTTGACCTTTTTACATCCTATTCCACACTCTCCAATGAAGGAACCACGCTGGTTCTGAAGGATGCTTCCGGGAAAGTAATCCATTCGGTTACCTATAACCTGGACTGGTATCGGGATCCAATGAAAGAAAACGGGGGCTGGTCGCTTGAGATGATCGATACGGAAAACCCCTGTGGATGCCTTGATAACTGGAAGGCCTCGGTTGATTCAAAAGGAGGAACCCCTGGAGCAATTAATTCTGTTCATGCATCTAATCAGGATCATTTTCCGCCTTATCAGAAACTGGCACGAATTATCTCCGATAGCATTGTGGAAATAGAATTTTCCGAATCTATGGATAGTCTCAGTCTCAAGGATGCCAATCAATGGAAGCTTGACGATGATGGATATAGCCCTATCAAAATCTCAGCAGTTCCCCCCGCCTACAGTTCCGCTTATTTATATCTTCCAAAACCACTGGAGAAAAAGCATATTTATTCCTTGTCCTGTAAAAACCCGCCATCTGATTGTGCGGGAAACCTGCTGGATACTATACGGCATACCAGGATCGGACTTGCTGATTCAATTTTTACCGGCGACCTTGTCATCAATGAGATCCTTGCAAACCCCGAAACAGATGGTGAAAAATTTATTGAAATATTCAACCGTTCCGAAAAAATCCTGAACCTGCAGGAACTTACATTGGGTTTGTTTGATAGCATACAAAACCTTGGAACTGATTTAAAACCGATATCAGAAAGTGGCCTTCTTTCTTTCCCCGGTGATTTTTATGTGTTAACAAAAAACCCCGGAGATATCCTGAAAAGATATTATTGTCCCAATCCGGATGCTTTTGTGCAGATGTCCGCACTACCTGCTATTGACAGAGATCAGGGTAATGTTGTTTTAGCCCGGAAAAATGACGGAACCCTCATTGACCGTGTTTATTATTCACCGGCAATGTATTCGGATTTACTAACCACAAGAGATGGTGTTTCACTCGAACGGGTAAATCCTTTACTTTCTTCAGGGGATATTACCAACTGGCATTCAGCTTCCGAAAATTGTGGATTTGCCACACCCGGGTACCGGAATTCTGAATTTTTAAGAATGGATCCCGGGACAGATGCAGTTAGCCTTTCACCTTTCGTTTTTACACCGGATGATGACGGGAAAGACGATGTTTTACTGGTTGGGTTTAATCTGGACGAACCAGGTTACCTGGTCAGCGTAACGATTTTTGATGCCGGTGGAAACAAAATCCGTTGTCTTGCACAAAACAGGTTGCTTTCACCAGCTGATGGAATAATCTGGGATGGTCGCGATAATAGAAACCAGAAATCACCCATCGGCATTTATGTTATTTATATTGAGTTATTTAAACCGGAAGGGCGGGTCAGACAGGAAAAGAAAACCTGCGTCCTTGGCGGGAAACGTTAAGCAGGAGCTACTGCAATGGTTGCAACGCTGATCCGGATCCCGGGAATAGGGGAAAGTGCCCGGATACAGGATTCGAGAGTTGCACCAGTGGTGATCACATCATCAACAAGAAGAATATGCAACCTTTCCAACGATCTGGGGTCTTTTACTTCAAAAACTTCGGCAACATTCTGCCAGCGCCGGAAACGAGATTTTTTTGTCTGGGTTTCTGTCTCTTTTCTGCGACAGATAGCATCCGGATCTACCGGGATCTTCATGGATTCTCCTAGTCCGATCGCAAATTGTTCACTTTGATTATATCCCCTTTGCATTCTTTTTTTAGTGTGAAGTGGTACCGGCACGATCAACTGAACCGTCAGAAAAAAAGGAGAATATTTCAGGTTCTGTCCATATTTCCGGCCCAGGAAAATCCCAATATCTTTACGCCCTTTGTATTTCAGTTGATGAATCAGCTGCTGAACTTTATTCCCTTTATTAAAATACAAATAAGCCGCCGCACTTTCCAGTGTCACCCTTCCCCAAAATAACCGGGTAACCGGATTTTCATCGGCAAGATGAAAATTTGTTCGGGGAAGATGAAATTCACAGGAAAGGCATACCGTTTCTTCCTGTTTCCAGAGGCTGTTTCCACAGGCAGCGCAAATTTTCGGAAAGAGTAAAGAAATAAAATCATCAATTAATAGCATGTTGTTTGTTTTATAAGGCTTTATCGGTTAATTTTGAAAAAGTAATACCAGAAGAATACACCATTTTTATAAATGTCATGATAGCCGGTTCCTGCTGGAAATCAAATGCGGGAGCTCTATTTCCGGGAAAATGGATCAACAAAATATATTAGAAATTAATGATCTTACGGTGGTTTTTCATCACGGGAATGAAATAACCACAGCTGTTGAGGATATCAGTTTTTCGGTCAAGCGCGGAGAGACATTGGGAATTGTCGGGGAATCGGGATCCGGGAAATCTGTCACAGCACTTTCGATTCTCCGGTTGATACCCTCTCCTGAAGGAGAGATCAAACATGGGAATATTTTTTTCCGTGACACAAATGGATCAGTATCCTCCCTGTTGTTGCTTTCCGAGAAACAGATGCAGGGTTTCAGGGGTAAGGAGGTCGGAATGATTTTCCAGGAACCAATGACCTCTTTAAATCCAGTACTGACCTGTGGTTTCCAGGTTACAGAAGCGATGCGATGGCACTTGAGAATCAACAGAAAAGAAGCCCGGCTGAAAGCACTTGACTGGTTTGACGAGGTCAGACTACCACGGCCTGAAGCTATTTTCACAGCTTACCCGCACCAGCTTTCCGGCGGACAAAAACAGCGGGTGATGATCGCCATGGCAATGTCGTGCAATCCCAACCTGCTAATTGCAGACGAACCCACAACGGCATTAGATAGTACGGTTCAAAAAACCATACTGGGGCTGATGAAGGAATTACAGGCAAAATATGGGATGAGTATTTTATTTATCACCCACGATCTGGCTTTGGTTTCGGATTTTGCTGACCGTATTCTGGTAATGTATAAAGGGAAGGTGGTAGAGGAGGGGAAAACGGATATCCTTTTCCGGTCACCTTCCCACCCCTACACTGCAGGTTTATTGAAATGTCGTCCTCCTATAAATAAACGGTTGAAGCGGCTTCCTACCATTACTGAATTTTTAGAACCCGGGATTCGGCCAATGCCGGATTCGGAAACAGAGACCCTGGAAGAACGAAAAAACCGTCATGATTTGATCTATTCACGTCCCCCGATATTGCAGGTGAAAGATCTTAAAACATTTTTTCCGTCCCACTTTTCTCTTTTCGGGAAAGCCGATGCTTTTGTTAAAGCCGTCAATTGCGTGTCTTTTGACGTATTTCCCGGTGAAACCCTTGGCATTGTTGGGGAATCGGGTAGCGGAAAAACCACACTCGGCAGGAGCATTCTTCAATTAATCAAATCCAGGTCGGGGAAAATTATTTATGATGGCCGGGAAATCCAGGGGTTGTCGCAAAAAAGATTAAGATCAGTCCGGAAAGACCTGCAAATTATTTTCCAGGATCCCTATTCATCACTCAATCCCAGGCTAACAGCAGGGGCATCCATCATGGAACCTATGTTGGTTCAGGCTCAATATAACAATAAAACTGAGCGAAAACAAAAAGCGATCGAATTACTTGAAATGGTAGGCCTTGGCCCCGAGTATTTTACCCGTTATCCCCATGAATTTTCCGGTGGTCAGCGACAACGGGTGTGCATTGCAAGAACACTTGCCGTTCAACCCAGGCTGATCATCTGTGACGAATCAGTTTCCGCACTGGATGTTTCCATCCAGGCGCAGATTCTCAACCTTTTTAATATCCTGAAAAATAAATTCGGATTTACTTACGTATTCATTTCACACGATCTGTCGGTAGTCCGCTTCATGTCTGACAGGCTCATCGTAATGCGAAACGGAAAAATTGAAGAAACAGGAGATGCAGATAAAATTTATTCATTCCCGGAAAAAGAGTATACAAAATCATTGATTGGGGCTTTGCCTTTGTTAACCTATCAACAGGAATGACATTGCAATACCCTGAAAATCCAAAAAAAGGTTACGGGATGTAAAAATTTGAAATATGACAGTTTGTATTTTTGTTTTTGTATCTTTGTTATCTAAGCGGCAGGAAATTATTAAATGAAATATTTAAATTCAATAATTCTCGGATTGTTGTTGGGATGCTTAATAGAATTATTCCCGGTTAGCTCTTTCTCATATCCTGCTCCAGTTGATCCTATCAAACCGACTTTTCTTAAGGATTCCATTAACAAAATGGATTCGCTAGTACAATCTACGATGATAAGTAATTCGAGCCAATGCATAAAATATGCACGGATGGCATTGGGTTATGCACGTAAATTGAAAACGGCAGAAGACCTTGTTCAGGGTTATTCATTAATGGGGCAGGCATTTTATAAAAAGGACAAAGATTCGAGTTACATCTATTTCAATAAAGCATTAAAACTGGCAGACAGCTCAAAAACTGATGCCCGGAAACCCTTTCTCCTCTATAATTGTGCTATGCTTTACTATGTGGCAAAAGATTATAAAACAGCCATTATCTGGTTTGATTCCTGTATTAAGTTTGCCCAATCACAAAAAGATTACACAACTATGGCGCGGGCCTTCAATATTCTTGGGAATATTAATATTGACATTAAAAACAGGGAAGGTGCGCTGAAAATGTATGATTCGGCTAATAAAATTGCAGTCCTGCATTCAATCGATAAACAGATCGGCCTTTCCCTTGGGAATCTTGCCCGGTTTGAAAAGGACCCAGCCAGAGCATTCAAACTCGATAAAGAAGCTATTCGTTACCTGATAAAAGGCAAAGGGAATGAAGAAGGTTTAGCGAAGATCTATATTAATATGGGATTTCGTTCAACGAACCCGGATACTGCCCTATACTATTTCAAGGAAGCATTAAAAATAACCCAGAACAAAAACTTGTCGGATGTTGAAATGGGTGCCTATAATAATATGGTATACAGTTATCTGGAAAAAGGGAATATCCGAGGCGCAGAAGAATGTTTGATCGATCATGCAATTCCACTTGCCCAGAAAGAGAAGAACGATGACTGGATGGCCACGTTGTTTGACACTTATGCGGAAGTGCTGGTACATAAGGGCGACTTTAAAGCTGCCGCAAAATGGCAGAAAACGGCTATGGATAAAAGGATATCGGCGGATAAAACCCAGGCGTCCGAACAAGTCAGGCTGCTCAGCGTTTTACTGGATCTGAAAAGCAAAGAACTAACCATCCAGGACAAACAAAAAGAAATTCTGTTAGAACAAAACCGTTTACAGAAGACCCGGTTGGGATTGACGATCACCATTTTCATGATCATCGGGTTTATATTCATTATTCTTTGGTTGCAACAGCGAAACCGTGTAAAACTCCAGGTTCAGCAGATTCAGTCAGCCAAGCGGATCATTGAAATGGAAGAGAATGAAAAAGCAAAAATAGCGAGAGAACTGCATGATATAACCGGCCAGTTGGTGCTGGGAATAACCGGGGAAATTGAAAACCTGGATTTACCTGATATCCAAATAAAAGAAGAAATCAAAAACAAAATTAGAGAACTGGGAAAAAGCATACGTTTGATCTCTCACCGGATGAACAAAGCCATGTTAGATAATTTTACCTTCGAGGAACTGATTATCGGTCAATGTGAAGATATTCATAAAGTGGTAGGATTGCAGATTCAGCTGAAAATGCCTGAGGAACCTGTCGTGCTTAATGAAGAAGTGGTTCTTCATGTATACCGGATCGTGCAGGAGTTGCTTACTAATGCAGGGAAATATGCCAGAGACAGTTTTGTAAGTATCGTTTTTTTAAAAACCGCTACTGAATTGGTCCTTACTTATAATGACAATGGTCCCGGATTTGATTCCAGCCTGATAGAGAAGAAAGGAATGGGACTAATGAATATCTTTGAACGGACGAAACTATTGAATGGTTCTGCAAAGGTGACATCGTCGCCGGGGGATGGGACCTCGTGGGAAATAAAATTTCCACTGGTTCTGAGCAAAACAAAAACAGTATAAATCTCAGCGATTCATGATCAGGTTGTTTACTATCGAAGACCATCCGGTTATCATTACTGGATTACGGAACACCTTTCGGCCTTCCCGGGATGGCATTGAAATAATCGGTAGTGCCAACAATGTAGATGAAACTATTGCGACAGCGGATCCGTCGTCATTTGATATCTTTCTTTTGGACCTGTGGATCCCGGGATACCAGCCACTACAGAATATAAAAAAAATCAGGGAACATTTTCCCGGGAAGCCCATTGTAATGTTTACTTCGGAAGATTCAAGTCTTTGGCAAAGAAAAATGTTTGAAGCAGGTGCCATGGCCTATCTTTTGAAAAACGCAGAAAAAAACGAGATTCGCATGACTCTCGAGAAGGTTTCCCAGGGGATGACGGTTTTTACCGGAATGATTGAACCGGAAAGAGAACAAACCTTCCGGGCGGGATTTGCTGACCCCAAATATATCCTTACGCCGAATCAGAAAGAATATGTTGTTTTTTTATCGAATGGACTAACACAACAGGAAATCGCCGAAAAGAAATCCCTAAGTATCTCCACCGTGGAGAAAACGATAAAAAACATACGGGAAAAATGCACTGCCCGAAATAATGCGGAACTTGTGAAAATCCTTCTTGAAAGAGGAGTTATCTAAACACCTTTTGTATTCTCTCCATGTATCTGTGTTTTTATGCACAAAACCCAGGTAGTTTTCAACTAAAAAAGAATGCTGCTCCTCCAGATTTGTTAAAATCCGTCGAAAATAAATTTTTCATGGCGTGTAACCTGCACGCCATACTAAAACACCATCTTATTAACAATCAATACATTAAAAACTTTAGTGTGGAAATATATAGCGGATTTCCACTAGTTCATTTTACGGATTTCAGCAATTGCGCAGGTTAAATCTCCTATGTAATTTTACAGCGTAATTCATTCAATCAACACAAACCCACAAAAATAACCCAAAATGAAAAAGATACTATTACTTACAATTTCAATCCTGATAGTTACAGCGGCATTTGCGAGAAGAGGAAATCCCATCCCTTCCTATAATGTTCCTGTGTCAAATAATGCCTATTTCCAAGAAAGCATTTCGATTTCCCTCAATGGTGGTGTCCCCGATGAAAAACGGGACATGAATGTATCCAATGACGGATCAGCAGGTAACGGAAATAGCCCTGTAACAGGTGAAAATGGTTTACCTGCAGCAGGAGATGAAATCATAGTTAAAATTTTCAGTGCAACAGAAAACATCATCCTGGGTCCATTCGTAATACCTGCCGGGAAAACGTTGAATGTACAAATCGATGGATCAAACTGGGGCGTTATTGTCAGCACAAAATCCCCAACCTATGTTTCTGTCTGGACGAATGACAAGCCCTAATTCCATCATCTTACTTAAAAGAGATACGGAGTAAAATAGTAATAACCAATAAAAAGAAAGACAAATAAAAGAAACAAAAGATAACCTGCAAAAGACCAGGGTGGAGAAGGGATCGTGATGGAATAAAATATGTAGCTATATTAATCCAAAAATTCCGCCGCCAAAGATAACATAAAGTTATCAAAATTCCCTCCTGATTTCACATCCTGTTAATTCTTCTTCCTGGTCTTGAAACAGGCTAATAAAGGGAGGCTGACCTTAAGGTAAGCCTCCTTTTTAATTTTTTATATTAGCAGCAGAATTGATGAAAGCGAGGACCGTTCCCCAAATATATTACCTTTACTACAATAAAAGAAAACATTCGCAGGATGAGTAAAAAGAAAAGAAAATCATACGAAAGCGCAAACACATTCGTAAAAAGCGTAATGGAGGTATTCCTGAGTAATCCGCTCGAGCGGTTTAATCACAAACAGGTAGCAGCCCGGCTTGGCGTAAGTGACAATGCAAGTAAAGAACTGGTCAGGAGTATAATGGAACAACTTACCGAAAGCGGGGAACTGGACGGTGGTAAACAGGGAAAATACCAGTTAAACAAACGAAGTGAGAAGTTTCCGCACAAAGGGACCGCATATGTGACCGGCACCATTGATATGAAACAAACCGGAAAGGCGTATGTTATCCCGGATGATAAAAGTGAAGATGTTTTCATCTCGGCCTCAAGTACGGCACACTCACTGCATGGCGACAAGGTCAGGGTGTTGTTGTTTCCGAAAAGGAAAGGGAAAAAAACAGAAGGACAAGTTGTTGAGATTCTTAAAAGAAATAAAAAACAGTTCGTCGGAACCATAGAGGTATCAAGGAATTTCGCTTTTCTTATCCCCGATAATCCTTCCATGCCGGTGCATATTTTTATTCCACTGACCCACCTGAACGGAGCGAAGAACGGACAGAAAGTTGTTGCAGAGATAACAGAATGGCCCCCCCAATCAGAAAATCCGTTTGGTGAGATCAAGCATGTATTGGGAATGCCGGGGAACAATGATGTGGAAATGGACTCAATCCTGGCCGAA